>ENA-OWPN01000390-OWPN01000390.1-human-gut-metagenome-genome-assembly--contig:-NODE-390-length-64850-cov-50.901443_pt1 | contig 64850 bp, 47 predicted proteins | sample MGYA00248266_ERZ651850 | MGnify/ENA primary metagenome ERZ651850 (study PRJEB26924, sample SAMEA4378296) | human gut metagenome | biome: human gut; feature: human-associated habitat; material: faeces... | reverse complement strand
TCTGCCGCACCTCGCTCGCCGTATCGGCACTTAGAATTATGCGGTATTGCCTAAGATTTATACGGGGGATTTTGTTCCTTCTTTGAAAAGAAGGGAACCGAAGAATCTTTAATACAATATTATATTAAATTATAATTTAGGCAGCTGCCCAAGAGTTTTATGAGCAGCTGTCTTTTTATTGTTTGCCGCTCTTTTTGTTCTGCTCATTACATAACATTTTATAACGGGATGTTTTCTTTAAAACGTTCTCGTGCCTATACCTTAACCGCCCTCTTTTTTCCCCACCAACACCAAAAGCCCCGCCAAACAGCCACATCAATGGCCGCCCGGCGGGGCTTTCAACTATAATATTTACTCTGTCAACGTCAATGCAATGGACAGGTCCTTCAGCTGCTGCGGGTCAACAATATCCGGTGCACCGGACATCGGCTCGCCTGCGTTCTGCACCTTCGGGAATGCGATGACATCGCGGATGGAATCCTTCTTCAGCATCAGCATTACCATGCGGTCCAGGCCGTAAGCCATGCCGCCGTGCGGGGGTGCGCCGAACTTGTAGGCATCCATCAGGAAGCCAAAGCTCTCGCGAGCCTTTTCCTCGGTAAAGCCCAGGGCCTTGAACATGCGGTCCTGCAAAGCGGGGTCATTGATACGCATAGAACCGCCGCCCATCTCAACGCCGTTCAGTACAATATCGTATGCCACGGCATGGCAGGCACCGGGGTCGGTTTCCACCTTGTCAATATCCTCTGCCTTGGGCAGGGTGAACGGATGATGCATGGCCATCCAGCGGCCCTCCTGCTCGCTGTACTCAAACAGCGGGAAGTCCACCACCCACAGGAAGTTGAACTTGTCGGGGTCGATCAGGCCGTACTTGCGGCCGATTTCCAAACGAACCTGGCCCAGCGCGGTGCAGGCCTTGACCCAGTCAGCATCGCTGACGATCAGCAGCACGTCGCCGGTTTCCAGCTCCATCGCCTTGTACAGGGCTGCCTTTTCCTCTTCGGTCAGGAACTTTTCAAAGCTGGAAGAAGTACCTTCCTCGGTCAGGCGGCTGAATGCCAGACCCTTAGCGCCATAAGTCTTGGCAACCTCGCCCAGTTTGTCAATGTGCTTGCGGGTCAGCTTGCCAGCCAGGCCCTTGGCATTGATGGCGCGGATGCTGCCGCCCTGCTCCAACACTGCGGCAAAGGGCTTAAACTCGGTGCCATCAAAAATGTCGGTCACATCCACAATTTCCAGGCCAAAGCGGGTATCCGGTTTATCGGAGCCAAAACGGCCCATAGCCTCGTCCCACGGCATACGCACGAACGGGGTCTGCACATCCACGCCCAGCATTTCTTTCCACAGGCGCTTGATCAGACCTTCGTTGATGGTCATGATATCGTCCTCATTGACAAAGGACATTTCCTCGTCCACCTGGGTGAACTCCGGCTGGCGGTCAGCGCGCAGGTCCTCATCGCGGTAGCAGCGGGCGATCTGGAAGTAGCGGTCAAAGCCGGACAGCATCAAAATCTGCTTGTACAGCTGCGGGCTCTGCGGCAGGGCGTAGAAATGGCCGGGCTGCACACGGCTGGGCACCAGATAGTCACGGGCACCTTCCGGCGTGGACTTGATCAGGGTCGGGGTTTCAATTTCGGTAAAGTGGTTATCGCAGAAATAGCTGCGGATGATCTGCATGATCTTGCTGCGCAGCACAATGGGCTCGTGCATCGAAGGACGGCGCAGATCCAGGTAGCGGTAACGCAGGCGCAGGTCATCGTTGACGTTGATATCATCGCGGATTTCGAACGGCGGGGTCTGGGCTTCACTCAGAATGCGCAGTTCGCTGACATACAGCTCCACATCGCCAGTGGCGATCTTGGTGGTCTTGGCGGCGCGCTCACGCAGCAGGCCGCGGCAGATCACAACATACTCGCTTTTCAGGCTTTCTGCTTTAGCAAAAACGTCTTTCGGCGTATCCTCATCAAAAACAAGCTGCAAAATACCGGTTGTATCGCGCAGGTCGGCAAAAATAATACCGCCTTTGTCGCGTGCACGGGCGATGGAACCGCAAACGGTCATCTCCTGGCCAACGTTTGACATACTCACTTCGCCGCAATAGTTGGTACGGCGCAGGCTGCCCATCGTTTCCATAGGTAACTCCCCTTTTCTGTTAAGTGACAATTTATTATACAGCGGTTTGCACTGTTTTGCAAGGAACCCCCGCATTTTTCCCCGAAAATACGCATTTTGCCTTGTTCTGCGCCTTTCCTGCCCCGCTGCAGCTTCCAACTCCTAACTCTGTTCTCCCAGTTCCAACCGTTTGAACCCTTCGCCTTCCACCTCGTTCGCCTGCAGCATCACGATAAAACTGCCGGGGTCAATGCGCTTGGTTTCGCGGTTGATGATATACAGCTGCTTGGAGCTGCAGGCACACAGCACCACATCGCGCCCATCCTGGGAATAGCCGCCGTAACCTTTCAATATCGTGGAACCGCGGTCCACTTTTTCGCCGATCATCCTGCACACGGCGGGGCCGTCGCTCGTCACAATCAAAGCCATCATACAGGCGTTGAAACCGAACATCATCCGGTTGATGATGTAAGAGCACAAAAAATTGAAGATCAGGCCGTAAATGATGGAATCCACATCATGGAACACCAGCCCGTTTGCAAGGATGACCGCCAGCGCTGCCGCAAAGGTCAGGTTGCCGAACGGCATGTGCGGGTGGCGGGATTTGATGGCCATGGTGATAAAATCCAGGCCGCCGGTGCTGGAGTTCTGCATATAAATCAGCGCATCCCCCACGCCGCTGATCACACCGCCGCAGATGGTGGCCAGCATGCGGTCCCCCTGGTACACCGGCAGCGCAGCCAGCACATAGTCCGTAAAAATGGCAAACAGCACCATGCACCGCACGCTGCGGAAAAAGAAATCCTTGCCCAGGTACTTGAAGCAGATCAGCACAATGGGGATGTTCATAATAATGTTGGTCACACCAATGGGCAGACCAAACAGGCGGAACAAAATGGCACCGATACCGGCCACACCGGTTACCGGCACCCCGGCCGCCACAGCAAAGCTGTACAGGCCAAGGGCCGAAACAAAACAGCCGATGACCTCCAGCGCCAGGTTTTTCCAGCGGGAATCCGTCATATCCTATCTCCTGCTTCCGCAGCTTGTGCGGGTATATTTGTGGGGGCAGCGGGCATTATTTGCCGCCCTTCTTGCGGTGGTAAGCAGACTTTTCGTCCTTCTGCTTCTGGGTCTGTGCCTGGGTGTTCTGCAGCTGGCGGCTGATCAGCACGGCTGCCACAATGCCGGCGCACACCACGGCAATGCCCACCGCCACATACAGCGGCAGTTTGCTGCTGGTTTGGGCGGCCTGTTCCTGGCGCTGCACCTGCTCCGGGTCCGGGGTCGGCTTTTCGGTCGGCTCCGGCGTGGCGGTGGGTTCCAGGGTGGGCATGGGGGTTGCTTCCGCCTGGGCGGCGGTGGGGTCTTTCAGGGTAGCCTTCGTGGTCGGGTGCGGCATGGCTGCAGCCGGGCGCTGAGTTGCCGTTGCCGCCGCGGGGGCCGATGTGGCGGCAGCAGCGGGGGGCTCGTCACTGGTATTGTTTTCTTCCTCCTGCTGCGGGGCCGCGGTAATGGCCGGGGTGGCTGTAGGCATCACCACAATATCCGGCGCGGGGTACACCTGCGGGGTACCGGTGGGCGGCAGCGTTGCTGCACTTTCCGGTGTGGAGGAACCGCCCGGCGTGGGGGCCGGGGTCGGGGTTGCCGTTTCCGGGGTGGCCGTGGGGGCAGTTTCCGGGGTGGAGGTTTCCGGCGTAGCGGTTTCGCCTGTTGCGGTTTCCGCCGTTGCCGCCTGGCTCAAAGGTTCCTCCCCGCTGAAAAACCGCAGAATATCCCCCAGCACCGGGATGTCCAGCAGCGTTTCCACAAAGCTGGTCCGTGGGGTCTGACGGGTGCTTTCCGCATAGGCGGGCGCTGCTGTTGCCACACACAGGCAAAGCGCCGCACACAATGCCAGCATACGCATGTTTGTTTGCTTCATGTAAGTGTTCCCCTTTTTTTACATCTTTGGCTGTTCTGTAAAATCAAAAAAGCCGGGGTGTGCCGGTTTTGAACCCGCACTGCTCCGGCTTTGGTGCCCGATGATTACTTTACGGTCTTTTTGATTTTGGATGCGCTGTAGGTCTTCATCACGCTGGCGGAAAGGTTATTTTCCATCTCGGCGCCCTCTGCATAGAACTCGTCCTGCAAAGCATCGCTCTTCATAGCGTCCAGCAGATTATAGCGGCTCACAAAATCATCCACCGTGCCCTGCTCCATGGGGTCCAGGCTGCGCACGATCATGTAGCTCATGCCAAGGTCGGCCACCGTCCAGTTGCCGGTACCGGCTGCTTTTACCGCATCGGTAATGCTGTTGCCGCCTTCATTGGTGTTGTAGCTGGACAGGTCCGAAGGCGTAAACAGACCGCTGCCGGTGTAATACAGTGCCTGGGTTGCTTCCACGCTGCTGCCCAGTGCGGTAAAAGCCTGCGGCACATAGGTCATTGCAGCACTGTACAGGGCAGATTCGTTGGTAGCCGCGGCCAAGTCATCACGGCACTGGTTGGCCAGGGCTTCAATCTCGGCTTTCTGGTCGTCGCTGGCAAAGGTATAAGTGCTCTGGTCAAATAGCGGCAGCTGGACCAGCTCCAGGTAGTAGCAATCGTTGTTGATGTAATCGGCATATTCCTGCTCGGTGACCGGGCTGCTGCCGTTTTCGCCGTAGATCAGCTCCAGGCAGGCATCTGCCTTTTTGCTGTTCAGCTGGTACTTTTCCAAGGTTGCCTTGGAAATGCCGTTTGCTGCGTACAGATCGCTGTTATTCTCCCACTGGGTATCGGCGGTCTTGGCGGCTTCGGCGGTAGCGGCTTCGTCCAGTGTGCCGCCCAGCTCGTCAAACTTCTTTTCCACAGCTGCGTAATACTGCAGGCTGCGCAGGGTCAGGCGGGCAACGTAATCTGCGCCGTCGGTGGTAACTTCCTCGCCGTTAATGGTGCCGGTGCACTCAGCTTTCAGCACGGCTTTCACGTTGCTGGCGGTTTCGCCGGTGGCAAGCTTTGCTGCGCCGGAAGCGGTGTTGTAGGCGTTATACTGGGCCAGCAGGTAGATGCCGGCCGGGATATCAACGCCGCCAATGCTGCCCACGCTGGCCGGGGTGGACATGGCACAGCCCGTTACGCCCAGCAGCAGCATGACTGCCAGAGCCAGACTGATGAATTTTTGTTTCATGTTGTGGGGTCTCCTTACTATACTTTCAATTTGCCGCGCGGGCACCACCCGCAAATGGCAATGTAAAAATATTATACCGCGTTTGACCGCCCATTGCAAGCACGGTGTGGGGGCAAAATCGCCCGCCAGGCAACAAAAAAACAGGGCAGCCGTCCCTAAATGGCCAACCGCCCTGTTCTGTTTTTCCTTATTCCTGCCTCCGGGGCTGAAAGCCAGCCCGCCGGGCAGCTGAATTTACTGGCGCAGTGCCTGGATCACACAGTCCAGGTCATGTTCGTCCTCACAGACGATCTTGACCGGATGGCTGTAGTCCAGACTCATCATACCGAGAATGCTCTTTGCATCAGCAATGCTGCCCTTCATGTCATGCACGCCGACCTCATTGTAGCACTTGGCAGCGGCAGACACGATTCCCTGTACTTCTGCGAAGTTGGAAACCTTGACTTGTCTTACCATAATAATGACCTCCATAAATAAAACCCGGCACAGGCCATCATGCCTGCGCGGTAAGGGCAGAACCCACATTTCCTTTCCCTTACAGCTGCATTATAGCATAATTCTATCCGGCGTACCTATGTTAGATTCATTGTTTCCATTTTTTCATCGGGATGCACAAAAGACAAATTTGTTCATGTTCCGCTTTGTACAGGCTGCCAAAATTTTGTCGCTTTATTCACGAATTTTCTTTATTTTTTGACTTTTCTGATTTCAGTTTTTGTCTTTTCAGCTCTGTATTTTAACGGTTTTTGTTCCTGTTTTGGCAGGTTGCACATTCAAACTGTCCATTTGGCTTTTCCTTCCGGCAACATAATTCCATGCTCTGCCGAAAAGTGCTGATTTTTGCGGTTTTCGGCCAGGTTTTCAGCTCTGGGGCACGCCTTTCATGGTCAGGGCAATGCGCTTTTTGGCTGTATCCACGCTCAGTACCTTGACCCGCACCACATCGCCCACTTTCAGCGCATCTCTCGGGTTCTTGATAAACTTATCACTGATCTGGGAAACATGCACCAGTCCGTCCTGATGCACGCCGATATCTACAAATGCGCCAAAGTCAATCACATTGCGCACGGTACCTTTCAGCTCCATGCCGGGCTTCAGGTCCTCCAGCCCCATCACATCGCTGCGCAGCAGGGGTTTGGGCAGGCTGTCGCGCACATCGCGCCCCGGCTTGCACAGCTCGGACACAATATCCATCAGGGTGGGTTCGCCCACGCCAAGTGCTTCGCACAGGGCTTTGGTGCCGCGGCTCTTCACCCGTACTGGCAGGCTCTGCATCGCGTCCGTGCCGATCTCTTTGGCGTCACAGCCGCAGGCCTCCAGCAGGCCCTTGGCGGCGGGGTAGCTTTCGGGGTGGACGGCGGTTGCATCCAGCGGGTTCTTGGCACCCGGCAGGCGCAAAAAGCCTGCGCACTGTTCAAATGCCTTGGGGCCAAGGCCCTTGACCTTTTTCAGCTGCGCACGGGAGGTAAACGCGCCCTCCTCCTCACGCCAAGCCACAATATTTTTAGCGGTAGCGTTGGTAATGCCGGCCACACGGGCCAGCAGCGGGGCGGACGCCGTGTTCAGATCCACGCCAACGCTGTTCACGCAGTCTTCCACCACACCGTCCAGCGTTTCGTTCAGGCGCTTCTGGGGCATATCATGCTGGTACTGGCCCACGCCCACGGCCTTGGGGTCAATTTTAACCAGTTCGGCCAGCGGGTCCTGCAAGCGGCGCGCAATGGAAACCGCGCTGCGCAGGTTGACATCATACTGCGGGAACTCCTCCGCCGCCAGCTTGGACGCCGAATACACCGAAGCACCGGCTTCACTGACGACCATATATTGCAGGTGCAGCCCCTTTTCCTCGGCCAGTTCACGGATTACGGCGGCGGCAAACTCCTCGGTTTCATGCCCGGCGGTGCCGTTGCCGATGGCCATGACCTCCACCTCGTTTTTCAGCACCATGCTCTTGATGGTTTTCTTGGCCTGATCCACCCGCTTGAATTCCGGCACCGGGTATACCACGTTGGTATCCAGCACCTTGCCGGTGGGGTCCACCACAGCAACCTTGCAGCCCATGCGGTAGCCGGGGTCCAGGCCCATCACGGTTTTGCCGCGGATGGGCGGCTGCAACAGCAGCTGGCGCAGATTCTCGCCAAACACAGTGATGGCACCCTCGGCGGCCTTGGCGGTCAGTTCGGCGCGCAGTTCGTTTTCCAGGCTGGGGTGGATCAGGCGGCTGTAGGCATCCAGTGCCGCGGCTTCCACAATGGCAGCGCTGGCGCCGCCGGTCTTTTTGCGGGCGAACATCCAGGCCACAATGCCCCCGGCGCGCTCGGCTTCCACGGCAATGCTCACCTTCAAAAAGCCTTCCCGCTCGCCGCGGTCCAGGGCCAGAATACGGTGGCCAGGGATTTTGGCGACAGGCTCGGTATAATCATAATACTGGGTGTATACGCTGTCTTCGTCCTTAGCTTTTACGCTTTTGACCATGCCGAACGCATGGTAGTAGCGGCGCAGCTCGGCGCGGCAGTGAGCGTCATCGCTGATGGTTTCGGCAATGATATCTTGTGCCCCGGCCAGAGCGGCTGCTGCATCGGGGACTTCCTCGTTCAGGTAGTCTTTGGCAGCTGTCTGCGGGTCAAAGTTAGCATCCTGCTTCAAGGTAGCATCGGCCAGCGGCTGCAGGCCGCGAGCGCGGGCGATGCTGGCGCGGGTCTTGCGCTTGGGCTTATACGGACGATAGATATCCTCCACCTCGGCCAGTGTTTTGGCACCAGCCAAAGCGGCCTGCAGTTCCGGCGTCATGGCGTTCTGCGCTTCAATGGAGCCGGTCACTTCTTCTTTACGCTTATCCAATCCGCGCAGGTATTCCAGGCGGTCGCCCAAGTTGCGCAGCACCTGGTCATCCATAGAGCCGGTAGCTTCTTTGCGGTAGCGGGCAATAAATGGGATGGTGTTCCCGGCATCGATCAGGTCAATGGCACCCTGTACGTTTTTCAGGCTCAGGTTCAGTTCCTGCGCCAGCTGTTCGGCATGGTTCGGCATCTTTTTTCTCACTTTCTGTTTTACGAGGAATTTTCCACGCGGGATTTTCCAGCCTTTTTTGAAAAAAAGGCTTCGGCGAAAAAACTTTAGGCAATACCGCATAATTCTAAGTGCCGATACGGCGAGCGAGGTGCGGCAGATGCTAAGCCAAAAGCGCAGATAATACTTTGTGTATTATCGAGCATTTTGGCAACGCAGATGCCGTGCCGCAGCCGACGGAGCGGTGCTTAAGCCGTAAGGCGGGAATTATGCGGTGTTGCCCTAATTTTGACCGTGCACACTCCCAACGGTTTGGCGGGGCATCATTTACCCCACACAGCTCTCTTCCCGGCGCTTTTTCCGGTGCAATACTGCCACCCACACGGCATACACCACAATAGCGCCGGCGCTGACGGCAACGCTCTGCCGCAGACCGGCCGTGTGGTAGGTGAACACGATCTCGCTGTGGCCCGCCGGGGCGGCAACCGCCATCAGGCCGTTGTCCACTTTCTCCACCTCCGCCGGCACACCGTTCACGGTTGCGGTAAAACCATCGTCATAGGGCACGCTGAACAGTACCAGATTTTCGGCTTCCAGATCCGCCTGCGCGGTAAAGCCGGTGCGCGTTGCGGTAAAGCTTGTCACAGCGCTTTCCCGCCGGGCCGTACAGTCCTGCACATAATCCTCATAGCTGATGTTATTTTTCTCATCATCCGTCAGGTTCTGCATCATCTGGCCGTACCGTTCCACCTGTTCATCGGTCAGCAGCAGGGCTTTCATCAGTACATTGCCCGCGTGGGTATCGCTCACCGTTTCAAAGTCCTCTTCCGTAATATAGGAATCATAGGTAAAACCCATCGGCACCCAGTTCTCGTTCTCGTAAATCAGGTAGCTTGTGGTGCTTGAAACAAGGTTCCAGCCTTCCAGCTTTTCTTTTTCCCAATCCTCAACTTTTTCTTTCGGCACAAGGGTATACCGCACGCTCAGCAGACCGCGCAGGGCATACAGGCTGGCTTCCGGCTTGGAGTTCACATCCCGCTTAACGCCCACCGTAGGGTAAAATTCCAGAATGCTGGGTGCTACCGTGGAGTTAAAGAACTGGATGCAGCTTTTGTCCAGCCACAGACCAAGGTTGTTATAACTGTCGTAAGCGTCCAGCCGGTAAAAGACATCGTCCGGCAGAACGGCGTTCAGCTCCGGGGCTTCGCGCCAGGTCTGCTGCACATAGTCCGCATCGTGGTACCACTGGCCGTATTTGGTGATGGAAAGGTGTACCTGCCCATACACAAAGCTGAACCCCAGCACCACGGCCAGCACCGCCGCCGGGAACCGTGCCGCCAGCTGCCTGCGGTAATGCAGCAGCAGCCAGAACAGCCCCACGCCCAACATGCTGACCAGCAAAATGCCCCCGTAGCGCAGCGGTTCCTCCACCACGCCAATGGTGGTGGTGCCGTCTTTTTCATCGGGCACCAGCGCAAAGGCAATGCTGCTCAAGGTACACAGCGCCACAAGGCCCAGCGCGCGGCGGTACTCGGTTTCGCACAGGTTGGCTTTTTGCAGCGTCATAGCCGTGGCGGCGCAGAGCACCAAAACCGGCATATAATACCAGCGCGCATAATAGCTGGAATTGAGGGCATAGAACATGCTGTTCAGCACCGGCACAAAGGCGCAGATAAGGCACACTTTCATGATGCGCGCAAAGGGGTGGCGCCGCCGCACGCGGCAGAACACCAGCCCGCCCGCAATGCCCACCACCGGCAGGTAGACGGTCATGCTGGTGTGCTTTAAGATGCCCTCCTGGAACAGGTCTTTCAGGTAGGGGGCATCCGGCATCAAAAAAGCGCTGTAAAAAATGGCAAGGTACTGCTGGGCGCTGCCGTATACAAGGTAGCCGTACCCATTGAATGGATCGATTGTGCGCGGGTTCTGCACCAGCGAAAGTGCCGCCGGAACCAGCAGCGCACAGCCCATGCAGCAGCCCAGCACCGTCTGGAACGCCAGCGCCCCAAACAGGCGCAGATTCAGCTTGTACCGGCCGCCCGCCGCCATGCAGACAAAATAAATCATCAAAAACACGGCCTGCCCGGCAAAAAAGAAATAGTTGTTGAGCAGGTTGACCGCAACCCAAAACGGGAATGCACCGTGCCTGCGGTCCAGCACGGCGTCATCCAGCGCTTTGAGCATGTAGGGGAACAGCGCCACAACGTCCAAAAAGTGGTTAAAGAACACGTTGTACACCGTAAAGCCGGAGAACGCATACAGACACGCGCCCACCATGCTCCAGCGCTCGTCTTTTACCCAGCGGCGCATCCACAGGTAAGCCCCGCCGCCCGCCACAGCAAATTTAAGGCAGAGCATTGGCACCATGGCCCAGGGCGTCCACCGATAGGGCAGCAGCAGGGTGAGCCAGAAAAACGGGCTGCCGCACAGATAAAAGCTGTAGGAGTTCACAAACCCGCTGCCCAGGTCCGTTGCCCAGCTGAAACTGCCCCCCTGCTTAACAAAATTGTTGGCATAGGAATAAAAGGAAATCTGCTGGTCGTTAAAGTCCCCGGCGTAGTGGAAAAAGTCGCCGTTCAGGCCATCAATGATGCAGTGGGGCAAAAACAACGCCGCCGCCACCGCAAAGCAAAGCCAGAACACCTGCCAATACCGTGACCGCCCGCCTGTTTTGCGCTCCAAAAGCTTGCCGCCAATCTTCAATGCAATTCCCTCCTTTGAAGGGATGTGATATACTTTATAATTAGAAATTAGAAATGAGGAATTAGCAATGAGCAATTATCTGCCATTCTTTGGCTCCTCGTATTTTAGGCTCCTCGTATTTTAGCAAAAGGTCTGCCCCATTGCCCACCATTTAATTTCTCATTCCTAATTACTAATTCCTAATTTTTTCAAGAGTGAGGTGCTTTGTTTTGTCTCTATACCCTTTTCACGCTCTTTTGGGGCGCATGAAGTATATTACGCGGTGGGCGCTGATGCGCTGCATGCGGCAGGAAAGCCTGAGTGAGCACACGGCGGATACCGCCCTGCTGGCCCATGCGCTTTGCCTGATCGCCCGGAACATCACCCACACCGGGGCCGATATCCGCCCCGACACCGTGGCTGCCGCGGCGCTGTACCACGATGCGCCGGAAATTTTGACCGGCGATATGCCTACCCCGGTCAAATACAAGAACGAAGCCCTGCGCACCGCCTACAAAGCCGTGGAACGGGAAAGCGCCCTTGCCATGGCGGATCTACTGCCGCCGGAGCTGCATGAGATCGAAGGCAGCTACCTGACCGGCAGTGTGCTGAACGATGCCGAGCGCAAGCTGCTGAAAGCCGCAGACCGGCTTTCGGCCCTGATCAAGTGCATGGAGGAGGTGGAAAGCGGCAACCGCGAGTTCACCGCCGCTCTTGCCCAGCAAAAAGCCGATCTGGCCGCCATGCACAGCCCCGAAGCCGATTATTTCATTGAGCACATGCTGCCGTGCTATACGCAGAACCTGGATGAGCTAACGAAAAAGTAAGTAAATAGTTAGGGCAATACTGCATAATTCTAAGTGCCGATACGGCGAGCGAGGTGCGGCAGCTGCTAGGCCAAAAGCGCAGATAATACTGGATGTCTTATCGAGCATTTTGGCAACGCAGATGCCGTGCCGCAGCCGTCGGAGCGGTGCTTAAGCCGTAAGGCGGGAATTGTGCGGTGTTGCCTTAGGAGTTAGGAGTTGAAGGTGCGGCTTGCGCCGCATTTTCGAAAATTTGAAAATAAGAAAAGGTTAATATTCAAAATCGTGCGCGTCAGCGCACACCATAAGCTCCTAACTCCTACCTCCTAACTACCCTTGGAGCTTATATACCGCCTCAATCAGCTTGTCCACATCGGTAAAATGCTCCAGCATGGAACAATAACGGCGCAGGGACGCGGCGCCCTTCAGACCTTTCATATAGTGCATGGCCTGGCCGCGGGCCTGGGGCATAGCGGTCCATTCGCCTTTTTCTTCGCACATTTCGTAGATTTGGGCGCGCAGGGCGCTCATCCGGGCGTTCAGGCTGGGTTCGCCGGGCTCCGGCTGGCCAGGCTGGCCAGTCAATACGGCGTTGATGCGCTCAAACAGCCAGGGGTCGCCCAGCGCGCCGCGGCCGATCATCACGCCCGCGCAGCCGGTTTGCTCCAAAATCTGCTTTGCGTCTTCCGCCGTGGTGATATCGCCGTTTGCCAGCACCGGAATGCCGACCGCTTTGCGGATCTCCGTGATGGCATCCACATCAATGGGCGGGATGTACATCTGCTCCCGCGTGCGGCCATGCACGGCGATCAGGTCTGCACCGTTTGCTTCACACTGCCGGGCCACGGCAACGCCGGTCAGCTGCTCGGCATCCCAGCCAATGCGCATTTTAACGGTCAGAGGCTTATCCGGCCCCAGGGCTCCGCGGGCAGCGGCCACCATGCGGCCGCACAGCTCCGGGTTCTGCATCAGTTTGCTGCCTGCACCGCTGGATGTGATCTTGGGGGCCGGGCAACCCATGTTGATGTCCAGAATATCAAACTGCACGCCTTTTTCCTGAATGATCCGGATCGCCTGCGCCATCGTTTCGGGCTCGGCCCCAAACAGCTGCACGGCATAAATGCCGTGGGAGGCCTTGTCCCGCAGCAGGCGCACGCTTTTGTCATCGCCAAAGGTAATGGCCTTGGCGCTGGCCATCTCGCTTACCGTCCACGCCGCGCCATGGTCCGCCATCAGGTGCCGGCACGCCGCATCCGTAAACCCCGCCATCGGCGCAAACACCGCAGGCTGTGCATATGGAATGGTTAGATTGCGTAATTGCATATTTTTGATAGGCAGGAGTGAAGAGCGAGGAGTTAGGAGTGAGGAGTTAAAGGTGCGGCTTGCGCCGCGTTTTGAATTTTTGGGGTAAAACAATAAAACCTAACATTCAAAATTGTGCGCGCCAGCGCACACCAATAACTCCTAACTCCTACTTCCTAACTCCTACTTCCTAACTTTCTCCCAACTTTTGTTTTTGCTTCAGCTAAAATATTATTTTACCACACTCCCCACACCAGTGCAATTTGTGATATACTATTTTTATTATTGCGATCGATGTGTTTTGTTTTTTCGGAGGTTCCTGTATGAAACTGCTGGTTTTGGATGGCAACAGTCTGGTGAACCGGGCTTACTTCGGTATCAAGCTGCTGACAACCAAGGATGGGCGCTACACCAACGCCATTTTCGGCTTCCAGAATATCCTGCTCAACCTGCTTTCCGCCCACCACCCGGACGCTGTGGCCATTGCCTGGGACGAAAAAGCCCCCACCTTCCGCCATACCGCCTATGACGGCTACAAGGCCACCCGCCACGGTATGCCGCAGGAGCTGGCAGAGCAGATGCCGGTATTAAAGCAGCTGCTGACCGACCTTGGCTTTGTGCAGGTCAGCAAGCCCGGCTGGGAAGCGGACGATATCCTGGGCACGCTGGCCGCCGCCAACGAGGCCGCCGGGGGCACCACCCTGCTGGCGACCGGTGACCGGGACAGCCTGCAGCTGGTAGACGATGCCACCACGGTGCTGCTTGCCACCAACCGCGAAACGCTGCCCATGGACCCCGCCGCCATCCAGGAAAAATACGGCGTGGCCCCGCCGCAGCTGATCGAAGTAAAAAGCCTGATGGGCGATGCTTCCGATAATATTCCCGGCGTACCCGGCATTGGCGAAAAGACCGCCCTTGCCCTGGTGCAGAAGTTCGGCAGTTTGCAGGGCGTGTATGAGCACCTGGACGACAAAGCCATCAAACCCAAACAGCGGGAAAAGCTGGAAGCCAACAAGGAGCTGGCCGAGCTTTCCCACATGCTGGGCACCATCCGCAAGGACGCTCCCATCGAAACTGCGCCGGAGCACTACTGCCGCACTGCCGGGGACCCGGCTGCCGCAGCCCAGTTGCTGGCTGAGCTGGAAATGCACAAGCTGACCGCCCGCTGGGGGCTGGATGAATCCCCGGCAGCGGTTGCCGCCAGCGCAGAGGCTCTGCCGGAAGTGCAGCCCGACCTGCTGCCCCTTGCGCCGGAAGGCCGATATGACCTGGCCCAGAACAAGGACGGCAGCTGGTACGCCGTGCAGGGGGATTCCGTTTACCTGCTGGATAACGACCGCCTCCCCTCTCTGCTGGATGCCGCCAGGGTGCAGCTGCGTGTGTTTGATGCAAAGCCGTTGTACCACATTGCACTGGAGCATGGCAGCGTTGGCGCGGCCATTGTGTTTGATGGCAAGCTGGCCGCCTACCTACTGAATCCTTCGGCCAGTGATTACCAGGCCGGGCAGCTGGCGGCAGAATACGCTGCTGCCCCCGCCTTTGCCTGCGCCGCCGCGCCGGATGCCGGGGCGCTTTCCGCCTTGCTGGATGTGCTTTCCACTAAGCTGGACGAGCAGGGCGGCCACGACCTGCTGGCCACGATGGAGCTGCCTCTGGCCCGCGTGCTGGCCGACATGGAGCGCATCGGCTTTGCGGTGGACGCCGAGGGCATCCGCCAGTTCGGCGATAGCCTGCGCGCCGAGCTGAACGGCATTTTGCAGAACATTTATGCTGAGGTCGGGTACGAGTTCAATCTGAACAGCCCCAAGCAGTTGGGCGAAGCCCTGTTTGACAAGCTGGGCCTGCCGCCCCGCAAAAAAACGGCCCGCGGCTATTCCACCGACGCCGAAACGCTGGAAAGCCTGCGCGCCTACAGCCCGGCGGTGGATGATATTTTGAAGTACCGCACCTATTCCAAGCTGCTTTCCACCTATGTGGAGGGCCTGCTGAAAGCCCTGGGACCGGACGGACGCATCCATTCCACCTTTATCCAGACCGAAGCCCGCACGGGACGCATCAGCTCCACTGAGCCGAATTTGCAGAACATTCCCATCCGCACCGAGCTGGGCAGCCGCCTGCGCGGCTACTTTGTGGCCGCCCCCGGCGAAACGCTGGTGGACGCCGACTATTCCCAGATCGAACTGCGCATTCTGGCCCACATTACAGGCGATGAAGCCATGCAGCAGGCGTTTTTGTCCGGGGCAGACATTCACCGCGCCACCGCAGCCAAGATCTACCACATCCCGGAATCGGATGTCACCCATGAGCTGCGCACCTCCGCCAAGGCCATCAACTTTGGCATCATGTACGGCAAGGGAGCGTTCTCTCTGGGCAAGGACCTCGGCATTTCGGTCAAGGAGGCAGATACTTTCTTGAAAACGTATCTGAATACCTTCCCGAAAGTGGACGGCTACATGCAGAACTGCATTGGACACGCCAAAGAGAAGGGCTATGTAGAAACGCTGTTTGGCCGCCGCCGCCCGCTGCCGGAGCTGGCAAGTTCCAACTTCCAGGTGCGCAGCTCCGGCGAGCGCATGGCCCGCAACACACCCATCCAGGGCACCGCGGCGGATATCATTAAGCTGGCCATGGTGCATGTCTGGCAGCGCCTGCGGGACGAAAAACTGCAGGCCCGCCTGCTATTGCAGGTACACGATGAACTGATCGTGGAAGCGCCGGAAAACGAAGTGGAACAGGTCAAGCGTATTCTGAAAGAGGAGATGGAGCAGGTGGTATCCTATTCCGTCCCCCTCACCGCCGAAGTCGGCACCGGCAAGACCTGGCTGGAAGCACATTAACAGATAGGAGATAGGAAGTAGGAGTTAGGAGTTAATTAGGAATTAGCAATGAGAAATTGCAATGCTCCCGCCAACCTTGCTGCAAATCCCGTCATGGCATCTGTAGCAAGGTTTCGGAACGGTCAAGACTGTTCCCTACAGATCAAAATAAAAGGTCGCTAAAATCTTTTCGTTCCTATTAACTCCTAACTCCTCCCTCCTAACTCCTAACTCTTAACTTCACACGGGGGTATACAATGTATATTTTAGGCATCGAATCGAGCTGCGATGAGACGGCGGCTGCGATTGTGGAGGATGGAAAACATTTAATTTCCAACGTTATTTCTACCAGCGTCAAAGAACAGGCGCTTTACGGCGGTGTTGTGCCGGAAATTGCCAGCCGCCGCCATGCGGAATATATCAGCGCAACGGTGCAGCAGGCTTTGCAGGATGCCAACATGACCATTGCGGATGTGGACGCGGTGGCCGTCACCTTTGCCCCCGGCCTGATTGGGGCCGTGCTGGTGGGGGTCAACTTTGCCAAGGGCCTGGCTTACGGCGCGGGCAAGCCGCTGGTGCCGGTACATCACCTGCGCGGGCACATTGCAGCCAACTATCTGACCCACCCACAGCTGGAGCCGCCATTCCTCTGCCTGGTGGCCAGCGGCGGCCACAGCCATATTGTGCAGGTAGCGGACTGGTGCAAGTACCATGTTCTGGGCCGCACGGTGGATGACGCCGCGGGCGAAGCGTTTGATAAAGTTGCCCGCACCCTGGGGCTGCCCTATCCCGGCGGGCCCAGCGTTTCGCAGGCCGCCAAAACCGGCGACCCGCACTATTACAAGCTGCCCACCCCGCATGTGGAGGGTAAATACAACGTGAGCTTTTCCGGCTTAAAGACTGCCGTTGTCAACGAGGTTCACAACGCCCAGCAGCGCGGTGAGGAAGTGCGCGTGGCCGATATGGCCGCCAGCTTCCAGGAGCGCATTGCACAGATCCTGGCCAAAAAGCTGCTGGCCGCCGCAGCGGATACCAACGCCAAAACCATCTGCCTGGCGGGCGGCGTTGCGGCCAATGGCCGTCTGCGCCAGCTGGTGAACGATGGCGCCCAGAAGCTCGGCGCGAAAGTGTATCTGCCGGAACTGAAATACTGCGGTGACAACGGCGCGATGATCGCCGCGCAGGGCTACTATGAATTCAAGGATGGCAACATTGCAGACCTTACCCTGAACGGTCTGCCCACCCTTGCCATTGACTATCGCTAAGCGTTTTTTTGCTTAAAAAGCGGTTTTGCACGTTCAATTCTGCATTTTGCCCCTGTTCCCCATATTGCAAAACCCTGCCGCTTATTGTAAAATAAGAAAATCGACAATATTACAATCTACAATATTTTATTGGAGTGGAATACATGGCTGACGAAAAGTTTTCCAATTTTTTGACTGAGATCATTGACGCGGATCTTGCCGAGGGCAAGGTCAAGGAGATCCATACCCGTTTTCCGCCGGAGCCGAACGGCTACCTGCACATTGGTTCCGCCAAGGCCATTTACATCAACTACATGACCGCCAAAACCTATGGCGGTAAGTTTAACCTGCGCTTTGACGATACCAACCCCGCCCGCGAAGGCGACGAGTATGTGCAGAGCATCCTGAAAGATCTGGAATGGCTGGGTGCCACCCCCAACGGCGGCATTTTTTACGGCAGCGATTACTTTGAAAAGTGCTATGAATACGCCGAAAAGCTCATTCAGGAAGGCAAAGCCTATGTGGATGACCTGACCCGCGAGGAGATGCAGGAATACCGCGGCAATGATGCCGGTAAGCCCAGCCGTCCTTCCCCCTACCGCGACCGCACTCCGGAAGAAAACCTCGACCTGTTCCGCCGGATGCGCGCGGGCGAGTTTGCCGATGGCGAAAAGACCCTGCGCGCCAAAATCGACCTGGCCAGCCCCAACATGAACCTGCGTGACCCGGCGATTTACCGCATCAAGCATGTTTCCCACCACCGCCAGGGCGATAAGTGGTGCATCTACCCCCTGTATGACTTTGCCCACCCCATTCAGGACGCCATTGAGGGCATCACCCATTCCATGTGCAGCCTGGAATTTGAGAACCACCGCCCCCTGTATGAGTGGGTCGTGACCAATATTTTTGGCGCCGGCTTCCCCAAGCAGCGCGAATTTGCCCGCCTGAATGTGACCAACACCGTCATGAGCAAGCGCTACCTGCGCGAACTGGTGGAAAAGAACATTGTGGATGGCTGGGATGACCCCCGCATGCCCACTCTGTGCGGTCTGCGCCGCCGCGGCTATACCCCCACCAGCATTTTTGAGTTTGTGCGCACTGCCGGTGTTGCCAAGGCAGACAGCCTGGTGGATATGCGCCAGCTGGAAGCCGTGCTGCGCGCCGAGCTGGAGCTGAACGCCGCCCGCCGCGTTGCCGTTCTGGAGCCGGTCAAGCTGGTGATCGACAACTACCCGGCTGACCAGGTTGAGTATTTTGACCTGCCCAATAACCCCAACCGCGATGCCAACGACACCACCACCCGCCCGGTTGCCTTTACCAAGGAAGTCTGGATCGACAAGAGCGACTTTTTTGAGGTTCCCCCGCCGAAGTTCAAGCGCCTGACCCTGGGTAGCGAAGTCCGCCTGATGGGCGCTTACCTGGTGCGCTGCACCGGCGTGGACAAGGACGAAGCCGGTAATGTGGTGACCATCCATGCCGAAGCCGACCTGGAAACCCGCAATGGCAACCCCGCCGATGGCCGCAAGGTGCGCGGCACCATCCATTGGGTCAGCTGCGAGCACTGCGTGGACGCTGAGATCCACCTGTACGACAAGCTGTTTACCGAAGCCAACATGAACGGCATTCCCGATGGCGCTGACTTCAAGGATTACCTGAACCCCGACAGCGTGCAGGTCATTGACCACGCCAAGCTGGAAGAGAGCCTGGCCGATGCCAAGCCCGGCGAGCGGTTCCAGTTCGTGCGCACCGGTTACTTTACGCCGGACAGCAAGAACCCCCACGTTTACAATCGCATCGTCACCCTGAAGGACAGCTTCAAGTTCTGATTTTTCAGGCTTTCTCTTTCATCGTTCAAATTATAATTCAAAGGCCGTTGTGCAAGCCAAACTGCACAACGGCCTTTTTGTTATGGCAATACCGCATAATTCTAAGTGCCGATACGGCGAGCGAGGTACGGCAGATGCTAAGCCAAAAGCGCAGATAATACTGGATGCTGCAAAGGTGAGCGCCGCCAGTGGCGGAAACAGCGAACCGAAGCAGGGGCAGCGGTCGCAGAGTGCGAGGGGCTTTTGCCCCCGAAGCACGATGCGGGTACCGCAACCCGACATTATCGAGCATTTTGGCAACGCAGATGCCGTGCCGCAGCCGCCGAAGCGGTGCTTAAGCCGTAAGGCGGGAATTGTGCGGTATTGACTTATGTTATTCTTTGTTTTGGCAAACGCTCAGCCGGCCATGTACTGGCCTTCAAAGTCAAACACGGTATTCCAATAGGTATCACCCAGAACATCCATCGCCTCGCCGTGGCCTGCGCCCTCGGCGGTCAGAGTGGCCTTGTTGGTGCCGGGTTTGGCGTTATACAGGGTCCCCATCATCTCATAGGGGATAAAATCATCCGCGGTGCCGTGGATGAACAGCATCGGCTTTTCACAGTTCTGCACCTGCTGCAGGGCGGATGCTTCCTTAAAGCCATAGCCCGCTTTGGCTCTTGCCGTAGCGCTGGCGGTATATAGAATTGGGAACTCCGGCAGGCCGAACCGCAGTTTCAGCTCACTGGAAAAAATATCCCACACGCTGGTGTAGCCGCAGTCCTCCACAAACACTTTTACCTGTTCCGGGGTGTTCTCCCCTGCTGTCATCATGGTGGTGGCGGCACCCATGGAAACGCCGTGCAGCACAATTTCAGCTTCGCTGTCCTGCGCCAGCACCCAGTCGATCCATTGCAGCACATCCTTGCGGTCCAGCCAGCCCATGCCGACATAATCGCCCTCACTGTCGCCGCAGGCGCGCAGATCAGGGGTCAGCACCTGGTAGCCTGCATCGTGGTAGTGCTGGGCCAGGTTGGTCACGCCGGTATGGCTGCTGCGGTAGCCGTGCAGGGCAATCACCCACAGGTGGCTGCCCGCATTGGGGTAATACACGCCGTTCAGCCGCAGGCCGTCCGCTGCCGTGATCTGCACCGTCTGGCCGGGATTCTGCTGCAAAAATTCCTCATTGGCCTGCTTTTGTACGGCGCGGTTTTCGGCAATCAACTGTTCCACGCCATCCGTGGGGGCTTCCACATCCAGCGCCACCTCACGGTCACCGCCGTCCCCGCTGCGCCCAATGGCATAATTGACCAGGTAGCTGCTGGCAAACGCAATGACCGCCGCCACCAGCACCACCACGGCAATCAACACGCCAATGACAATCTTTCTTCTGTTCTGCTTTTTTGTTGTAACTTCCATTCTGTTTTCCTTTCCCTCTGTGCCCGTGCCATATGTTGCACGTTTCAATCCAGAATGTTCAATATTATACAACAATTAGCAAGAATGTTCAACCGTTATTTGCTGGCATACAGCGGGTTGGCCGCGCCGTTCTGCATCGCCTGGGCCAGCACATCCCCGCCCGCCAGAATACTGCCACCAAACAGCACCATCATATCGGCCTGCGGGCAGCCGTATGCCTGGCGCATTGCCGCCTGTGTCAGGGCAGGCAGGTCCCGTTTTCCACAAAAGCCGCCCAATTTGTTGATATCCTGCGCCGTCTGTTCCATCATGGTTTACGCTCCTTTTCTTATAGTTGTTTCAATGTATCGATGTTATCTGTCAAAAGCAGCAAATTTGCGGTGTTTTCTTACGGCAGCCTTTCAAACGCATCTGTAATAGTGTATTAAGGCTAAAACTTTACCTTTTTGCTCTATCTAAAAAATTAGAGCCGCTTCGTAACAAAGCCAAATGGAGAAAGTCTCCAAATCATAAAAAGTAAAGCTTTAGAATTACCACACTAGTAGGGACCGATGTACCTTGCCACAAGTTTCACCCCATTTTTTGCCGCACACAAACAATATGCGTTTCCCCGCAGGGGCGTACAATGTGCGCCCCTCCCCCCATAATTATCTGTAACTCTAATAGTAACACATTCCTTTCGTTTTTTACCCCGCAGCATCTTTCTTTTGCCGGGTGCATACCCATGGTGCAGGGGTGAACTCATATGATCGGGATTTTATGGCTTTTTTTGCAATCGGCTGCTTCGCATCTGCTCTACCTGGCCCTCCGGCTGGAAACCGGCAGCTTTCCCAAGCCGCTTTCCGCCAAGGAGGAACAAGCCGCCTTCGCCGCCATGCGCGCCGGGGATGCCGCCGCGCGCGAAACGCTGATCTGCCACAACCTGCGGCTGGTGGCACATATTGTAAAAAAGTATTATACCATTTCCGGCGGGCAGGATGATTTTATCAGCATCGGCACCATCGGCCTGATTAAAGCAGTAGATACCTATGACTGCACCCGCACCACCCGCTTTGCCAGTTACGCCAGCCGCTGCATTGAAAACGAGCTGCGGATGCAACTGCGCCACACCCGGCGCGAAGCAGGCACCGTTTCTTTGCAGGAGCCGCTGGAAACCGGCGCGGACAGCGGCATGCTGACCCTGGCGGATGTTCTGCCCGACCTGGCCACAATGGAAGAAGACTGCGAACTGCGGGATGCCGCCGCTCAGCTGCACCAGCTGGTTACTGCCCTGCCGGAGCGCGAGCAGCAGATTTTGACTCTGCGGTACGGCCTGAATGGCGCCGTCCCGCAGACGCAGCAGCAGATTGCCGCACAGTTCGGCATCAGCCGCAGCTATGTATCCCGGCTGGAAAAGCACGCCCTTGCCCGCCTGCGCCGCGCGTGGAACCAACCGCATCCGCTGTAACTGCTCAAACGTTTGCATTTTATAACAGCCGTTCATTGGCGGACAACTGTTTCTGTAAAAGTCAAAAGTATGACTTTTCAAAACTACTTGCACTGTCCCCTGCTTTTCCTTTATAATAGTATATATCTGTGTTTGTGCGCCTGCGGGGGCTTCCATTAAACTTATGGGTTTGTAGGAACTGTCGGCAACCGATGCACAAATTTCAGCAATTTTTCATAGTTAAAGCAGTTGTTTCGCTGTATTCTTTGTGATAGAATAATAAAAGGGGTGTTTTCTCTTTTGTAGGGCAACACCTACAAGAGAGCGAGGACTTCCACCATATGAACGCGCAAACCATTATGATCTGCTCCGGCAAGGGCGGCACGGGCAAAAGCACCGTATCGGTCCTGCTGGGTGCCCAGCTGGGTGCCTGGGGCCGCCGCGTCCTGCTGATCGAGTTGGACTCCGGGTTGCGCAGTGTGGACATGATTGCCGGGGTATACGGCAAGACGGTTTACGATATCGAGGATGTTCTGTGCGGTCGGTGTGATGGCAGCAAAGCTATTGTGCCCAGCCCCTTGTACCCTGGGCTGTCGGTCATCAGCGCCCCCTATGAGGGCGGTGAGGTCCGCGCAGCACCGCTGGCCGGGCTGATTTTGGCCATGCGGGAATATTTTGATTATATCCTGCTGGATACTGCAGCGGGCATGGGCGCACCGTTTACCGCCGCCAACCGCTTGGCGGACCGCGCACTGGTTGTTTTAACGCCGGACCCGGTCGCCCTGCGGGATGGGCGCATTGTGGCGGATGCCCTGTTACAGAGCGGCCGCCCCGCCAGCGCCGTGCGGCTGGTGATGAACCGTGTGTCCCGTTCCAGTTTTGGCAAGGATGCTGCGGTGTTTGACCTGGACGAGTGCATTGACACCGTTGGTTTGCAGCTGATTGCCGCTATCCCGGAAAGCCGCACCTTGCAGCGCGCCGGTGCCGCAGGCACCGCCCTGCCGCAGGACTGCCCCGCCGCCATTGCCGGGCACGCCCTTGCGGGCCGCATTTTGGGCGAGCGCATTCCGCTGACCTGTTTTTGACAAAAAACGCATAGCCATGCTATGCTGTAACTTATAGAAAGTGGGGGATTTCTTATGACGATTGCCCTTGTTGCACATGATACAAAGAAAGAACTGATGGTTCAGTTCTGCATTGCCTATCGGCAGATTCTGAGCGAGCACAGGCTGATCGCCACGGGTACCACGGGGCGGCTTGTGGCCGAAGCCACCGGCCTGAACGTACAGCGCTTTTTGCCGGGCGGCCACGGCGGTGACCAGCAGATCGTTGCCCGCATCGCCTGCGACGAAGTGGACATGCTGCTTTTCTTCCGCGACCCCATCAGCGCTAAGCCCTCGGAGCCCAACGAGATGAACCTGCTGCGCATCTGCGATGTGCACAATATTCCGGTTGCCACCAACATTGCCACTGCCGAGGTGTTGATCCACGGCTTGGAGCACGGCGACCTTGACTGGCGTACCATCCTGAACCCCCAGCACTAAGGGCAAATTTTGATACAGGGCATTCACCGAAGAACAAAGAGACAAGTTAAGAATCCACACGCAGGCCCCTCCGCCATCCGGCTCCGGGGCCTGCTTTCTTTTTTGTTTCCAATCCTCTCTCATTCTGTCCCATGCGGGAAAACATGAGATAATGCGTTGATTTTGCTTGGTGTGGACTTGGAATGTTCTTGGAGTTGGCTTGGAGATTAGGCGGATTGCGAGCGGAACGGAGTGGAGCGAGCTCCTATGCGCTCTCTTGATTTCCTCTGCGCCTTTCTGGATTTTTTCGGGTGCCCGCATATATAGTACGGTCAATACAAAGTCGGAAAATGTGGAATCCTGTTTTGCCTCTTAATACGTCTTTATGCCATTACAGCGATAAATCTATGAGGCAAGCAAAAATTCAAGATTTTCCAAAAGGCACACTGAAATTCCACTTTTTCCAAATTTCGCTCTTTTCAATTCGATTTTTGGAAAATGTGGAACAGAGGTTTGCCCCAAAAGGGCACAAGTAATTTTCCTTTTTCTTCGGTGAACGGACGCCCCAAATTTACATTAAGGAGCGTCAAAGAAATGCGAAAACAAGTCCAAAAAGAGCGCTGTACCAAAATCATGCTCACCAAATGCAAAGCTGTCTGTCACCTGTACGACAAAGTGCAGCTTGCCGCCGCGAAAATGCTGGATGCTGAACCGGCAATTTTTCAATTTGAATGTAATGTTCCTATCCTCTGCAATGATATTCCTGCTAATGACCTGAATCTTCCCAGCGAAACCTACACCACAGATTTTGTTCTGCACTATGACGATGGGCATACGGCAATTCGCGAAGCCGTCTTTCGGTCTTATTTAAGCCGCCCCTCGGTTGCGGAAAAGCTGGAGCTATCTCGCCGATACTGGCAGCAGCAAGGCATATCCGATTGGGGTATCATCATCGACAAGGAGGATACCAGCCATGAGGAATCTTGACATCCTTGCCGCTGAAAACGGCGAGCACGTCCGTGTCCTGCTCTGTGGAGAAGAACAAAGCTATGTTGTCAGCTGCCAGCACTTTCGGATGCCGTACCCCGTTGCATCGGATTTGCTTGCAGAATTACAGCCCGTCCCTGCCGAAACATACTCTGTTTTCGTTCTGGACGAGGACATCACCAACCGCCAGCGCGAGGGGCGCAACCGCAAACTTGACTTGATTGCGCCTCTGTTAGTGGATACCTGTATCTATGATAAATCCCACCGCAATGAGGTTGTCCGCCGGATAGCTGCTGAACACGGCATTGCCCGCCGCACATTGCTGCAATATCTCTGGCGCTATTGGGTTTATCAAAGTAAAAATGCACTTTTACCCGCAGAGCGTCCCGCGCCAGAACAGCATGAACTTACTGCCGATGAAAAGGCCATCCGCTGGGCGCTGAACAAGTATTACTACACCCCGCAGCGGCAGAGCTTACAGACTGCCTACAAGATGATGCTGCGGGCGAAATACTGCGATGCACGTGGCACACTAAAGGCTGAATACCCCACATTCTGGCAGTTCCGCTATTTTTTCCGCAAAAATCGTGACCCTATCAGTGAGACCATCAGCAGGCAGGGACTTAAAGCCTATCAGCGCAATCATCGTCCGTTTACTGGCTCGGTCTGCGATTATGCACACACCATCGGCGTGTATATGACCGATGCCACCGTTGCCGACATCTACATCGTCAGCCGCCTTTCCCGCAAGCCCATTGGCCGACCTGTCATTTACACGATGGTCGATGCCTACAGCCGCCTGATTACCGGCGTTTATGTTGGTTTAGAGGGCGGGCAATATGCGCTGCGTCTGCTGCTTCAGAACACTTTTACCGACAAAGTCAGTTTTTGTCATCAGCACGGAATCGACATTGACCCACAAGACTGGCCGAGCCATCATCTGCCCACCAAAATTATGACAGACCGAGGCAGCGAGTTTGTGGCCGGGACATTGGAAAATCTGTGCGAGAGTTACCACATCGAGATTGAAAATCTTCCCGCGTATCGCCCGGATTTGAAAGGTGTAGTTGAAAAGCTGTTTGATTTGGTTCAGAGCGCCTACAAGCCCCTGCTTAAAGGCAAAGGTGTCATCGAATCCGATACGCAGGAACGCGGTGCGCCTGACTATCGCAGGCAAGGCACATTGGATTTGAAGCAATTCACGGCTGTCGTTCTTCGCTGTGTTCTGTTTTACAATTCAAAATCTGTACAGACAGGTTTTACTCGCACTCCAGCCATGATAGAAACCAACACACCGCCACTGGCTGCAAGTATCTGGTCGTTCTGTGAGGCGCAGGATGATTGTCCAGTAAAGGAAGCCACTGACAAGAAACTGCTCTATACGCTACTGCCCCGTGCTGAGGGAAAAATCACGCAGCGCGGTCTGGAAATTTTCGGCCTCCGCTTTTCAAACTGCACTTTTAAAAAGCGTTTCGTTTCTGCCGGTCTCGGTGGACGGGAAACTGTACAGATTGCCTATGCGCCGGAATGTATGGATACTGTTTGGCTATACGAAAATGGCACTTACTCGGCTTTTGATTTGGCTCAAAAAGCCTATCTTGGCAAATCGCTGGCAGAAATTGCTGATGCACAGCAGCAGGAAAAGATAGAACGTACTGACTGGAAAAAGCAGGAATTGCAGGCACAACTCGACCTCATGAGCGATATACAAGCCATTGCAGACGGCTCCGAACGTACAATGCCAGACCGCAGCAATATCAGCAGGCAGATACAACGCAACCGCAGCACAGCCCGCAAACAAGAAAGCGTATCTCTGATGGATTTACTGGCCGAGCAACAGGAGGATGATTTCGATGCACGCTGATTATGTCCCCAATCCGCTTTATGATAACAACCCGTTCATAGAGGCTTTGCCACCGATGCTGTCTGGCAAAGACTTGATTCGCGCTCTGGCGGTCATCCCACCCTATAGCGATAGTGACCGTGACCGCAGCACCGGGGAGCGCTTGCAGCTGTTGTCCTCTCTATACGAGTTTTACCAGCCCCTATCTATGACGATTGACCTGTACTGTGAAATCTACACTGCCATGCAGCATTGCTATGGACAATATTCAGTCCAGAGCGAAGCCGCCGCTTTTCAGAACGGTTACGCACTGATGCACGGCAACGCCCTTGCTGCATCCATCGGCGATGGCAATTCTTTTTCTGTCATTGGCGTATCAGGACTTGGCAAGTCCACCGCATTGCAACGCGTATTATCATTGTTCCCGCAGGTTATCGAACACACTTCGTATCACGGGCAAAATTTTTATTGCCATCAGATTCCGTATCTAGTCGTGCAAACCCCGCACGATGCGTCCATTAAAGCACTGATTTTGGATATTTACCTGCAAATCGACAGTTTGGTTGGAACCAGCTATCAAAAAGATGCCCTATCGCGCAGATTGAGCATTGATGTCCTTGTCAGCCAGCTCAACCAAATTGTACGGGTCAATCATATCGGACTACTGGTGATAGACGAATTGCAGAACATTGCCTATCGTAAAAGCGATGGCGGTATACGTTTCTTAAATTTTCTCGTTCACCTTATCAACGGGGCAGGAGTAAGTATCTGCATGGTCGGAACGCCTCGCGTCTTGCAGGTATTACAACAGGAGTTCCGCTCTGCGCGGCGAACCACAGGGCTTGTCTATGACCGTCTACCCAATGATAAGGAATTTGCGTTGTTCCTGCATGGGCTGTGGCATTACCAGTACACGCAATATGCCACCGACCTGACACCAGAGCTTGCAAACTGGCTGTATCGCAAGACACAGGGCATCCCGGATATACTCGCCAAGCTCTTATATAATGCCCAAAAGCAAGCTATTCTTGATGGGCGCGAAAAGCTGGATTTAGAAGTCTTTGAAAGTGCATTTTTAAGAAACTTGGGGATGGTATCCGAATACATCAGTGAGCTTTCCACCAAATCCGTAGCCAAGCGGCAGACAAAGACCGCGCCGGAGGTATCCGTAGGTTCCGCAGCCCCCACCAAGATTGTTGGAAATGATATACGGGCGTTACTCAAAAAAGCAAAAAAGAACGGCGAATCACCTGTATCTGCTTATGCTGAGTATATCAAAGGCGAGGTGGCAATATGATTAGCTTCTTTCCCTCGCCGTACCCTGATGAACTATGGTACAGCGTCATTTGCCGCCACCATGTTCACAGTGGCAACTACTGTGCTAAGCACACCCTACGGCAGCTATATGGGGACAATTTCTGTGCTCCCAGTCTGATGCTCTGCGGGCCTATAAAGGCGCTGTTGGCACAGCTTCCGCAAGGTTTCTTGTCCGCAAGGGATGTTGTAATGCAGCACACATTTTTCCCATATTACGCACGATTTTTTCCCACACAGCGTAAGCGCTCCTCTTATGCCTATGTTGTCAATGGCAATCCATTAGCTGTACATCGAATGGGCATTTCCCAAGCCAACGGTAATCATTGCTCCGTCATGCGCTATTGTCCCGTCTGTTATCAAGAGGATTTGCAACTATATGGTGAGCCTTATTGGCATCGCAGCCACCAACTGCCGGATATGCAGATTTGCACCAAGCACCGTTGCTGGCTGGTCGATACCGATGTCATATACAGCAGCGCACGGCAGCAGGAACTATTTCCTGCAACATTTACCATGCGGCTTAAAAAGCAACCAGCAAAGCCCGTGCCAGATTGCCTGCTGGCATTAGATTTATTGCTACAAGATACTTTGGATTCCAGTTTTGATTACCGTGACGGTTCTGCCTACCATGCCGTCCTTGACCGCGCATTGCGTTCCCGCGGCTGGCGTTCCCTGACCGGAGGTAGAACGTATGCCACTAAAATTGAAACTGCACTTTTAAGTCTATATGGCAATTATATTCCCACAGCCGACATATCCGCCAAGCAGCTGCACGCCACACTATGCAGCAAATCCGTTGCACCGCGATACGTTCTGCAACTTGCCGTTCTGCTGGGGCTATCTCTCCATGACCTGCTACACGCGCCTGATGCCGTGCCAGACTATAAGGCCGAGATGAAAGCAATGTATCAATCAGGAGCCAGCATGTACCACATAGCGCAGTTATACGGCATAGATTCAAAGACTGTTGCAAGATGGGTGAAATAGTTCCCATTTATAAGAAACAAGCCCTCCACCTTTGCTGGTTGATGGCTTGTTTCTTTCGTTGGTATCGTTGGTATCACCATTCCCCCATTAAAAGTACCGTTGATTTTGTTGTCTTATCACTCACATTTTAAGTTCGTTTAGGCAGATATGCGTAGCACCCAGAGCCGTTTTAAATCAATTTGTCAGAACGTAGGAACTTGTAATTCAAGCTGCGACAATAACGTTAGTATGCTGTTCACCATAGGCCGCGTCCAAATAGCAGTTTTTTATTTACATTATTTAAAAAGAGTTTATATTAACCATAGTTGATGTATATGCTTTATCCAGACCAGCAAAAAAGTATCTCATATAAGAATACGTTCTGGAAAGCGCCATTCTACCACTATGTTACGATGTTTCAAATGGGTAAGTGCTCATAGTTCGTTTTTTCTGTTCTGAGAGCAGCCATGAAGCTGCTCCACCAGACCGTATTATCAACGGTTGCAACGGTAAAATGTAAGGGGCTGCTCAGGCGTAGATTCTGCCATGCTATTTTATAATATCGCAAGCTCAATCATAATTTGAAAGTAGAATTAAATTGCCTTTATCATTCGACCTTTAAATCAGTATAATCAGCTTCCGCTGCATCCAAAAGTTTTAGTGCTTCCTGTGAGAAGCGAAACCGTTCTCTTGCGATTTCTTCACTGTCATCACTATTACGGCACTCAGGATACTTTTCTATATATTCTTGATACTTTTGCGCCATGAGCGGTATCTCATAAATTTTTTTTCGAGTCATTCGTTGTTTGGCATTGTATGACAGCTCCCCAAAAACTTCCAGAAAATCAATAAATTGTTCCCTATTTTTTAGCAGTTGGTTAAAGTAGAATACAGTATCATACGGAGAGTCGATATATTTTTCATTGATTCTACAACATTCGTCATCTTCTTTGATGGCCTCGTCACAGCACGAACTCTTTCCTACCATAAAATAAATGAGACAAATCGTTTTAAGTGCTTCTTCTGAAAGCCCACCAATTTGTTGGCACACCTGCTGTACATTTATATTAGGTGATTTCACATCGGTCAATCCAAGTAAATAATCTGTAGACACATTAAAATACCGTGCCAGCTTTACTAAATTATCCGCCTTTATCTCGCGCTTCTCATTGTGATACTGTGAAAAAGTGTTAGATGGAATGCCCGTCTCAATTGAGATTTGTTTCTGTTTTATTCCTTTCTTCTCTGCTTCCATCATTAAGATGTCTAACCTACGAGCAACTGTAGTCTTAATATCATTATCGCCCATACCAATCACCTACATAATCGTAATCATTATAAAAATCAGTATTTCCAAAAAACTTGTGCTTTATCATCCCCATAGTTCTCATTTGAGAACGTTTTTGCACTTTGCTCTCAAAGTTGCAGCATTGAGCGTATCTCTGACTCCAACGGCTCTCTTTGCTATAATGCAGACAGTGAGGAGATACAAATATATATCTTCCAACCGTTCTTGCTAATATGGCCATATTACATCAACATTTCTGATAAAACACCCCCTCATATAACAACAAGGAGATACGAAAATGTTCAACAGCAACACCACGAATGAATACAACTACTACGATAAACAGGGCCGCTATATCGGAACGAAGCGCATCGTCCATCTGTCCAACGACGCAATTCACTCCATGTGGCTTACTAAATATGATAACGGAACCGAAGACTCGTTCCACGCAGCAGATGAATTGTTTTTCTATCACTTGCATAATTTAGCCAATACTAAAAATGGTGATACCGTTTACCTCGTTGGGGGAGAGAAATCTGCCGATGCATTAGCTATCCGCGGTTCAATTTCTGTAAGCGCACCTGACGGTGCAGACCCCCAAAAATTTCCCAGCGAGGTAGTCCCGTACTTTACAATGCTAAATGTCATCATCATTCAAAATAATGATGATGTTGGTAAGCTGTTCGCTTTAGCAGAAGCCTCGCTCATTCACCCGGTTGCCGCTTCCGTAAAAATCATCGACCTTTCCGAAATTTGGGAGAGCATGCCTGAACACGCTAACATTAGTGATTATCTCCAGCTTTATGGCGATGCCGGATTTGAGCAGGTCAAGCTCCTGATTGAAAAGACGGTCTGCTGGACTCCTCCTAAAACCAATGTACAGAGCGGGAATAAAAGTTTAGCTATCCGCTCCGTGAAAGATTTGATGACTCAACATTTTGTGCCTACAGAATTTCTCGTAAATGGCATTCTTCCTTTAGGGTTGACTCTGTTAGCAAGCCCTCCCAAATTCGGTAAATCGTGGTTTTCTCTCCTGCTGTGTCTCGCAGTTGCGAAAGGCACGCCTTTCCTCGGCCTCGGCACTACCAAATCGGATGTTCTCTATCTTGATTTGGAAGATGGCGATGCCGATTTACAAGAACGGATTAAAAAACTGAATATGGGTGAAGAAGCTCCTGCAGGTCTTCTGTATTCAACGGAAGCCCCCACCCTTGCCGATGGACTGCTTGACACGCTGAATCAAACGCTTAGCTCTAACCCAAGCATCAAGTTGATTGTCATTGATACACTTGGTGTAGTGCTCGGCGCACAGAACAGTGATTCCAATCAATTTGCACAGGAATACGCCTTGTACGGTAGCCTTAAAAAAGTTGCAAATGCCCACTCCATTGCATTGTTGGTAATTCATCATCTCCGCAAAACCGGCGATGACAACAATCCTTTCAACCGCATTTATGGCGGCGTTGCCACTCAGGCCGCACTTGATACTATGATGGTTCTGGAAAAAGACACGCATGCTTCGGACTCCGCCCATTTACACGTTTCTGGTCGCCGCTGCCCCCAGCAGGATTTTGTGTTGTCTTTCGATGCCGACACCTGCATTTGGTCTATGGTCGGCAATTCCGCTGAAGCTGATGAAAAGTTTCATCGGAATCAATACGAGCGCAGCGAAGCAGTAGTCACCATCAAAGAAGCGGTAGCCAGTGGCAACGGTTCGTGGAGTGGCTCCATGAGTGACCTCAGCCGCATGGCAGAAACCATCCCCTGTATCGGGCACGGTCTCGGTCATCCGCGCAGTCTCTCGAACGAAGTGAATCACTTCAAAAATGACCTCTGCCGCTATGATGGGATTACTATTACAATCGCCAAAAACGGTACAGGCGGTCGAAAGTACACTTTTAGTAAAGCGACTCACTAATTAGAAATTTTCTTATGCTACTCAAGCACTAAACAGAAAAGCTGAGCAGTCTCCGTAAGGTCTGCCCAGCTTTTCTTCTCTGTAGCAGAGCATCGCACATATAGAATTAGCGTCACTACACAAGTCCGAAGTATTTGTCAAAGAACTCTTGCAATTTTGCAATAGTGCCATCCTTTTGGGCCGTGCGGTTGCCGCCGTCAAAGCGTGAAACCGGCGGCAGGATGCGGTCAACGTCTGTGCCGGTAATCTTTAATACACCATCGCAGAAAGAGTTATCCACAAACTTGCGGTTTTCGTCCAGCTTGAGCTTCTTCTCCTCAATAAGTGTATCGTAATTCCTCCAAATTTCAAGTACACTTTTTAATCCTATGTATATTATAGCAGATTGCTCTGTCCCATAATTTGGACTTGCAGAAAAAGATACACATTTTTATTTATTATAACGAAAAAGCGGGTGTATGTCACCCGCTTTTTGCTGCTATTTTTTTGATTGATGGAAAGAATGAACTGTGACAAAAGAAAAGGAGGACGGTTGTCCGTCCTCCTAATCAATCATCATTTTCCGCTTTGCTTTTATCTTCAACAATTTCATGCTCAACGCCATTACCTGCATCAAGCGCATCAATACCACGGCGCAGGTGAGCCAAATTGCTTGCAGAATAAAACGGGTCTACAGCAATTTTAGAATCAAAATTTTCATTAGGCTTTTGTGACATATACAGCACCTCTTGCATATAGTATATGCCCGCACCAATTATGTGTAAAGTGATTTTTATTTGAAGTAGAAATTTTTCCGCAGCCTGATTGCCCCGTCATCACAGATTACAAAGAGGTCTTGCGCCAAATGTGCAAGGTCGGCTGGCTTGATGATGGGCTGTGGTTTCTGGTTGGGGTCTGTTGCCAGCAAAGAACGCTTCTCACCAATCATTTTTGAAAAATACTCCTGTGTTTCGGTGTCCTTGCAGCCTAATATGACTGTAAATTTGAAGTTGCCCAGCATAGCTTTCCGTTCATCTTTACCGTAAATCATATCGAGGTCGGCTAACGACTGGGTCAGGACAAGGATTCTAATTCTGCGTTTCCGCAGCTTGCGCAGGCTTTCAACAATTTGCAGTTTGCCGAACGAAGCGAACTCGTCAAGGCAAAATAGAATCATTTGCTTGTTTTCTGGCGGTCTGGATGAAAAATACTCCATTGACTGGGCCGTGATAATGCGCAGCAGGTCGCCATAAATTTTGAGCTTTTCATCAGGGATATAGATATAAACGCTGTTTGTTTCCAGCGTAGCCGGGCTGATTGATTGCTCATAGCTGGCCGATTTCCGAAGTGCATTTTTAATTTTTTCGTTTGTAGCAAACAGTTTCAGGGCATCGTCTGCCGCCTGCTTGCAACCCGCCGTGTTTTGCTCTGACGCGCCTGCGAACGAACTGATGAACATATTGGCAATCGGATTCTGCTGCTTTGCAATATCGTTCAGCAAACCGCGCCAATCATGGCCGAGGAAGAACTCGCAGATTTGCACAAAGCCCCAGCCCATACCGTAGTAGCAGATAAGCGCTGCCGTTATCATTTTGCGGCCATTCTTACAAAAGAAGATGCCTGCCTCGCTGTCGTTGGCTTTGTCCGGCAACAGCAGGTAGGCAAGTTGTTCCAAGCGTTCCTGCCGTTCGGTGTCATCCGTTACCGCATTGATTGAGGCAAACACATCATACGGGATGCAGTTTTCTGATGTGGGGTCAAATATGATTTTGTTCGGTGTGTTGACGTTAGCTGAAATGTCGCCGGAAATATCTACCACCAGCGCTGTTCCCTGCCAGCTGCGCAGCGTTGGAATCAGCAGTGCACTGGTCTTGCCTGTGCCAGACGGCCCCATTACGAGAATATGCCCCTCGTCCTGTTCAGGAGAGTAGGCCAATAGGCTCAGTTTCTTGCCAAACAGGATTCCTCTTGCTTGCGCTGGCTGCCGATACGCAAGATTCTTTTTGGAAAATGGATTTGGCAGATGATTAACCTGCCCGCGCAGATACACCAACAGCAGCAGTATAACCAGTAGAATTGCCGCCACGCCATAGAGATAACAGCTGATAATCCATATAACTTGTTTCATGGTCGCACCTTATTAAAAGTGAAGCCCCTGCTCAATTCTGGATTCTCCAAAATATAACGCAGGGCGTTCCACTTCCTGCTGGTACTCGCGTTCGGCTTTCAACTGTGCAACAGTGCGGTTGCCGCCCTGCCGTTTGGTTACGCCGGTCATAACGCGGGCATCTTCCAGACCGTGCTCATTCAGGTAGCGTTGCAGGTCAGGGTGAAAATTGCGCAGTTCCCGGCGGTCCAGCACATCGTTCGCACAGATTTTATAGCCCTGCTCGTGCTTCAAATCTTTCTCGACTGGGATAAAGCAGAAATGCAAATGCGGCTGACCGCCCTCGTCATCGTGGACGATAGCCTGCACGACATTTTCCTCACCATAGCGATTTGCTAAGAAATTGTATGTTGCGTAGAAGAAGTCATCGTAGCGCTCCGGGGCCAAATCCTGCGGGGCCGTTACGACCCAGCCCGCCATAACCTTTACGTCATCGCGGCTATAGCAGTACAGTTCTGATTTGCGTTGCAAAAAATAGTCATACTCGGTCATGCCCCTATCGGGGGACAGAACATAGTCCTGCCCCTGCCGAGACGGGTCAATGTCAGGATTGCCGGAATGTTCGATTTCGCGGCGATTGTGCCGCAGTTGATTGCGGACTGCGCCCGCTGAAAACTTCTCTACACTTGCCATTGTAATCTCACTTTCCTTTACGGGGTTCATGTCCCCTCCGCCCACGCCTTGAAATGCCCTGCACAACGAAGCAGTGCATTTAGTCGCGGACTGATGTGCCATACAAGGTATGGCAGTTTCCCCGGAAACTCCCACCGCCCTTGCGGACTTACCTTGCCAAAGGGGCGTGACCCCTCTGGACTCCCCGCTGCCGACAAGACCCGCTTGCCGTCAGTGAGGGGCTGCGGCCCCATCGGGACGATTTTTCATCGTCCCTGCCCCTATAAGATTGGCGGTGCCAAGTTCTGCACTTCCACGCAGAGCATCAGCACCGCCCTTGCTGCGACCTGTATTTTTTGCTATAACCAGGTTCTTCTTCCTTTAGCCCTGAATGCCACTCCACTCATTCATTGCATCTCGCTCAATTCGCACAAGGAACTGAATACCTTCATACCACCCAAACGGCTGATTCGGTTTGCAACAAAATGCAAAAGTTGCCAAAATATCATACACCGCCTTCACATGCCAAAGAGAATCCCAGTTTGCAAAAATGGTCTCCACCAAGTATGTACCGTCAATGTTGTCTGCGGGCAACGATTTATCAAGAATCGTGTAAATCTCGACAGTTGCTTTACCTAAAGTATCGTTTTCTGTAATACTACTATCACTCACCACATCACTCAGATGATATCGTGCAAAAAACTCCTTCAAGTTTTCCTCATTCCGGATGGGCCGCAATCCAAGTGCCCTGACGCCACGGGACATGCACTGCTTAATCTCCCAATCGTTCAGTTGCCCTTCTGCCTTACGCTGCAAGATATAGGCCGCCTCTGTACGGAACGGCTCGGTTACAGGCAAAAATTCATTTTTAATTGCCATATTGATAAGTTCCTCCGTTTTCAGGTCGTAAAAGTTTGCAGCAACAGCGATAAGCATATCGCTCTCACTATCGGACGTAAAGAATCGTTTCATAATGTTTTCCTCCTGATTAAAAGCCTTGCAAAACAATACCATTTGTATATACAGCTCAAATTCGCATAGCAAGTATATACATATTGTATTTTATGAGCCATATGCGTAAACTGTATCAACAAAAGAAATTGCTTTACATCGTTACATTATCTATTGTCTGCGATTCGCAAGGATTGGCAAGAGGAATATCGCCTTTTTTAGTATTTTTGTTGCTGTAAGTTAGTCATCAACCTTTCGCGGCATGAATATGGTGCCAAATGATTGTGAACATAAAAGATGCAATGTACAGTGCAATATAAGACAAACCTTTATTGTGAAACCATCCATGAATAGAAAGTCATCTCCAATTGGGGATACATCAGAGAGTCCGGCAGAATTTTATACGAAATAGAAGAATTTTCTTTAAAAGCCACAACCGCTGTGGTACAATATATCCAATACGTTCTCCTCTATTGAGCAAAAATTGAGCAAAAAGTCTAATTTCATTACACCGTAGCCCTTACTACCCCATTTAAGAGGAATGCAACATGGCAAGTCTTAATCATGTCAGTATCAGAGATAAGGAATATGGCTGGGTACATATAACGCCGGAAGATGCCAGTCGTTTGTTCCCTAACGAAACGGTTTCTTCGAGTGACCATGTTTTTATATGTGAGTTGTGTGGGCAATATGTCGCATTTACAAGGGAAGGAAAAAAGACGCGATATTTTTGCCATAGCAGAGGTGAAGAAATTAAAGACTGTGATGAACGCGCAGAGCAATATAATCATTATCCAACAATTCAATATGATGGTCAGTTTGATTTTCCCCTCAAACTCTTGCTGGAAAGCGAAACATTTTCTCTTTCTATCGGAATTCCTCAAGGTGCTTTTCAAGAAAATGATTTTTCTGTATCAATAAAAGGTACGGCTTCCCATTTTTTCAATATGAAAGAGCGCAAGCAAGAGACTGGCATTACATGGTTGCCTTTACAGCAAGACATTTCAATACAATACCATATTGAGACCCATGATAAGGTTCTATTGAACTGGCCCGACCATATTCCCGGTATCAATCCGATGGGAACTATGTTTGATAGTCGAGGAAATAAGATTCTCCACGCAGAAGATGAAGTCACCGTTGGAAATAACTATTATTTGATTACAGACCGCTGCATCTGCGAGTCTTTCCCAGATGTAAACATAGTAGAGCTAATGCACTGCTCTATTGTGAATTCTGTATGGCGAGTCTATGAAGTTCAAGCCGTATCATTTAGCCCGGACTCTGCGAGATTTTTCATTCTATATAAGCTTCATCTCGTAAAAAAGCCAACGGATTTGCACATCATTTGGCCTATGACCGTTGAAGAAGGTTCAATCTCTTATCATAATGCTGATAATCTTTATATTGCGTACAATGGTGAGGACCAAATTTCGCTACAACTAATGCCATGTTCAGCGCAATCCGCTCAAAAAGAGATGAGTGGCTATTTTCAAGTACAATCCAATGGATTCCAACAAATGGTTGCATTTAAATGGCATAATGGTCAACGAAATTGCAGCAATCACCTAATGGTATGGAAAAATCCTTTCGCAAGGACGGCAACCATTCCCGATGTTGCTATATTTGATAAAAATGAAGAACTACTGCAAGAAGAGATTTATCACCAACTTCCGCCACGTAATCAAATAACGATTTTGGCTCGTTATGATGGCGTACTGACTCTTAAATTCAAAGACAAAATCAAACTCATCCATCAAATTAAGGGCGGAGAGCGTTTTTCATTGGATGTAGCAATGGGTAATGTCATCGTCATTACGCAAGGATGCGATATCATACGCCGGATTTCATTCCAAAAGAAAGATGCTGAACTTGACGATTTCACTTTGCAGTTATCAAAGGCATTGAAAATGTCTGCAAACAAGTATATTTCTGTCCCCCATAGATTTGGAAAGTGCATAGATAGCATTCCAAACAATTCCGATATCAAGGAGAAAATTGCATTTTATATCCGGCAAGGCAAAATTCCTGAAAACATTTATGCATTGATTATAAAACAACTCCGATTTGGAAAATAAAGGAGCGATACTTATGGATGAAGTCAACAAAAGCGGTCCTTACTATGAAGCTGTTTCACTATGTTACTTTAATGGAAACGACAGCGGTTGGAGTTGGACTCGCGTAGCTGATATAGAAAACGGAGAACTCACTACATTTTTGTATAATCCTGATGAACCTTATTTCTATGAAAACAGAAATTTCCTAATCGATAAAACGGGAAAGGTTCACACAAAGGGCGATTTAGCTGTTTTCGCTTGGTCTGATAGCCCTAATGCAAGTGGTTCAGACAAACCGTTCAACGATGCAACTGAATTAAAAGACTTTCCGATTCATGTTTTTAAACTCAGTGCAAAAAACACTTTACAGGTTATCGACAATCTTCGGAATGGAGTCTCCTGCGGAAGTGCATCTCACGATGTGATGTATATTTTCTGTGAGTCAGATGAAGGCTTTCAAGGTGTTTTATGTCCAGCTCAAAGTATGGAGGAACGAAATCAACAGTATTTTCTCAAAGATAGTGTTTCCAAACTCCCATACTATTTACTTAAATCCTCAGACATACTTTCCATCTACGAATTGAAGAATCTTTTCGGAAATGAGAAATGTGTTTTCTTAAAAGCACTTGTCCCGGGGACTCCTATTTCTTATCTCCCCACGAGAGAGACTAGTGCTATTGTTAAAGATGTTATTCTAAAAAACAGGTTCCTAACATGGAATTCTTTTCGTAACTTCACCTCAAACGCAGAGGGAAGCCACAAGTATACACAAAAAGAATTGCGCGTTTTTAAGGAATGCCTTGCTCAAGTACAGTGTAAAACCGTCCAAGAAGAACTTGCAGCGGAACTAGGCTGTACTGTTAGCGAAGCTACTACTTACATTGAAAACTTTATAGAAAATGCGAACTCCTATCTTGAAGGAGATGAGGTCGATACTCAACTGCTTTCCCGCTTGGTTATGGCAAACGATGAACTAAGGGAAAAATATACTGCTCTAGTTGAGGAAAAGTGGAAAACAGATGCAGCAGAGAAAATCAATATCGCAGCACAAAAGGTAGAAGAGTTAGAAGCACAATGCAAAGAAAAAGCGAATACCCTTAAATCGTTGAATTCTGACATTGAGGACAGACGCGATAAACTTCAAGAATTGCAAAATGAAGTAGCACAAAACAAGATATTGGCACGAGAAAGCTATTCTATGGTCCAAGAAAAAATAGCCACAGCCAAACATGATGTATCGAGTTTCCTTGCTGATATGGCCTGCTATTTTCCGAATTCCACTGTCATTGCAAACAGTTCGGTGACCACATGTGGTGATTATGTTCATGGAACCGCATTGGAATCCGACAAAGTAGAAACTTTTGATAGCTGGGAATCTCTTGTTGATGAATTGCGCGGTAATCTTGGCTGTGTAGGTGTTGCACAAGAGTATGAAAACAGTTTCGCGGCGTTTCTTTACGCAACTCACCGCGTCCGAATGCCCCTACTTTTAGCCGGATATGTTTGTGAAGAAATCGGGCAAGCTCTTTCTGTATCGGTTTTTGGGAAATATGCTGATATCCTAACTTGTTCCGGCAACTGCAATCTCTCGATGATTCACGATGCTTTTAGTGGTGAGGGAATTCTCCTCATCCGTAACCCATTCTGTGGTGATTGGCTTAATGCATTGCTTCAAGAAACCAAAACAAGCCATAAGCAAATTATCTTCTGTCATCCATACGCAGAAGACCTTGCCATTGAACCTCAGAGCTTATTTAATTATATGCTCCCCATTTTCACTGACCAAATAACTGATAGCGCTCCTGTTATGGAAGACATGATTGGCGCAATGCTCAAACCGGGCGAGGATGATTTTGAACCCGCCTTCGAGAGAATTGTAAGCAATAATGTTTTCTCGGAACTGGGTATTAGCAAAATTCTTCAAAATAAGATGCAATCGCTGTTTGCAAGTACGCAATCCATCACCAAAGTTAAAGAAGATTCTTTAATTTACAGGTGCATCCTAACTTCTTATGCGGCCTCCGCTGAAAAGGGCGAGCAATTATGCCGTGCTATCAAAGGACGTATAGACCTGTCACAGGATATAAAGAAATTCATATTCCGCTACTTCAATTACGAGGAAGAGTGATTATCTATGCCATCCTTAGATTTACTGAATGAAATCTCGCAGCAATTATCCTTATATAAAGACCAGTCTGAGAGTACAGAAGAATGGCACGGTAGGGTCCTGTATAGTGCCTTGGGTAAACTTTCGTTAGCATCTTTATGGGATAGTCCCGATGACTGGAACCATGAGCTTTCAGTGCAGGCGTTTAAATCCAAAATCAAAACGAACACGGAATATTATCAGCAAATCGTTAATTCAAATTGTCTTTATCTATGTGGTTCGCAGACCCTTGCAGATGAGATATATTCGATTTATAAAAAGTCTGGATTTATTTATCACCGCGCCAACTGGATTTATCCTTCGATTTGTTCTTCCTACGAATCTGGAGACGTCCGCATCATACGCAGTGGAAACCCTTTGAAGTACCGAAATATGAGTGGTTTGGGTGAGTATACTGCGCATACAGAGCGGACAGAAAAAGTATACTATAAATTGGAGGAAATGTTTGCCCTGCATACGATTCCGTTTGCAGAAGCGGTTAGAGAGTACATCAAAGATGCCGCTTGGAAAATCATTGATGAATTTCCAGATGATACAGAATTTCTAGTGCATAGTCAATTCCGGAAAGGTTATTGGTGTAAGTCTCCGAGCGATAACATAGAAGTTTCCTTACTCCGCGTGCCATTAGCGGCTGGGCAGCTTTACTATCTCTACCGAGAATCAGAGAACGGCTGGGAATGGAGCCAACTTCCTGCTTGGCTTACAAATCCTGTGATTGACAACACTGAGTCAAAAGAATGGTTGTCAATTGCTACAGGTCTTTTAATGTTGAGCAATTCTCTCCCCACCATAGATATTGCCACTTCAGATAAATTGATTACAATAACCATCCCATATTTATTACCGCCCGCAGAAGAAGCCTTTTTCGAGCTATATTCTTGGCCTCTGAAAGATGTCTTTTTGACCGATTTCAAACAACACTATACAAGAAAAATGAGCACAGATATTTTCCCAATATTTGAAAAGATGATGAAACAGTTGGGATACAAATTCACGGAGGTGTCCTAATGGCAAATGGTGCCAATGAGGTACACAAATACCTGAAAAGTGAGCTTGAAAACTATATAAAGTCGCAATACTTTGGCAAATCGCCGTTGCTCCTTTCCACTGTGGCAGGCAAACTCGATGACGAGGGAGAACTGTACCAACAACCCTATATTGAATCATCGCCTGCATATGTTTCTGTTCCGAATGGCATTGATAACGCCAATATTCCTGAATGGATGCGCACTTTCTTTAAGAAGTTGGCCGATGCAAATTTAGGTGTGTACACTGCTCCTTTCAAGCACCAAATCAATGCGCTTGAAACAGCCATAGAAGGAAAAGATTTATTCGTTGCAACCGGTACTGGCTCCGGTAAAACAGAGTGTTTCATGTGGCCGATGATGGCAAAGCTCACTTCCGAGGCACGCAACACACCTGAAACATGGAAACAACGTGGTGTCCGTGTTGTAGTTATGTATCCCATGAACGCACTGGTATCAGACCAAATTAGTCGTTTACGCCGCTTAATGGGTGATGAGCAGCGCAAATTTGTAAATATCTTTCGTGAAACGGCAGGAGGTAACGCTCGTAGACCTCAATTTGGTATGTATACTGGACGCACGCCTTATCCAGGAAGCGCTTCTGATAAGCATCAAGACCGTGCCTTAGCAGATACCTTAGAAAGGATGACCCAACCCGATAGTGACGAAGATAAAGATTATTATGCCACGCTGGTCAAGGAAGGAAAGATTCCTGCCAAGAATAACATAGCAGACTTTATTGATGAACTACGCGAGGGCCATCATATACCGAACAGCGAAGATGCTGAGCTTATCACCCGCTTTGAAATGCAGAACTGCTGTCCAGATATTCTCATTACAAACTACTCTATGCTGGAGTATATGCTATTCAGGCCAAGGGAAAGCAGTATTTGGGATTCCACTAAAAAGTGGCTTCAAGAAGACCCAAATAATAAATTACTCTTCATCATTGATGAAGCTCACATGTATCGAGGTTCTGCTGGCGGTGAAGTTTCGCTGCTAATTAGAAGGCTGTTTCACCGTCTTGACATAGGGCGGGACCGGGTTCAATTTATTCTGACAACGGCAAGTATGCCAGATGCAACTGAGGATGATAAAGAAGCTGTTCGTAATTTTGCTAAGGCATTGACGGCTGCTGATGCCTATTCTTTTACTTACCTTACAGGGGACCGTGAAATTATTGATATGAGAAACGGAATTGCAATTCCGTTTACACGATATACAGCGGTAACTCCTGAACAAATAGAAAGTAATGACTCTTCACAGCTTACTGCATTAAATATATTTTGGAAGGATATTGCCGGAGCTCCTACCGCATTTGAAAAGAATGAGCAGTTGTATAACTGGCTGTATAACCATTTGACAGACTATACTGATTTTCAAAAGCTCTTTACTGCTTGCCGGGGAACAGCAACATCCCTCCATGATTTGGCTGCGGAAATTTTCCCTCATGAAGCACATGAGACTGCATTAAACGCCGTCAGCATTATGCTATCTATTGCGCCGCTTGCCCGCAATAGCAAAGGAATGGTTTTGTTCCCTGCCAGAATGCATATGCTGTTCCGTGGAATTCGTGGGGTATTTGCCTGTGTGAATCCATCATGCGCTCATTCGCATACAGCAGGTGGAATTACTCTTGGAGAAATACTATTATCCGATGGACGAACCACCTGTCCGATATGCGGCAGTATGGTTTATGAATTGTACAATGACCGTAAATGTGGCGCATTATTTATCAAAGGTTATGTACAGAAAACAGAAATCGACAGCTTTGGGCGAGCTTATCTTTGGAGACATTCCGGGCAAGTTTTTGAAGATTCGCTGAAAGAAATTCACCTGTATATTCCAGAAACAGGTTTTGAACCTAAAAAGGGCGGTAAAACGCCCTTACAACCTTGCTATCTTGACAGTAAGACAGGCTATATTGATTTTGCAGACGATTCACAGAATGGTAAAGAAGGGGTTCTAAAGCTTTACTACTGTGGATACAGTGAAAAAGGACGGCCTGATGTCATCACATTCCCTACATGCCCTCACTGTAAAAAACGTATGGGCAACGCAGAGCTTACTTCTTTCGCTACCCGTGGCAATTTGTCTTTCTTCAACTTGATTAAGGCGCAGTTCGACTCGGAACAGCCTGTCAAAGGAAAGGAAAACAAACCTCATCTTCCGAATCAGGGAAGAAAGGTACTGCTTTTCTCCGATAGCCGCCAGCGAGCTGCACGCCTTGCCCGTGATATGTCGAGTGCATCTGATTTGACTGCTGCACGTCAATTGTCGGTTCTTGCTGTAAAACGAATGCAAGATGTAATGCAAAGCACATCTAAGGAACAAACACTGAATGACCTTTATGGTTATTTTGCTCTTGAAGCAGCACTGCATAATGTTCAGATGTATAGCAACAAAGACCGTGAGATATTCGTAGGCAATCATTGCGATACCGTTTTGATTGACTATAAGCGTAATCAAGGCAGACGGCGGCCATGGCATCCATCGCTCACCGTTGTCGATAATGCACCTGACCAAATGCGCGAACAGTTACTACGGCTCTTTTGCGGTAATTATGACACCTTACTTTCAACTGCGCTCTGCTGGCTGTCGCCAACGGAAGACGAATTATACGATTCGCTGGATGACTTAAAAGATGATGGAATTGAAGTTGACGAAGACACTTTCTTGGCTGTATTTAACGCATGGCTGTTAGAATGCGGGGACAAACTAGCTTTAGGACAAACTATCGCCGACAAAGTTAGAAAGCAAGTCCGAAAAGGTTTTGGCGGCTATGGTTTAGGCGATGATTGGACTATGCCCACAACTATCTGCGATGTGATGGGCTGGGAGCATAAGGGCCGTACACAGGAAATTTGGAAAAATGTGTTACAAAGACGGTTTCTTGAGCAAAACAGTGAATCCCAAAAGCTCTATGTGGATTTGAAGAAAGTCATCCCGCATTATGACCCAAAGCATAGCTGGTATCGATGCGCAAAATGCTCCTGTGTAACAGCTTTCCCGTTGAATGATTGTTGCCCAAACTGCGGCAGTAAAGACATTCATTTAATGGATGCGGATGCCCTTCATGCACTTGATTTTTGGCGCGAGCCATCGCTCGCAGCTCTTCACGGCGCTCCAATTCGTGTTATTGATACCGAAGAGCACACGGCTCAGCTATCTTTCAAAGACCAAAATAATGATATGTGGTCCAAGACAGAGAAGTATGAACTACGCTTTCAAGATTTAGTTCACGGTAAAGAGTCTCCTGTTGATATTCTTAGCAGCACTACCACAATGGAAGTTGGTATTGATATCGGCTCGTTGGTTGCAGTTGGGCTGCGCAATATTCCTCCGATGCGAGAAAATTATCAGCAGCGTGCAGGTCGTGCAGGTCGGCGTGGCGCAAGCCTTTCTACCATCGTGACGTACTGTGAAAATGGTCCGCACGATACGCTTTATTTCAATAACCCTGCACCGATGTTCCGTGGTGACCCTCGCCGTCCTTGGATTGACATCACCAGTGAAAAGCTCGTTCAACGACATTTAGGAATGATTACGTTGCAAGACTATCTGAAGACAATCGGCAGCAGCCTTGACTCTATGGGGGCCGCTGAATTTGTCGATAATAAGCTTGACGAATTCAAAGTGTTTCTAAAGAACTATAAAGTTACCGACAAGATTCTGATTCCGGATTCGTATGGTGGTGCAGCCGATTATCGTGTGATATTAAGCAATGGACTGAACCAGCTAAAGGCAAAAAAAGATGCCCACCCTGAGCTGTATCAAGTCCCAAATGGAGTAACTACGAAAAGCAAGTCTCTGTTGGATGCACTATATGAAGAAGGAATTATCCCAACCTATTCATTCCCAAAAAACGTCGTAAGTACATATATTTCCGATAATAAGGGACACACGCAGTATCAAGTTGAACGTGGTTTGGATGTAGCAATTGGCGAATATGCTCCCGGACGCGCCATCGTTGTTGATAAAGCCACTTACCAAATTGGTGGTTTTTATTATCCCGGAAGTGAGCGCAGAAAAGACACCCGAACAAGACCAGCAAGAGCTTTCATTGACGATGAAAACTACAAAAAGCGCGTGGTAAGCTGTGATGAATGTGGTTGGTTTGGACTCCGCGAGGATGATATCAAAGTCTGCCCATTCTGCGGTAATAGGAGTTTAACAGAATCTCTCCCTATGCTCCGTCCTTGGGGTTTTGCTCCTAAAGATGCGAAAGAAATTCCTGTTGCAGATTTGGATGAACAATATTCTTATGTTCAGCAGCCACTATATTCTACATTGCCTGAATCTGAAACAATGGAGAATGTTGCAGGATATAAAAGTCTCCGTATGGCATCAAGAACCAATCAGCGCATTATTATGGTAAACAAAGGTGCGGGCGGAAAAGGGTTTATGGTTTGTCCTGATTGTGGTGCTGCCATGCCGGGGGATGACCCATCTGTACTGGAAAAGGTTGACCGTCCCTATATCACTGTGCCAAAGTTCAAATGTTCCCATCGAGATGCTGAAAATTTGAACCTCGGATACGATTTCGTTACGGATATGCTGGTTCTCGAAATCAGTCTTGACCCCAATAAGGTAGAGACTGACCGTGAAGATAATCTTTGGGTTAATCGTGCTGGACAGTCCTTGGCAGAAACTATTCGTTTGGTCGTTAGTCGTATTCTTGATGTGGAATTCACTGAACTGATGACGGGCTATCGTGTCCGTAAGAACCAAACAGGTGCTTATATTGATGTTTACATTTACGATAGTTTGTCCAGTGGCGCGGGGTACGCCGTTGCTGTTGCTTCTGTGATGCCAGAGGTTTTAGAACGAGCAGAAGCATTGCTCAAAGGATGTGATTGTGAGAACGCATGCTATAATTGTTTGAAACATTATCGAAATCAAAATGTTCATGGCATGCTTGACCGTTTTGCTGCTTTAGACCTTCTGAATTGGGCAAAAGATAATAGCCTTGCTCCGATGCTGTCTATTGATATGCAGAAAAAATTGTTGGCTCCTCTCGGAAATGTCTTAAAATATGCAGACATTATTCTCTCTGCAAACGGTGACGAGCTATCAGTTAAAAAGAACCTTTTCCATAAGGCGTTAAAGATATATCCCGCCATGTGGAAAAAGCCGGAAGCAAAAGACACAATCTATATTAGTGATGCTTGTGTTAAATATGCAAAACCCTCTGCGGTCAAAAAAATCATTGATGGACTTTGATTAAAAAGGGGAGTATTTTAGAAGAGACAAACAAAGAACTAAGTGAGCATCGGTTTTCGCCGATGCTTTTTTGCTTGAAAAAGAGAAACTAACTGCTGCGGCGGAGACGAAGGATTGCTCCAACCGCTCCAATCATCATATACGCCCACATGCTTTAGTCAACGGACTTTCGCGGCATAAATGCTTTGCAATTATTCCACGGTTCCATTGACACAGCTTGTGGGCGTTATTTCTTCTTCTCGCCGGTTGGGGGCAATACAAAGCACCCCACAGGGGTTAAAAGTAAACTTTTAAGAACGAGAGGAAAACGAAAGATGAAACAGACAGTTAAAACAAGCCGCGTCGCAGGGCAACTCGAAAAAATGTTTCGACTTCTCAACAATCACTTTTTCAATGGTGAACTTCCCGAGGTCGTCATCTCCTTAAAAAAGACCGTTGGAGCCTACGGACATTTTACCTGCGGCAAGGTCTGGCAGGCAGGCGATGAAAGGCGATATGAAATCAATATAAGTTCGGCCACGCTCAACCGCCCCATTGAGGAAACCTGCGCCACGCTCTTACATGAGATGTGCCATTTGGCTTGTGCCGTTGGGTACAGCTCGAAAGTCCTTGACGAAAATGGCAAGCCCGAACCCATCAAGGACACCAGCAACAACGGCGTGTATCACAACAAAAAATTTAAGGCAATGGCCGAGGCCCACGGGCTGGAAGTGGAACATCATCCCAAATATGGTTGGACAATCACCAGTCCCGGCATTGACCTGCTGGACTTCATCGAACAACAGGGCTGGCAGGACTTGCAAATGGTTGAGGGTATTTCTCTACTGGATGTTCTCGGCACACTTCCCAAGGGCAACAGCGGTGCAGGCGCAGAAACCAGAACGAAAAAGCCCAGCAGTACCCGCAAATATATTTGTCCCAAATGCGGCAACAGCTGCCGAGCAACCAAGGTCATCAACCTAATATGCGGCGACTGTATGGAAAAAATGGTTGTTGCCGAATAAATTATAACAACAGTGATAATGGTCGAGTGAGAGTAGACCGCTATTTTTATATGTACACTTTTAAAGGAGCTTCACAATGCAATACGATTATTATTCCTGTCCGTATGAGCCTGATACCGGCATACCACCGTGCGGAGAAATGCCAGAGTGCCAAACCTGTTCTTGGTGCTACCTTGCAGACAGCGAAAAGTAGAACGATGGCGGTGGTCACACAAGCGACCACCGCCATCATTTCCAGTATCAAATTTAAGTTGTGCGCAAGTAGTATCAAAACTGCTTGCTATCGTATGACAAAGTAAGTATACTATCAGTATCAAAATTAACGAGCCTTAGAGGTGATACCGCCATGCAGATATATGGTTACTGCCGTATTTCCACACCACAGCAAAATATCGAACGGCAAGTGCGCAACATTCTGGCAATGTACCCAACCGCACATATCATCCGAGAAGTATATACCGGCACAACCTATCAAGGCCGCAGAGAACTGGACAAGTTGCTTCACACCGTGCAAGCAGGCGACACTATTGTATTTGACAGCGTGTCCCGTATGAGCCGCAATGCAGACGAGGGTTGCCAACTATACGAAAACCTGTACACCCAAAGTGTAACGCTTTGCTTTCTCAAAGAGCCGCACATCAATACGGAGACCTACCGCCAGACCATCCAGCGGCAAATCAACACCCAGCCGGAAACAGGCAATGCCGCCACCGACAGCTTTGTGTCTTCGGTCATCGCCGCACTGAATCAGTACACCGTTGACCTTGCCAAAGAACAGATACGCCTTGCCTTTGCGCAAGCCCAAAAGGAAGTTGACGACCTGCACCAGCGCACCAGAGAAGGAATGTTGACCGCCAAACTGAACGGCAAACAGATAGGTCAGGAGCGCGGTCGCAAACTGGTAGTCAAAAAAGCCGCCGCTTGCAAGGAGTCCATTAGAAAATATAGTAGGGATTTTGACGGAACGCTGTGCGATGCAGATTGTATCAGGCTCATTGGCATTGCACGGAATACATATTACAAGTATAAAAGGGAACTGCGAGAGGCAATACCCCTATAACCGAAACAGCCTGTAAAATGATTTCTCATCCCACAGGCTGTTATCTCCATGACAAAGAAAATGAGAATGGTGTCCTGTTCGCAATCCTTTTTATCTCTTGTCACACATCATTGTAATGCCTACACTTTAATTTAAAAGTACATTTATAAAAGTTACAGTTTATCGTCACATATTGACTTATATTCTTTTCTATATTACTATGATACAGGGCGTTCACCGAATACCAAAGAGACAAGTTAAGAATCCACACGCAGGCCCCTCCGCCATCCGGCTCCGGGGCCTGCTTTCTTTTTTGTTTCCAATCCTCTCTCATTCTGTCCCATGCGGGAAAACATGAGATAATGCGTTGATTTTGCTTGGTGTGGACTTGGAATGTTCTTGGAGTTGGCTTGGAGATTAGGCGGATTGCGAGCGGAACGGAGTGGAGCGAGCTCCTATGCGCTCTCTTGATTTCCTCTGCGCCTTTCTGGATTTTTTCGGGTGCCCGCGCATATTTGATACAGGGCGTTCACAGCAGACAAAACAGACAACCGAACAGAACTATTCGCAGGCCCCTCCGCCATCCGGCGGCGGGGTTTGTTTTTTACAGCTGAAAACATTGTTTGCCACAATCTTACTTTCATCCTGCATCTCCTCATTCATTGACTATATGGGTTCCGGGTTGCGCTTGGGCGGGTACAGACACAACCGCGTTATCTCTGTTTTTGTTTTCATGGTGCGCCAGTTTTCTGTATTCTATCCTATTACAACGTCATCCTCCCCCGGCAAGCCCTGCCATTTTGTAGGCAAGGATTATCAAATAGTCAAATATAACGGATGCAGCACAAGGTTTTTCGGCACTTTTCCGATTGACGCACCGCATGGGACAGCGTACAATAAAAGTACCAATTTTTGCAACAATAATACAATTGTATGCTTTGATTCAAGCCCTTCAAAAAGGAGAGAATACTGTTCCATGGGTTCCAATTCCACTGCTATCCCCACCACCAGCGTGGCAGAGTTAAAGTATCTTTCGCTGCTGGCACGGGATTATCCCACCCAGGCCGCGGCTGCCAGCGCCGTTATCAGCCTGGAAGCCACCGCCAAGCTGCCCAAGGGCACCGAGCATTATATCAGTGACCTGCACGGCGAAGACGAGGCTTTTATCCACCTGCTGAACTCCGCTTCCGGTGTTATCCGCGAAAAAGTTGATCTTGTCCTGGGTGAAAACGTGCCCAAGGTCATCCGTGCCGAGCTTGCCACCCTGATCTACTACCCGGCGCGCAAGCTGCCCCTGCTCAAGGCCCGCTACCCGGAACGCTTTGAGCTGGAAGCCTGGTACCGCCAGACGCTGCTGCGCCTGATCGATGTATGCCGCTTTGTTTCGTCCAAGCACACACGGGAATATGTGCGTTCCTGCCTGCCGCAGGGCTGTGGGCATATCATTGACGAGCTTCTGCACGCCCACTTTGAGGACCACAACAAAACCCTCTACTATGGCCAGATCGTGGGCAGCATTATCGCCAATGACCGCGCGGACGCTTTCATCATCCGCCTGTGTGAGCTGATCAAGCGCCTTGCGGTGGACAAGCTGCACATTATTGGTGACCTGTTTGACCGCGGCCCCCGCCCGGACCTGATTCTGGACCGACTGATGACCCACCACAACGTGGATTTCCAATGGGGCAACCACGACGTTGTGTGGATGGGTGCCGCCGCTGGCAGCGCGCTGTGCTGCTGCACGGTGCTGAAAACCACCCTTGCCTACCACAACCACGGCATGATTGAAGATTTTTACGGCATCAATCTGCGCCACCTGCTGCGCATGGCGGAGCAGTATTACGGCAATGAGGATCTGACCATTTGGATGCCGCACACCGACGCCACCCGCGGCCCCTACACGGACGGAATGCTGCACCGCTGTGCTGTCATGCACAAGGCCATCACCATCCTGATGCTGAAGCTTGAGTGCGAAGTGATCGACCGCAACCCGGATTTCAAGATGCAGGGGCGGGATTTTTTGCGCCGCATTGATTACGAAGCCGGAACGGTGGATTATTTTGGCAAGATCTATCCCCTGCGGGACCGCAGCTTCCCCACGGTAGATCCAGAGATCCCGGCCCGCCTGAATGCCGACGAAAAGTTTGTGCTGGACAAGCTGGTGGCATCCTTCCGCCACAGCGAAAAGCTGCAAAAGCACGTTGCCTTCCTGTATGCCAAGGGCAGCGTATACCACATTGAGAACGGCTGCCTGCTGTACCACGGTGCGGTGCCCCTGACGGACGAGGGCGAATTTGCCGCCGAAACGTTTGAGGGCCATTCCCTGCGGGGCCGCGCGCTGCTGGATTACTGTGACCTGCGCGCCCGCCTGGGCTATTTTGCGCCGGAGGGCTCGCCGGAGCGGCAAAGCGGGCAGGACTTTTTGTGGTACTTGTGGTGCGGCAAGCTCTCCCCGCTGTTTGGCCGCAGCGCCATGACCACCTTTGAACGGCTGTACATTGAGGACCCAGAAACCCACAAGGAGATCAAGGATCCCTACTATACCTGGTACGATGATGCGGCCATCTGCTGCCGCATCCTGGCGGAGTTTGGCTTAACGGCCAACTGCCACATTGTGAACGGCCATGTACCCGTGCGGGAAAAAGCCGGCGAAAGCCCCATCAAGGGCGGCGGGCGCTTGTTGGTGATTGACGGCGGGTTCTGCCGCGCTTACCACGAGCGCACCGGTATTGCGGGGTACACGCTGGTGTATTCCAGCCACGGCATGAGCCTGCGCACCCACCAGCCATTTGAAAACACCGCCAAAGCAGTGCAGGAAAACCTGGATATTTTGTCCCGCGTGGATGTGGTGGACGATAACCACACCGACCGCGTTCTGGTGGAACATGTGGACGAAGGCGCCAATCTGCACGCCCAGGTGGCCGACCTCCACCGCCTCATCTCCGCCTACCGCACCGGCCTGATCAAAGAACAGCCGACGAAAGATACGATTTGGTAGCGATTACGGGGCTTTTCCAGTTTTTTTGAAAAAAAGGCTTCGGCGAAAAAACTTTAGGCAATACCGCATAATTCTAAGTGCCGATACGGCGAGCGAGGTGCGGCAGATGCTAAGCCAAAAGCGCAGATAATACTGGATGCTGCAAAGGTGAGCGCCGCCAGTGGCGGAAACAGCGAACCGAAGCAGGGGCAGCGGTCGCAGAGTGCGAGGGGCTTTTGCCCCCGAAGCACGATGCGGGTACCGCAACCCGACATTATCGAGCATTTTGGCAACGCAGATGCCGTGCCGTAGCCGCCGAAGCGGTGCTTAAGCCGTCAGGCGGGAATTGTGCGGTGTTGCCTTTAATTATAATAGAATATAGAATAAATTATAGGATAAATCGAAAACAGCCGCAGCGGCAGGGAATCATTCCCCCACCGCTGCGGCTATTTTATTTGTAGGTTCGTTTGGTTCATCTGTAGGGACGATGGGCCTTACCTAATATTCCGCCATCCGGCAAATAAGGCAAACGTCCGCAGGCGCACAATGTGCGCCCCTATGGGTGAGATATGCGTTTATTGCCCGTTGTGCACAATAAAACAATCTGTAGGGAACGGTCTTGACCGTTCCGGGGCCAAGGGGGGGCGAATGTTTTTTAGGTTCGTTGCGGAGCCTAAAAATTTATGGTTGACCTCATCCGGCGGCCAGAGGGCTGGCCGCCCTACCGCGCAGCTATCAACAAATGTGCAATGATTTTTACGCCCATTAGGGGCGTCGTCCCCTACAAATAATTTTGTCAGTTCGTTGCCCCCTCGGCGGGGTCAGGCGACCCCGTCCTACCGATATTTATAATATCATCGCATATTATAAATTGTTCTGCTGCCGCCCCTCCCCGCCTCCAATTCCTGATTTCTAATTGCTCACACAAATTCCCTCCACGCCTGCTCCGCCCCGGTCTGGAACGCGCACAGTTCTTCCATCAACTTGTGGGCGCCGGGGCTGGCCTGGGGGTAGTCGGTTTCGGCGCGCTTGCAGTCCAGCACGCCCTGGCCGCTGCCCTCCGCCAGCATGGTGGCAAGGTTGCGGGTGCTTTTGTCCAGCATGGTGCGGGTGCGGATGCCCATGCTCACACTCATGCGTGCGGCGGCGCTCTGACCCTTGGCCTGTGCGCCGATGGCATCCAGCGCCGTGTGGGCCTGCTGGTTCAGGCGGCGGTACTCGTTTTTCTGGCGCATCATTTCGTCTTTCAGCTTCTGGTCATACGTCAGCCCCATCAGCTCATCCAGGGTGTTTTTGCCCATCTCGGTGTTCTGCACGATCTCCTGCAGCATGGCTTCGTTATCACTGGTTTTTTGCATATTCTGGTTTTCCGGCATAAAAAATCCCCCTTGTGTACAGCCTTTTCCTTTGGGAATGTTCCCAAAGCTAGTATGGCTCCACAAGGGGGATTTATTCTTTTGTTTCAGCTTCTTCAGCAGCCGGAAAGGCGCTGCTCGGCCAGGGCCACCATCAGGTCCCAGCTTCCGGCTTCGCCCCAATCGGCAGAGCTGAGCGACACGGTAAATTCGCCGCGGCGGGACAGGGTGATGCCGAACGTGCGGCGGGATTCGCCCAGCGCTTCATGCAGCGCAGCCTGCAGTTTTGCCGCCGGGGTGCCAACGCTCACCACCAGGAAAATGCCGTCTTCCAGGCGGACAACAGCGTTCTGCTGGTCCGGCCCGGCAGCCAGCTGCAAAATACCGGCTGCGGTATTCAGGCAGCAATCTGCTGCGTGAGTGCCTTCCTCGCGCAGCAGGTTCCAATACTCGTTCACGCGGGCAGCAACCACGCTGACCGGCTTGCCTGCGCAGGCAGCAGCCGCCACTTTTTTGCGGTAAGTGGAATCCAGGAACGCACGGTTATATACACCGGTCACATAATCGCGGCGCATCTCCTCGCGGTACTGGCCCAGCAGGCGCAGCAGGGCGTTTGCCTCGCGGTCATTGGCGGGCAGATCTGCCGTAAGGAAATAGGTGGCAGCCAGCACAAACGGGCGGTGCACCACCTGGATGTTCTGGTAAAACACAAAACCGGTATCCTCACCCAAAATCGGCTGCCAGCCACGGCCATCTGCATTCAGCACAGGCACAGCATCGGCATGGCCGGTGGCCTGCAGGGTGGCGGGGTCCACCTCGGCCTGGGCCAGCGGGTCGATCAAAGTAACCTGGTCAAAAAAATTCTGCAATGCGGTAACCTGCATGCCAATTTGTTCCAGAGTAAATTCCTGCATGACGCGTCTTCCTCCATGTAAAACATACAAGATCCAACAAAGCGTTTTTCGGTTCTCTATGTTGTCCTAATGTTGTAATGCTACAACTTGACATAAAATCTTTGTATATTTTACCATACCGTGCATGTTTTTCCCATACCCGCATTACACAAAGAATTGCTTAATAATAAAAGTATTACTGTTCAAAAAATCACTTTGCACTTTTTGCTGCTTTTTTCGCCGGTGCTGTCGTTTTTTCCTGTTTTGCGTCAGCCGCCTTGGCCTTGGGCTGCGGGGCGGGCGCTTTTTCCTTTTTCGGCTCCGCTTCCGGCAGGGGTTCCGCGCGGAAATACCGTGCGCTCATCTCGTGGATCTTCCGCGCCAGCGCGGGGGTCAGTTCCTTAGCGGCAACGCGCCACTGCCAGTTGCCCGCCGGGTTGCCGGGGGTGTTCATGCGGGCTTCGCTGCCTTTTTCCAGCCAGTCGGCCATCGTCACAATAGCCAGCTCCGCCGGGCTTGCCAGCACACCGCGCAGCAGGCCGGTGATCTCGCCCTCCTGCTCGGTCAGGGCAAAATATGCCTTGGCCTGTTTGCGCTGGGCGGGGGTGGTTTCGTTTTCCAGCCAGCCGCGCAGGGTGTTATTGTCATGGGTGCCGGGGTAAGCCACGCAGTGGGCCGGGTAGTTATGCGGCAGATCCACGCTATCGGTGCCGTTCAGACTGAACTGCAGCACCTTCATGCCGGGGAATCCGCTTTCCGCCAGCAGCACACGGACGGAATCAAAAATTTCGCCCAGATCCTCGGCCACAATGGGCAGGTCACCCAGAGCGCGGAACAGGTCCATGCCGGGGCCCTGTTCCCACTTGCCGCCGCGGGCGTTTTCGTCCCCCGCCGGGATAGCCCAATAGGTATCAAAGCCGCGGAAGTGGTCAATACGCAGGATATCATAAATGCTCAGCGCATGGCGCACGCGGCGCACCCACCAGGCATAGTTGGTACGCTTGTGGTAGGCCCAGTCATACAGCGGGTTGCCCCACAGCTGGCCATCCTCGGCAAAATAGTCCGGCGGGCAGCCAGCCACGCGGCGGGGGTGGCCCTCGCTGTCCATCTCAAACAGCTCACGGCCTGCCCACGCATCGGCAGAATCCGCCGCCACATAGATGGGAATATCGCCCATGATCTTGATGCCCTTGCTGTTGGCATATGCTTTCAGGGCCTGCCACTGCTTGGCGAACTCATACTGCACAAAGGCCCAGAAGCCCAGTTCATCGGCATGGCCGGTGCGGAACTCTTCCAGCGCCTTGGGGTCGCGCAGGCGCAGCGGGGCAGGCCAGGTCTGCCAGTCGCACATCTTGTTTTCTTCTTTGATTGCCATGTACAGGCAGTAATCCGGCAGCCAGGCATCGCTCAAAAAGGTAAAACGGTACCAGTCATCGCTGTAGGGGGTATCGTACCCCGGCACCGGGCGCTGCTGCAAAAATGCGGCGTATGCCTTGCGCAGCACCTTGTAGCGCTTTTGGTACAGCAGGGCATAGTCACAGTAATTGGGGTTGGTGCCCCAATTTTCTTTGGCGTAATCTTCCGGCTTCAGCAGGCCATCCGCAGCCAGCTGATCCAGGTCAATAAAATACGGGTTACCCGCAAAAGCCGAGCAGCTCTGGTACGGGCTGTCGCCATACGAAGTCGGGCCAACGGGCAGGATCTGCCACACGCTCTGTCCGGCCAGCGCCAGAAAATCCACAAAATCTCTGGCAGCCTGGCCCATGGAGCCAATGCCATACCCGCCCGGCAGGCTGGAAACCGGCATCAGGATACCGCTGCAACGCTTCTTCATTTTTCCTCTTCTCCTTAAAACTTTTTGTATTCCGCAAAGCCCATCTAGGGTGCGCCTGTTTTTCAGGTACACCCCGGGGCATCAGTTATCGTCTGCTTCGGCGCTTTCTGCGCCAAGGGCCGCCATCACGGTGCTGCGCCAGGCAGCGGCGGCATCTTCATCCCACAGGCCATCCCGCAGGGTAATGCCGTCCGCTTCATAATACAGCCCGCGCTGGGCCTGCTGCAATGCGGCGGCCTGGGTTTGGTCCAGCGCTGCGCCAGGCAGAATACCGGCTGTCACCTGCGCCGCCTGCATGGCCGCGGCGGCGTTCTGGTTGCTGCCGGTACCCCAGGGGGTGATCAGGTCCAGGGTGTCGATCAACGCGCTCTCCCCCGCCTTGCTGGTGTACAGCCACAAAATAGCGGCGGCTGCGGCGCGGGCGCTCTCCTCATCGGCATCCGCCGGGATAGCCAGCCAGGCACGGTTGGCCAAAATGGGGTAATTCATCAGCCCGGCCAGGTTGAACCGCTGGTTGGCAATGTCGGCTTCGGTCAGGTTATTTTTGATGGGCAGCCACACCAGCGCGTCTTTCTGGGCGCTGCTCAACGCTGCGCCGCTGTCACTGACCAGGTCGGCCAGGTAACCGCGGTAGAACAGGGCATTGCCCTGCTGGAACAGATCCTTACTGGTCCACTGGTCTGCAATGCCGGCCTGCCAGGCGCTGTTGGCATCTTCCAGCCGCAGCTCCTGCTCCAGCGCGTTCAGCGGACCGGTCAGGTTTTCTTCGGTCAGCGGCTCCCCTGCCGCCAGCAGGGCAGTGGTGTACAGCGCAGGGGTGTTTTCCGCCACGCCGCCATCCCCGCTGCTGCCGCTAACCTCCGGTCCCTGGGCGGCAAACACGCCGTTCAGGTTTGCCAGTGTCTCCCGCCGCTCAGCGGGCAGGGTGTAAACATTGCCGTTCAGCGTTACCTGCACAGCGCCGGGTTCCGCGCACCAATGGGTCACAGCTGTTACGAAATCGAACCATTCCTCCCAGGTCGCAGCGCGCAGGTCGTCCAGCGCGGCATCGCTCTGCAAAAGCTCGGTCAGCACACGGTTATCCGCCCAATAGGCATACAGGCTCTGACCCACCGGCAGGGCGGTGACGGTGCTTTCCGTATCCAGTCCGGCACGCTGCGCGGCGGCGGCCAGCAGCTCGTTCTCCGCCAGATTCTTCCAGGTTCCATCATCCTGCGGCGGGGCATCCAGAATGACCAGGTCCGCCGTTTCGGTCTCAAAGCTGTTTTGCAGCGTCACATTCTGCGCCTGGGCATACAGCTCCAGCGCGCCAACAGCAGCGCTGGTGTCCAGCAGGCCGTTCACCGTCAGGCTTTGGGGTGCCGCGGTGGGCACGGCCTGGCTGGGTGCTGCGGTTTCGCCGGTAGCAGCCACCCCTTGGCCCGCGCAGCCCGCCAGCAGGCAGCTGCTCAAAACCAGTGCTGAAATTCGTTTTTTCATATGGTTCCCGCCCCCTTTCCGGCTCCCACCTTGCCGGGGAGCCGCCGGAATTATAGCTGATTTTTATTATAACGGATTTGAACTGTTTTTTCCACTGCCGTTTTATGCTATAATGTAAAAATATTCCGAAAGGGGGATGACCTTGCATGCCCGCAACGGCAAAACTATACGAAACAGACCCATATGTTCAAACTTTTACCGCCACGGTGCTTGTCTGCACCCCGGCCGGGGAACAGTTTGCCGTGCAGCTGGACCGGACCGCCTTTTACCCGGAGGGCGGCGGCCAGCCCTGCGATACCGGTGCGCTGGGCACCGCCCTTGTAACGAATGTGCAGGAGCATGGCGGCGTGATCACCCACACTGTCAGCGCAGCGCTGCCGGTTGGGCAGACGGTGGAAGGCCGCATTGATTGGGCGCGCCGCCGCGACCATATGGAGCAGCACACCGGTGAACACATTTTAAGCGGCACTTTGCACCGCCTGTTTGGGGCGGAGAATGTAGGCTTTCACATCGGTTCCCCCGCGGTGCGGATGGATATGAGCGTTCCGCTGACCGCCGGCCAGCTGGCCGAAGCAGAAGCCCAGGCCAACGCGGTGATCCGTGCGGACGCCCCGGTGCGCTGCTGGTACCCCGCGCCGGAAGACCTTGCAAAACTGACCTACCGCAGCAAAAAGGAAATTGACGGTGCGGTGCGGCTGGTAGATGCCGGCGGGGCCGACCTGTGCGCCTGCTGCGGCACCCATGTTTCCACCACCGGCCAGGTGGGGATCATCAAAATTTTGAGCGCCCAAAGCTACAAGGGCGGCACCCGGCTGGCGGTTGTGTGCGGGGAGCGTGCACATCAGTCCATTGCTGCCGCCTGGCAGGATGCCGCCGCAGTGGGCACCCTGTTAAGCTCCGCCCCCGGTCGCCTGCTGCCCGCCGTGCAAAACCTGCAAACGGCAGAAGCTGCCCTCAAACAGCGCCTTGCCGCCATGCAGAACGCATTGTCCGAAGCACTGGCCCAAGCCGCCGTGCCCGGCCAGCCTGCTGTGCTGCACTGTGACGGTGCGGACGGCGACGGACTGCGGCGGATCTGTTTGGCGGTATCGGCCCGCACCAACGCGCTGACGGCGGTGCTGGCCTCCGGCGGGCAGGGCCTCGCCTATGCGCTCTGCCTGCCCGGCGGGGATGTGCGCCCGGTGTGCAAGGCGCTGAATGAAGCGTTCGGCGGGCGGGGCGGCGGCAAGCCCGGCTTTTGCCAGGGCAGCCTTGCCTGCACTGATTTTGCCGATGTCCAGAATTTTTTAGTAAATTATCATGAGTGAGGTATTGTTGTATGCGTATGCGTTTTAAGCCCTATGCCAGACCGGAACTGCTGGCCTGCGATTTCCATGTTCACGAACCGCTGACCCATGCCGGGCACTGGCATGGGCTGTATGCCCGGCCGGAGCAGCCCCTGCACCTGGAGCTTGGCTGCGGCAAGGGCGGCTTTTTGAGCCAGCTGGCCCCCCTGCACCCTGATATTAACTACCTTGGCATTGATATCACAGATAAGGTCCTGATTTTGGCCAAGCGCAAGGTGGAAGCCGCTTACGCCGCCGCTCAGCTGCCGCCGGATAATGTCAAGATCGCCTCGCTGGATATTGAGCGGCTTTCCGGCGTGTTCAGCCCGGCGGATACCGTGCAGCGCATCTACATCAACTTCTGCAACCCGTGGAGCAAAAACGCTGGCAGCAACAAGCACCGCCTGACCCACCCGCGCCAGCTGCTGCAGTACCGCGCTTTGATGCCGGAGGGTTCCGAAATCTACTTCAAGACCGATGACGATGACCTGTTCCGGGACAGCCTGGGTTACTTTCCCGCTGCCGGGTTCGAGATTACCTGGCAGACCTTTGATCTGCATAAGAATGAGCCGGACTGGAACCTGCGCACCGAGCACGAGGGCATGTTCAGCGAACAGGGCATTCCCATCAAGGCGCTGATTGCCCGCAAGGGGCCGGATTCCAGCGTGACCTGGGTGGAGCCCAAAGAGCTGGCCCGCCGCCTGGAACCGGAGGAAGAAGCCGACCCCGCCGGGGAGGTACAGGAATGACCACTTATGCCCTGCTGCATACGATATTTTCCTTTTTCGTCTATGCGTTCCTGGGCTGGTGCGTGGAGGTTGCCTATGCAGCCATCACTACGCGGGAGCTGGTCAACCGCGGATTCTTGAACGGCCCAATCTGCCCCATTTACGGCTGCGGCATGACGGTAATGATCGCCGTTCTCGGCCGTTTTACCATGCCAAGCAGCGATATGGCATGGTACCAGAACGTACTGGTTGCCTTTTTCGGCGGCATGGTCATCACCACGCTGGTGGAGCTGTTTGGCGGGTACATCCTGTACAAGATGTTCCACACCCGCTGGTGGGACTATTCCATGTATCGCTTTAACCTGGGCGGGTTCATCTGCCCGCAGTTCTCCTTGCTGTGGGGGCTGGGCAGCGTGCTGCTGATGGTGGTGGTTCACCCGCTGCTCAGCAAGCCGAGCGCCGCTATCCCCACCCTTGTGCTGATCTGGCTGGATGTTATTTTCGGCGGCCTGTTCCTGGCGGATCTGATCGTATCCGCCATTCAGGCTGTCGGCTTCAGCAAACAGCTGGCCCGCATTGATGAGCTGCGCAAAGCCATGCGCACCACCAGCGATGCCCTGACCGAAGTGATCGGCACCAGCGCCATGACGATGGACACCCTGCTGGATGAGCAGAAACTGCAGCTGACCCTAGCCGCCATGGAGGGTGCCACCAACGCCGCCGAGCTGCGTGACCAGCTGCGCGAACTGGCAGGCAAAGCCGGCACCCTGCGCGATACCACCATCCGCCTGAGCAAGCAGCGGTTCTTTGGCACCGGCCGTTTGCTGCGGGCCTTCCCGGACATGGTCCCCGACCGCCGCGAAGCACTGGCCTCCCTGCGCGTTGGCCTGACCAAAGCCACCGCCCGCGCCAAAGCCGCCGCCAAACAGGCCGTAAAAACCGGCAAGAACGCCATGAAAAAAGAAGACAAGTAAATATCTCCCTATACCAAAAGCCGCCGGGCAGCAAGCAAAGCACTTGCCGCCCGGCGGTTTTGTTGTTTTTGTTTGTAGTTTGGGATTTTTAAGGCAATACCGCATAATTCTAAGTGCCGATACGGCGAGCGAGGTGCGGCAGATGCTAAGCCAAAAGCGCAGATAATACTGGATGCTGCAAAGGTGAGCGCCGCCAGTGGCGGAAACAGCGAACCGAAGCAGGGGCAGCGGTCGCAGAGTGCGAGGGGCTTTTGCCCCCGAAGCACGATGCGGGTACCGCAACCCGACATTATCGAGCATTTTGGCAACGCAGATGCCGTGCCGCAGCCGCCGGAGCGGTGCTTAAGTCGTAAGGCGGGAATTGTGCGGTGTTGCCTTAAGGTTTGTGGCGTGGAACCACCCCTCACCGGCTTTCGCCGGAGCTCCCCTTTGAGGGGAGCTGGACGCGAAGCGGCCTGAGGGGCGGTTTCCCGCTGCCAGGCTAAAAATTTGCAGGGAACGACACCTGCATCGGCCCGCATGACGGGCCTTGCCAAATATTTTGCTCCTGAATACCGCAAACACCCGCGGGCGCACAATCTGCGCCCCTACGGGTGGGCAGCCATTAAAACCTGATGATTTCATTCCAAATGTGTGGTAGGGTTGGGTGACCCTATCCTACCGTGAAAAAAATGCCGATTGTACTGTACCGATTATCCCTTTTTCCGATTGAACCCAATATACAGCACCAGCCATGCCGCCGCCACGCACACCAGGGTAATCAACCCCAGCATCTGCCAGCTGTGCACCAGGTTGGGCACGGTGGCATCGTACATCGGGCTGTCCAGCCCTGCTTTCAGCCAGGAAAGGCGGTCGTTCAAATCGGTGGAAGCGCCCAGCGCCCCCATGCCCCAGCGGCAGACAATGATATAGCTGATGGCCGTCAGCGCGCCGGTCATACTGAACATAACGCCGCTGAACACCACCTGCCCGATGATGAGCACCAGCACCAGCAGCACCGCGGCTTCGCTGCTTTTCAGGCTGGCAGATACCAGCAGGCCCATGGCACTGGATGCTGCCATGAGCAGGAAAATCGTAATGAAGATTTCTACATTGGTATCCAGCAGCAGGTGGTTTTGCGGAATATGGATGATCTCCACAAAGCCTGCCGTCAAAATGCCCGCCTGCACGGCTTCCACCAGAAACAGGGTGATGGCCTTGCTGAGCACCGTTGCCAGCAGCGAAACGCCGACGCTGGCTTCACGGAAGATAATCTCCCGGTCTTTACAGATCTCGCGGTAAGAGTTCAGCAGCCCCATAAAGGACGCCATGGCGCACACAATGAACAGCACCGTGCGGCTGCCGATGTTGATCAGGTTGGAGGTAAAGCAGTCCGGCTCCCCCACCAGCTTGATGACAAGCACCATCAGCGGAGCCTGCAAAATCAAGCTGCCAAGGGTCAGCTTCTGGTTCCAGATCAGCTGAAAATTGCGGGAGATGAGCACCGCCAGCTGGCGCAGCAGCTTGCCGATTTTTACGCTTTGCATCGTTTTTCCGCCTCCTTGGCTGCTGCCGGGAACCGCGCTGCAAGGCGATTGAATTCCGGGCTGGTAAAGTATTTCCGGCGGTAATATTCCACCTGTTCGGGGTCGTGCAGCTTTTCAAAAATATCGCTGGTCAGTTCCACATCAAAATATTCATCCATCGCTTCGGGCGAACCATAATAGCACAGCACGCCGCCCGTACCCAAAAAGGCGATCTTATCGCATAGATTGATGTTGGACATGTTGTGGGTAACCATCAGCACGGTGCAGTTTTCGTGGCTCAGCTTACGGCACAGCTCCATCATGCTGCGGTCCAGATCCGGCGAAAGCCCGCTGGTGGGCTCGTCCAATATCAGCAGCCGGGGCGAAGCCAGCAGTTCCATGGCGATGGAAACCCGCTTTTTCTGCCCGCCGGAAAGGTTTGCAATCATTGTTTTTTCCCGCCCGCCCAGGTCAACGGCTTCAATGGCGTGGGCCACAGCAGCTTTGATCTCGGTGCGGGTGGCATCGCGTGCAATGCGCAGCTTGGCGGTGTAGGTCAGGCTTTGTTCCACCGTCAGCTCGTCGTGCATAATGTCTTTCTGCGGCACATAGCCCAGCACGGCATCAAAGGCATTGCGGTTGCCGCGGGTGTCAATACCGTCAAAGCAGACGCTGCCGGAGGTGCAGGGCGACGCCCCGGTGATGCAGCCCAGCAAACTAGATTTTCCGGTTCCGGAACCGCCCACCACAACCACAAAGCTGTTGGGTTCCACCCCCATGCTAGTGCCGTCCACAATGTTCAGCGGCTTGCCGGTGTTGCGGTTTTTGACGGTTTTATACACATCCAGCAGTTCAATGCTGATGCCCACCTTATGCTCATGGTAGTGCAGCATTCCGCCGGAAAATGCAAACACCTGGGTGGGCACATTGATGACAGCGCCGTCCGTCAGCAGCTCAATGCGCACGCGGGTGCCGTTCAGGTAAGTACCGTTGGTGGAGCCAAGGTCATTCAGTTCATAGTGGCCGTCCTTATACACCACCTCGCAGTGGTGGCGGGAAACACGGTCGCTGGTCAGCTGCACATCGCAGTCCTCGCCGCGGCCGATCAGGATGCGGCGCTTGCGGCGCACATCCAGCTCCCGCAGCACGGTGGCGTTGGGCGTTTCCCGCCGCAGGGCGGCGGTACCCTCGCCCTGGCGGATTTCCTCCACGCGGAAGGTGATTTCCTGTGTGGTTTCGTTGCCGTCGGTATTCAGGCCGATCACATCCCCCGGCTGCAGGGTCACTTCCTCACCGGAATGGATATAGCGGTTATTGTACCAGGTGCCGCAGGTCGTGGAACCTGCATCCTGCATCAGCCAGGCATTGTTTTTGTATTCGATTGTGAACTGGTGTTCCCCCACGTTGTTGCGGCGCAGCACAAAGCTGCAATCGCGCCCACGGCCAAACACAAAGGGAGCTGCCGTGCTGGAAAGGGTCAGCTTTTGGCGGTTGCGCCGCTCGCTGACGGTTAAAATAATCTCACTGGCCAAGGGAGTCACTTCCTCTCTTTCGGCGCTGCATTCCAATTGAACTCCGGCCCACACAGCGGCACAAAACGCAGCTGTGCGCCGCCCACAGCAAAGGTATCCCCCGCTGTCAGCGGCATTTTTTCAATCAGGCTTTTTCCATTCAGGGTGCACAGCTCGTTGGAAGATCCCGGCAGCGCACACCAGTTGTTATCCTGTGGGTCATACACCACAATGCCGCGCCGCACCGCAAGCGGGCTGTTGGCATCCAGCACGGCGGGGTTCCCGGCCGCATCCACCCCCAAAAAGTTTCGGCCTTCGCCCAAACGCAGGTCCTGCCCGCGGGCGGGGCCGTCCAGTACCACCAGCCAACCGGCCACCGGGCCTTTGGGTGCGGCGACAAGACCAGCCTCGGCAGCGGTGCCGGGCTGAGCAATGGCGCTGCCGGCCTCCAGCCCGCCATTGCAATAGGGGCATTCGGGGTGTTTATCGGCATCATAAAAATGGCCGTTGGGGCATTTGGTCAGTTTCATCATTTTCCTCCTTCGGGCACGTTTACAGCACTAGCCGCAGGGTGGTGCGGCCGATTTTTATGGTATCGCCGTTTTGCAGGCGGTATTCTCCGCCGATGGGGTCGCCGTTCACCATCACGGCGGCTCCATCCAGCGGGCGCAGGGTCACGCCGTTGCTTTCCACTTCCAGCACTGCGTGCTGGGGGCGGGTGCGGCCATCCGCCAGGCAGAGGTCACACTGGGTGGCATCGCTGCCGATAATCAGGCTGCTTTCCACATAGGCGGACCAGCGGGTTTCTGCAATACCCCGCCGGGTAGAAAGGTACAGGGTGATCCACCGCCTCGGCAGGCTCTGCTGCATGGGGGCGGCATCGGTCAGCAGGTGTTCGGCTTCGGCCAGCTTTTCCTCAGTGCGCTCCTTGCGGCCGCGCAGCAGGGCTGCCGCGGCCAGCACCACCAACAGCCCGCCCAGAATAATGGCAGGCAGCCGGAATCGTGCCAGATAGAACGCCCTGTCCTTGGGCCAATCCTCCACGGTAAAGCGGTATACGGTGCCGGAATCGCTCACGTTGGCCGCAGTCATGGCGCTGGTCATCTTGTTCAGCTTAATGGTATAGGTTCCCTGGTACAGCGGCTCGGTGTACAGCGAAACACTTCTGCCGTCCGCGCTGGCAATGGCCTGTTTAACTTTTACATGCCAGCCCCAGATATCCTCGCTCTGAATGCTGTAACAGGTCAGGTCCTCCGCACGGCCCACGGCCTGGTTAAACCGAATGGTCATGGCATAGCGGCCATGCAGCGTCACGCTTTCCACCGCCGGTTTGGCCAGGCGGTGGCCCATATACACGGTAGCGTTGGTTTTCACTGCGCTGCCCAGCTGCGGCACGCTCAGGGTCAGCACATCCAGGCGCTCGCCGTAAAAATTTTCATCCACCGCGGTTTTGATCTCCAGCGCATTGGCAAGGGCCTGCTGTTTTTCAGCCAGGGTATCGGCCAGTTCGCTTTCATGCACCACATCCAGCTTATCGCCGCCCAGGGCCTGGCCCAGCTCGGCAAGGGGGTTGTCATCATCCACCGTCACAAAGATATCCAGCGGCATGTTCAGGCGGCTGGCGGCATCTTGGGCCACAGCGCCCAGCAGAGCTGTGCCGGTGGCGGTATTGCCCGCTTCCGTCAGGGCAAAGATCACCTTGCGCGGCGCAATGCTCTGGTAATTTTCGTTGATATCGTTATAAATTATTGTGGCTGCCTGCACCAGGTTGGGCTCGTTCTCTTCCTGGCTTTCCAGCGCGTTCACGGCGTTCACTGCCGCCCTGGTATCAATGGTCGCGGGCAGAACGCAGGCTGCATCCCCGGCCAGGGTATACAGCATAATCTGGTCCTTTGCGCCTTTGGCGCTGATCAGCCGCCGCAGCGCAATGCGGTAGTCTTTCAGCGTGGTTTCGTCCACACTGTTGTCCACCGCCAGTACATAGCAGATCGGCTCGTTCGCCATGCCGATGTTGCCGGTGGGGATCTTTTCATTCCCCAGGTACAGCTCCACCCCTGCCGCCCGCACAAGGTCCGGGCTGATGGGCTGGCCTTGTGCATCCGTTGCCTGAACAAACACGTCCAGCTCCGGCACGTTGACATAGATCTGCTCAATGGAAAAATCCCCGATCGTGGTGCCTAATGCTTTGGGCGCACACAGCAAAGCTGCCATGACTGCAGCAACAGCCATGGCAACCAAAACCTGTGTGAATTTTTTTACCGCAGCAATTTTCACTTACAGGCTCCTATTCTTTACATTACATTGTTTACAGTTCTGTGTCCAAGGCGCATCTGAAAACAAAGAAAATGACAACTATTTCGCAAGCGCAAGATGGATTCCAAGGGCAATACCGCATAATTCTAAGTGCCGATACGGCGAGCGAGGTGCGGCAG
>ENA-OWPN01000387-OWPN01000387.1-human-gut-metagenome-genome-assembly--contig:-NODE-387-length-65169-cov-5.739257_pt1 | contig 65169 bp, 59 predicted proteins | sample MGYA00248266_ERZ651850 | MGnify/ENA primary metagenome ERZ651850 (study PRJEB26924, sample SAMEA4378296) | human gut metagenome | biome: human gut; feature: human-associated habitat; material: faeces... | reverse complement strand
CCAAGTTTCCCCTCTCCGTCCTCGCTTCGCTCGGCCACCTCTCCCAAAGGGAGAGGCAAGGGAGGCTTGCACGGCAACGGGCGGGGTATCATGCGAGCTAAGGCAACACCGCACAATTGTGCGGTGTTGCCCTAAAAGAGATTCCACCAGGACGCCCCATGCGCCAGCCCCATGGCTTCCACCTTCCGGGAAAGGGCGGCGCAGCCGGCGGCGAAGTCGGTCTCCTCCCGGGCGGCGGCGTAGACCTCCACCTGGGCGAACAGGGCGTCGATCTCCTCCATGGGCGTGTGGTCGGCAAAGCAGGCGCCCAGATGGCGGCTGCGCCCCCAGGCGTCCCGCGCCTGAAGCATCAGCGATTCTCCCTGCGCCATATCTCCCTGAAGCGCCGTTTTCGCGGCGTTTTCCAAATCCCGGGCGATCGGCTCATGGCACTCGGCCATGCCCCAGGTGGCGGCAATGCCCCCCGCCAGAAGAACCAGAAGCAGAGCAAATCCAATCCAACTGCGTTTCATCTGCCGTACTCCTTTCCCAGCCACACGACCTTGTTTCCGGCGTCCACCGTCAGAAGCAGGGTGTCCGCGATTTCCGCCCGATGCTCCCGCAAAACCTGCTTCAGCCAGGCCTCATCCTTCCCGGCTCTGCCCAGATTTTCCCGGGACAGAAAGCCGTCCTCCACGATGGTCACCGGGAGAAACTGGGGCTTGGGATGCAGCCCGGCATCCTTGGCGCTGGCAGGGCGCTCCTTGGGGAAGGGAAACACGGACAGGTTTCCGTCGGTTTCCAGAATGGCGTACTGCACGGCGGTGATGTCCAGCACGTCCTTTTCCCGCAGATGTCCTGTCAGCTCGTCCAGGGTGACCCGGGTGCGGCGGAGATTGTCCTGCACCAGCTTTCCGTTTTCAATCAAAATCACCGGCTTGCCGCACAGCAGCTGCCGGAACTTCACACTGTATAAAATCAGCCCGGACAGCACCAGCTCCGACCCCAGAACCGTCAAAATCGGCACCAGCCCGGAATACAGGGGAATCGCCCCGTCCTGCATGGGAATGGCGGCCAGATTTGCCAGCAGCATGGTCACCACGAACTCCGTAGGCTCCATCTCCCCGATCTGCCGTTTCCCCATCAGCCGGACGCAGACGATCAGCACCAGATACAGCGCGATGGTGCGCACATAAGACATAATCAAAAATCCGTCACCTCTTGAAAACTAGGGTTCCCAAAAGATGGCGGGATATGCAAAATTTCTCCCGGATGGCTTGACCATCCGGGAGAAAGCTATGTCCTTGTTCGTTCAGCGTATCTTTTCCCCATTCAGCACCGCTTCCACCAGGGTGTCCCCGTGGTAGCGCAGGGTCAGCAGGAAGAACGGGGCGTTCTGCCACAGCAGATCCAGAAAAATCCGGTCGCCCTCCCACTTGGGCAGGGTGTCCAGGAATTCCCGCTCCACCCATTGCAGATCGCCTTCATTGCATTGAATCATTTCCCCCGTAAAGCCGTCGGCGGTGAACAGGTACATGTATTCGCCCTCGCAGGTGTCGTTCAGGAACGTTACCACGCCCCGGCATTGCCAGGAGGTCAGGGTCAGACCGGTTTCCTCTTTCGCTTCCCGCAGAAGGCACTCGTCCGGGGATTCTTCGTTCTCGAATTTTCCGCCGATGCCGATCCACTTGTCCTTGTTGATGTCGGCCTTCTTTTTCACCCGGTGGAGCATCAGTACCTGACTGCCCCGGGTGACATAGCACAGTGTGGTGTTAAGCATCTTCATCCTTCTTCTGCATCAGCCGGATGGCGTGGTGCAGATTTTCCACATCCACCGTCTCATGGCCGTCTTCTTTTTCGCCGTCCAGCGTCCAGGGCATTTCCGGGTCGGCGAAAATCCGCACCTTCTGAGCACTGCGGAATGTGAGCATGGCGCAGTTGTACTTCTGGCTTTGCAGCGCCTGAATGCACTCGTGGATCTCCCCCAGATTCTCCGGCGCGCGAACCAGCAGAATCTCGAACAGACCGTCGCCCATGTCCACCTGCTTGGGATCCAGGGTCAGAATGCCGCCCACGGAGGTGGAATTACAGATGGCGCCGAAGAGGAAGTCCCCTTCCACCACCTGACCGTCGATCTCCATTTTCACATGCTCGTTGCGAATCTGGGACAGCTCCGTAATGCCGCTGAGGACATAGGCGGTGTGCCCCAGTGCGTTTTTGACATTCTGGGGTGTGGCATAGCTGGATCTGGTAAACGCGCCGAAGGAGGCGACATAGGAAAAATACCGGTCGCCGAACCGCCCCACGTCGTAGCTCACCGGCTCGCCCTCCACGATGGCCTGAGCGGCCTTGAGAATGTTGGTGGGGATTTTCAGGCTGGAGGCAAAGTCGTTGGTGGAACCGGCGGGGATATAGCCGATGGGGGTGTCCGCCCCGGCGCTGAGAAGGCCGGTGATGGTCTCGTTCAGCGTCCCGTCGCCGCCGCAGCAGACCACCAGATCAACATTCCTGCCCTTTTCCCGGGCAACGGCGGTGGCGTCGCCCTGCCCCAGGGTCATGTGGGTGATGACCTCATAGCCCGCCTGGGAGAATGTCAGCAAAATGTCTGCCAGGTGCCGGTTGGCCCGTTTCACCCCGGCAAACGGATTCATGATGAACAGCATCTTTTTCATTTCGATAACCTCGATTATCCTGTGGTATTCCCTTTTGTCTATTATACCATTCCCGGGAAAATGCGCAAGTCGTTTTCTCTGCCTTTGGTAAATTCGGGCTGAAAATTTACGATTCATTCACACAATTCTGTGCTGCGCCGGAAATAGGACTTGACGCCTATTTTATCCGCTTTTTGCTTTCTTTAGACAAGAAGGTCTGGACTTCTCCCAAAAGAACAGATATAATACGGTTATATCTACATGGGAACGGAGGCTCCTCAATGAAGCTCAACACCAAGCGCACCGTACTGGTCGGTTTCGCGTTTCTGTCCATCTGCGCCTTCTGGCAGATGTACGACAATCTGATCCCCAAAATTCTCACGGAAACCTTCGGCATGGGAGAAAGCGTTTCCGGCATGATTATGGCGGCGGACAACGTTCTTGCCCTGTTCCTGCTGCCGCTTTTTGGCGGGCTGTCCGATAAATGCACCTCCCGCCTTGGCCGCCGCCGTCCCTACATTCTCTTCGGCACCCTCGCGGCTGTGGCGGTGATGATGGCGCTGCCCATTCTCACCGACAGCTTTCACGCTTCCCCCGATGCCTGGAAACAGGTGTGCTTTATCATCGGTCTGGGAATCCTGCTGACCGCCATGGGTGCTTACCGCAGCCCCGCCGTGGCGCTGATGCCCGACGTCACCCCCAAGCCCCTGCGCTCCAAGGCCAACGCCATCATCAATCTGATGGGCGCCCTGGGCGGCATTATTTACCTGATTATTACCACATTTCTGTACAAAACAACCGCGGATGTGTACGTTTCCTACCTGCCGCTGTTCGCCATTGTGGGGGGCATCATGCTGGCCGCCCTTGCCGTCATTCTGCTGTGCGTGGACGAACCCAGGCTGGTGGCGGAGCAGCGGCGCTATGAGGACGCCCATCCCGAGGACAACCTGACCCAGGTCACGGAGAACGGCGAAACCCTGCCCAGGGACGTCAAGCGGAGTCTTGGCTTCCTGCTGGCCTCCATCGCTCTGTGGTTCATCGGCTACAACGGCGTCACCACCTGGTTCTCCGTCTACGCCGGCCGCACCTGGCACATGACGCTGGCTCAGGCCAACACCTGCCTGACCATCGCCACCGCCGGAGCAATCCTCAGCTACATCCCGGTGGGCAACGTGGCGAGCAGGGTCGGCCGCCGGAAGACCATCCGCTTTGGTACGCTGCTGCTGGCGGGCAGCTTCTTTGCCGCGTTTCTCTATACCATGCTGTCCGATTCCTTCAGCCCGATGCTGTACGGCCTGTTCGTTCTTGTGGGCGTAGCCTGGGCGGCCATCAACGTCAACAGCCTGCCCATGGTGGTGGAAATGTGCAGCGGCAGCGAGGTGGGCAAGTTCACGGGGCTGTACTACACCTTCTCCATGTCCGCCCAGATCATGACCCCCATCGCAGCGGGCTGGCTGCTGGAGCATGTGGATTATAAAACCCTGTTCCCCTATGCCGCCATTTTCGTCTTCGCGTCCTTCGTCACCATGGGATTTGTGAAACACGGCGACAATAAGGTGGAAGCGAAGAAGGGACTGGAAGCCTTTGACTTGGACGATTAACGCTTTGGAGGGACAATTATGACTCTGCTGATAATTGTATTGATTCTCGCACTATTGTGGGTGCTGGCCGTCCAAGGGCGGAGCAGCCATCCCGGCATGAAGGCACTGCAAGGGTGGAACTACGCCCACCGGGGGCTTCACGGCGACGGCGCTGCCGAAAACTCCATGACCGCCTTCCGTCTGGCTATGGAGAACGGCTACGGCATGGAGTTTGACCTGCATCTGCTGAAGGACGGCAACCTTGGCGTGATGCACGATTCCCTGCTCAACCGCACCACCGGCCAGGCCGGGCGCATCGAGGATCTGACCACGGAAGACCTGAAAAACTACCGCCTGGAAAACACGGAGGATACCATCCCCCGGTTCGCGGACGTTCTGACCCTGGTGGATGGGAAGGTTCCCCTGATCATCGAGCTGAAGCCGGAGGACGGCAATCACGCAAAACTCGCCGAGACGGCCTGCAAGATGCTGAAAGGCTACAAGGGCGTATACTGCATTGAGTCCTTCGACCCCCGGTGCATTGCCTGGCTGCGGAAAAACCGCCCGGACATCATTCGCGGGCAGCTTTCGGAGAATTTCTTCCGGGATCGCACCGATCTTTCGGACACGCTTAAATTCCTGCTGACCCACAACCTGGCAAACTTCCTGTCCCGTCCCGATTTTATCGCCTATAAATTCGCCGACCGGAACAGCACGATAAGCAACTGGCTCTGCCGCAGGCTGTGGCGGGTTCAGGGCGTCAGCTGGACGCTGCGAAGCAAGGAAGACCACGACACCGCCCTGAAAGAGGGTTGGCTGTCTATTTTTGAAGGCTTCCGTCCATAATACAAACCGCCGGGATTTTAAGTAATCCCGGCGGTTTTTCGTGCCAGAATCCCCGATTGTAAACTTTTTATGACCCCCTTGCAATTTGAAAAGGGATATGCTAATATGTAGCACGCTACATATTATTGACAAGGTGGTGATCATCCTGACACATCACTATGGGTATCTCTTGAAGGTTCTCAGCGGCTGCATGAAGACCTCCATGGACAACACCCTTGCGTCCATGGACTTAACGTCCGCCCAGGGGCATATCATGGGCTACCTCGCGCAGCGTTCTCAGCCGCCCTGCTCCCGGGACATTGAGGAAACCTTTCACCTGAGCCACCCCACCGTTTCGGGGCTGCTGTCCCGGCTGGAAAAGAAGGACTTCATCGAGCTTCGGCCGGACGAAACCGACCGCCGCTGCAAGCGCATCTATGTGCTGCCCAAGGGAAACGAGCTTCACGAGACTATGAACCGGGTCATTCTCGACAACGAAGCCCGGGTGGTGGCAGGCTTTTCCCCGGAGGAACGGGAGCTGTTCGCTTCCCTGCTCCTGCGTGCCATCGACAACATGGGCGCAAGCGCCTGTATCCGTAAAATCAAGGAGGAATCTGATCCATGATAAGAAGACTTTCCCGGTGCATCCGGGAATATAAGTGGGCGGCGCTGCTCAGCCCGCTGTGCATGGTCGGCGAGGTCGCCATGGAGGTGCTGATCCCCCTGGTCATGGCCGACCTGTACGACTACGGCATCAAGCTGCAAGACATGCAGGTGGTCGCAGCCAAGTCCGGCATTCTGGTGCTGTGCGCCCTGACATCCCTGGCCTTCGGCGTCCTGTCCGCCGCCTTCGCGTCCAAGGCCGGCACCGGCTTTGCCAAAAACCTGCGCCATGACATGTACCATCAGGTGCAGGATTTCAGCTTTTCCAACATCGACAAATTTTCCACCGCTTCCATCGTCACCCGGCTGACCTCCGACGTGGCGAACCTGCAGAACACCTTCCAGATGATGATCCGCATGGCCATCCGCTGCCCCATGATGCTGATTCTGGCGCTGGTTTCCGCCATGGGCATCAGTGTGCGGCTGAGCCTCGTGTACTGCGTGGCGCTGCCCATCCTGATCTGCGCCCTGCTTTGCCTGATTCCCAAGGTGTTCCGGATTTTCGACCGGGTCTTCCGCACCTACGACAAAATGAACAACGTGGTGCAGGAGAACGTTCACGGCATCCGGGTGGTCAAATCCTTCGTCCGGGAAGACCGGGAGACCGAGAAATTCACCTCCGTATCCGGCACCATTTATAAAGATTTCTGCAAGGCCGAGCGCATCATGTCCCTGGCAAACCCCATCATGCAGCTGTGCGTCTACGGCTGTACGCTGGCCATTTCCTGGATCGGCGCCCATCTGGTCATTGCCTCCGGCAATAACCCCGACCTGGGTCTCACCACCGGCCAGCTCAGCTCCATGTTTACCTACACCAGCCAGATTCTTTCTTCCCTCATGATGCTGTCCATGGTGGCCGTCATGCTGACCATGAGCCGCGCCCCGCTGAAGCGGTGCTATGAGATTCTCACCGAGGAGCCGAATCTGACTTCTCCCACGGAAAACGCCGTCATGGAGGTTCCCGACGGCTCCATCGACTTTGAGAACGTGAGCTTCCGCTACTCCGCCACCGCCAGGCACCGGGCGTTGAAGGAAGTGAATCTGCACATCCCCTCCGGCGCGACCGTGGGTATTCTGGGCGGCACCGGCTCCAGCAAGAGCACCCTGGTGCAGCTGATTCCCCGCCTGTACGATGTCAGCGAAGGCACCTTGAAGGTGGGCGGCATCGACGTGCGGAAATACGACCTTGAGGTACTCCGGGACAACGTGGCCATGGTGCTGCAAAAGAACGAGCTGTTCTCCGGCACCATCAAGGAAAACCTCCGCTGGGGCAACCCCAATGCCACCGACGAGGAGCTGGTTCACGCCTGCCGTCTGGCCTGCGCCGACGAATTCATCCAGGGCTTCCCCGACGGCTACGACACCCACATTGAGCAGGGCGGCACCAACGTCTCCGGCGGTCAGAAGCAGCGTCTTTGCATCGCTCGTGCGCTGCTGAAAAAGCCCAAGATCCTCATTCTGGACGACTCCACCTCCGCCGTGGACACCCGTACCGACGCCATGATCCGTCAGGCGTTCCGGGAGGAAATTCCCGGCACCACCAAGCTCATCATCGCCCAGCGGATCGCCTCCGTGCAGGACGCGGATATGATCGTCGTCCTGGACAACGGCATGGTGAAGGACGTAGGCACCCACGAATCCCTGCTGGCCTCGTCGAAAATTTATCAGGAAGTCTACTACTCCCAGCAGAAAGGAGGGGAAGAATAATGCCTCCTGTCAAAATGCGCGGCGACGGCCGCAAAGCCAAAAACCCCAAGAAAACCCTCCTGCGGCTGCTTAGCTACATGAAGCCCTATCTTCCCACCCTGGCCGTGGTGCTGCTGTGCATCATCGCCAACGCCGTCGCCCAGACCGCCGGCAGCCGCTCCCTCGGCACCCTGGTGGACAGCTATATCCTGCCTATGGTTCAGGACGGCTCCACGGATTTTGCACCCCTGCTCGGGTATCTCACCAGGCTTGTCTGCATCTTTGCCGTGGGCATGGTTTCGTCCTTCCTGTTTATGTTCCTGATGGTCAAGGTCAGCCAGGGAACCCAGAAGCACATCCGGGACGAAATGTTCTCCCATATGCAGACCCTTCCTCTGCGGTATTTTGACACCAACACCGCCGGCGACATCATGTCCCGCTACACCAGCGACATCGACACCCTGCGGCAGATGATCTCCCAGTCCATCCCCCAGTGCGCGTCCTCCCTGGTGACCATTGTGGTGGTCTTTGTGGGAATGCTGCAAACCTCCTGGCTGCTGACCGTCGTGATGCTCTTCACCGTCACCGGCATCGTCTTCGTCACCATGAAGGTGGCAGGGAAGTCCGCCAGATACTTTGTCGGCCAGCAGCAGTCTCTCGGTGCGCTGAACGGCTACGTGGAGGAAATGGTCAACGGCCAGAAGGTGGTCAAGGTTTTCACCCACGAGGAAGCCTGCAAGGAGCAGTTCGACAAGCTCAACGAGGAACTGTACCGCAACGCCTGTACCGCCGGAGCCCTGTCCAACATGATGGGGCCCATCAACAATAACCTGGGCTATGTCCAGTATGCCATTCTGGCCATCGTGGGCGGCGCGCTGTGCGTACTGTCCGGCGGCAATATGCTGTCCCTTGGCAGCCTGATGAGCTTCATGCTCCTGTCCCGCTCCTTCAACATGCCCATCAGCCAGGTCTCCAACCAGATCAACGCCATCGTCATGGCGCTGGCGGGCGCGGAGCGCATCTTCGAGCTGATGGACGAGAAATCGGAGACGGACGACGGCTACGTCCGGCTGGTCAACGCCAAAATTGACGAAAACGGCAATATCACCGAGATCCCGGAGCATACCGGCCACTGGGCATGGAAGCACCCCCACAAGGCGGACGGAACCGTCACCTATACCGAGCTGAAGGGCGACATCACCATGACCGACGTGGACTTTGGCTACGTCCCGGAGAAGCTGGTGCTCCACGACGTGACCCTGTACGCCAAGCCCGGCCAGAAGATTGCCTTTGTGGGCGCCACCGGCGCGGGCAAGACCACCATCACCAATCTCATCAACCGTTTCTACGACATCGACGACGGCAAAATCCGCTACGACAACATCAACATCAACAAGATCCGCAAGCCCGACCTGCGCCGCTCTCTGGGCATCGTCCTGCAGGACACCAACCTGTTCACCGGCACGGTGATGGACAACATCCGCTACGGCAAGCTGGACGCCACCGACGAGGAGTGCATCCACGCGGCGAAGCTGGCCAACGCCCACGACTTCATCACCCGCCTGCCCGACGGCTACAACACCATGCTCACCGGCAACGGCGCCAGCCTGTCCCAGGGTCAGCGCCAGCTGATCGCCATCGCCCGGGCGGCCGTGGCCGATCCTCCCGTGATGATTCTGGACGAGGCCACCTCCTCCATCGACACCCGCACGGAAAAGCTGGTGCAGGACGGCATGGACGCCCTGATGAAGGGACGCACCACCTTTGTGATCGCCCACCGCCTGAGCACGGTCATGAACTCCGACTGCATCATGGTTCTCGACCATGGCCGCATCATCGAGCGCGGTACCCACGAAGACCTGATCGCCCAGAAGGGCACCTACTATCAGCTCTACACCGGCGCGTTCGAGCTGGAATAACAAAAATCCCACGCAGCCGCAAGACTGCGTGGGACTTTTCCTGTAAAGCGTATTTTGCCGTTACCTCGGCACCACGCCGTTGGTCTGCGCGCCGGTGAAGGTAAAGCGGTAGCTGACGTAGTTGTCCTTCGGCTCCTGGGTCAGTTCCAGCCCGGTGAGATAGCAGTACCGGATGCCCCAGACGGGATGCTCCAGATTCCCCGGGGTGGTTTCTTTGAACAGCTTCGCCAGATTTTTGAACTGGGTAAAGGCGTCGTCGCCGAAGAACGCCCCGGTTCCGGTGATGGTCAGCTTTTCCTCCCCCATGGCGTCAAAATAGTATTCTCCGTCGTCCCCCTTGGTGTAGTGGGGTTCCCGGAGATATTCCTCCTTGTACACCGTGGGATTGTGAGGCCAGACAAAGGTCTTGTACTTGAGCTTGTCCATTTACTCGCCCTCCTGCTCCTGCCGCAGCATAGCAATGCCCTTGCGGATTTTTCGCAGTCCCTCTCTGGAAAATTCCCGCTTGACGGACGTCCAGCGGCAGTTGTAATACAGCTCCGTCTTGACGTCCGTGGAAATCTCCAGGGTAAACGCGCCCACCGGCTCCGCCTTCTCCGGCGTACCGGCGGGGAACAGCTCCTCCAGCTGAATGTACCACAGGCTGCTCCCCTGACTGGCACCTGCCGGAGCCGACTCGCCGGTAACATACTCCGCCTGAACCCCCGACACCTCTTCCTCAGAAAAGGCGATGGCATTGGGCTGGACGATATCGTTGATGTACGCCCGGAACCCGGGGCCGAGGCTGCACGTGCTGGCCTCCGTCACACAGGTGAAGGTCGCCAATATCGCCACCACGTACACCTGGCTGATCCCGTCGTAGGTGCATCCGTTCTGTATGCACACAGCCCCCGACCAGCGCAGAATTTCCGTCGCCCGCAGAGCCTCCAACTCGCAGGCGGTGCCGCCCATGGCGGCGGGGCAGATGATGTTGACCTCCACCGTTACCGCCATGTTGGCTCGGTCCACCTTTTCAATGTGAACCGCCGCCACGGGCTTCGTGATCTGCGGAAATTTCTGCCCGGGGAAGGCCACGTCCGCCGTGAACTTCGCCTCCCGCAGCCGCCGCAGCACCAGCTCTAGGATTGAGATGCCCAAGTATCGTTCACACCCTTCTCCACGCACAGCCCCCACTGGTAGACCGGCTGATTGCGGTAGTAATAAAGCTCCGCCCGCCGGAACAGATACGTCTTATCCCCCAGGGTCAGCGTATCCCCCTCCTGCACCTGGGCGCCGACGGGGCCGATGTAGGCGTACTGCCCCCGGGAGATTTCTCCCAGGAGCGTCGCCTCGCTTTCCATGCTCTGCCAGCTTTTGGCGTTCACCGCCCGGAAAAAAGCCCGGACGGTTTTCGTTTCCCCGCCGCTGGTAAGCGTCATATCCGTGCCGTATTGGGAGATGATTCTCTCAACCATTCTCCGCATATCAGACCCCCCGGAAGGAAAAGCCGTCCCTGAGATACGGCGCGATCATCAGCTCCGCCTGACGCTGTAAGCACTGGGAAGCCGCGTCCCGATGATTGCTTCCCTGCTTCACCGTCAGGTCACCGGCCTTGAACTCCTCCACCTGAGCGTCGCCCTCCACGCCGTTCATCTGTGCCAGGGCAAGCAGACTGGCCGCGGCAATAAAATCCGCCTTGCAGTCCTCCGGCGTCAATCCCTCCCGCAGCCGCGCCGTCAGGGAGGAGACGGACGCGCCGCACAGCAGCTTCAGCAGATTGGTTTGCCGCTCGTCCAGATCTCCCGCCAGCAGCGCCGCCTGGGCAAAGACCTGTTCCGTCAGCGTCATACGTTCAGGACGCAGGACGCGCCGTCGCAGATCTTGCCGAAGCCGGAAATGGAGGTAATGGCCGCCCGTTCCAGCTGCCGGTCAATGAGCTTGTCGTACTCCACCAGCACGTCGCCGGCGCGAACCAGCTCCAGAGCATACCGGTTGTCCAGGCCGATGATCACACCGTCGGACACGGCGGAGGTGCGGTGCAGCTGAGCGCCCAGAGGGGTGCTGAGCTTTCCGGTCCCCTGGAAGTTCAGGCCGGTGAGAGGGTTCTGCAATTCGGGGATTTTCAGCATATCGGTCATGGTGGCGGTGGAGCAGAGGATGGTGTTCATGGTGTAGGGGTCAAACTGCCCCCAGAACTCCACCAGCTGGTCGTAGGCGAGCTTACCCTTGGTGCCGGAGATGGGAGCGGTGCCGACGGTGTACTTGGCGGCGGCATTTTCGTTGCCGTCTCCGGCAATCAGCACGTTCACCGCGTCAGCCAGCTGCTGCTTCTGAATGTGGGCGCCGATCTGACGCAGCATTACGCCGAACAGATCCAGCTTCTGGAAGCGGATGGCCTCGTAGGACGCCACCAGCATTCTGCCCCGCTTGCTCAGCTGCACCAGATGCTCCTTGGTCTTCACCGCAGTCTCGGGGATGGACGCACCCTCCATCACGTCCTTCAGCTCCTTGTCCGCGTCGGTGGGAATGGAGTAGATGGAGCGGTAGTCCATGGCGTCGATGACGGTGGTGGTAGCGGTAATGGCGGGCAGGATGTCGTTTTCCTCCATGCCCTGCCGGACGGTGCGGGCGATGTACTCAGGGAACAGCACGGCGGAATCCATGGTGCGGAAGAACTTCTCCACAGGGGAAGAACCCGCACCCTTGGCGCGGATGCCGAAGCGCTTCAGCTGCCGCTGAAAGGCGTCGGTGCCTTCCAGTGCGGTACCCCGATAGTTTTCGCTGGGATCCAGAGATTCCAGCACCTGGGTAAAGTTCATACCCTCCTGCCGGTACATGCCCTTTTCCAGTTTCAGATTGTCATAACCCATTTGATATCCTCCCAAGTAAATTTATGGCTGCCGGCCTTCGCCGGAGAACCTATGATGTATCGCGGCAATTTCATTCACGCAAAACCCCTCGCCGCCCCCGAGGCTTTACAAAATTCCTAAATCAAAAACCCGCTCTCCACTTTTTCCTCTTTCCCCCGGCAGCCGCCCAGCTGGGTCGTAAGCGGCATACTCTCCGCCAGCCGTTCCTCCAGCGCCGACTTGAGCCGGATCAGATCCTCCGCCGCGGCGGTCTTGGCGATGCTGCGCAGCACCGGCGCTTCCACCCCCAGCTCCAGGGACAACCCCAGACGCACAATGCTGTCCTCCAGCTCCTTCTGATAGCGCTTCCCCAGCTCTGCCTGCTGATACAGCGCCCGGTATTCCGCCTGAGCGCCGAATTCTTCTGCCAGCTCCTTGAGCTTCGGCTTTCCGCAGCCCAGCCCCTTCAGCACCCCGGCCTCCCGCTGCGCCGGGACGGCCACGAAGGAAAATTCGTAGGCGTCCATCGGCTCCTGCAAAATGGCGCAGCAGACCTGCCCGTCATAGCTTTCGCCCTTCCGATGGCCGCAGGAGCCGTAGTCGCTCCCGCAGACGGAGCAAACGGAACGCCCCATGGCGCACCCAACGGATACCTCCTTTTTGATTCCCGCCTCGATGTCGGCGATGATCTCGTCGTTGGCCTCCCCCCGGCGGATGTACGCCCATGCTTTGATGAATTCCGCGCCGTCCTCCCGTACCACCTCGGTCTGGAAGATACGCGCCACCTGCTTGTCGCTGCTCCACTTGTGGTCGACGATCCCCGTCTTGCCGATAAACAGCTTGGCAAGCCCGGGAAGGGCGGCGCTGTCGAAGCGCTCAAAGTCCCGGTCTACCTGATCGTCGCACAGCCGCAGGGAGAACACGTAAACCTGCTCCGCCGTCAGATGCGCCTTGGCAAGATTGTTGATGGCCTCCAGCTGTACCGCCGTAGGCGCGCCGCTGCTTGCGGCCTGTGCCGCCTTGTTGATTTCCATGCCGGTTCCTCCATTCAAGAATTTTCGTTTTGGGAAGCATCCGCCAGACATTTTTCCGCCTGCGCCCGGTAAAGCGCCGCCTGTGCCTCCTGGGTAATGTCCTGCAAGCTGATGTCGTCCCACTCGATCTCCACCCGGTTGTCCAGCCCTTCCAATGCAAGATAGGTCTGACAGATTTTCCGCATGGCAGGCTCCACCGCCCGCCGCAGCGCCCACAGCTCCGAGGTCAGCAGATCCGCCTGCTGGGTGCTCATCCGCTCGGTGGTGCTCCAGTTCAGTCCCAGCAAAAAGGGCGGAAGCCCGGTTTTCGCCACCAGCTGCTCCAGAATCTGCCGCACCGGGGTCTCGGAATCCAATATCGGCGCTTCCCCGCCGATGACCTTGATCTCCACATCCCCCACGGCCACGAAATCCCGCACCGTGCCGTTCTTGTTGTCCTCCATGGCTCGGCTCCACTCCGCCGCCACGGCTTTTCCCCGCTCCTGCGCCGTCACCGGGTCAAGGTTTTCGCCGCCCTTGCAGATGACGCTGTAGCGGATGTTTCCGGCGCGTTCCCAGTTGACGCCGATGGTGTTGTAGATTTTCAGAAGAATGTCCGCAAGAAAGGGCATCCCCCGGAACATGCTCACGCCGTAAGGATGCGCCGGTTCCGGATTCATCGTGGTGAACAGCAGAAGCTGCTGATAGGGGAGCGGCCGCAGAAGGCCGTGCTCGTCGGTACCCCACAGCACCGTTTCCAGGGGACTCTCCCCCTCCTGGGCTTCCAGTGCCGTCACGTCTCCCCAGCATACCGCCCGCAGCTTTCCCCCGGCGATCACCAGCTCTCCCACCGCCCGGCCGTAGGTCAGCAGACTGTCCAGATACCCGCTCAAAAAGCTTTCGATCCCCATCTGCCCCCGGCCGCAGGGCATCATCTGCAAAAAGCCGTTGAGGCTGCTCTGCGCCTCACGATCCCGGCACCTGACCTCAAACCCGCCGCACAGCCGTACCATTTTCCCCACCGCGGCGTCCAGCACCGGAATGGCCTCCCGCATCTCCCGGTAAATCCGTTCCTCCCCGGCGCCCAGGGGCGTAAACCCCTTCATCACCCCAAAGGGGTGGGTGTTCCCGGTGCGAAGCTGGCATACCGCCGCAACGCCTCCGGTTTCCTTCTGCTTCCGTTTCAAAAAATCGCTCCTTTCAAGCAAATATTGTCCTGACGCTCCCGTCAGCGCCTTCTCTCCACCGCCCACGCGGAAATCCCCTCCTGCCGCTCGCCCAATACCGTGGCGGCAAAATACCGCATGTCGTCCATGGCGTGGTCATGCTCCTTGCGCACCTTGTCCTTCCCCCCGCCGGATAAGTCCCAGACGTACTCGTCCATCTCCCGCAGGCAGTCCGCGCACCCCTCGCAGATCACGATCTTCCCCGCCTTCAGCAGATCGGAGGTCAGCCGAATGCCGCTGAGAACATCGTTTTCCGCCTTGCGTACCCGCCACCCCTTCCGCCGCAGAACCTCAATGAAGCTGGCCGCCGAGGGGTCCACGATCACCGCCGTGATCCGCCGTCCCCCGGCAAGCCCCTCCAGCGCCCGGGCGTATTCCTCGTCGGTCATCTGCCGCCGCGCCTCCCGGGAGTTGAAGTAAAACTCCTTCACCCGGTACCAGACCCCATCCCGCAGCCCCCATAGCCCCATGGACGTGGGATTCACCGTCCCGTAGTCGCAGGAGACATACCACTTTTCGCAGCCTTCCGGCGCCTTCCCCACCATTTCCGGAGAGAAAAAGTCGTAAACCCGCCCCTCCGCCTGCGCCCACTGCCCGAGAATAAACCGCCGGTAGAACACCCCCGTGTACAGCTTCTGGTACCGCTGCCGGATCTCGGGCGTCAGAGAGGGATTGTCCTCCATGGTGAAGTGGAGCCGCAGACAGTTCCGCTTCTCCGCCTCCAGAATCCACGTCCGGTAGAACCAATGCCCCGGCCCGGCGGGGTTGCAGTTGAACCACAGCCGGCTTCCGGCGACGGAGCATCGGGCGCAGGCCTGCTCCACGAAGCTGCGGGGCATCAGCGCCACCTCGTCCAGCAGCACCCCGGCAAAGGTGATGCCCTGAATCAGGCTCGCGGAGCTTTCGTCCCGCCCGCCGAAGACGTAAAACTGGTTTTCCCGCCCCCGGAATTTTACCGTCAGCAGATTGTCCGTCCGTTTTTCCCTCCACTGCGCCCCCAGCGCCTCCAGCTTCGGCAAAATCTCGGACAGCACATTTCTCCGCAGGGAGGCGATCGTTTTGCCGCAGACGCCGAACTTCTGCCCGTGAAAGCAGCTCATGGCCCACAGGAAAAAGCTCAGCCCCATAGCCAGGGTTTTCCCGGAGCGAACCGCCCCGTCGCACACGATAGCCTCCTTACCCCGATTCGGATTCCCCGGCACCCACCAGGTCAGCACCGTCCTTTGCTTTGGTGAAAAGGCCGTCATTCTTCCCCGCCGCCCTGCAACGCCTTCAGGAAATCGTCCATGTCCGTCCGTTCCCCGTCTGCCACGGTTGCCAGCTGTTCCAGCGCCTGTAGCCGGTCAATGAGCTTGATTTCCACCGTTCCCTTGTCGTTGCGCTTGACCTCGCTGAGCAAGCTCAGGTCCAGCTTGTCCAGCTTCGGCTCATCCTCCAGCGCCAGCCGCACGCAGTCGTTGGCTTTCCCGAACGCCAGTTCCGCCAACCGCCGCGTCACATCCTCCCTCCGGATTGTCCCCGTCTGAATTCTCTGTTTCAGTTCCCGCTCTACGCATTTGCGTTCCATAGCAACCTCCCTTTCATCCAAACCCCGAAAGACAAAAAAAGTTGCACCCGAAGGTGCAACCCAATAAATACCAAAAAAATCTTTCTCCCCACCCGCCGCATACCGCAGAAACCTCCAATCTCGGCCGCCCTCGACCGGTCAGCCCCGCCCGCACGGCTTCAAAGCGGGAAAGGCTCGATGCCTTTCAGCAAGGAAAGGAGCTGTGTTCCCATGGCGGCATTCGCTTTGGCCGGGATTACACAGTCCTCCGCAACCAGTCCCGGTGGAATAACGCTCCCCATAAATGGGAAAAATCCACCATGTAGATTGGAGGGAAACTATGGACAAGCTGCAAATTAACAACATAACATACGTTGTTCAACGTGAATTTGTCGGTGAAAAAGCGCCTTCCGATCTGATCCGTGAGCGGATTCGCCAGGCACATTCCCAGACTTTCCCTTTGACAACTCCGGCCTCCCATGTGTATAATTCAGGCGAAGGCACCTCAACGACGAGGTATGCTAAATGAATTCAACAACATCTAACCATTTTCCGACTGCAAATTTTTCTCTAAGGAGGGATACAAGCGCAACTTCTCTTTCCCTTGCCTACGCCTACTATAGATTGTCTCAGGAAGAGGCGCAGGACGGGCAGTCCTCTGCCAGTATCATTAACCAGAGGAAAATCGTTGAAGCCTACTGCGCTCAGCGAGGAATCGTTCTTCTGGATTCCTTTGTCGATGACGGTTGGTCGGGCAGCAATTTTGAACGTCCCGGTTTTCAGCAAATGATGAAAGCTTTACAGGCCGGGAAAGCAAATATGGTCATAACCAAAGACCTCTCCCGTCTGGGGCGTGATATGCGGGAGGCCAGCTATTATGCCGAGCAGTTCTTTCCGGAGCGCCGGATCCATTATGTCGCCATCGCCGACAATTTCGATTCCGAATCGGAGAATATCATGGCGCCTTTTCAGTTCGCAATGAATGAGGTATACCTGCGTGACGGTTCCAGAAAGGTTAAGGATGTTCTGCGGATGAAGCGAAGCAAAGGCGAATACTGTGCCTGCCCACCCTTTGGCTACAAGAAAGACCCCCGCAACAGAGACCGGTTAGTCCCGGACGAGGAAACCGCGCCAATCGTCGCGCGGATTTTCCAACGCTCCGCCGCAGGCGACTCCTGCATCAAAATTGCCCAGGAGCTCACGGCAACCGGTGTGATCACACCGCTAAAGTACCGGGTACTGTACCGCGACAACTTTTCCGACACAGGCGCCGCCCGCGCCACGGATTGCTGGAATTACACCACGGTAAAACGAATTATAAAGAATCAGGTTTACCTTGGCAATACGCTGCTTGGGAAAACCCGCAAGGCAAGCATCAAGTCCCGCAAAAAGATTTCCGTTCCCCAGGAGGATTGGGTCATAACGTCCAACACGCACGAACCTCTCGTTGATCAGATGACCTTTGACAAGGCACAAGCAAACCTGGGAAAAGGCAGCCGCGACTACCGTCAATACGACCATGTACGGAAAAGCATTTTCGGTGGTATCGCCGTTTGCGGCCGTTGCGGATATTCGCTGTGTTCTTCCGGGACGGTTTACAAGGGCGAGCGTGAAAAATACTGGTTTCTTTCCTGCAACCACAAAAGCAAGCGGTTTGAAAACCCCTGCGAGGGCGTCAGTATGAAATACGCCGACCTTCTTGAAGTGGTTCGTCAGGATTTGAACAGCCTGATCAAGCTGTCCGACAAAGAAATCAGTAAGCTGGTAAATCAGGTCCTGGAAGAAATCCACGACGAATCCGCCCAAAAGCTGCGCGAGGCAAAAATCGAAAAAGCCAGGACACGCCTGAATGTCATCAACCGGACAATCGGAAAGCTGTACACCGACAATGCCGAAGGAAAGCTGGCTGATTCCAGATTGGAAGTCATGGTCGCCAACCTTGAAAAAGAAGCCTCCGGCCTTGAAAACGCTTTGGAAGTCCTCAGTGCGCCGTCCCCTGACGATGACATCCGTTCCAATTACAAAAGGTTCTTTGAGCTTGCCAGACAATACACCACCATTGCGGTTCTGGATCGGGACACTCTCCTGACTTTCGTCGAGAAAATTGAAGTAGGACCCAAGATATTACCCGATGGCTACGTCAGAGCGCCCCGGAAAAATGCCGCCTATCAGCAGAGCGTTAAAATATATTACAAATTCATTGGGTGCCTGCGTCTTGAATCCCTTGAAAATTTCCCTCAAAGCAGGGTGATTTCAGAACAATCCGAGGCAATTTGACGTTCACCATGTAAAAGAGACACCAAGGGAGGTTGGCGTGAACCTGACCAACGGCTACAACGGTCACCTGACCTCCCGCGAAGCCGGCTCCGTCGGCGGCCAGATGGTCAAGAAGATGTGTCCCGTACGAAGTGCGAGCTATGCCCGTCTAGCTCGTACCGCAATCGGGCATAAAGTCAATGTGCGGTACATAGCTTCAATTACGATTTAGGAGGATTATGGACATGAAAATGCTGATTTACAATGCACCGCTGGAATATGCGCAGCTGGTATTGGGCGGTGGATTAGAGGAGTATTTGAACGGCACGCCGGAGCATCGGTTGATGGACTAAGGCAAATAAATATGGTACAGCCCACCAGTCTGCAAGGATTGGTGGGCTGTATCTTTTCAATATTATCTTACACACAGGATGTCACCCGTGCTTATTGGATACTCAAATTCCAGAGGATTCTAAGTATGCGACATTTTCCATTAGCTTTAGCCATGGAGTTATTATGATTTCTTCTGTCTGCGAAATGAATGGAAGAATGTCCATCATGCTCTTCGGCTTTTGTCAGTTAGAAGATGCCGTTCTTTTTTTGCCAAAACTTTTTCCTCCTGCATTCTAATGAATCCACGCGAGGTGCTTTCTTCATCGCTTTACGATTCCAGCTGCTGCCCTCTGCCACGCCCGATTCTTCTGTAATCATCTCAGAGGGAAAGATAAATATTTTCCAGCTGTTCGCACAGCAGAAGATTATCGATGTCATCAGACATCGTCTCTCCCTGCCGGATTCCGTTTATGAACGATTGCATATCCGTCTTCAGCTGTTTCGGCAATGCGACCCGCTTCTTTGGCGGGACCAACATCAGAAGATGGTATACATCACGGTAGTGTTTTCGGATATGGCGGGTATTCCCTTCCTCACCACCTTTTTGGCGAGCGGATAGTTCGCACCAGGCTTTTGCTTTGAATGGAATCAGGTATTTCTCGTCCAGGACGCTAAGCCCATCGACAATTCTCCTGCCTTGCAGAAGGAACCGGTAGTAGTCGTCATTCAGCAAAATGGCCGAAAGGCTGGAAACATCATCCGCAATGGGGACAGGAGTCAGATGCGTTTCCGGCAGGAGGGGAACGTCCGGCGTTCTGGAAAACAGTTCAATCATTTTAGGGTATGCCGCATCTGTTGGATTCCGAAATCGGTAAAATTGGCGCTGTGTTTCCCCGGTTTCAATTCCGTTGTAGTTCGCTTCCTTGATGAACTCCCAGAATGCCTGACCGAATTCTTTGCTGATGTTCTCAACAACCAGCACAACATCCAGGTCCTTCGTTGCACGAAAATTTTCACCGACTTCATCGAATAAAATCGAACAGGCGGTGCCACCAATCAACACATAATTATCTGTATACTTTTGAAAAAAATCTCTGAATTTATACAATCCTTGAATGTTTACCATAGGATTTCATTCACCAAGCCTTCTATTTCTATTTGCACCCGCTCATCCTTGCTGTCTTTGAACTGGGCATAAAGGGAGCATACATCAACATAGTTCCCACTTGCCAGCATTTTCGGGTCATACCGAAAGATTTCTATAACACAATAATCCCTGTCAAATACGTCATACACATTGAAAATTTTTGCTTTTTCAATTTTTTGAAAGTCCTGTGCAGAGGCGGCATAAGAATGGATACTGGTCCCGTTCAAAAAAGAAAGCCGAAACAGCGCCAGATCTCCCGACATCAGGAATCCCGGATTGTCAAACTCCATTGCAACATAGTGGCGGGTTTTCACCGGATCAAACAAATACTGTTTTCCCTTTTCCCAAAATTCCCTTCCGCTGGAAATGGTGTACTGTTTTCTGGTGCTGCTGCCTTCCGTACGCAGTAGTTCACGGAAAGATAGTTCTTTCAAAGCTCGATTGACGGAAGCTACAGAATATGGGAGCCATTCGCTAAGTTGATGGGCATTTGTTTTTTTGATTTTGTTTAGCAGCAAATAGATAAAAACCACTTGCGTTGCGACAGCAAACTGTTCCCCATATTCCTGAGCAACGGATTCTGTCTCCGTCAAATTCATTGCGCAATGCGGGATATATAGCTGTTTCTCCGGAACGAGAAAGGCGATTCCCGATCGCACCAGCGCATTTCTCTGGTTCAGCCGCAGATTCTCCAGCAGTAGGACCGGCAAAAGGTTTGTATATTTTTGAATTTGCTTCAGCTGCTTCTTTAGCGTTTCCATTCTTAAATCCATCGCGGTCTTGGGCTTAACCAATAGATACCGCTCTTCACCAATTTGCAGGGAAAACAACTGATAGTTTTCGGTAAGATACAGCGGTAAGTTGTCGTATCTATTGTAGTTTTCCAAAAACATCTGCGGGCCAAACATCGTCCGCAGGTAGCTGATCAACTTCTCCATTTTCGCTCACCTCGCTGCTAAATATTTTACATCAGTATTATATCATTTATTTTGAGATAATACAATATTTGCGATACAATTTTTTAGCTTTCGGCATAATCTATCCCCCGGATAATGTTGCGAAAGAAACGGAAAAGGGATAGCAAGGGGTTACGGCCCAACATAGGGTAGAAATCCAGTACATGGCACAGCTGACGTGTGAAATGCCCCCAGGAGGTGACGTGCAAATCATCTCCCGGGGGCTTCTTCCAGTGCTTTACGATTTCAGCTTATCATCATTGTAATCATTCTTGTCATTTCTGAATCACAATGTGAGAAGGAAATACTTGGGATGCCGCTTTTTGCCGCGTCAATTTCAATGCGGAAGCTTCCCGGGTTGGACATGGTGATTGGTAGGCTTTTCCGGAATTGTCAGCTTTAGCCCTCCCTCATCCGGCAATGGCCTCAAATACCGTGCCGCAAAGCTTTTCACAGCTTATATCCGCAGTACTCTGCTATCTCTTTTTTCTCCTGGGTACATTGCAAAAGGCAAGTACAGCTTCTTTCACCTTGTCTTGGGGGGTAACTTGGGGGGGGTAACCTCATTTTCACAAGCTCCCCAGCGCTCCATGTATTTCATGCGGTGAAACAGATTCGCAATAACCGGATTTCTCCAGGCGAATAAATCTTCAGCTAATTGCGGAACCTTTTTCTATTTTACGATTTCAGTCTATAGATTCGATTTCGATTTCCGCCTTCCGTCGATACCGCTCCGTCCTCTACCATTTCACCAAGAAGCTGTCTGGCCCTTGCACTCTTTACTCCAAGCATCACAGAAATATCTGCACACTTTGCAAAAGCATGGTCTGTTAGATATTCCAATATTGCTGCCTTTTGACTTGCTGTTTTCACATTTTTGATTTTATCGCCGCCTTTTATCGCTGCTTTTTTATCGCCATTTTGATTTTTTGCCAGCGATAACGATAATACCGTTCGATCCGGCTCTGCGGATTCCGCAATGACAGGTTCTTCCCACCCCTGCTCTCGCCAAACCCGGAAAATATTTGGGATGCCGCTCCCGGCACGTTCACCAATATCAATCAGGTTAAACATTTTCAGCATAGTCCCGTTTCTGGGGTCGGATACACCGCCGCTTTTCGCCGCATCAATCTCGATGCGGAAGCCGCCCGGATTGGACATAGTGATTTGATTTTTTCGCTTGATAATCACGAGCCCCTGCCGTCCGTAATAATCCGCATTGACCAGGCAATTCGCCAGCGCCTCCCGGAGGGCCTGATGAACAGCCGTATCGTCTACCCGAACGCCGCCCTCCATTCTGAACGGCACCTTGATGTCCTGCGTCAGTTTGTTGTATACCCGGAAATAAAAATCATACACATTGCCGCTCCAATCTCCGGAAGAGGAAATGATTCGGTCTGTCCACCGGGCATCGGAATCGTATTGTTCCTGATAATCCAGGAAATACGTATTAAACTCCCGCACAATGTCGTACTCGTTCCCGAACATCAGAAGCCCCGCAGAGGTCGGGTGCTTTTTCCCGTCAGAGCCAATCCCAATAGCACCCAATTTCAGCAGGAAATCCTCATCTTCCAAAGCTTCCCAGACGTGCCCCGGACGGGACAGGCGCATTCTTTGCCGGTAGCTTCGGATGCTCTCGCTGTTGAATACGGTCATGTCCATTTCGTTCAGCACCAGCATATCCTGGGTCTTCACGGAAGCATCCCGGACCATGGCCTGAAATTCTTCCTTGGTGCAGCGGTAGTCACCTTCCCCATTCCGGCGATAGGTGCATAGAGGGTTTCCATCTACATAAACCGGCCGGTAAGAGCGCTCTGCCCGCGGCACGTTGATGACAACAATATGATTTCCTTCAATCTCTTGCACAAAAACATCCTTCGAGGACAGCACATTCACACTCGTCTTATTCGGGTTATTGGCAATGTTCCAGAACTCTTTTATGAGCTTGTCTGGGTCAGGCAAGTCGATTGCATGAAAGGATTTGTCAGGCATTTCTTCCACACCCAGCAAAATGATTCCACCGTAGGTATTTGCAAACGCAGAGTAAGTCTCCCAAATGCTCTTTGGCAGACCGCCCAGCGCTTTCTTCGCCTCAATACGGTTGTTCTCCCGGTACTGCTCTAATTTAGAAAAGTCAATCATGGTTGTCCCCCTTTGGTCTTCCACAGAAATCTGCGCTCTGTCCAAAATCGTTTTTCTAATCAACTACATCATACCATACGGCGGCATTCGTATGCAATGGATTTTTCAAATATAGCAAATTCGGTCAGCGTCGAAAAAGGTTTTGTTTTGGGCCGACAGAGAAGCATTTTACAAATGCGCAGCCAGAACAAAGTTCTGATCTTGGGGATTGGGGATTTTGCCCCAACAAGCAAATTGCGTCCGGGTAGCACCTGGACACTGCTTGCCGGTAGGAATGCCCGGCAGATAATACGTGCTCCATTGGGCTTTATAAGTAAAACATGGCATTCGCATCCAGCGTTTTTTTTCGTTCCTTCCAGTCCGGCATCAGCATAGAAAGAAAGTCATAGAAGTTTTTGGAGTGATTTGGATGAATAAAATGACAAAACTCATGCATTACGACATATTCAATACAGTTTCGGGGGGCTTCCAAGAGCCGTTTGTTCAGCGTAATGATCCCTTCCTTCGGCAAGCAAGACCCCCATCGTGTATCCATGCTTCGAATCCGCAGGGTAGGTGCTATGACTCCGTATTTTTGGAATACCGGGTAAATTGCGTTAACAATTTCTCTAAAAACGATTTTGCATTCCCGGTCAAAAAATCTCATAACCATCCGCTCTTTTTTGGAAAAATCCTGCGGATATTTGACCTCAAGGAATAAGTAGACCCCATCCGAATACACCTGGTTCTTACTTGCCTGCAGCACTTTCAGGCGCAGGGCTCTGCCCTGAAGATAAAAGGTCTCACCGCTGACATATTGCTTTGGCTGTAGTTTATACTGTTCCTGCAACGCAAATTTCTTTTGCGCGTTTAGAATAAACGCCGCTTTGCTTACCAGAAACGCATCTATCTTTTCCGCCGGAACCGCCACATTGGCAGATACATATACGCTTCCGTTTTTTCGCACATGAAGGTTGATATTTTTGACATTTTTTCGTTCCAATGAATATCTCAGCGTTTTTTCACCTATCTGGATTGCCCTGAAGGTAATATCTTCCGGCATGATTAAAACCTCCGCAGGGCAACGGTTTTCACATTCTCAATGACCTTATCGATCAAATCAAATGACAATACCAGTCCCCGGCTCTTTTCATACGCATAGAACAGATCGTCAATATCCTGGGAAATCCGATTGTGGATTGTCTGGTTATTGGTCCAGTCTACGCAGCTGTGCTTCGCAATAATCGCCGTAATTTCTTCAGCAATCTCTGCCGCAAAATCAGGGGTCATTCCCTCGACTTGCGCATCATCGAACAACGCCGTTATTACACCATAAAAAGCCTGCGCGTGAACATTGTGCTTAATCCGTTCCGGATAGCTGACAGAGCTCTTTCCGGAACGGTAATCTTCCAGAATGCTCCGCATCTTTGCCAAATACTCCGCCTCGCTGATAACCTTTTCCTTGTATTGATCCAGTGCATCCTTAATCCGCTTGGAGAAGCTATCATAATATGCAGGATTCTCCTCGTACTTTGCGCTGATGCTTTTCGACAGCCTACTGGTGATTGCATCCGCCTTCGCATGCAAAGAGCCCAATTCTTCCAATTCCTGTTCAAAATCATCCTTATTCAGAATGTCAACTGGACTGGTAATCTGCTTCAGACCGGCAACAGACAAATGCGTGTCCAAAAGGTTCTGCATCAGAGGCTCGTACTCACTATTGTCGATGGCATCGCAATAGCGAATTTTTACACTGCGCCGCACCTTGGAGAAAAGCACAAAACAATCCTGGTACTTTTTGCGTTCTTCTCCGGGAAGTGCGGCATAGACCTGTTCTGAATTCAGCGCAAGGTTTAGTGCTCTGCCAAAAGCACACAGAAGGTTATAGAACTGTTCGCGCCTCTTTTCGTCTGCCAGAGCAACTTCCACTGCTTCTGTATCGTCCAGATTCTTAATATCTGTAAATATGTCTATGAGATTGGTATAGGCCGTTCTCAACTGTCCCAGCGCTTCCAGAACATCGATGACAACGCCCCTCAGGTCTCCACTCTCAAAGTTTTCCAGTCCGGCACCGCTGTACATATCCATAGCGGCATCCAATTTCTGAATCAAGCCGCGATAGTCCACAATCAGACCGTACTCTTTTCCATCGTGAAGCCGGTTGGTTCTGGCAATCGCCTGCAGCAGGCCATGCTCTTTGAGTTCCTTATCGATGTACAGCACCTGACAAATAGGCGCGTCAAACCCGGTCAACAGCTTACTGCACACAATGAGAATATCAATCTCACCGTCGCAAAATTTGTTCTTCATGGCTTCTTCGTAAGTGTCAGCATCGCCATACTGTTTCATCATCTTTTCCCAGTATTCGATAACCTCATGATCGGTGCCTTCATCGATGTCATCTACACTTTCCCGCATATCCGGGGGAGAAATGACAACCGCACAAGTCAGATCGTCAAACTGCTCAAAGCATTTCAGATAGCGAATGGCATCCCGCTTATAGTTGGTAGCCAGCATGGCCTTGAAGCCTGTATCCTTGAAGCCAAGGATAAAATGATTGTTGATATCCAGCGCAATACGCTTGATTCTGGCATCTGTGGAAGTTAGCCTGCGGATACTGCTCCATTTCCGGCGCAAATCCTCTTTCTGCGGATCGGTCAGGCGTTTCGTGGTCTGCCGGAACCACATATCGATATTTTCTTCATCTACCTTCTGTTCTACAAATCGTCCATCGTAAATCAAGGGGACAATCGCGCCATCCTCCACGCCGTCCTGGATGGCATACTTATGGATGAGCTTGCCGAATTTGGTCAGAGTGTTCTTTTCCCGCTTCATAAGCGGTGTCCCCGTGAAGCCGATATAGCAGGCATTGGGGAATACGGTACGCATTTTGGCAGCCATGGAGCCGTAGTTGGAGCGATGGCTTTCGTCAATGAGAACGAATATATTCCTGGAAGTATTTCTCGCTTCCAGACGTTCTGCCGTGTTGAATTTATTGATGATGGTGGTGACCACATCCGCTTTCCCGTTTGTCACCAGTTCCACCAGATGCCGCCCGCTGGTTGCCCGGGCAGGATTCAGCCGGGTGTGGGAAAAGGTTGCCGCAATCTGACCATCCAGCTCTTTTCGGTCGGTCACAATGACCACCCGGGGATTGCAATCAGCAAGCACCATCAGAATGTACTTGGCCAGCATCACCATGGTCAGGCTCTTGCCGCTGCCCTGGGTATGCCATATCACGCCACCCTGGCGATTCCCACGGCTATCCTGCTGCGCAACGGTTTTCATGATCTCCCGAATGGCAAAATACTGCTGATAGCGGCAGATTTTCTTCACGTTGGCATCGAACAGGACAAAGTAGCGGGTCAGCTCCATCAAGCGCTCCTGGCGAAACAGGGAGATGATATTCCGGTCTTGTTCCGTATGGACTCTGTCTGCTACAAACTGTGCCAATCCGGAATCCAGGAATGCCGTGTCCTGCTCTTTCCATACGCTCCAGAACTTTTTGGGAGTACCTGCCGTAGCGTATTTTACGGTATTTTTGTTGGTTGCCATGACGATTTGGGCATACTTGAACAGCTGGGGAATATAGTCCGCTTGCTGGTTGCGGATCATCTGCTCCACGGCCTGCTCCACGGGAATATGGGGTGCTTTGCACTCAATGACCGCAAAAGGGATGCCGTTGATAAACAGCACAATATCCGGGCGGGCATTGTGCTGCTTGTCCAGCCTAAATACTATTTCTTAGTCAATTATTTGCGTTATGCGTTCCATCCAACCATCGACAAACCCGTTTTGCCAACTCCTTTTCGCCTTCCCGCAGAAGAACGTATGCGGGAATATGTCGGCTCATATATTGGAGCTGTATCTGAATATCCAGATCCGTAAATTGCTCCAGTGGTACGCCATACACCACGCTGACCCCATCAACCCAGATACCGAAGGCATCGATCTGGCTTCCATATTCTCGGATCATGTCTTGCAGGCAGGCCATGGCCTGTCCCCGTTCAAAATTGCGCAAGGCATTTTCACAGCGGGTGATATTGCTGCAGTCTCTCGCAAACTCCGCCGCAGTTTTTACCTGCTCTAAGGCTTTCTCATATTCGTCTTGATACATTCTTCCACCTCCGTTTTTATCATTGGGAACTGATTGGAATTCCCAAGCAGTTCCTCATCTATGGTTTTATTTCCCCTTGAGTTTCTTGCGTTCGACCTCACGCTCAATCTGCTTTACGCTTTTCTCAGGTGTCGGCAGATCTTCCGGCATGGTACCGCCCAGTTCCTGGATGGTCTGGCGAACCTTGCGCCCCACATCATAGTGGGCCTGATTGGCGGCAGCTTTTCCCTGAATATTCTCCCGGCGCAGCTTTTCTTCTGTCTGGGTTGCGCGGAAGAGATTTGCTGCCAATTCTGTACTTCCCATATGATCCAGAATTTTCTCGCTCTTTTTCAAGCCTTTTCGGGCATGAATTTCCTTGACTCCCAGGCCGCCGTACAATCCCTGATATCCTTTGTTCTGAAAAATAGCATAGTCTTTCTGTTCAATCACACCGGCATCGTGCGCTGCATCCGCCAGAGCGATATTGTGCCGCTTCATCTCATTTCGGATAGCCAGTCGCTTCTGATCCTCGGATAGCTCTTCATAGTTTTCAATCAATTCCTGCTGCCGGGTTTTGACTGCAAAGTAAGTCTGGCCTATAGCGATGATCTCTTTCCGAGGATCACCGTTCATAACAATTAAGTAACAGGCATAGCGTGACAACGCAAAATCTTCAATCTCCCGAACACCGCCATTAGGCATAGGAGATGTTTTGACGGCATCGGCAAATTGTTCATCCACCTCATAACCGCTATTTTTACATGCAAGCTTTGCACGCTCAATGGCATCCGAAAAGCGACGCCATGAATTGTATCCCAATATTGTCTGCAGCTCACGTGCAAGCCAATATTCCTGCCCATATTCATTAATATGCTTAATATCTTCAAATGTCTGGTCGCTGTATCTCATCAAATCCTGACTCATAAGCCCAACTCCTCCAAATACTTCGCCATCTGCGCCTGCACCTGTGCCAGCTCTGCCTCAATATTGGCAATGTTCTGCTTCACCTCGTCGATATCCACTGGCTCTTCCTCCTCAAAGGTGTCCACATACCGGGGGATATTCAGGTTGTAGTCATTGTCCGCAATCTCTTCGCGGGATGCCCGGTGGCTGTATTTCTCCACGTTTTCCCTGGCTTCGTAGGTATCCACGATTTTCTTAATATCGCAGGGTCGAAGAATGTTCTGATTTTTCCCCTTTTCAAAGTTACCTTCTCCGGATGCATCAATGAACAGGACATCATCCCGGGTGCGTCCGGTGCGAAACACCAGAATACAGGCGGGAATGCCCGTACCATAAAACAGATTCGCAGGCAGGCCGATCACCGCATCCAGCAGGTTGCTGTCTACCAAAGCTCTTCGAATTTTTCCTTCACTGGCCCCGCGGAACAGGACTCCATGGGGCAGCACCACTGCCATTCTGCCATTGTTGCCGTCCAGACTTTTCAGCATGTGCAGCACAAAGGCATAGTCGCCCTTGGAACTGGGGGGAACACCAATGTCAAAGCGCTTATAGGCATCCATGGACGCAGTCATCTTCTCCTGCTTTTTGCCCTTGGCATCCAGACCGGCGTTTGCAAGGAAGCCACTGTCCCATTTATCCAAGCTGAATGGAGGATTTGCCACCACTACCTGGAAACGCATCAGCTGATCGTTCTTTAGATTCTGGGGATTGGATAACGTATCACCCTGCCAAATCCGGGCATCGTCAACACCATGCAGGAACATATTCATAGTGCATAGTGCCCAGGTCTGTGCATTCAGTTCCTGACCATAAATCGCTACCTTGCCGCTGGGCACCTTCTTATACGCCTTCAGCAGCAGGCCGCCGCTGCCGCAGGTGGGGTCATAAATTCGGTCATTCTCCTGAGGCTTCACCAGGGAGGCAACCAGTTCCGATACCTGACTGGGCGTGAAAAACTCACCGCCCTTTTTACCGGCATCAGAGGCAAAGTTGGCAATCATATACTCATAGGCATCGCCGATGATATCTGCAGATCCCAACTGGCTGGGACGGAGATCCAAGTCATGAAAATCTTCCAGCAAATTGCTGAGGGTCGCTTTTTTCTCCTTCATGTCCCCGAAATCCACCTGGGAATTGAAGTCAATGGCGCGGAAAACATTGCACAGCTTTCCGCTGTTATGTTCTTCAATGTGAGACAGGGCCACGTTGATCTTCTGACCGATTTCGTTGCTGTTGCGTTCGCTGTAAAGGAAATCAAAGGTGGACTCTTTATCGATTGAGAACCGCTCCCGGCTCATGGCGCGTTCCACACGTCGTTCATCACCACCATACTGAGCCATGTAGTTTTCACGTTTTTCTTCCCTCTGGTCAGAGATGTGGATTTTACAGAGTTCTGCAATGACATATTTGGAGACGGCTGATGAGAAAAACAAAGCTATTTGTAGAAGTTAAGTCGGTGACAGATCTGGAAGGAAATCGACGAAGCGACCCACCATACGAAGGTATCTATGATTATCCGGGCTATGTTCCGCTGATTGAGGTTGGCTCGGTTATGATGATTATGGATTGTGTGAAATGACTCAAAAACTAATACAATACTTGGCTATCGTTTTGCGATAACCCTTTCGTTTTGTATTGGGTGCATTTGGGTGCAAAACAGGTGCGGTTGGGTGCAAATTGTAGCTCGGTGGGTGCAACACCGGGCTTTCGTTTTGCTATTTGCTGTTTCGCCCACATTTGCCCTGTGTCGGGCATTAGGACTGAGTGGGGCCGTTTCCTCGACCATTCACATTCCTGGATTGCCACCTCCCATCCTGAGATGATGAGGATAGGCATTGTTTTATTCAGTATAGATATGGAAGAGGCGCGCCGTGGATTCGGGGAACGTTGAACGACGGGCTATGCTGCTGTCGGGCGCGAATTGACGGCGGTTCTGTCGCGGGAGCGAGCGGATGGCAAAGGGCGCATTGCCTGCATGGGATTCGCGGAGCGGCGCGCCCTTCGCGGCCTATAATAAAAGCGCGGTTCGGGCGCGTCTGCGGTTGAAAGTCGATGCCAGGCGCGGGCGAAACGATCCACGTAAGTCGGCAAAAGTCCGGTGAGCATGGCGCACCTTAGAAGTAAGTCCTGCCGGCCATATTTTTCCGAGAGGGTCAGTAGTGGGGAGGCAGAGTCCTTATGAGCGAACGCTCCAGCAGGCGAGTGTGGGGTCAAAGACCGGGTCAGGTGCCCGAACCGTTTTCTTTGTCATGGCATACGTTGCTTGCATGCTGTTTTTGAGAAAATTTCAATGACAGATCAGGAGGCCCCAGCGCCGACGGTGATGGTTTCATGTGGCGGGCTCCATGCCCTGCATGGAGGAGATGTTTGCCGCTGCACTCATTACGAGCGAAGCAATGCGTTCGATCTGGCTGTCATCCAGACGCGTCACGGGTGCGGATACGCTGATTGCGGCGATGGGATTTCTAGAAAAATCGAATATGGGCGCGGCAATGCAGCGAACGCCCCGTTCGTGTTCTTCGTTATCCATTGCATAGCCGCATTGACGGATATGAGCCATCTCCAGTTGCATCCTTTGATAGTTGGTGATGGTTTTTTCTGTGTGTTGTATGATTTCGGTCTGGTTCCAGATATTCTGCGCCTCATTTTCTGGAAGCATTGCCATGATTGCTTTTCCGAGACCGGTGCAATACATGGGGCTGCGCAGGCCAACCTTTGATGACATGCGGATCATGCTGTTTGAAGATTCCTCTTTATAGATATACACAAGTTCATTTCCATCGCGCACCACCATGTGAACGGCCTCGTCCGTTTCATCAGCAAGGTTTTCCAGTATGGGGCGAGCGATCGACAAAATGTTCGCACCGCCCAGAACGCGACTGCCAATTTCAAACATCTTCATGGTTAAGCGATACCGCGTGGTTTCGCCATCCTTGACCACATATCCCTTGCTCAGCAGGGTTGCCAAAAATCGATGTACCGTACTCTTATGCAGATCGACTTCCAAAGACAGTGCGGCGAGCGAAATGCCGCGCGGGTGGTTGGAAAGCGCCTCGATAATATCAAAGAGCCGGTCAGTGCATTTAATGGAATTGTTTTCCATGGGTATTCTCCTCCTATTCCAGTATTATAGAAATAGAATATCACATTGTGGAATGATCTGCAAGTCCGTTTGGCGACGATTCTTGTGTTCGTCGATTAATTGTTAATACCGTCTGGTGAGACATCTTAGAATATTTGAAATAAACAGCATCATGAAAAAAATATTTGAAAAGCTATTGACACCTCAGGCATCGGTATGTATAATGTAATTACGTTCCACAATATAATATTTAGTTTCATCACATGAAACGGAATGGAGAGGGATATGGAGCATGGAGTTCCTGGGTTGAACCACAGACCGGATTTTGAATTGGCACACATCGGCATCAATGCGAGTAATTCAGAAAATGCAAAGCGAATTGCAGACGATTTCTGCCAAGTGTTTGACCGCAGCATTCGTGCGGGAGAGAGTTCGGTATTTGTGGGCAAAGAGATAGAAGTTATGCGGGGAATCGGCAGGGGAACCTGCGGGCACATTGCGCTGGCTACGCCTTCCGTTGAAAATGCCATAAGCTATTTTCGGGAAAAGAAAATCGAGGTTGACGAATCATCTGCGAAATATGACGATGCGGGAAAGCTCAAAGCGATATATCTCAAGGGCGAGATCGGCGGATTTGCTGTGCATTTGCTCCGGAAGCAATCGGCGGCGCAATCGCGCGATGCGATGATTGATTGGATTTTGAGGAAAAAAATAATAGCAATTATTCGCAATGTCCCGATTGAGCATATCGAAATGCTCTCCGGCGCTCTGTATCGGGGCGGCATCGAGATCATGGAAGTCACATTCGATCAATCAGATGAACAAAAGCGCATGGAAACCATAAAGGCGATACGAACGCTTCGAGAAACCAGCGGTCAGAAGATGCTGATTGGCGCGGGAACGGTTACTTCGGTGCGATTGGCAGAGGAGGCGTGCGAAGCGGGCGCGCAGTTTATTGTGTCGCCCGATACGCAAATTGAGGTAATTCGGCGCACGCGTTCGCTGGGTATGGTTTCAATTCCGGGGGCATACACGCCGTCTGAAGTCATCGCCGCGCACGAAGCGGGCGCAGATTTTGTAAAGCTGTTTCCTGCGGGAGTCCTTGGCACGACTTACCTTAAAGCAATTCGAGGCCCCATCAATCACGTTCGACTGCTTGCGGTAGGTGGCGTAAACGAGATGAACGCAAAGGAATTTCTCGACGCCGGATGCGTGGGCGTAGGCGTGGGCGGAAATCTTGTGAATCGAACCTGGATTGAGGCGGGAGAGTATGATCGAATCTCTGATCTTGCCGCACAATATATTCAAAACCTTGGGTAAAGGAGGAAGAATGTTGGGTAGATGCGTTACATTTGGCGAGATTATGATGCGCCTGAATCCAGAAGGGTATTATCGCCTGCCGCAGGCGACGACATTGGAAGTGAGCTATGCGGGCGGAGAGGCAAACGCGGCGGTTGCGGTGGCTCAGCTGGGAGCGGACGCGGCGTTTGTCACGAAAGTGCCTGAACATGCGCTGGGAGACTGTGCCATCAACGAAATGCGCAGATACGGCGTGGATACGCGATGGATGATTCGCGGAGGGAAGCGCCTGGGCGTTTACTTCGTGGAAAAGGGAGCGTCACAGCGTGCATCGAAAGTGATTTATGATCGCGCCAATTCCGCCATTGCGGAGGCAAGCAGGACAGATTTTGACTGGAACGCCATATTGGAGGGCGCGTCATGGTTCCACTTTACGGGCATTACGCCCGCGTTGGGCGAGCTGTTGCCGGAGATATGTTTGGAAGCATTGAAAACGGCGAGGGAAAAGGGAATCCCTGTCAGCTGCGATTTGAATTATCGCGGGAAGCTGTGGGACAAGGAAAAAGCCTGCAAGGTGATGTCAGGTTTGATGCCCTATGTGGACGTGTGCATCGCAAATGAGGCGGACGCAGCGGACGTCTTTGGGATCCATGCCGAGGATACGGATGTGGAAAACGGCGAATTGAATCGAGCTGGATACATTGGCGTGGCAAAGGAAATATGTCGCCGTTTTGGCTGCAAAAAAGCGGCGATTACGCTGCGTGGAAGCATCTCTGCCAGCGAAAATACCTGGTCGGGCATGTTGTACGACGCAAAGAGAGACGCGGCCGCATTTGCTCAGAATTATTTGATTCGATTGGTGGATCGTGTTGGCGGCGGAGATTCTTTTGCAGGTGCGATGATCTATGCGCTGATGAATCAATACGACGATCAGAAGGCGGTGGACTTTGCGGTTGCTGCTTCCTGCCTGAAACAAACGATGGAACATGATTTCTGCATTGTGGACAAGGCGGAAGCACTCTCTCTGGCCGCGGGAAATCGGAGTGGTCGCGTTCAAAGATAATTTTCGGCAGGTCTGTCTGCTGAATATAGAATGAAGGAGGAAAACTTATGAAGCGTTTCTTGACAATCCTGATGATCGTAGCGATTTTGGCCGGCTGTTTTATGACGGCATGCGCGAAAACGGACAATCCTGCGAAAACGGACAATCCCGCGAAAACGGACAATCCCGCGAAAACGGACAATCCCGCGAAAACGGACAATCCGTATGCGGATTTGGAGCCTGTGACAATTCGCCTGCTTTGCACCGCGTTGGAAGATGAAACCTGGGGCGTTTACGTGGGGAAATTTACCGACCGTATTACAGAGGAGAGCGGCGGAAAGATCAACTTTAAAATTACGTATGCAGCAAGCACTATCTTTGCGGGCGAGGGCGAAGTGTTCGATATGCTGCGCAGCGGCTCCTGTGACATTGCCAATTTTGCACTCACGCAGATGAACGGCTTTGTTCCGGAGGTCGAAGTGACTTGCTGGCCCTACGTGTTTGACAGCAGCGAGCATGTGATGAATTTTTTCAGCAGTGAAGCGTCGGCGGTGCTCGTGAACAAGATGGAAGAAGCTTCCGGTCTGAAATACATTACCGCTATGTATGGCGGCATGCGCAATCTGACCACCAATGGCGTTGAGGTTCGCAAGCCGGAGGATCTGGCAGGACTGAAGATCCGCTGCATGAACGACAACATCTATGTTTCCGGAATGAACGCCATGGGCGCAACCGCCGTTCCCATTGCATACGGAGAATTGTATTTCTCGCTGCAGACGGGTGTAATCGATGGACAGGAGAATTCCGGCAGCGTAATAGTATCCGGAAAGCTCTATGAAGTGCAGGACACGCTGAACCTGACGCGTCATTTGTCCCTGCCCAATTCCGTATTTGCCAACAATGATTTCTGGGCGAAACTGCCTCAAGCCTATCAGGATCTGATTCTGAAGGTATATCACGAGGGCGCCCAGCAGTACGCCGACGAGATTGACGCGATTGACGACGCCTACAATGAGCAGTGTGTTCAGGAGGGCATGAAGCTGGTCGAAGACGTGGACTATGAGGCGTTTATTGAAAAGACGAAGGCCGTGTTCATGGATACGTATGCGGATCGGCCGGAGTTCATTGAACTCTACAATGCGATTCGCGCAGCGGCTTAATGGATATGCGATGATTTGCCGGCAACACCGGCACAAGAGCGCAAATGCACTTTGCCGATTGGATGATCGACAAATGAGAATGACAGATATTTTGCCTGCTTCATTCCTTTGTTGATCCTACGCGGAGAATCAGGCAGGATGTCTGAGAGCAATGTGTCCATTGAGATGGACACATTGCCTTTCTCCTAAGCTATGTTTACTGGAAGGAGTGTGGATTAATGAAAGCGGTGTGGCGATTTCTGAACAATTACATCGAGCAAATACTGCTGTTCGTAATGATTTCAATCCTGATTTGCTCGGTTACGCTTCAAGTTTTTACGCGCATCATAGGAAGATCATTTTCCTGGACGGAAGAGGTTGCGCGCTATTCCTTTGTGTGGTTCGTGATGATTGGCATGAGTTACGCGACGAAGCATCATCTGCATATTCGCATGGAAGCTATCCTGGCGCTGCTGCACGGAAAAAAGAGGAGTTGTTTTGAAATCCTTTTGCAGATGTTCGCGCTGTGCATATGCGGATACCTGTTTTACCTTTGCCTGGATTACATTCAGTTCAGCTATATGAAAAAGGCGCCGGCGCTCAATATAACGATGTCCGTTTTGAATGTCAGCGGCATTGTGGGGATTGGATTGAACTGCGTGCGCATCGTTCAGAATATTGCAATGGAAGTGGCGAAGCTGTGCCGACCTCAGGCAAAAACTGAAAAGGAGGATTGATTTATGCAGGTGCCCTTTATGATCGTTACGATCATCGCGCTTTTGATCTTGGGGAGCCCTGTCTATCTGGCGCTTCTTTCAGGATGCGTGGTCTATTTTGTCGGCTCGCCCACGCTCAGCATATTCATGCTGCCGCAAAAGATGATCAACGCAATGGACTCTTTTACATTTCTGGCCATTCCGTTCTTTTTGATTGCAGGACAGATTATGAATCGCGGCGGCATAACCAAGCGCATCTTTCATTTTTCAGATACGCTGGTTGGTCGGTTCAGGGGCGGATTGGGTTATGTGAATATTCTGGGCAGTTTTATATTCTCAGGCATGTCGGGTTCGGCTCTGGCGGATATCGGCGGATTGGGACAGATCGAAATTCAGGCCATGCGGGAATCGGGATTTGACGATGACTTTTCCATAGGAATTACGGCGGCGTCATCGACAATCGGCCCCATCGTTCCGCCCAGTCTGCCTTTCGTCACCTATGCTCTGTTTGCCAACGTATCTTTGGGCAGTCTCTTCATGGCGGGCTTTGTTCCTGGGTTTGTGATGGTGATTACACTTGGGATCATGACCTTTTTCATCACATGCAAGCGCAAATATCCCAGAGGCGTAAAGTACTCCATGAAGGAAGTATTCAAAGCCTTCTGCAGCAGTTTCTGGGCGCTGCTCTCTCCAGTTCTGTTGATTGGCGGCATTTGGGGTGGAATGGTCACGCCTACGGAAGCAGCGCTGGTTAGCGTGCTGTACAGCCTGTTCATCGGACTTTTTGTCTACAAAGACATTACGCTTAAAGAGATACCGGAGATTCTGATCGAATCTTTTAAGGCGATTGCTCCGATATGCGCGATCAATGTAGCTTCGGTTGTATTAGCATTCATCATCAACTATGAAGGTCTGGACAGCGTGATCTACAATTTGATTGCAAATGTGACGACCAACAAGTATGTGTTCCTGCTCCTGATTAATTTGTTCCTGCTGGTTGTGGGAATGGTGTTGGATCCGAGCGCGTCGATGGTTGTGCTCATTCCGATTCTTGCGCCCGTTGCACGCGCGTTTGGCATCGATCTGATCCACTTCGGCATCATATTCTGCCTGAACATGATGATTGGCCTGCTCACGCCGCCGGTAGGGATGTCCCTCTATCTGCTGTCCTCTACCAACAATAAACCGTTCAAAGAGATTCGCAGAGCCGTGGCACCGTGGCTTATACCGCTGTTTGTAGCGCTGCTGGTTGTCACGTATTGGGAGGGATTCGTGCTGTTCATTCCCAGGTTGTTTGGCTATTAATTTCCAAATGGAGGAGAAGCTGAAATGAAGCGCAAGATTCTGATTGGATTGAACCGATATGATTTTGACCCGTCCAACAATCACGTTGCGGAGAATTACCTCCTTGAGCATGGGTTTGAACTGTCCTTTTTTGAAAAGGAAGGCGATCACATGCGCAAGCCGGAGATGATTGAGCGCATTGGAGATGCGGACGCGTGCATTCACTATGGATATTTGGATCGCGATGTGCTTGCTGCGGCAAAGAAGCTGAAGATCATGACAATCATGGCCGTGGGCTTTGATACGACGGATGTGGCCGCCTGCAAGGAACATAACGTCAGAGTAACCATTGCCCGTTGTCCTGAGCATGCGCAGGGCGTGGCGGAGGTGGCGATGACGCTGATGCTGGTGAGCAATTATGACGTGATCAAGCGGCACCATGAGACAACGGCGGGGCATTTTCATCAATATGTGGGCGAACAGATGTATGGAAAGACGTTGGGCATCGTGGGCTTTGGCTGGATTGGACAGCGGCTGGCACGTCTGGTCATGCCGTATGGCATGCGCGTGCTTGCGTATGACCCATATCCGAATCCACAGGCGGCGTTTGCGCTGGATGCGGAATATGTATCTCTGGATGAATTGCTGAAAGAGAGTGATTTTGTCAGCGTTCACATTCCCGGGACGCCGGAAAATTATCATCTGTTTAATGACGCGACGTTTGCAAAGATGAAACAGGGTGCACAGTTCATCAATACATCGCGGGGTGTGAACGTGGATGAGGATGCGCTGTATCGAGCGCTGACTTCCGGCCATTTGAAGGGAGCCGCTCTGGACGTGATGGAAAATGAGGGCGAGGGCAAGATGCATCCGCTGTACCAACTGGAAAATTTCTGCGTATTGCCGCACACGGGCGGCCACAATCTGCGAGCGCGGAATGCGATGATCATGCGGTGCGCAAAAAATATCGTGGAATTTTTCGAAGGCAAGGAGCCGCCGTATCAACTTTGGAAGTAGAATGGAGGAGTAAAGAGGAATGGCCAGGTCATTGTTAAATGCAAGGGGAAGCAGCGCGATTCCCATGACGCCGTTTGATGCGGCGGAGAGGATTGATGTTCCCGCGCTGGAAAGAGAGATCGAGTTTATCTGCCAGGCGGGCGTGGGAAGCATATGCAGCCCTGTGATGGTTTCGGAATTTATGGCGCTTTCCGAGGAGGAAAGGAAACTGATGATTCGGATTCCGTTGGAGGTTGCGGACGGACGCACAGCTTTTATCGCAAATGTTGCCGCGTGCAATATCAATACCGCGGTGGAATATGCAGAGTATGCGGAAAAGTGTGGCGCGGATGCGGTAATCGCCATGGCGCCATGGGCGGGAGACATTGATTCGGATGGAATAGAAAAGTATTTTCGCGCCATTGCAGCTGCAACCACGCTTCCGGTGATGATTCAGAATGCAGGGTTGCCGAACGTGGCGATGAGTGCATCTCAGGTGATGCGCTTGTGCGAAGAGGTGGAAAACATCAGCTGGGTAAAGGAAGAGGTTCCGCCCGGACCGGTTTCCATTGACAATTTGAAACAGCTTCGCACGCCAGCGCTGGAAGGAATCATGAGCGGTTTCGCGGGCGCATACGCTCCGCTGGATATCGCGGGCGGTGCGACGGCCACGATCCATGCCTGTGAATTCTGCGACGTGGTTCAGAGAGAATGGGATCTGTTTTTGAATGGCAACGAGGCGGAAGCGCGGAAGCTGCACTATGCGATGATGCCGGCCATTCAGTTGGAACTGCTGTACGGCATGCGGTTCTGCAAGGAGATTATGATCCGCCGCGGCATCTTTACGAATGCCAATATGCGCAACAAGTGCAAGCCGCTTTCGCAGGCTGCGATGTATGAAATTGATCGCGTGTGGGAGTGGACGAAACCGCTATTGCTGATTTGAAGAAGTTTGCATTAATAATGGGGGTTCCATGCCGCATATGCGGCATGGAACCCCTCAGAGTGTCGAAAAAGTCCAGTTAGTGCTGGGCTTTTTCTATTATCCATGATATAATGGTCATGGGTGAAGAGAAATGCTAAAAAGTGGAAAAATGGAGCGAGGCGTGTTTGAAATTGTGGACACCGAAAGTCTGGTGCCTGCAAATCATTTGCTGCGAAAAATAGATGCTGCTGTCGATTTTGGCAAGATCTACGATATGGTAGAGCCGTTGTACTGTGCTGACAATGGTCGCCCTAGCGTAGATCCAGTTGTGCTGTTCAAAATGGTTCTCATTCAGCATCTGTATGGACTGACTTCTTTGCGCCGTACTGCGGGAGAAGTTTCTCTGAATGTGGCATACCGCTGGTTCCTGGGCTACCGCAGTAAAAAGCACTACCGACCCAGACTGCGGGCTGTTTGTCAAGGGCGACCACAGGAAGCAGTTGGCCTATGAAGCACATACCGCCTGCGATGTTCACGGTGTCGTTCTGGCAGTAGAGGTTACCCCTGACAATATCCATGATAGGCGTTGCATTTGATGATGTATATGACCAGGTAGTAGAGCAGTTCCCGGATGTCCATGCCTTTGTAGCGGACAGCGCATATAAGACGCCCCATATCTGCAAGAAAGTCTTTGGCGATGACAGAGTATTATCCACAGCCTACAAGCGACCCATGACCATGAAGGGTGGTCATGAATGGTGGAAATATGTGTACGATGAGTTTTATGATTGTGTGATCTGCCCGGAGTACCAGGTTTTGAACTACAGCACCACAAACCGGGATGGATACCGGGAGTATAAAAGCGATCCGAAAATTTGCGTAAACTGTCCAACTCGCCATCTATGCACAAAGAGCAAGGACTGCGTGAAAACAGTCACCAGACATATCTGGAAAGACTACGAAGAATTGGCCGACGATGCCCGTTACACTCCGATCTACCAGCGGATGTACAAGGCTAGGAAAGAGACAATTGAACGTGTCTTTGCGGATGCAAAAGAGCAGCACGGTCTGCGATATACTCGATACACAGGCTTGGCTCAGGTAACGAACTGGGTGAAGCTTAAATTTGCTGCCATGAATCTGAAAAAGTATGCAAAATGGGTATGGAGGGATAGATACCCTGGCCGTTTTTCCTGTATTATATCGCTCGTTTTTCCATTTTTCAGAACAAACCCCAGTTTTGCGTCAAGCAAAACTGGGGCTTGTCGACACCCTTCCACTTTTCCCCAAGAAAAATTATCCATTTCCAACTATTTCCCGTATCTCTCTTGACAAATCACCTCTCTTTCTATATAATACGTGAACATACGTTCTATTTCTTTTAGGACAGCTGTCGGGCGCTCGCCTCGAAAGGCAACGTTTGCCTCCCCAGAATCGGTCTGCACCCGGCAAAAAATCAAAAGGGTGTCGTGAAACGCGACTCCCTTTGCCACAAGGAGGGATTTCCAATTGCCGGTGATTCGGGCAACAAAGGACAAGGATTTTACCGTCATGAGCATCCATCATCTCCGGGATACCCGGCTGTCGCTCAAGGCCATTGGGCTATTTTCCATCATTCTCAGTCTCCCGCCGGAGTGGAAGTTCTCCATTGCGGGGCTGGCTACTATTACGAAAGACGGAATCACCTCCGTTCGGGGAGCGCTGAATGAGCTGGAGCAAAACGGCTATCTGACCAGGAAGCGGCTTCGTTCTCAAGAAGGGCGGTTAGAAGACAGCGAGTATACCTTCTTTGAACTGCCGGAGGCGGGTTCACCGAATCCGGAAAAACCGGAGCAGGAAAAGCCTGATCAGGAAGCACCTGCGTTGGAAAACCCTATATTGGGTTGGCTCAGGGAATATAATATAGAAGGAAGTAATATAGATTAAAAGAAATAAAGATTGAATAAAATACAAAAGAATAAAGGGGAGCTTCCAAGCAAACCGGCTCCCCCAGACACACTGTGACCGATGCGTCATACCCCCTATTTTCCTGTACATGACAACTGAATATTGCAAACAGATTCTATCGCAGCCTGAGCGGCCCCGGTGATACCCTCAGGTTTCTGCTTAGCGCACAGGCGCATAAAGAGCTTTCATCCCGGGAAAACTAGGAAATGCACAGGGGGCTTACTATGGCAGAAAACAATGAAAACCATCCGAAACCAAACGAACAGACCATCCAGGCCACGTTTCAGCAGCTGTGGCTGACCTATTATAACGACACGCTCTACGCCAAGGGCCTGATTACGGAGGATCAGCGGAACCGAATGCGAATCAAAATCAAAAATCGGGCCGCTTCCATGGAGCGTTAGGCCCACCCCTTCAGGCGGCAATCCGGCGACGGGTTGCCGCTTTTTCCAGTCAATTCTGGGTTGTAATATTTCGCGATATATGCTATCATAATTATAGAACATGATACAACGAACTTTAGAGGTACACCATGGATATACACAACATACGGCAGCTTCTCCGCACCAAGACCATTTATGACCTTCCTCTGCGGGTCACCTTCTATGCCCGTGTCTCCTCCGAATCCGATGAGCAGCTGAATTCCCTGGGCAATCAGATTGGCTATTACGAGGACTTCATCAAGAAAAATCCCGCCTGGACCTTTGTCCCAGGCTATATCGATGAGGGCATTTCCGGCGCTTCCACCAGGCACCGAGAGGATTTTAACCGCATGGTAGAGGATGCCGCTGCCGGAAAATTTGACTTTGTGATTACAAAGGAAATCTCCCGCTTCGCCCGAAACACTCTGGATTCCATTCAGTTCACCCGCCAGCTGCTGTCCAGCGGAGTTGGCGTATTCTTCCAGAACGACAACATCAACACCCTGGACGAGGACGCGGAACTGCGCCTTTCCATTATGTCCTCCATCGCCCAGGACGAACTGCGGAAGCTCAGCTCCCGTGTCAAATTCGGCCACCAGCAGGCTATCAAGCAGAGCGTTGTCCTAGGCAACTCCCGAATTTTCGGTTATACCAAGGACGACGGCCGTCTTGTCATCGATGAAGCCCAGGCCCCCATGGTGCGGGAGCTTTTCGCCCTCTATGCCACCGGGGCCTATTCCATGAAGCAGATCGAAAACCTGTTCTGGGAGAAGGGCTATCGGAACCTGAACGGCAAGAAAATCGCCCACACCACCATGTCCAATATGATTTCCAATCCCAAATATAAGGGCTACTACGTCGGCAACAAGGTCAAGGTGGTGGATATGTTCACCAAAAAGCAGAAATTCCTCCCGCCGGAGGAATGGGTCATGTTCAAGGATGAAACCGGGCAAATCGTCCCCGCCATCGTCTCCGAGGAGCTATGGGAAAAGGCCAATGCCGTTCTGCTGCGCAGAAGCGAGGATGTAAAAAACCGGCAGGGCATCTGCAATCACGCCAATCTGCTCACCGGCAAGCTCTTCTGCACCCACTGCGGCACCGCCTACTACCGCCGGGAGTCCAAGGACAAGCTAGGCAATCAAAACAGCAAATGGGTCTGCTCCAACAAAATCAAATCCGGCGCGGATGCCTGCGACTCCTTCCCCATCTACGAAAAGGAGCTGGTGCCCCTGCTCTTTGAGGTGTTCCGGGACACCCGGCAGGCTTCCGCCGCCATGATTGCGGAGTACGAGCGGATGTACCGCAGCATGACCTGTGACGGCAATCTGGAAAAGAAAATCGAGGAAGTCCAGACAAACATTGACCTTGCCAAAAAGAAGAAGTCCAAGCTATTGGAGCTGGTGACCCTGGAGAGCATCACACCGGCGGATTTCAAGGCCATGACCGCCCAGTGTAACCAGGAAATCAAATCCGGCGAGCAGGCGCTCCTGGAGCTTAGAGACCAGCAGGAATCCAGTGAGGAGTTCCGTGCCAATATGGAGCACCTTCGCAAAATCCTTCGGGACGCGGAGAAGCAGTGCCAGACCGCGGCCATCACCAAGGATTTCATTGACACCTTCATTGACAGGATTTATGTCACCCCGGAGGATGATAACACCCTGCGGCTGGACATTAAGATTTTCACCGGCGATACCTGCGAAAAGTACCTGGGGAAGCTAAAACGGCGGGCAAATTCCGAAGGTTCTACGGGTCACACGTTCAAGAAGATGATCGAGGCTTACGAGCAGGGTCTGCAGTAAACGCAAGCAGGGCGCTCTAAAAGAGCGCCCTGCCTTTTCCTTTTTACATCTGGCTCTTGATCGTGGAGATCAGGATATCCCCCGCTACGACCCGGTCTTCCGCGGCGAAGCCTTCCGCGAAATTGTCGGAATAAAGCACCTGGGCGTTGGGGGGAAATTCGTCGTCCCCTTCCCAGACGAGAATCTGCATCCGGTAGCCGCCAATCAGATCGAACTGGTAGCCCGCGTCCCCGTGAGACAGGGGCAGCGCCCGCATTTTTTCGCAGGCGGCCTTGAACTTTGGCAGCCGGGTGCCGAAGGTGAAAGCCGCCCGGGTCAGCACGCGGCCGGTGTAGGGCTTGATGTACATCTCCCCCCAGGGCATCTCCCGGAAGGTCTTCCACTGCCCCTGCCAGACCACGTCCTTGCTTTCCAGCAGATAGCGCAGCAGAAACGTCTGGGCGGGCAGCGGCGGCAGCGTCCCACCGTCCAGCGCCCGGATGGCGTAGTCCGGATGGGCAATGGCAAACGCCCTGCCCAGAAGGCTGAGGGTGAATTCCTTCCCGTCCCAGCGGACGTCCGACAGCCTCGCCGCCACGGCGGCGGGATTCAGATCGCGGAACAGCTCCGCATAATGGGCAAAGGGGGCTTCTTCTTTGTGGTTTTCTACTTGCATATTCCTTATTCCTTAATCGTGTAGTTCCAGAGGCAGACCGTCGGGATCCCGGAAGAATACATAGTGCCCTCCGTTTGCCTTGTCCTCGTGAATCGGTTCCGTCTCGATGCCCTGTGCGTTCAGCCAGTCCCGAGCCGCCTGAATGTTCGTTACCCGGAAGGCCAAATGCCGTAGACCCAGAGCCTCTGGCAGAGTCAGCCGGGCAGGAGCGTCGGGCTTGATGAACAGCTCCAGCACCAAATTCCCCAGCCGCAGCATCCGCAGATAATCCCGCTGCTCCGGCCTCCAGACTTGGCTCTCCAGAGTGAACCCCAGCTTGTTGACATAAAAATCCAGGGTTCGGGCTTCCTCCGAAGCAATCACCGCCACATGGTGCATTCCCTCCAGCATGTTACGCCTCCTGAATGGAGTGGGGGAACAGCCGCTTGTCCGTATGGGGCAGGAAGCAGGCGGCCACAAAGGAATCCATGTAGCCGGGATAGGTGGAAAGCTCCAGATAGGTCATGTTCGCGGCCACCTCCGCGGTCTTGGCGGCGGCTTCGTCGCTCATGACCATGGCGTAAGCGCCGGACAGGGAGGAATTGCCGATGTAGTGGAACTTTTCCAGCTCCACGTCCGGGAACATGCCGATGTTCACCGCGTTCTTCATGTTGATGCCGGAGCCGATGCCGCCGGCGACAAAGACGTTCTCGATGGCTTCCACGGGCATATCCACACTATGCAGCAGCGTCGCAATGGCGGAGAAAATCGCGCCCTTGGCACGGATGAAGTTGTCGATGTCCACTTCGTTGATGGATACCTCCCGGCCGGTCTCGCTCTCATTTTCAAAGGCAATGACATACCGCCCCATGCCGTGATGATCCCGGCGGACGCGCTCGCCCTCCCGGACGAACAGCCCCTTGGCATTGATAATCCCGCAGCGGTACAGCTCGGAAATGATGTCGATGATGCCGCTGCCGCAGATGCCCACGGCTTTCTGATCCGCGTCGCCCACAATGGAAACGGTGGGTTCCATGGTCACCTTGTCGACGGTGCAGGCTTCAATGGCGCCGTCGGTGGCGCGCATACCGCAGGAAATGTCGCCGCCCTCAAAGGCGGGGCCGGCGGAACAGGCACAGCTCACCAGGAAGTCCCGGTTGCCGAATACAATCTCGCCGTTGGTGCCCAGGTCGATGAACAGGCTCAGCGCGTCGCTGTCCCAGATGCCGGAGGCCAGCGTACCGGCGGTGATGTCGCCGCCTACGTAGGAGCCGATGTTGGGAGCGATGAGTACCGGCGCAAGGGGATTGGCAGGGAGCTTCAAATCCTGCGCCAGCAGGTCGTTCCACAGGAAAAAGCTGGGAATGTAGGGATCCATCCGAACCGGCTGGGCGTCCACGCCCACCAGCAGATGGTTCATGGTGGTATTCGCGCCCACGCTCATGCGCAGAATGGACGGGCAGGTGACCCCCGCGGACTTGCACAAATTGGCAATGATGGGGTTCAGGGTCTCTTTCAGGATGGCGTCCTGAAGCTTTTTCTTGCCGCCGGGCTTGCCCTGCTCGATGATACGGTTGATAACGTCCGCGCCGTAGCGAATCTGGCCGTTGCCGGAGGAACCCTTCGCCAGGATCTTGCCTGTGGCCAGATCGGTCAGCACCATGGTGACCGTGGTGGTGCCGATATCGATGGCGCAGCCGACAATCGCGGTGTCCTCCGGAGCGCAAATCTCCATACAGCGGAAGGTATCGTCCAGAAATTCGCCCTTCACGCACACGTGGAAGCTATTTTCCCGCAGGATATGCGCCAGCTTCACCATGACGCAGAAGGGAATTTCCACTTTTTCCACGCCAAGCGCTTCCTCCAGCGCCCAGGTCAGGCGCTCGTTGTCGGGCATGGTATCGTCCAGGTTCGGCTCGGTCATGGTCAGGTCAACCGCACGGAACCGATTGGTAAAGTGAATGCCGCTTTGTTTCAGCTGGCTCTGGCAGGCGTCGAAAATGGCGACCTCCTGGGGGCTGCTCAAATCGGCGGTCTTCATCCGGGACTGATAGGCGCTGGCGATGTCCGGAACGAACACGGTGCAGTTGCCGACGACCTTCGAGCTGCAGCTCAGGCGCCAGCCTTCGGCATATTCTTCGTCGGAAATATGGCGGCTGGGGTAGGATTCCAACTCTCCCTCCACCAGCTTGATGCGGCACTTGCCACAGGAACCGTTGCCGGAGCAGGGAGCGTCGATTGCCACATTGGCACGGCGAGCCAGCTCCAGAAGGTTATCGCCGACGTTGCAATCGACGGTAACGGGCTTGCCGCCTTCGATTTGAAATACGACTTTTGGCATAAGGATAACACCTTTCTTTTTGGGCGAGGCCCTGCCATCCGGCAAAAAATTGCCGAAACTCCCGGACGGAATGATAGCGCCGCCTGAAATTTTATTTTCTTTTCAAGTATAACATAGCTCCCCGCAATTGTCCAGCGAAATCAGTATTTTTTTACCTATATTAAATTTGATATGGCTCATCCCCCCGGTGCCATAACCTGACCGAACACACGTGTTCCCCAATAGGGGGCATTACAAGCCAATGCCGCAGCACTGGTGTGGCGATCCGTTTCCCGAAGGCTCTCCTCGTTCAGTAGGGGAAGCCACAAAAAACTACGCCCGGGAAGTTTCCTTCCCGGGCGCAATCTCAATTTCATTACATCAGAGGTTCCATGCCCAGCACCGGGTGACCCTTCTCGGTCAGCCAGTTCAGCAGCTCCTCGCAGTCGGTGGTGACGGTCTCGTCGGCAACCATGTCGGTGAAGTTGTCGATGCCGTACAGCTCCTTGGCCGTCTTGTTCAGACGCTCGGCAACGTCATCCTTCAGCTCCTTGGGCATCCAGACAATGCGCTCGATGCCGCCCTCAGCAGCGATGAACTTCTTGGAGGAAATGAAGTGACGGCCGTGACCCATGTAGCCGGGGGTCTGGACGCCGCCGCCGGTGCAGGAGGCCAGCTCGCCGAAGGTCATACCGGAAGGGGTCATGCCCTTGTATTCCCGGTTGACAACGATGAAGCCGTTGGACATAGGCTCAATGCCGCAAATGCACTCGAAGCAGCCGCAGGAGGTCATGGGATCCTCCAGGATGGAGTACAGGGTGACGTTCTCAACAGCACCATGGGTCGCGTCGGAGATCGCCTTGTTGACGGACTGGAAGCGGCCGGTGCGCTCGTCCTCGCAGCCTTCCTTGAAGATGGGTTGGCAGGGACCGTTGGGGTTCAGCTCGTAGGTAGCCTTGGCATCCAGCCAGGACACAGCGCCGCACAGACCCAGACGCTCGGGGGTGACCACGCAGCAGTGGGCGGGGGCGAAGGACTGGCACATGATGCAGGTGAAGTAACGGTCAACGGCCTCGTCGGTCATGGACGCCAGACGGTCGTCGCGCTGGTTGTACCGGGGCATAGCCACCTCGTCCCGGAATTTCTCCGCCTGGGCGGCGTCGGTGATCAGGGTGATCTGGCACTTGTCCACAACGGCGTCGAACTCGTCCATGATCATAACGTACAGAACCTCGGCGAAGTCCTTCAGCCGCAGACCTGCTTCGTAAGCCGCGTTGCTGACACGGATACGAACCTGGTTACGCTGACCGGTGTGCATGACGCCTTCCATGTAGTTGAACCATGCGTGGAACTTCCGCTCGATAACGGACTCAAAGTCCACCTGCATCTTCTTGCCGGCCACCTCAACATAGGTCGCCAGAGCCAGATCCTTGGCCTGATCGAAGTCGGGGCCGACGATGGTGATCTTGTGATCCTCGATTTCATTCAGTTCCCGCATCACCACCAGCTCGGCAGTGGGGTTCTTGGCAGACCAGATCTCGTTGTGCATGTCGGCCTTGCGGATGATCTCGCCCTCGAAGGCAGCGGCGAAGGCCACGGGGATGGGCAGCTCCTTCACCTTGATCTTGATGTTCCGCAGCTCCAGAGACTTCTTCACGGTCTCGGCGTGGTCGCATACGGACTCCAGAGCGCCGGGAACCTGATTCTCGCCCAGGTCGATGTCCACGACCACGGGGAAGCCCAGGGCGATGGCGCCTGCTCCGGCGGAAACCACCACGGAGTCAATGGCGCCGAAGGTGTTGACGAAGGCGGGAACACGGTTCTTGGTGTAGTCCAGCAGACCGGCCAGATTGCCGGGCTGAATGTTGCCGAAAATCAGAGCGGCACGGATGGCCACGGTGACGACATGGATGACGGCGGTCACGTCATGTCCCAGAGGAATGACACGCAGCTCTAAGCCCATCTTGACGCCGCCCTCGGCGCACTGCTCGATGACGTCGCCCACCAGGAAGGTCATGATGCCCTTGCTCTGGTAGTCTTTGACCACCTTGACCACGTCCTCGGCATTGTCCGCCTTGCCCAGCACGACGGCTACGCCGGGGATATCGCCGGTGACCAGCGGCACGCCCAGAGAACGGATGACGGGGTCTGGAACAAAGCCGATGCCGGACTCGTTCTCGTAGGGGTTCGCGCCGTCAACGTATTTCAGTCCCTCAAGAATTTCCGCGCCGACGGCGGTGGCAAGACCGGCGTTCAGCGCCTGAGCCAGATCCTCCTGGTTGGTAATCAGGCTCTTCAGCACGCCCACGCAGGCGGGCAGGTCGCCCAGAGTCTTGACCTTCACGCCGGTGGCAGCATAAATGGTGGGGAAAAAGTATGCGGTATCGGGGAAGGCAATCTCCTTGTCTGCGCCGTACTTGGCAATGGCGTCGTTGACGGCACCTTCGGTCAGTCCCGCAACGGCATTGGATCCGCCATAGATGAGATCGGTTAATACGCTCATGTAAATTCCTCCCAATAATGTAATCCTAAAGATAATATATATTAAGCCCGAAGGCTGAATATACCAACTTATTTCCCGGCACAGCGCCGGGGCTTTTGAATGCAGTAAATTTTTCCAAAGTAAAAAAGCAAACCGGCTGGGAGGGAGGTTCCCTCCCAGCCATGGAATGCGTGGGAAAACTGTCAGTCACGTCACCCGGCCAGCCAAGCGCCGACCTTCCGGGGGCTATGGTCATCCGACACCCCAGTCAACAACCGCAAACGCAGTCCGTCAACCGCCCGGTGCCAAATCCACCCTCAATCTCCCCCACTCGGCACGGACAACCGCCGCACCACCGGTCGAGGGGCCCAAAGGATGTTCGACCACCACCAGTCTACGTAACGTCATTGGCCGCCCGTCCTACGGGCATTAGAGGTCGAGGTAGGAGTCGGAGTAGAGGACGTGGTTCTTGAAGATGTCGCAGGACTTGATGGTCTCCATCAGACGCAGGTCGCAGGGGTTGACGATGGCGGAGGTCAGACCCTGCATCATCGCCATGGCAACCAGAGCGGAGTCCATGATGGGACGCAGTGTCTTGGGCGCGCCGTTAGAGTTGTTGGACAGACCGCCGGTGGACTTCAGGCCTTCGGACGCGAACATCTTGATGGCTTCCAGAACCTCCATCTGCTTGTCCTGCATACCCTTGACGACCAGGAACAGGGGGTCGAACCACAGGTCGGTGGCGTCCATGCCCAGGCTCATGCCGCGCTCCAGCATGTTGTGGCAGTGCTTCATGCGCTCTTCGTTGTCCTTGGCAATGCCGTCGGCGGAGCAGAGGGCGATACAGATGGCGTCGTTGGCAGCGGCCAGATCAATGTTGGAAATACGGGAACCGGCATCGGCGGAGTTGACGATGGGCTTGCCGTTGGTGCGGTTGTAGACCTTGATACCGGCCTCGATAGCCCGCTTGTTGGCGGTGTCCAGTGCCAGAGGCACGTTGTTGAAGTTCTCCTGCAGCAGCTTGACAGCCCACATCATGCGCTCGGGACCGTCCTTCTCGGCAGGTCCGATGTTGACGTCCAGATAGGTGGCGCCGGCAGCGATCTGCTCAGCGGCACGCTTCAGGATCGGCTCGGGATCCCGCTCGTCCATAGCCTTGCGGACGGAGGGCGCGATGCAGTGGATGCGCTCGCCGATGGTGACGAAGGTCTGGGACTCGGGGTTGTAGCCCTTGTACTTGACGCCCATGTCCACGACCTTGATCTCGGGAACCTTGGTCGCCAGCAGCTCGTCAAAGGACAGCTCCTTGACTTCCACTGTGGTGGCAGCCTTGGCGGCGTTTTCGGCGGCGGCAGCCTTGGCAGCGGCCTCGTATTCCTTGTCCTTCATGTACTTGGGCAGCTGAACCGCCTCGGTGGGGCCGACAACGACGTTCCAGCCGGGCAGCTTCTCCTGAATTTCACCCTTCATAACGGCAACCTTGCCGGGGATGATCAGGGTGCGGTTCTTGATCTTGTTCTCGATGTCCAGGGTCTCGAAGGTCTTCTTGACGGTGGTGGAGGAGAACTTACCGGCAGCCCAGGCAGTCAGAACGGACATGCCGGATGCGTCGGTGATGATCAGGTTCACGGGCTCGTTGGAACGCTCCAGTTCGCCGGAAACCAGGAAGTAGGTCAGCGCGAAGTCCACGGTCAGGGCGCAGGGGCTGTTCTCGTCGGCGCCGTTCAGCGGATAGATCTTGCTCTCCACCTTCATGGGCTTCTGAGGATCGGTGAAGATGTTCTGACGCAGGCCGTACAGAGGCAGCGCCTGGGCGTAGGTCATGTTCTCCATGACGATGATGGAGCCGTACTTCTCGGTGAACATGGAAGCATAGGCGGTCTGCAGATGGTCATCGCCGCTGGCAATGCGGCCTACGTTGACGATGGAGGGATAGCCGAAGCTGCGGTCGCCATCCTTGATGGCGGTGCGGCGCACCAGAACGGCGTTGGCCAGCGTCTCCTTGGCGGTCTTGCCGGTGACGTCCAGCACCAGGTTCTTGTTGCCGGCGGCTTCCAGCTTCTTCACGGTGTCGTACAGGTCGGAAATGTTGTCGGCGTGAACGCCCAGAACAACGCCGGCCTCCTTGGCGACGGCGTTCATAGCCTCGCAGTTTTCGGGGGTAGCGCCGTCGAGAATGACGTTCTTGCCCGCGACTGCCAGAGCAGCCTTGGCGCACTCCACATCCCAGCACTCCAGGATCAGGTCACGGCCGGTAGCAGCGGCCTTCCTGACCAGCTCCGCGTAGACGGCGGGATCGGACTGCTTGTTGGCGACGAAAACGAACTCAACGTACATTCTCTCGCCGATACGCTCGTAGTCGACCTTCTGCAGCTCGCTCAGCTTCTTGTCGGCGTCCTCTGCGGACATGCCCGTGCAGACGGAAACCGCGTACAGGTTCTTGTTGACCAGGGTCTTCTCGTGACGATAAAGAACGGTCTCGCCGCCCAGCTTGTGGTCGCCCACGGCGATGGTCTTCATGGGAGGCGCGGTCTGCTCGTTGAGCATCGCCTTCGCGTCATCAGAGAAGTAGGGGCACTTGTCAATGGACACAGCGCCCTGCGCCACCTTCATGCAGAATGCCATACAGGTGGGGCTGCCGCACTCCTTACAGTTTTTCTTAGGAGACAGCTTAAAAATGTCAAGACCTTTCAAAGCCATTGTATGTATCCTCCTTCCGATTACACGAGGTCCGTGATGAACTTCTTGATGGTGGCAACGGCTGCGGGATGACGCAGGATGACGGCGTCAGCGCCGCCGGTCAGGTTGGCAGCGGCGGTGGAGACTTCCATCCCGATCGCGCGCTCTTCCCGGCTGCCCCATTCGGGCTCATCTTCTTCGGAAGCGGTGGATTCCTTCACGGCCCAGGCGTCGGGAGACACGGGGGACATGATGGGCATCTGCAGGTCGGCATCGGACTGCGCCAGAGCGGCCAGACGGACACGGTCCAGGGTGGAGGCCACGTACTCGAAGCCATAGCCCACGGCGGCGGTGCCGATGTTCATGACGATGTTCTCAGGGTTGATGGAGAGGCCCTTGAGCATGATGTTCAGCTGCTTGGCGAGGTTGATGTCGTCGGCGGTCTCGGCGCCCACCTTCTGGCCGTAAGCCAGGGCGACGGAAGCACCGACGGTCTTGTAGTCCTCGTTCCGGGCGGACAGAACCAGAATGTTCTTGCCCTGCAGCGCCTCAGCGATCTTGCTGAACAGCTCGCCGTCCTTCTCGATGTTCTTGCAGCCCATGACCACGATGGGCATAGTGGTAGCCTCGGCGACAGCCTTGGCGTCGGCCACACAGTCGGCAACGGAGCGGTTGGCGCCGTTGGGGTCCGCGGACTCAAAGTGCAGGCACAGGAAATCCGCGCCGGGCATGGTCTGAGCCTTCTTGGCGAAGTCGACCATGGTGGTGCAGCCGGCATAGAATTCCTTCAGAGCGGGAGCGTCCCACTCTGTTGCCAGATCGGAAATTTCAATACCGATCTTAGGCGCGTTTTCGATGGCAGCATCGAAGGTGTAAAACGGCATCACATTCTGACCGCCGATGACGATTGCCTTGTCACCGGTGCCCAGCGTCACGGCATTGATCTTGCCGCTGAAGGGTGCCGTTTTGGCAGTGAAAGCCATAATTTGTAATCCCCCTTGATATTTTTTCCACACGCGGGGCGTTTTTCGTCCGGCGCAATTATGGATGTGTTGTTTGTACGGAGCGCGAAAGAAGGCGCAGCCCTCCCCTCCTAAAAGAAGTGCCGCTCTCCTTCCCGCTTCGTGGTATACCGGCTTACAGGCCGATAGACTGCATAATTCCCCGCAGCGCGACCTTCATGGGGTCGCTGTCCGGGAGCTTCGCGGACGGATTGCCGTCGCAGTCGCAGCGGTAAACCGCCTCGTCGTGAGGCAGAACGCCAAAGAGCTTGAGGCCGTGCTTTTCGATCTCGGCACGGACGCCGTCATCCAGCTTTCCGTCCGGCGCGCGGTTGATGATCAGACCCATCTGTCCGGGGTTCAAACCCATCTCGTCGATCATTTCGGCGATTCTCGCCACGGCCTGAACGCCCCGGCGGGAGCAGTCGGAAATCAGAAGCATGGTGTCCACATGGGGAAGCGTCCCCCGGGCGATATGCTCCAGCCCCGCCTCGTTGTCCATGACCACGTAGGAATAGTTGGGCAGATATTTTCCAAGCTGAGATTGCAGTACGCCGTTGACGTAGCAGTAGCAGCCCTTGCCCTGGGTACGGCCCATGACCAGCATGTCAAAATCGTCGTCCTCGATCAGGGCGTCGCCGAACTTCATTTCCGCGTAGTCCGCCTTGGTCATCCCTTTGGGAATGGTGCCTTTCAGCTCCGCCTGCGCCATTTCCTCGCGAATCTGACCGAGGGAGGTCTCAACCTCCACGCCAAGAACCTCGTTCAGGTTGGAATTGGCATCGGCGTCCACCACAAGGACGGGGCCGCGCTTCTTGCCGCACAGGTAGTCGATGATCATGCCGCAGGTAGTGGTTTTGCCCACACCACCCTTTCCGGCAACGGCAATGGTATGAGGTGCCATAGTTTGGTTCTCCTTAAAAGTGATTTTGCGTAACGCAGGTTCGGAGCGCAGCCCCTCCCGCGTTTTCTCCCTTCCGGCGAAAGCGGAAAAGGAGCGGCCGACAGGTCGGAATTTCGTCCATACAGGCCGCGTCACCACGCGCACTCATGGCTCGGGAGCCGTTTTTGACTGCGGATGGTGACTTTGCCCTACGGGCGCACTTCGCCCATATCGATACCAACTTATCGTATCACATATGCCATCTAAATTCAACCCATAATTTGCGAAATTTTTTCAGAAAAATTGCCCAACTTTCATTTATCCGACGGCCGCAAGTGGACATTTTTGTCACACCGGCGTGAACACGTACTTCTGGATCAGCCCGTCCACCACCGCGTGGATGGTCACGCTGCCGCCCGCGCCTTTTTCCGTGGAAAATTCCACGGTTTTCCCCTTCAGGCGGCCGCGGAGGTAGGCCTCCGGGTCGTCGCATTCCACATCTTCAAAGAACACGTCCCGCATTTGGTTGTTGCGGCAAAGGTTCTTGATCTCGTAAACCAGCTCATATTCTGCCATACGCGCTTCTCCTTACAAATCACGGCTCTGTCCCGCCGGGTCGTTACCTTAAATATAGCACATCCGGCGGATTTCCTCAACCGGGATTCCCTTTTCCGACAAAAAAAGGTTGCTTTTTTTCGTCGGCTCTGCTATAATGCACCTGTACGCAGGATTCGTACATCGGTAGTACAACAGCTTCCCAAGCTGTGAAGGCGGGTTCGACTCCCGTATCCTGCTCCAAAAATAGCAGCACGCCCTGCCTTAATTGGCAGGGCGTGCTGCTTTATTTATTGTACATAGCTTGCAGAACTCCGACACGCTTAGGGCAACGCCGCAATGGGGACACGGATTCCTTTCCTTATTGAAAGGAACCGAGCTTCCGGATTGTGACATATCCTCTCGCGAAGAAGATACTGTCAAATTACAGAGAAATTGAGGCGCCTTGTGTGAAAGGGTGGGGAATATTGCTTGTTCCAGAGCATTGACAAATTCGGTAAAATGCACTATACTAGTCTTAAAAGACATCACTGCTTTGGTAAAACTGCTCATTCCTGGCTTTCCCTTTCGCAATTTTCAGTAGCTGACACTGTGGGTGAGCCTTTTCTCTTCTCTAAGGCAACACCGCACAATTGTGCCTGCGAGTCTCAGCCGTCTTTTTGCCCCACTTCTTCAGTTTGAAAAACGAGAAATACATACAGTATTCCTTCGTTTTCCAAACTTTGAATTGGGACAAAAATCCTGGCTGAGCCTCCTTGTCAAATTATGCGGTGTTGCCCTAAATCCGGGTATTTCCGATACGTCCTCCAGAATCTCCTGCGCAGAAGCGCATGGATGGCAGGAATGCTTCGTCTTATTTCCGGAGGTGGGAAATAATGAACAAAAATAAAGCTGAAAATTCGTTAATTCTGACACACAATATTCGACGATCAATGGTTGAATTTACGTGTTAAACGTGATATCATTTGTATTAAGAGATTGGAAACGATTCCAATTCCCGCATTTCACCGGGAATCAGGTCTTTTAGCTACATTGTGGGAAGGATGGGCAGGAAAATGACCGTTGCTTTTTTCTGCTTTCAGCCGTAAGCGCAGATTTGGAGGGAAGTCGGATGACGGATAAGGAACTGAGACGGTTAAGCCGGAGCGAGCTGCTGGAAATGCTGATTGCGCAGACGGAAGAAAACCGTCAATTGAAAATCAGGCTGGAGCGTGCGGAGGCGCAGCTCCGGGATCGCAGAATAGCGGTTGAAAAAGCCGGTTCCCTTGCGGAGGCAGCGCTGCAGCTGAACCGTGTATTTGAGGCCGCGGACAAAGCCGCGCAGCAATATCTGGAAAACGTGCGTCTTATGTCGGAAAAGGGAAGCGGAGAGTTATGAAGTCGAAATCGTGGAAATCTCCCGAGCCGCCGACTCTGGAACAGCTGGAGGCGGAGCTTGGCAGAGAAAAATACAAACGGCGGTATAAACGCGTTCTTCGCAGCACCGTCTATACGCTTGTGGTTGTTGCGGCTGTAGCCGTGCTGGTGGCTACCATCTGGATGCCCGTGCTGCAGATCTACGGGTCTTCCATGACGCCCACGCTGAATGAGGGGGACATTGTCCTCTCCGTCAAGGGCTCGGGCTTTGAACCCGGCGACCTGGTGGCGTTCTACCTGGGAAACAAGATTCTGGTGAAGCGCTGCATTGCCGGCCCCGGCCAATGGGTGGATATCGACGAAAACGGAAATGTATCCGTGGACGGAAGGCTGCTGGAGGAACCGTACCTAACGGAAAAAGCCCTTGGAGAATGTGACATTGCGCTGCCTTATCAGGTGCCGGATAACCGTTACTTCTGTGTGGGCGATCACCGTTCCACCTCGGTGGATTCCCGCAGTACCGCGGTCGGCTGCATTTCCGATGAGCAAATCGTCGGAAGGATCGTATTCCGGGTCTGGCCTCTGCCGGACTTCGGCGCATTGAGATAGGAAGGATGGTGAAGGGATATATGAGGTATGATGTTCTGCGGAATGCGGAAAAATACACGAGGGTGCATAAAAGGAAGCGCCTCCGGCATCGGGTGGTGACCGTCCTTGCCGGTGTGGTGGTATTCTGTACCACCTATGCGCTGATTCTGCCGGCGATCACACTGGAAAAGCAATGTGACATCCCGGAGCACACCCACACGGACGCCTGCTATGCGCAGGTGACGCCGGTTGAGAAAAGGGTTCCCGTATGCAGCGCGGAGACGCTGGAAATTCACCGGCACACGGCGGACTGTTGTGATGCCGACGGAAATCCCACGTGCGGGTATGCCGATTTTGTGGTTCACAGCCATGATTCCCGCTGCTATGACGAAACCGGGAACCTCTGGTGTCAGCTTCCCGAGATTGAGGCACACCGGCACACGGAGGGCTGCTATGCCCTGCCGGAGGAACATACTCACGCGGACGGCTGCTATACGTTGGAGCGGGGCAATCTGGTCTGCGGGCAGCATGTCCATACGGATGCCTGCTACGTTGAGACCCCCGAGCTTGCCTGCGGCCTGGAAGAATCCGAGGAACACCAGCATGACGAGAACTGCTATAAGACGTCCCGGAAACTGACCTGCGAAATCGACAGCGACCATAGTCATACCGATGCCTGCTATGAATGGGAGCAGGTTCTCAGCTGCGACCTGCCCACGGATTCGGCGGAAGACGCTCAGCCGGTGCTGGTCTGCACGAAACCGGAGATCGTCCTCCACCGTCACACGCCCGACTGCTTTGACGCTGACGGCAATCTGATATGCGGACAGACCCAGATCCTGGAGCACCAGCACTCCGACGCCTGCTTTGGGACGGTGGCGGAGCCGGTGGACACCGGGACGCTGACCTGCACCGATACGGCGCACGTGCATACCGCCCGGTGCTACGGCACCTGGAAGCTGGTCTGCGGACAGGAAGAACGCACCCACAGCGAAGCTTGCAAGCCGGAAGAAACAGTATTCTGCGGCAAGGACGCCCATACCCACGGGGAAGCCTGTCGGGATGAAAACGGGGAGCTGGTCTGCGGGACGGAGGAGCACACCCACAGTCTTGCCTGCCACGCGGACCCCGGCGCGGACGTGGAGACGGCGGAAACCTGGGAGCAGACCTTCGCGGGGGTGACGCTGACCGGGAATTGGCGGCAGGATACCCTTGCCATCGCCGAAACCCAGCTGGGCTATACCGAGAGTACGAAAAACTACGTTGTCGCGGAGGACGGCGAAACGGTTAAGGGCTACACCCGCTATGGCGCGTGGTGCGGGGAGCCTTACGGCGACTGGAACGTCATGTTCCTGACCTTCTGCCTGCATTACGCCGGGGTGGAGGGCGTCGACAGAGACTGCGGCGGCTGGGTCACGTCCTGGGCGGACGCCTTTGAACCGGCGCAGTCCCACACCCCGGCGGTTGGAGATCTGGTGCTCTTTGACCGGGACGGGGACGGCACGGCCGACCGGGCGGGTCTGGTGGCGCAGATCACGGATTCCGGCTTCGCCGCCATGGAAGGCGACGCGGAGGACGCGGTGCGTCTGCTGACCTATGGGGCGGACGACCCCGGGATTCTGGGCTATATCAACCTGCCGGAGGGGCCGAAGGAATTTACCCTGACGGCGCAGACCGAAAACGGCATCACCGTGACCATCACCGGCGAGAGTGCCTCCCTGCCCTATCCGGCAAGGGAAATCACGGTAACGGCGACCGAGGTGACGGACGGGGAGCGTCAGGCGATTCGCGATCAGATTTTGGGCGAAGAACAGGCCGAACCGGAGCGGAGTTACCTGCTGGACATCACCCTGTGGCACGGAGAGGAAGAGATCGAGCCAACCGGCTCCGTGACCGTGACCTTCAGCGGCATTGACACGGAGGGGCTTTACCCCAAGGTCTACCATATTGATACGAATGCCCAGACCGCCACGGACATGGAAGCGGAGAAAACCGAGAACGGCGACGTGGCTGTGGCTACGGATCATTTCTCTTGGTATAATATTTCGCTTGTGGCCGCCAGAGAGCTATCGAGCACTATCGGGGAAGATACTTTCAAAGACGGTGGCGAATTTCAGCTGACCGGTGATGTCCGGACGGAAGATGGCATTAACAGAGTGACCATCTCAAAGGACACCATCATTGACTTGAACGGGCAGACCCTGACGATCAGCAAGGCCAATCAGTTTTTTGAAGTGCAAAGCGGTGTGAAGCTTACCATTAAGGACTCGAAAGCCCCTGAGGGGACCGTGTCCGATGCCAGCGGAGATGTTTACGGTCATGTGGCGACCCTGAATGAGAATACCCTGACGTATTACATCACAGAATCCACGGCCAATGGCACCGGCACCACGGAAAAACTGAAAGAGCATACCGTCACCCTCACCGGCGCAATCCGGTGCGCTGAAAACTCTGAACAGGCGATTAAGGTCAACGGAGGTACACTGGACATCCAGGGCGGTGCGCTCCGGAACAGCAGCGGCAAACGGATAGTCCTGGTGGAGAGCGGAACGCTGACCATGTCCGGCGGCTATATTGTGGGCGGCGGCAGTAACGGCACGCCCGGCGGCGGTATTTACGTCACCAACGGAACGCTGGACATCTCCGGCGGTGTCATTGCGGCCAACCGTGGCAGTTCCGGCGGCGGTATCTTCGTTCAAAGCGGAACGCTGAACATCTCCGGCGGTGCGGTGACGGGCAACTGGCTCAACGGCGGCCATGACAACGGCGGCGGCATCTTCGTCGACAGCGGAACGCTGAATCTGTCCGGCGGCTATGTGACCAACAATTATAAGGCATGCGACTGCAACGACTGCCAGGGTGATACGAACAACAAGCACGGTGGCGGCGGTATTGCTCTGGCGAACAATGTCACCATGAATATGACCGGCGGCTATGTGACCGGCAACTATTCCGGTCTGGCAGGGGGCGGCATTTATGCGGGCTTCTGGGATGGTGGAGTCACATTTAAGATGAGCGGCGGAACCATTGCCAGCAACTGCGCCGAACTGGGCGAGGGCGGCGGTCTTCGTATCGCCGGCGGCACCACCGGCGTGATTCAAGCAGAGGGAACAGTATATATTACCAATAACAAAACGCTTACCCCCGATGACTGGGGCGGCGGCGGTATTTTCGTGCAGGATAAGGGCAACCTGAACATTACCAATGCTCTGATCACGGCCAACACTGCGGGCGGTTATGGAGGCGGCGTGGCGGCCTGTCCCACCGGCGAGACGTTGATCACGCATACCGATGGCGCGGCGATTTACGGAAATTCCGATAGGGGGCAGAATATGTCCCGCGGAGGAAACGGCAAGAATGCCGATTCATTAGTCGCCCAAGCCAACGGCACCTTTACCTCCAACGGACACAAGGACTATTTCTGCGTGCGCAGCGGTGGCAACAACCCGATTTCTCTGGTTACTGGTAAGATGCTGGGTGACGGCGCGGCGAACTGGACTGGTTCCAGTGACGGAACATACATCACAATCAGCAAAACCGGCTATGCCACAGCCAATTACCTCTTTGGCCTTGCCGCAGACCCTGATTCGGAGGCCGTTGCCGCGGCGAAGGGTGCTGCCAGAGTGATTATCACCGGCAACCATTCCAACATCCATGGCGGCGGCATCATGACCAACGGAGGTCTGATTCTTGGCAGGAAAGAGGAAATTGTAACGGCCACCCCTGCGCTGGACATTATCGGCACCAAAGCCCTGCTTAAGGACGGCGCAGCGCAGGAGAGCGGACGGGACTTCCACTTCCTGCTGAAAAACAGCACAGGAGAGGAAGTCGGCACGGCAACAGCCGATGCTACTACCGGGCAATTCACGATTTCGCCCAACGTGCAGTATACCCAGGCCGGAACCTATACCTACACGCTCAGCGAGGTCAACGACAACCGCCCCGGCATCACCTACGATACGAACGTACATACAATCCAGGTGACAATTGAGGAGAAAACCGTTTCCCTTTTGGGCGTGACGTTCAAAAGCTACAATGTGTCCTCCGTTACGCTGGACGGCAGCGAAAGCGGCGGTTCCTCCGGCTCTGGCTCCGGCTCCGGGGGAGATTCCCAGACGGGTACCTTCAGGGTTCGCTATCAGAACGGGAATAACTGGGACAACGTGAACGTGTACGTTTGGGATGCTGATAGAAACAAGATAGTTGGCGAGTGGCCGGGAAAACCCATGACAAAGGATACGGATGGCACGTACTATTACGACCTTTCTGTTACTGAAACGGGTAAATACAACTACATTTTCAGCAATAATGGGAAGATGCAAACACAGGATATTGAAAATATCCCTTACGCACCGGGAAAAGAAGTGGTGTTCGATGTTTATGGCAATGTAGTATCAAACACCGCTGGCGGCTCTTCGGGGTCGGGCGATGCGGTTGGGCATGGGAGCAACTCGGACGGGTCTTACACCCTGACCATCCCGGGAGCCGCCTTTACCAACACCATGACGACCCAGCTGAATCTGCAAATCACGAAGACGGACAGCGTGGACACCGGGAAAACGCTGGAAGGCGCAAAGTTCACCCTGAAAGAACAGGGGCAAGAGACCCCCGTGGAGGTCACCACCCAAAAGGACGGCATCGCGCTCTTTTCCGGCATCCGGCACAATGCCACCTACTATCTGTATGAGACGCAGGCGCCGTCAAATTACATGACGGCAGGCCCCTGGATTCTGGTGGTCAGGGACGAAGACGCGACGCTTTACCCGGCCACGGAGAATCCGGACGGAACGCTGACACAAACCGGGGAAACCGGAACGCCCCTGACCGTCAGCGGCACCGACCCGAAGGTGCTTTCGGTCACCATCCGCGACATTTCCTGGGGCTATAAGCTTCCCGACACCGGCGGAGCCGGGACAACCTCTTATACCGCAGGCGGCCTGACGCTGATCCTCGGCGCGGCGACCCTGTTGTATATCCATTGCAAGCGTCGAAAGGAGGATGAGGCATCTTCCTGATACGCGGAAAGCCACCATTCAAATTCAAAATGATGATGAAAGAAGGAGCACAAAAAATGAAACACGCAAGAAAACTCGCCAGTCTCCTGCTGGCACTGGTCATGGTCTTCGCCCTGGCCACCACAGCCTTTGCCCAAGATGTAACGCTTACGAATGGCGAAGGCTCCATTACCATTTCCAACGCCGCAAAGGGCGAAACCTACACCATCTACAAGCTGTTTGACGCGACCGTGAGCGCGGACCACACCAGTATCGCTTACACCGGCACTGTTCCCGCAGACCTGGCTGATTATTTCACTGCGGATGGTAATGGCTATATCAGCGCCACTGAAGCGGCCAAAGATGGGGAGAATATGAGTGAGGGGCTGAAAACTGCCCTGACGGCTTGGACGGCAAAGGCAACATCCACTGCAACGGCCAAAAGTGACGGCACAGCCCTGACCTTTAAAGGACTAGCTTATGGCTATTATGTTGTGACTACTACTCAGGGTAAACAGGTTATCAGCGTCGATTCAACAATGCCAAATGCTAAGATTGTTGACAAGAATAGTTCTACACCTAGTGACTTGAAAAAAACGGCCACTGGTACTGCCGCTGATAAAAGTGTCTCCATTGGCGACACGGTCACTTATACCGTTAGTTTCAAGACCTCCAATTATGATGGCGCTGGTAAGGATGCAAAGGAAATCGTTTCCTATACCATCGAGGATACCCTGCCCGATTTCCTGTCCAAGGTGACTGTCACCAGCATCATTGTAGACAATGATGGAAAAAGCGATACCACCGAAGACCAGACTAATGTCACTGCCCAGTTTAACAACAATAAGAAGATCGTCATTGCCTGGTATGACAAGACCAATAGCAAGTTCCTGTATAACAATGGCGCTACCGTCACCATCACCTACACCGCTGTTGTAACTGAAAAAGCCACCATTGATGGCGCTGGCAACACCAACAAGGTCACTGTAACGTGGACTACTAAGGGCAGCGATGAGCCTGATCCCAACAACAAGATAGATACTAAAGAAACCATCTACACCTATGCCATTGCGTTGAAGAAGGTCAGCGATAAGGGCGTAAACCTGCCCGACGCTGTGTTCGAGTTCCCGTTCTATGTGAAGTCTACTCCTGACGCCGACGGCGCTTACATCTATGCCGGTACCACCGAGGCCGAAGGTCTTACGAAGCAGATCACCACACCTGCCAGCGGCGTGATTGTTGTGAAGGGTGTTAAATCCGGTACCTATGAAATTAAGGAGGTCACAGCTCCTGCCGGCTATAACAAGCTGACTGCCCCTGTCACTGTCACAGCTGTCAAGACCGGTGAGACCTCCACGCATACCACCGTGTATCTGGACAAAGACGGCAATGTCGTTGATGAGAGTGCTAAAGTAACTGAGGTTAAGGTCGATATTAATACCATCGCCGCAACCGCCCTTGTTGTTGTCAACAAGGCCGGTACCGAGCTGCCCTCCACTGGCGGCGTGGGCACCACCATCTTCTATGTCCTCGGCTCTGTCCTGGTGCTGGGCGCGGTCGTCCTGCTGGTCACCAGGAAGCGCATGAGTGATGCCAATCGTTAATTCCTGAGGATACACACTCTGTAATTCCGCTTTCTATCCCTAAGTCCTGTGCCGGGGAGTCTTCCTCCCCGGCACGCAGCCACAAGGAGAACCCTGTATGCGAAAACATTTGTCAACCATTGTTTTACTTTTCATATTGCTTATAGGGCTGTCCCTGTTGCTGTACCCCACCGTCAGTGACTACTGGAACTCCTTCCACCAGACCAAGGCCATTACCACCTACGCCGAAAACGTGGCCGCTCTCGACAACGCCAGCTATGACGCCATCTGGGACGCCGCCCGGCAGTATAACCGGAACCTGTGTAGTCGCAGCAACAGCTTCCTCCTCTCCCAGGAGCAGAAGGCCGAATACGAAAGCCTGCTGGACATATCCGGACTGGGGGTCATGGGCTATATCGAGATTCCCGAAATTGACGTGAGCCTGCCCATCTACCACGGCACGGAGGATCCCGTCCTACAGGTGGCCGTCGGCCATCTGGAATGGTCCAGCCTGCCGGTAGGCGGGGAGAGTACCCACTGCGTCCTCTCCGGTCACCGGGGTCTGCCCAGCGCCAAGCTGTTCACCAACCTGGACAAGCTCCGGGAGGGGGATACCTTCCTTCTGCGGGTGCTGGATGAGATCCTGACCTATGAGGTGGATCAAATCCTCATTGTGGAGCCGCAGGATACCGCCGCGCTGGAAATCGCGGAGGGGGAGGACTACTGCACCCTGGTGACCTGCACCCCCTACGGCATCAATACCCACCGGCTGCTGGTTCGCGGACACCGCATCGACAATATCGAGGAAGTCAAAACCGTGCGGGTCACCGCCGACGCCGTCCAGATCGAGCCAATGCTGGTGGCGCCCGTCGTGGCGATCCCCATGCTGCTGATTCTGTTGATCCTTCTGCTGCTGCCCAGGCGCAGAAAGAAATAGGAGGTTTTTTCATGAGAAAGCATGTTATTTCCGGCCTGCTGGCGCTGCTTTTCCTGCTTGCTCTGCCCCTGTCCGCCGCCGCCCACGCGGTTCCGGACGAGAGCCGGAACGGCCATTGCAGCATCACCGTCTCCATGACCTACAAGGGAAAAGCCGTCCGCGGCGGCACGCTTGCCCTGTACAAGGTGGGCGACGTGGCGGAGGACGACGGCAACTACAGCTTCGTCCCCGTGGAAGAAATTCAGGCGGACATTCCCGAATTCGGCGACATCGAGTCCCCGGATCTGGCGGGGCGGCTGGCGGAGCTGGAAGAGAAGCTGACTCCCGTCACCTCCGATCCCGTGACCGTCGACAGAGACGGCAACGCGACCTTTTCCGACCTGACCTTCGGCCTGTATCTGGTGGTGCAGAAAACCGCCGCTTCCGGCTACGGGAAAACCGCTCCCTTCCTGGTGAGCGTGCCTTACCTCTACGCTGACGAATACCAGTACGACGTGACCAGCCAGCCCAAGACCGATCTGGAACGGGAGGTCAAGCCCACTGCGCCTCCCTCTTCCGGCGGCGGCGGGAAAAAGCTTCCCCAGACCGGGCAGCTGTGGTGGCCGGTGCCGGTGCTGGCCTGTGCGGGGCTTGGCTGCATCGCCGTGGGTCTGTTCCGCCGCCGGGAGGCCAGGGATGAAGGCTAACCGGGGAACCGTCTGGATCAATGCGGGGCTGCTGCTGATTGCGGCGGCCCTGTTCCTTTCGGCTTACAATGAACGGGAGTCCCACGAAGCCCGGGACTCCGCCCGGCAGGTCATTGCCCAGCTGTGCGATGCCCTCCCCACGGAAGCGGGCGATGACGAAGCCGAACCCACGACCCTTCCGGAATCCCAGCCGGATGTCCGGCGGGAGATGCCGGTGAAGACCATCAACGGCCGGGACTACATCGGCGTGCTGAGCATTCCGTCGCTGGAGCTGGAGCTGCCGGTGATCAGCCAGTGGGACTATCCCTCATTGAAGATTGCCCCCTGCCGGTATTCAGGCTCCTTGTATCAGGACAACCTGATCATCTGCGCCCACAACTATGCGTCTCATTTCGGAAAGCTGAAGGAGCTCCAACCTGGGGACACCGTCCTGTTTACGGATATGGATGAGCACGTGGTGACCTTCCAAATGGTGGAGCGGGAGACGCTGAACCCCATGGACGCGGAGGGAATGGAAGCAGGGGACTGGGATCTGACGCTGTTTACCTGCACCATCGGCGGACAGACCCGTGTGACGATCCGGCTTGAACGGGTGGAAGTATTCCGGAACCCCGAACAGGAAGACGCCGTCCAATCCGAAAAATAAACGCACAATCCGGCAAAGGCTTTCGGCGAGAAATGCAAGGGAGGTAGGAACCGTGAAAAGGGTGTTTGCATGGCTGACCGTCTGCCTGCTGGCCGGGTGCCTGGCCGGATGCGGCGGGGAGAAGCGGGGCGTCACTTCGGACACGCTGTATGTTCCGAGGATTGAGGGCATGACCGAAGCCTTTATTCTGGGCATGGACGCCTCCATCGTGCCGTCGCTGGAGGCGGGCGGCGTCCGGTACTATGACTTTGACGGTAAGGAGAAGGACGTTTTTGAGATCCTTTCCGAAAACGGGATCAACTACATCCGGGTTCGGGTGTGGGTGGATCCCTACGACGGCTCCGGCCGGGGCTACGGCGGCGGAAACTGCGACATCGGCACCGCCCTCGCCATCGGCAAGCGAGCCACCCGGTACGGCATGAAGCTTCTCGTCGATTTTCACTATTCCGATTTCTGGGCCGATCCCGGTAAGCAGATGGTTCCCAAAGCGTGGGTCGGTATGGAAATCGACGAAAAGGCCGATGCCCTGAACCGCTACACCACGGACTGCCTTCGGCAGCTGAAGGACGCCAAGGTGGACGTAGGCATGGTGCAGCTGGGCAATGAGACCAACGGCAGTCTCTGCGGGGAAACCGCTTGGGGGAACATCTGCCAGCTGATGGAGGCCGGCTCCCGAGCCGTCCGGGCAATTTTTCCGGAGGCGCTGGTGGCCGTTCACTTCACGAATCCGGAGAACGCCGACGCCATGGGTTTCTACGCGAAAACGCTGGACGATTTCCGACTGGACTACGATGTATTCGCCACCTCCTACTACCCCTACTGGCATGGGACGCTGGAGAATCTCGCCGCCGTGCTCTCTCAGATTGCCGAAGCCTACGGCAAGAAGGTCATGGTAGCGGAAACCTCCTACGCCTACACCCCGGAGGATACGGATTTCTTCGGCAATACCATCGGCGAGGGCGGCAGCTATGCCAAACCCTATCCCCTTACCGTACAGGGACAGGCCGATGCCGTGGCGGACGTTGTCCGTACAATGGCGGAGGACACGACAAACGGCATCGGCGTCTTCTACTGGGAGGGCGCATGGATCAGCGCCGGAGGCGGCAGCCGGGCGGAAAACAGCCGGAAATGGGAGCAGTACGGCTCCGGCTGGGCCAGCTCCTACGCCGCCTCCTACGACCCGGAGGACGCGGGCAAATACTACGGCGGCAGCGCCGTGGACAATCAGGCGTTTTTTGACAGCACGGGGCGCGCGCTGGAATCCCTGAAGGTATTCTCCCTCCTCCGGACGGGAACCCACTGATACTATTTCCTGATTAAAATCTTAAGGCAATACCGCACAGAAAAAAGTGCCAAATACCGCCGAGTGTGATATAATAAACT
>ENA-OWPN01000370-OWPN01000370.1-human-gut-metagenome-genome-assembly--contig:-NODE-370-length-68085-cov-44.312083_pt1 | contig 68085 bp, 71 predicted proteins | sample MGYA00248266_ERZ651850 | MGnify/ENA primary metagenome ERZ651850 (study PRJEB26924, sample SAMEA4378296) | human gut metagenome | biome: human gut; feature: human-associated habitat; material: faeces... | reverse complement strand
GCACCTCGCTCGCCGTATCGGCACTTAGAATTATGCGGTATTGCCTTTATTCTATCATCAATCCCGCAGGCCCTTATTGCCATAGTAGCGGGCGGTTTTGCGGTAGTAGTTCAGCTGGCTGCGGATGTACCAGAGCCAGCGCTTCAGGTTCCAATCCTCTTTGCAGAACAGCTGGTGGGCACATTTGCCCTCTTTTTTCAGCTTATCCGCACGGGCCAGCAGATCCGGGTCCTTCAGGTATTTTTTGATCACGCCGTAGGGGGCAATCATCCACAGGCTCTTGGTATCGGCAATGGTCAGGCTAAGTTCCTTGTGCTCCAGCACATCCTCCACCAGCCACTTGGACAGGTTATACCCTGCCGCGGTGACAAAGTAGCTGGAACGGCCCTGACGGGGGTTCATCTCAAACATCTTGTACTCGCCGGTGCGGGCGTCGTACTTGATGTCCATATTGGCAAAGCCTTCCCACTGCATATCTTCCAAAAAGTTTTTCAGCTTTTCCAGCAGGGCAGCATCATTGTATTCGGGGTCAGACAAGATGGCCGCATAGTTGCCGATGCCTTCGGGGGTCTGCTCTTCCAGCAGGGGGCGGCCCAAAGCCATCAGCTTGACTTTGTGGTTCAGGCCGCAGTAGGCGTTCAGCACACGCATGCAGTTGTCATCGCCGGGGATATACTCCTGCAGAATCAATTCGTCCTGGTAGCTGCTGCCGTAAATGGCGGCGGTGATGGCGTCAAATTCTTCGCGGTTATTGGCAAGGAACACCTTTTTCTTGTGGGGGAAGGTGCAGTTCCAATACGCCGGGGAATTGCTCGCCTTGATGATAACGGGGAACGCAAACGGCAGTTCTATATTTTTATAGTTCTGCGCATTGCAGGTTGCCGTTTTGGGGTAGCTCAGGCCGTGTGCTTCGCAGGCACGGTAAAAGTTTTCCTTAATATCCAGGTCCAGCACGGTTTGCAGTTCCGGGCAGGCAAAGTGGTAATAGGGTTTCAGGGCATCGCGGTGGCGGCCCATCAACACGGTGTAACCGTCCGCGCAGGAAACCAGCACCAGCGGCTTGTCCGCATGGGCTTTTGCGTAATCGGTCAGCGTTTTTACAAACGTTTCATCGTTTTCCAAATCAGGTTCCAGCACGGCAATTTTTACAAGATTGGTGTTGGAAGTTGCAACCAGCGCACCCTTGCAGATGGCCACGCTGCGCACGCCATACTGCTGGTAAAAGCTGCGTGCCATACCATAAACATTGGCATCGCTGCCAAGAAGTACCGGTAAAAAATCAGACATAATACCAAACCTTTCCCATTTTGGTTATCCTTTATTTTACCGCCATTGCCACCACATGTCAAACGGCAATATCGCCTGCTTTGGGGGTGCGGGCACGGCGTTTTTTGTCTGCGCGGGCGAAAATTCCAGCAGCATTCGCCGCAAAATGCTTTTCTTTACGGCGCGAACCGTGTATAATAGGGCATATCGTACAAACAGTACCGGTTCCCGCCGGGGCAAGAAAGTAATAACCTGCGGTTTGTTTTTAGCTCCGCAGCCAGTTGAGGATTATAACCATGTGTGGAATTGTTGGCTTTGTCGGCGCACGCGCCGACATGCAGGAAATTTTGCAGGGCATGATGGATGCCATCGCCCACCGCGGCCCCGATGGTCAGGGCCAGTTTATTGAAGGCCCGGCAGCCCTTGGCCAGCGCCGCCTTTCCATCATTGACCTGGAGGGCGGCAAACAGCCCATGTTCAATGAGGACCAGAACCTCGCCGTCATCTTTAACGGCGAGATCTACAACTTCCAGGAGTTGACCGCCGAATTGATGCGCGCCGGTCACACCTTCGCCACCCGGTCCGACACCGAAGTTTTGCTGCACGGGTACGAGCAGTGGGGCAAGGAGATGCTGCAAAAGCTGCGCGGCATGTTCACTTTTGCCATCTGGGACCGCAAGAACGAAACGTTGTTCTGCGCGCGCGATCATTTTGGCATCAAGCCGTTCTATTATTACCAAAACGATGCCGGAGAGCTGCTGTTTGGCAGCGAGATCAAAAGCTTTTTGGCCCACCCCGGCTTCAAGAAAGAGCTGAACGAAGAGCAGCTGCCGCTGTACCTCTCTTACCAGTATTCCCCCGGGGAGGATACGTTCTTCAAGGGCGTCAAAAAGCTGATGCCCGCCCACTGGCTGGAATGGAAAGCCGGGCAGCTGACGGTGCAGCGCTACTGGCAGCCCAAGTTCGACCCCGATGATTCCCGCACACTGGAAGAGTGGGAGGATGAGATCAGCGCGGCGATGAAAGAGAGCGTGCAGGCACACAAGATCGCCGATGTTGAGGTTGGCAGCTTCCTTTCTTCCGGCGTGGATTCCAGCTACATGGCCGCGCTGGCCCATGTGGACAAAACATTCACCGTTGGCTTTGCCAACAAGCAGTATGACGAAACCGACTATGCACAGGAGTTTTCCAAGCACATCGGGGTCAAGAATTACGCTTACCGCATTACGCCGGAGGAATACTGGGCCAACCTGGGCAAGATCCAGTACCACATGGATGAGCCTCTGGCGGATGCCGCTTCGGTCGCGCTGTACTTTGTCAACCGCGAAGCATCCAAGCAGGTCAAGGTCTGCCTGTCCGGCGAGGGCGCCGATGAATTTTTCGGCGGGTACAACATTTATAAAGAGCCGTTTACCGTAACCTGGTATGACAAGATTCCCCTGCCCATCCGCCGGGCCATCGGCGCGGTGGCGGACCTGCTGCCGCCGGTGCATGGCATCAACTTTTTGGTGCGCCGCGGCAAGCCGCTGGCGGAGCGTTACATCGGCAACACCAACCTGATGGATGAGCACCGCAAGAAAAAGCTGCTGAAAAACTACCACCCCGGCAAGCTGCCCACCGACCTTTCCCGCCCGTACTTTGAGCTTTCCAAAGGGCAGGACGCTGTGACCCAGATGGAAACCTGCGACCTAAACCTGTGGATGGTGGGCGATATTCTGCTGAAAGCCGACAAGATGAGCATGGCCAACAGCCTGGAGCTGCGCGTGCCGTTCCTGGACCGCAAAGTATTTGAACTGGCAAGTCATATTCCGACCAAGTGCAAGGTGAACGCCAACCAGACCAAGATTGCGATGCGCGGTGCGGCAGAAAAGACCATTCCCGCCAAAACGGCAGACAAAAAGAAGCTCGGCTTCCCTGTTCCGGTACGCGCCTGGCTGCGGGATGAGCAGTATGCGGGCGTTGTGCGCAAGGCATTTAACACCCCCGCCGCGGAGCAGTTTTTCCGCACAAAAGAGCTGAACGCCATGCTGGACCAGCATATTTCCGGCAAGCGGGATAACTGGCGGCAGATCTGGTGCATTTTTATGTTCTTAGTCTGGTACGATGAATACTTTGTAAAACGCTGAGGTGATAACAACATGCTGTTAAAACAACTGCTGAAAAATCTGGACTATACACTTGTTCAGGGCTGCCTGAATACCGAAGTGACTGACATTTACTATGATTCCCGCAAGGTAACGCCGGGCGGTCTGTTTGTCTGCATCGTCGGCACCCAGCGGGACAGCCACGATTACGCCGCGGACGTTGCCGCCAAAGGCGCCGCCGTGCTGGCCATCCAGCATGACCTGCCCGCCGAGGTACTGGCCGCTTTGCCGGATGTGACTGTGGTCAAGTTCGAGAGCACCCGTTACGCCATGGCGCTGCTTTCCACCGCCTATTTTGGCCGTCCCGCGCTGGAAATGACGATGGTTGGCGTGACCGGCACCAAGGGCAAAACCACCACCACCCACATGATCAAGGCTGTGCTGGAAGCCGCAGGTCACAAGGTCGGCATGGTCGGCACCAACGGCGTGTATTACCCCGGCCACCACTATGACCTGAACAACACCACCCCCGAGAGCTATGAGCTGCAAAAGATCCTGCGCCAGTTGGCGGATGCCGGGTGCGATGCCTGCGTGATGGAAGTTTCCAGCCAGGGCATTATGATGGACCGCGTGGCGGGCATCCATTATAAAGTGGGCGTGTTCACCAACCTGTACCCGGACCACATCGGCCCCGGCGAACATTCCAGCTTTGAGGAATACCGCAGCTGGAAAGGCAAGCTGTTCCAGCGCTGCGATGTCGGCGTGGTAAACGCCGATGACCCCAACACCGAAGCATTGCTGGAAGGCCACACCTGCAAGCTGGTTACCTATGGCATCCACGCCCCCAAGGTGGACTACCGCGCCAGCGAGCAGTACCGCCTGCTGCGCAACAAGGAGATGCTGGGCGTTGAGTTCACCCTGACCGAGCCGGACGGCCATACGCTGGATGTACAGGTGGGCATGCCGGGGCTGTTCAGTATTTACAACGCCCTGGCCACCATCGGCGTGGGCAAGGTGCTGGGCCTTGCGGATGCCCCCATCCATGAGGGACTGAAAAAGGCGCTCGTCAAAGGCCGTGTGGAGCTGGTGCCCATCAGCCACAAGTTCACCATCCTGATCGACTATGCCCACAACGAAGCCGCCACCGAAAGCCTGATTGAAACCCTGCGGGAGTACAACCCCAACCGCCTGGTCGTGGTGTTCGGCTGCGGCGGCAACCGCAGCAAGCTGCGCCGTTACGGCATGGGCGAAGTGTGCGCCAAGTTGGCAGATTTCAGCATCCTGACCGAAGATAACAACCGCTTTGAAAAAGTGGAAGATATTATCGCGGACATCAAAACCGGCATGGCCAAGGGCAACCCGGACGCCAAGTATGTGGAAATTCCCGACCGGCTGGATGCCCTGCATTACGCCATTGACCACGCGCAGGAGGGCGACCTGATTGCCGTAATTGGCAAAGGCCACGAAGCCTACCGTGACCGCGAGGGTGTTAAAACGCCGTTTTTGGAGCGCGAGCTGATTGAAGAGTACGCCGCTGAAACTGGGGTAGAATAAGCAATTTTGCAGGGCTATGCTTTGCCTTTTGCTGCTTTGCGGCAAAAGCGGCACGGCCCTGCTTTTCTTTTGCGCAAAACTATGGTATACTGTCTGTGTATGCTAAAAAGTATACACAAAATTCAAACCGAACCAATGCGGAAAGGAGGCCGGTTTGATGACCACACAACCACCTGACCGGCTTTTCCGCCCGGTCAGCCCAGCAGCACAGGCCAAGGGCGAGCACGTGTTCTGCGCTGCCGTGGCGCTGCTGCTGGTTTTATCGGAGGTATTCAGCTCCAACATTCAAAACACACTGCCCACATTCAGTCATGTGTGCCGCATTGCCTTAACCGTTACGGCGGCGGTGCTGCTGGTTGCCAAAAGCCTGCTGCTGACCCAGTGGCAGACCAAACAGCAGGCGCTGACGGCTGCCGCGTTGGCCGCTTTTGCGGTGTTTACCACTGCATACGGGCACGACCAATGGTTTTTGTTTGTCGTTTTGCTTGGCATTGGTGCCAAGGATGTTGATTTGCGCCGGGTGCTGCAGGTCTACCTTGCCGCAGCGGCTGGCGGGCTGCTGGCGGTGCAGCTGCTGCACGCCGCAACGCCGCTGGTGCCCTACCTGTACTACTGCCGCAACTGGGATTACGGCTATGGCCATTACAACGGGTACGGTGCCCGGCTGGCCGGTGTGTTTTTTGCCTGGGGCTGGCTGCGTTGGCCGCGCCTGCGCTGGTGGGACTGGGGCGGCTTGGCTGCCCTGGCAGCCTACACGCTGCTGGTGCCCGGCTGCCGCGGGGCAGGCATTGCCATGGTACTGCTGCTGGTTTTGTTTTCGCTGCAGCGTGCCTTGCCCGCCTTTTTTGAAAGCCGCATCTGGCACGGCATGGCTCTGGCTGCCGCACCGCTGGCGCTGGGGTTCAGTCTGTTGGCCGGGCGGCTGTTTGACCCGGATCATCCCACCGCCACTCCGCTGCTGGACAAACTGAACGGCCTGCTTTCCGGCCGGTTCGAGATCTGGCACCATGTGTTCTGGGGGTATCCCCTCTACCACCCGGAGCAGGACGGGGTGCCCGGCTGGTACCACGATGCCATGCCCAAGGCCGTTACCCTTTTGGGTGGCCTTGCCACTGATGGAGACGAGCACCACGCCATTGATAACTCTTTCCTTGCCATCCCGATGAACAAGGGCGTGTTGGGGGCCGTGGTGATTGGGGTCATCTTTTTGCTGTTGATGTGGCGGCTGTGCCAAAACCACTGCACGGGCGAGACTTTGTTTTTGACGGTGATCCTGGTTTACTTTTTGATGGAAAACAAATGCTTTTTGTTCTCCGCCGACCCGTTCATTCTGCTGCTGCCCGCAGCGCTGTTTCCCGCAAAGGGCAAGCCTCTGCCGGTCGTCTGCCCGCCGGTAACACGAGGGTGTATCTGAAAAGAATAGAAAAGCTGCCTGAACCTGTTTGCAGTGTGCAAACGATCCAGGCAGTTTTATTTTTATCCAATTTGTTTTTTGTCAAAAGCGGGCTTATCTCACAGCTCGCTGAGGATATTGCCGTCAATGGAGATGGTGATGACCTGCCACGGGATGAACTTGCCGCTGTTCTGCAAGGCCACCTTGGCGGCGCGTTCCAGCCCGCCGCAGCAGGGCACTTCCATCCGCACTACGGTCACGCTCTGGATGTTATTTTCGCGGATAATCTGGGTCAGCTTTTCGCTGTAATCCACATCGTCCAGCTTGGGGCAGCCCACCAGCGTGATATGACCGCGGATGAACTTTTGATGGAAGTTGGCGTAAGCATAGGCCGTGCAGTCCGCTGCAATCAGCAGTTTGGCCCCATCAAAGTAGGGGGCGTTGACCGGAACCAGTTTGATCTGCACCGGCCATTGGGAAAGCTGAGACCGCAACACCGGCATGTCCTCCCCTGCCGGTTCCGGCTTATGCTGCATCTGGCGCATCTGGCTGCCGGGGCAGCCGTAGTGCATTTGCGGCACAGGCTGGTGGAACACGCTGCGGGCCGCGCTGCCGGGGCAGCCGCCCAGCGGCTTTTGGGCGGCTGTGGCTTTCTGGCGCTTGTTTTCCTCCACAGCCTTTTCATCATAAGCGGCGGCTTCGCGCTCCACAAAGGTGATAGCGCCGGTGGGGCAATGGGGCAGGCAGTCACCGAAGCCATCGCAGTAGTCATCCCGCATCAGTTTGGCCTTGCCGTTGACCATGGCGATAGCACCTTCGTGGCAGGCATTGGCGCAGGCACCGCAGCCGTTGCATTTATCGGTATCGATCTGGATAATTTTGCGAATCATAGAGGATGTTCCTTTCTCCGCGCCGTTCAATGCCATGCATTGCTGTGCGGCGCGCTGCTCTTTTCTTTTTGCTGTGCTTGTATTATAATGCCATCAGGCCAATAAATCTGTGGTTATAACCACAAAAAGCGAGGAATCCCATGGAAAAAACAGCCAGCACCCCCATCCAGCTTTTCCGCGGTATGACGGCGGACGAACTTGCCGCCCTGCGCGCCGCCCACTGCATCCGTGTGCAGCGTTATGACAAAAACGCTCTGATCTACCATGCGGGCCGTGTGGTACATGAGATCGGCATTGTGCAAAGCGGCAGCGTAAACGTAGAATCCAACGACCTGTGGGGCAACAAAAGCATTTTGAGCCATGTGGAAGCCGGGCAGGCGTTTGCCGAAACTTATGCCCTGTGCGGCGAGCCGCTGATGGTGGATGTGGCCGCCGCGGAGCCGTGCGAAATTTTATGGCTGGATCTTGTACCCATGCTGCAGCAGCAAAACACTGCCGCCAGCTGGTACCCCAAGTTTTTGCACAATCTGTTACTGCTTTCTATGCAGAAAAACCTGGCGCTCTCCCAACGCATCCGGTGCACCACACCAAAAAGTGCGCGTGGGCGGTTGCTGACCTATCTTTCCGCGCAGGCAGTGCGGGCGGGCAGCACGCATTTTTCCATCCCGTTTGACCGCCAGCAGCTGGCGGACTACCTGAACCTGGACCGCAGCGCACTTTCCAAGGAGCTGGGCAAAATGCGGGACGATGGGCTGATCCGCTGCCGCAAAAACGAATTTGAGCTGTGCGGAACGGAATAACGCCCCCTTATCCCCTATCCTTAAGGCAACACCGCATGCGGCCTGCTTCGTCCAGCTTGTTGGCTTTCAACAGGCGGATCACTTCGGGGATATTGGTCTGGATGGGGCACCCCTGCTGGCAGCGCGGCTTTTTGCAGCCCAGACACTGGTTGGCTTCGTCCATGACATGTAGTGCCATTGTTTTTCCTCATTTCGCAACGATTTTGCGTGTTAAAAGCGCAACAAAGTTTCAACTCTGCGCACTTTTTATCCATATCTATATTATAATAGCACTACATGCGCTGTGTACGCAAGCCCCATGGGCTGTATTTTGTACCGGCAAAGTAACGAAAAATCAACCGCTTTGCTGTGCATATCAGCAGCAATTTGCAGTTTTGGGTTCTGCCCCGCCAAACCCGCAAGGCTGGTGCCCGCCGGAATTTTTGCGTGCTTTAACAGCGGCAGCGCGCTGCGCTTTGCCCCCAGCACCAACAGGTACGGCGGCAGCGCGGGCAGGCCCGCGGCGGGCACATCCAGCACAGCATCCAGTACCAGTCGCCGCAGGCGGGCCGTGGGGTAGCGCTTGGTTTTCAGGCGGTCATACAGATCATTTACCGTTTCTGCTTCGCGGGCTGCGGCATACAGGCGGTTTTCCAGCCCTTCGCCCGCGCCGCGTAAGGTACTCAGCTGCTCCGGCGTTTTGGTGCGCAGCAAAGTCAGCACTGCGGTGCTGAACTTTTCCGGGTCCGCCAGCTGACCTTGTTCCGCGGCCTGGCGGTACAGCTCCATGGCTGCCTGCGGCACAAAGGGGCTGGCAGCCTTGATTCCTTGCGTATGCACCAACTGCCGGATATGGGAAGCCGAAGCCAGTGCCTGCCCCTGCACCTGGCCGGTCTGGGCGGTGCCATGGGCTGCGCCCAGACGCGGCAGGGGCAGCAACTGCATGGCTGCCCCCTGCCGCAGAATGGCCTTGCAGTATTCGATCCCCAAAATGTTGTTGGGCGTTTGCAGCAAATCCGCAGCACCGGGGCACAATGTTTCGGCGGCTGCGGCACGGGCGGCGGCAAAGGGCAGGCCGCTTTCCAGCTGGCTGCGCAGCGCCGCCGGGAACGCCGCACTGCACAGCGCGGCAGCCGCTGCCTGCAAGGGGGCGGGCTCCGGGGTTTCGGCACCGAACGCAAGGGTATCGCACCCCAGCGCGGCCAGCAGATGTACCCCGGCAGCGGCAAACTGTTCTGCGCTGGCGTTGGCATAGGGCGCAGGCAGCGCCACCACCAGGTCCGCCCCGGCAGCCAGCGCTGCGCGCACCCGCACAGCTTCCGGCAGGATGGGTACCCCACCGCGCTGCACAACGCCGGTGCTCATGCACACCGCGATGGTACTGGCCCCCCGCTGCCGCAGCATGCTCAGCTGCAATGCGTGGCCGCTGTGGAACGGGTCATACTCTGCAATGATGCCGACAAAATTCATATCGTCTACCCCTGATTCTCTGCAAATTCTGTTCGCTTGTGCCGAAAAGAGCCTTGCAATGTTTTCTGCTTCATTATATAATAAATTTGTCTGATACAAAAGGGCCAATACAAAAACCGGGTTCCGCCCGGCATGGTTCTTAAATTTTGAAGGAGGACAAATCCAATGAAGATCCTTGTTATCAACTGTGGTTCTTCCAGCCTGAAATATCAGCTCATTGATATGCAAGGCGAGAAGGTGCTGTGCAAGGGCCTGTGCGAGCGCATTGGCATGGAAAGCAGCATGATTACCCATGAAGCCAACGGCAATAAAGCCACCACCCCGGCCATCTTCCCCACTCACACCGAAGCATTTGCTGAGGTTGTGAAGAAGATGACCACCGGCGATGGCAAGGTCATTGATGATGTCAGCGAGATCAACGCCATCGGCCACCGCGTGGTCCACGGCGGCGAAAAGTTCCAGGCCAGCTGCCTGATCACCCCCGAAGTGATCGAGACCCTGCGCGAGCTGAGCCCCCTGGCCCCGCTGCACAACCCTGCCGGCATCCTGGGTATCGAGGCCGCCAAAAAGGTCTTTGGCGATATCCCCAATGTTGCCGTGTTTGATACCGCTTTCCATTCCACCATGCCGCCGAAGGCTTTCATGTACGCCATCCCGTATGAATATTACGAGAAGTACGGCGTGCGCCGTTACGGCTTCCACGGCACCAGCCACAAGTACGTCAGCCACCGCGCTGCCGAATATCTGGAAGAGCCCATCGACCGCCTGAAGCTGATCACCTGCCATCTGGGCAATGGTTCTTCCATTGCTGCAGTTGACCAGGGCAAGGTTGTGGATACCTCTATGGGCATGACCCCGCTGGCCGGCCTGATGATGGGCACCCGCTGCGGCGATATCGACCCTTCTGTGGTCAACTACCTGAAGTACACCCTGAACATCACCGGCCACCAGCTGGACGAGATTCTGAACAAGAAGTCCGGCCTGCTTGGTGTCTCCGGCGTTTCCAGCGACAAGCGTGACGTTGAGGCAGCAGCCGCCGCCGGCAACCCGCGCGCACAGCTGGCCAGCGATATGCTGAACTACCAGATCAAGAAGACCATCGGCAGCTACATTGCCGCTATGGGCGGTGTTGACGCCATCGTGTTCACCGGCGGTATCGGCGAGCATGACGCTGACTCCCGTGCCAAGATCTGCCACCACATGGATTGGCTGGGCATCCGCGTGGATACCGACAAGAACGCCAACGCCCACAAGCAGAACAAAGATGTTGTGGAAATCACCGCTTGGGGTGCCAAGGTTCGCACCCTGGTCATCGAGACCAATGAAGAGCTGATGATTGCCCGCGACACCAAGGAAGTTCTGGGCAACGAAGGCTTGCTGTAATTGCACCTATATTCCAGCTCAAGCGCCTAAAACTGAACTAAGCTAAAAAATCCGCTCCTTTTGCAAAAAAGGAGCGGATTTTTGTCAGTATATATTGCTTAAAATGCGTTCATTATTTATGTTTTCTACATCCGTTTAGTATACGAAATCTTCACAACTTATTTGGACATTGCAATAAGCGCAATATACTATACGCTGGTATACACGTTTCATATTATTATCTATCCACCAATAGTAATCCGCCTCTCTAATCACTGTATAAGTCTTGTCTCCATGTTTATTTACCCCATCGCATTTTATATATCGTGCATCTGCTGTCATTGTTTCTTCTAAAAAATCATTAATCTCTTCTATCGAATAAAACATCCCCTTGTAGTTTCCATCACTATCATATAGACCATACTCCTGATAATTTTCTGCTAATGCAGGAACTGCTAAAAAGATGTTCATAGCCAGCATCATACTAATTGCTATTATAATTTTTTTCATTGTTATTGCTCCTTTACAAAGCTATCGTATCCCCTGCAAAATCTTCACCACTTCCGCTTTATCCTGCCAACGGTACACCGATGCCACATAGTAGCTGTCCCCTGCTGCCCATGTCACTACGCTGCGTTCCTGAATCTCTTCTGCCGTCAAAGCTGCAATATCATCCACAAGCACGAACTGCTGTGCAATGTTTTCTTCATCTTCCTCTGTGATTGCATCATCCGGTCCGCTTCCTTGGATATTGACTTTGCTTTCCAGCGGCATTTGGGCAATCCCCAGCAGCTGCTGTTCCCTGCCCTGTTTGCCATTATCAATCAGGCAGGAGTACACGCCGTATTTCTGATAGGTGCTGTCGTCCCATGCCACGGTACATCCTTCCGGAACATAGGTCAGCTGCATTTGTTCCATGGGGATGTCGGTCTGCGGCGCTTCCTGCACGGCAAGGTATGCCCGGCTGCCCTCCAGTATTACGGCAACTTCAGGCCAAAAGGCATACACGGTGGTAACCAATGCTGCGCAGACGGCGGCTATCATTGCCGCTTTCAGCAGCCGCCGGGGTGTGCGGCGCACCTGCGGCACAAATGGCATTGGCACATTGGCTGGTTCCAGCTGTTCCAGCGCCGCCAGATCCGCGCGTTGCTGGGCGGCGCACGCCTGCACCAGCAGTTCATCCAATGGTTCTTTCATAAGGTCAGGCCCTCCTGTTCCAGTAATTGTTTCAGTTTTTGCCGGGCGCGGCGGCTGCGCTGGCGCACCGTAGCGGCGTGCAGCCCCAGTGCTGCCGCAATTTGTGCCCCGGTCATGCCCTGCCCGTATTGCAGCTGCAAGATGGCGCGGTCGGTTTCTTCCAGCGCCTGCATTGCCGCCAGCAGGCAGCGCACGGCCTCGCTGCGTTCCAGCTTTTCCTGCGGCAGCGGGCCAGCATCCGGCAGGGCGGCAAATACTGCATCTTCTGCCGGTTCGGCCCGCCGGCTCCGCCGCATGTTCAGGGCCGTATGGCGCACCGTGACCAGCAGCAAATGGCGCAGTTTTTCCGCATCGGTCGTATCGGGCCGTGCCCGGTTCAGCCGCAGCCAGCTTTCCTGCACAGCATCCTGCGCCAGATGGCTGTCCTGCAAAATTTTATTTGCCAATGTACACAGGCGGCCATAATCCTGCACCAATGCCTGCTGCAAGGTATCTGCCGAGAACATTCTCTTCTCCCTCCTTTTTCCTTTATTCAGAAAGGCCTTTCACTTCTTTAACACGCCGTCCCCACATTTTGTGACAGCAAAAGCGGCACCCATGTTATCGGGTGCCGCTCTGTTTCCTATGTTTCTTCTCCCCTGCAATAATATTCAATCGCCCTGGCGGCAAATTCTGCCGCACCGGGGCCGCCTGCGGCGTTGATGTTTTTGGTAAACTCACCACCCGCCGCGTACATCTGTCCCAGCTGGGCCAGAATCTGCTTATTGCAGGTGTAATAGTGCCGGGTGATGAAATCCTTCAGTGTTTTCACCTGTGCCTGCACCGCCGGGTCCTGGGCTGGGCGGGTCTGCAGGGTACCAAACGCCGCCACAATGGCCATCAACTGGGCATTGATGGTATTGCTTTCTTGTGGGGTACGTTTGGTGCTTTTTCCCTCAAATTCCTGGTACTCCGGAGTTGTGCCCCACGCCTGTTTTGCCTGGCGGGCATATTCTTCCAGTTTTGTGGTATCAAATGCGGTAAAATCCATTGGTTTTCCTCCTGTCTGCTGCATCCTGCGGGCAAGGTCGATCAGGTTTTCCAGGCGCTGCTTTTTCAGCGTCAGCAGCTCCATTTGCTGTGTCAGCGCCTTTTCGCGGTCAAATCCCGGCTGGGTCATGATCTGCCTGATATCTTTTAAGGGGAATTCCATCTCCCGGAACAGCAGGATCTGCTGCAAAGCTGCCAGCGCTGTATCGTCATACAGGCGGTAGCCCGCTTCGGTGTGCCCGTTTGGGTGCAGCAAGCCGATTTTATCGTAATATTGCAGGGTGCGTATACTCACGCCTGTCAATCGGCTTACTTCACTTACGGTCATCATGGGTTTCCCCTCCTTCCCTTGCGGCAATCCCAGCATACTCTATTACGCAGCGTCAGAGTCAAGAGGTTTTCATAAAAATTTTCATAAGGCAATACCGCATAATTCTAAGTGCCGATACGGCGAGCGAGGTGCGGCAGCTGCTAGGCCAAAAGCGCAGATAATACTGGATGTCTTATCGAGCATTTTGGCAACGCAGATGCCGTGCCGCAGCCGTCGGAGCGGTGCTTAAGCCGTAAGGCGGGAATTGTGCGGTATTGCCCTAACTTTAGCAACACAAAAGCCTGCGGCGGATTGCAGGCGCAGTTCCACCACAGGCTGTATATTTTTATGTTACAGGCTGGAATAGCCAAAGCTGTTGACCAGTGCGTCAATGCGCTTGCCCTGTTTGCACCACGGGCAGTCGCGGGAATCATAGCTCTGGTAATCGCCAAGGTCGTTGGGGTTAAAGATGGAAGTAACGGGGTAACCCGCGCACTCTGTCTGGGTGGCAAAGATTGCGCCAATGCCAACTACCTGGCCGCCGTAATAATTGATCGCTTCCACAGCAGCCTGCGCGGTATAACCGGTGGTAACGGATGCCGCCAGGATCAGCACATGTTTGCCCGCGATCATGGGAGAGGTATTTTCGCGGAACAGCAACTGGCTGCCGGTGGTGTGTTCCGGCGTGACCACATAGATGGTCTGGTGGGCGTTCATGTTTACATAGCCGTCGCGGGTCAACTCGCTGGCCATGCAGGCGCCGATCACCTCGGTGCCGTCCAGGCAGAGGATGGTATCCACGATGGTGGTGTGGGTATAAGAGCTGACCAGTTCCAGTGCCACGGCGCGCGCTTCAGAAAGGCGGGTCTTTTGCATGGTAACGTCAATGTAATAATTGATATGGCTGTGGCTTGTGGCAAAGTGCCCCTTTGCCACGCGCAGTACAAGATCCTGTTTTTGGGTGGGTAATTTGACCATATTGATTGCCATGTGTCTCACTCCTGTTCTGTCATTTCAACCGATAAATCGCTCTCTTTCTTTTATTTTATTGTAAAACATCCCCATATGCAAGAGCTTTTTGGTGGCAATTCCGTACAAAATGCCGGGCTGCAATTTGGTTGAACTGCTATTTTTTGCGTTTTTGCTGTCTTGTTTTGCCGCTTTACACCCTACCCTGCCAATGGTATAATATTTAATATTATACTGGGGTAAAAGGGGGATCTGACGCCATGGGTTACAGGCTGGCGGAACAAAATGGGGAAAGTGTTGCCGTGCCGCGGCTGGTGTTCGCGCACCTGGCCCGCGCAGACGGCGATACCATCCGCGCCGCGTTGTATCTTTTGGGCGGCGGCGGAACCGACCCCCGCACCATGGCGCGGGATCTTGGCATGCCCAGCATTGAGGCCGCCAAGCGCGCCATGCAGTATTGGGCCGGTGCCGGGCTGCTGGTCAGTGACCGGGATGCGCCCCTGCCCAAAACCGAAATGCAGAAAGCTTCCGCCATCGACCTGACCACCCTGAACGACCCTTATGTTTCGGTCCTATGCGAGGAAGCGCAGACCGCATTCGGCAAGGCACTCAGCCGAACCGAGATGCAGCGGCTGGTCAGCCTGTATCTGAATGATGGCTGGCAGCCGGATGTTGTGCTGCTTTGCTGCGCCGAAGTTGCCCGCCAGGGCCGCCGCACCGTTGGCGCGCTGAGCCGCGAACTTTTGAAATGGCGGGATGCCGGGGTGGAAACCGGCGAGGACGCCGAACGTTACTTAAAGCAACAGGCCCAGCGGGAAAGCTGGTGCATCGAGTCTGCCGCCCTGTTTGGCATCGCCCCTGCGCAGCTCAGCCGCTGGGAGCGCGGGGCCATTGCCCGCTGGCACGAGGACTGGCGTTTTGGCGCGGACATGATTGAGGAAGCCCTGCTGCGGGCGGACAATCACCGCACGGTACGCTATGTGGACGGCATTCTGCGCTCCTGGTACGCGCAGGGACTAACCACGGTATCGGCGGTGCGCGGTCAGGGCCAGCTGGCGGGCAGCAACATTCTGACCACCGGGGCAAAGCCAGCCGCCCCCAAAACCGACTTGTTCCAGACCAACTGGAATGATGTTTTTGACGATGACACGGAGGGATAAGCCATGCGCACCAAAGATGAACTCTTCCGCGAAGCACTGCGCCACATTGCGGCCCGCCGCCAACAGGCCGTAACAGCAGCCGAGCGTGACCGTGCCGCAGCGCTGGCTGCCCACCCGGAGCTGCGCGCTGCCGAGGACGCCCGCACCCACGCCGGGCTGACCCTGACGCTGGCTGCCGCCCGCGGCGCGGACCAGACCGCCGCAGCCGCAGCGCTGAAAGCGGCAGACGAGCGCTTGACAGCTGCTTATGCCACGCTGGGCCTTGGGCCGGAGGGTTTTGTTCCGCACTACACCTGCCCCACCTGCAAGGATACCGGCATGGTGAACGGTCATCCCTGCAGCTGCGTGGCCGAAGCAGCCCGCACCCTGCGGCGGGAGGAGATCAACGCCGCAAGCCCGCTGGCCCTGTGCAGCTTTGATACCTTCGAACTGGACCGCTACCCCGCCGAGCCGGAGCCGGAGCTGGGTGGCGCCCCGCGAGACTACATGGGCAAAGTGCTGGCCTACTGCCAGCGGTACGCCAACAGCTTTACGCCGGAAAGCCGCGGCCTGATGTTTATTGGCAGTGCCGGGCTGGGAAAAACCCACATGGCACTTGCCATTGCAGACACAGTTTTGAACCGCGGGTTTGATGTGCTGTACACCAGCTCCGCCGCGCTGGCCGCTCAGCTGGGGCGCGAACACTTTGACCGTGCCGCCGAAGACCCCTGGCTGGATGCCTGCAAGGAGGCCGACCTGCTGATTCTGGACGACCTGGGCACCGAGTACATCAGCCAGCTGACCATCAGCGTATTGTATGAGCTGATCAACACCCGTATGCTCTGCCACCGGCCCACCATTTACACTTCCAACATTGTGGATAGTTCCATTTTTGAAGCCCGCTACACCGAAAAAGTAGCCAGCCGCATTTTGGGCAGCTGCCAGATCTTCAAGTTTTTTGGCACCGACCAGCGCTTAAAGCGCGGCGGCAAGCGCTGACCCCCATACAGAAAGGAGCCTGACATGCTTAACGCTATTTTTGATTTTAACGGCACCATGTTTTTTGACGAAGCATTCCAGGAGAAAGCATGGCAGCAGTACATGACGGAAAAACTGGGCCGCCGCATTACACCGGAAGAGTTCCAGACCTGGATCCACGGCCGCAACACAGGCGACACCTTGGAGTATTTCTTTGGCCGCCCCTTTACCCAACAGGAAGCAGACGAGGAAGAGGAAGCCGAGGAAACGATTTACCGCGCCCTCTGCCGCCAGAGCCCGGATTACAAACTGGCGGACGGACTGGTGGAATTTTTGGATTTCCTTGCGGCGCATAAGATTCCCCGCACGATTGCCACAGCATCCTGCGGGAACAATGTCCGTTTCTTTTTTGATACGCTGGGGCTGGCCCGCTGGTTTGATTTGGACAAAGTGATTTACAACGACGGCACCCTGCCCGGCAAGCCTGCGCCGGATCTGTACCTGAAAGCCGCCCAGCGCCTTGGCGTTGCACCGGAAACCTGTGTAATTTTTGAAGATTCCGGTGCCGGCATTGAATCCGCCCAGCGCGCGGGAGCCAAAAAGGTGGTCGGCATTGCTTCCATGAAAAAGCCCGCCGAGTTGGAAACGCTGGGTGTGGATGCAGTGATTGGGGATTATACGGATTTGGGGAAACTGGCAAAAATTTTGGAAGTATAATTTTTTTAACTGTCCCCCTTCACAGCTGCTTCCCGGATAACCAAAAATGGCATGTACTGCACTCTTGTGCGTGAGCAGTACATGCCATTTTTATTTATTGTGCTCCTGCGCGGAAATTCAGTAGTTTTCTTCCGCTTTGCTCTTTCGCGGCAGACGCTTCCACACAAGCGCAGCGGCATCGCCAACAGCGGTCAGGCCGCGCTCCATGCTGTGCAGCGTCTGCACAACAAGCAGCAAAAAGACGATCAAAATCAGCATACCGCGCATATCCAGATGTTCCAGGCCGAGGAACCCGCCCAGCAGCGCGATCGCCGCACCGGCCAAAATCAGCATACCGCCCCACAGCACACCATGAGCCACGGTGAACGGCTTGCACACATCCCACAATACCGCCATGCCAACAGCCAGCAACAGCAGCGTTGTCAGGGTTGTCAGGGTGCCGATGGGCAGCTCAAATGCGAACACAAAGGCTTCGATACCCAAAATGAGCAGCAGGTCGCTCAAACCGCCGGGCAGGGCCGCACGCAGAACATTCTGGATGAATTTGCCGTGCACCATCTCGTGGTTGGGCTCCAGCGCCAGAATAAAGGACGGGATGCCGATGGTGACCATCGACAGCAGCGAAAGCTGCAGCGGCTGCAGCGGATACGGCATGGTGATGAACAGCGAGATAAAGGTAAGCAGGAACGAGAAAATATTCTTGACCAAAAACAGCGATGCCGACCGCTGAATGTTGTTGATCACGCGGCGGCCCTCCGCCACAACGGCAGGCAGGCCGGAAAAATCCGATTCCAGCAGTACCAGCTGGGCCACCTGGCTGGCGGCCTGGGCACCGGATGCCATGGCAATACCGCAGTCCGCATCCTTCAGGGCCAGCACATCGTTCACGCCGTCGCCCGTCATCGCAACGGTGTGGCCATCCGCTTGCAATGCTTTCACGAATTTGCGCTTCTGGGCGGGGGTTACACGGCCAAACACCGTGCAGGTGCGCACGGCTTCGGCAACTTTTTCGTCGGTATCCAGCGTTGCGGCGTCCACATAACGCTCTGCGCCCTCAATGCCCGCCTGGCGGGCCACCTCGCTGACGGCAACGGGATTATCGCCGGAGATGACCTTAACGGCAACGCCCTGTTCGGCAAAGTAGCGGAACGTTTCCGGTGCTTCTGGTCGGATGCGGTTGGCAACGGGCAGCAGGGCCACAAACTCCAGCTTGTCAGCATCCAGCCCGACCTTGGGGTCCGGCTCAGCATCACAGCGAGCCAACAGCAGCACGCGGCTGCCTTTTTCCAAAAGCGGCTCCACCTGCGCAGCAAGCTCGGCATAGCGGGCACCGGCCACAAATTCCGGTGCCCCCACCACAAAGCTGCCCTCGGCAAAGGTCGCGGCGCTCCATTTGTATGCGGAATTGAACGGCACCACGCTTTGGCGCGGCCAAGGCGTGCCGTTCTGTTTGCCAAAGCGCTGTACCATGGCGCGGGCGGTATCGTTATCCGGTTCAATCCCCGCGTAAATACTATGCAGCACGGTGTATACCCTGTCCTGCGGCCAGGCATCAGGGGCCAGCAGCAGCGGCTCCCCGGCTTCCATCCGGGCCTCGGTAATGGTACCGGTCTTGTCCACGCACAGCACATCCACGCGGGCCAGCGTTTCAATACAATTCATATCCTGCGCCAGTACCTTGCGCTGCGCCAGCCGCACCATACTGACGGCGAGGGCCACACTGGTCAGCAGATACAGCCCTTCGGGGATCATGCCGATCAGCGCCGCCACCGTAGCTTCCACCGAATCCCGCAGCGGCAGTTCCAGGCTGACATATTGCTTTAGGAACATTACCACGCCCATCGGGATCAGCGCAATGCCGATTACCCGGATCAGCCCATCCAGCGAGCGCATCATCTCGCCCTTGGCAACCTTGTGGCCGCCCTCGCGGGCTTCGGTTGCCAGCTTGCTGGCATAGCTTTCGGCACCCACATGGGTCAGGCGCACGGTGCACCGGCCAGATACCAGAAAGCTGCCGGACCGCAGCACATCGCCAACGTTCTTGGGCACCGGCTCTGCTTCGCCGGTAATCAGGGCTTCGTTCGCCTGAGCGCTGCCGATGCACACAACGGCGTCTGCACAGATCTGCTCGCCGGAGGTAAACTCCACAATGTCATCCCGCACCAGCTCTTCGCTGGGCAGCAAAATGCTTTTTCCGTCCCGCAGGCAGCGCACCTTATGCGCCGCCACAAGGGTCAGCTGGTCCACCGTATGCTTGCTGCGCAGCTGCTGCACCGTGCCAATGATGGTATTGGCAATCACAACCCCCAAAAAGGTCATGTTCGCAAAGGACCCCACCAATGCCAGGCAAAGCGCCAGCACGATAAAAACCAGATTGAAAAACGTAAAAATATTATCCCGAATGATCTCGATTTCGCTCCGGGTCGGCGAAGCCGCCGCACGGTTATCCAGCCCCGCCGCCATGCGCTGGGCTGCCTGTTCCGCGGTCAGGCCCTTGGCTGGGTCTGTTTCCAGCAGCGGCACCTGCGGGCGTTCGGGCTGTGGCTGGGCCGCGGCCGGCTGTTTGCCTGCCGGGCGCGGCAACTGTAATTTTGACAAAGCGCTCTCCCCCAGTTTTTACAACAATATTGGAATGTCTTTTTATTATAAACGAGATTGTATGAATAAATATAGCGCCCACTCCATAATTCCTGATTTTATTTATGCCCTGAACTTTTCCCTTGCTGCGCACAGTTCCCGCGTTTTGCCTTTTTTACAAAAAAATCCCTGCCCAATGCTTGACAAACACCTATTTCCCGGCTATAATATTACTTGTTCGTTATGGATGATTAGCTCAGCTGGTTAGAGCGCTGCGTTCACATCGCAGAGGTCGAGGGTTCGAGTCCCCCATCCTCCACCATACAGTTCGTACTCGAACCCAATTCTTGAAAAAGGGTTCGGGTACGTTTTTGTTTATCGGAGGTTTTGCGTTTGCGACAGCAACAGAACGGTCTGCGTTAGCAGATGGAGAAGCTTCTCCCCGACAAGTTCTGCGAAAGGACTACTCGGAACGGTAAACAGGAACGAGCAAAGGCAGGGTATCATCGTGGCGATGGTATCCTGCCTTTTGTTTTGATATGTTTTATCAGTAGATCACAGCATCCGTTGCAGTATAGCCTTCGAGAGAATTCTCCTTGACCTGAATACAAATATAAGTGATTTCAGAATTGCTTGCAGCAAAGAACTGACGTTTTGCCACGGGAGAAATCTTCAGCCAGTCGCCTGCTGCAAGGCTGATTTCTTCGCCATCGATAACGACCTTGCCTTTGCCGGAAAGAACACCGTAGATTTCCTCATTTGCCTTGTGGGAGTGGACAAACGGAACATTTGCTCCCGCAGGAAGCGTATTCAAGCTGATCTCCGCACCAGTCAGGGCGAGCTTTTCATGAAGCTCCGTCCGATTTTCTTTTCCAACTGTCATTTTTGTGTAGTTTGCCATTGTAAGCACCTCCATTTTGATTCGCAATCTTTCATTGCCTGAGCTAAGTATAGAAGCTCGCACATTCAAAAACAAGTACGCACTTTTTTGTAACTGTACACTCAAAAATGAATGTGATATACTATATACAGAGGTGACTGATATGCGTACAAAAGAAGAACTGCCGGAATGTCCGGTTGCAACAGCAGTATCCCTGATTGGCGGAAAATGGAAACTCTTGCTTCTGCGCAATCTGAAAGAGCGTCCATGGAGATTCAATGAGTTGCAAAGAAGCATCGACGGGATCTCGCAGAAAGTTTTGACCGAGAGCTTAAGACAGATGATTGATGATGGGCTTGCCTACCGCCGTGATTATCACGAGAATCCTCCCAAAGTAGAATATGGGTTGACCGATCTCGGAACGGAAATGTTACCAATCGTCAATGCACTTGCAGACTTTGGCAATTACTATAAATCAGTCGTTGATCGGTCATGATCAATATTATGAAGCAGGGTTTGGGGCTGGCACTCCCCAACAAGAAAGCTGTCCCACGGGGCAGGAAATTTTCAAGAATTGAAAATTTGTGACCACGGGACGGTTCTTGCCCTCACGCCTTTAGGAAAAGGAGTTTTTATGGATATCGAGGTCAAACGAATGTCCCCTACTGCTATTGAAATGCTTGACCAACTCAGCGCAGTCTGCAAACGGTTCGGCGTCGATTACTATGCAGCCTCCCAAAATCAGCGTGATCTGCTGGACAGCATTGCCCTGCACGAATACCAACTGAAAAAAGCACACGAACAAGGGCTGAAGCGTTCCGAAGTGCCGCCGTTTCTCGGTTTGAAGCGCTCTGACCGCAGCAACGATATGCCTGCTTAAGGGTTCGACTGCTGCTGACAATGCTCCACCAGAATAAACACCGTAGATTCGTTAGAATCTACGGTGTTTTCTTTTGCAGGTACACACTTTCGTACCCACTATATTTTCCAGCAAAGCAACCGTATAGCCCCCCAAAAAAGTTCGTGCTGTCAGATACAATAACGGCAAGACTCTGTTTCGGCCGATTTCCACTCCTCTTTCCTCACTCCATAGAATGTTATAAATTTCTCACATTTCTGTTGACACCGAAGCTTTCGTGTGATATATTCATCACATAGCACGTGCGAAATTTCTCACTTTATGGATGCAGATAAAAGGAAGGGGCTTACCATGAAAAAGGTGTCATTACGGGAACTGGTTGCTGATAAAATCATTTTTTCTATCCTGATTGCCATGTACTATTGGATGTGGGCACGGAACGACTGGAAAGATTATTACACGACCGTTCAAAACGTTATTTTTGCTTTCAGCTTTTATTATTTCGTTTCCCGCGCCATCCGGGTCAAAAAATACAAGCAGGAATCCCCCGATGAAATGGCTGAAGCCAACCTGTGGAGATGCGATGCCATCTGCTTAAAAATCAGCGTGGCAGCTTTTATTGTGATTGGCTTTACCTGCGCTGTCGGCCGTATGGTTCTTACCACAGAAATCATCGGTTATGGCTTGATGGCCGCACTGATTTTGATTTCGGTGGTGCGCACGATCATCTTCTATCTTATGGATAAGAAAGGGCTTTGAACATGGCCTTATCAACCAAACTGAAAGAATACCGGGAAGCAAAGGGCCTTAAGCAGGCAGACCTTGCCGAGCTGGTCGGCGTCCGACGCGAAACCATTGTGAACCTGGAAAAAGGGAAATACAATCCCTCCCTCAAGCTGGCAATGGACATTGCAAAAGTGTTCCATACCACGGTAGAAGAGCTGTTTTTCTTTGATGATTAACCCACAAGGAGCGTGCTTTTATGCCTGAAACAGTTTTGGTAAATGGCAATGCCTACTCCCTGCTCAAACTGCTGGGCAAGGGCAAAGGCGGGTATTCTTACCTGGCGCAGATGGCGGACGGGCAGCAGGTCGTGGTTAAGCAGATTCACCATGAACCCTGCGTCTATTACCAGTTTGGCAATAAGATCGAAGCCGAACTGCGGGATTACAACCACCTGCAGGAAATCGGCATTCCGATGCCGCGTATGCTGGATGTTGACACCAAAGCGGAACGCATTGTGAAAGAATACATTGCTGGCGAAACCGTGTATACCCTTGTGCTGAAAGATGCCCTGCCCGAAACCTGCCTCCGCCAGGTGCAGGCCATGTGCCGCCTGCTGTACCCGGCGCACACCAACATTGACTATTTTCCCACCAATTTCATTTTGCAGGGCGATACGCTGTACTATATTGACTATGAGTGCAACGACTACATGGACGAATGGAACTTTGAAAACTGGGGCTACAAATACTGGGCAAAAACGCCGGAATTTTTGCAGTATGCCGCCGAACACCCGTAACGTTTGCCCATTGCCAAGGGGGTTGGAAAAGGGTATAATCTGTTCTGGTTCTGCTTTTTCAGATATACTTTAGGCAACACCGCACAATTTCCGCCTTGCGGCTTAAGCACCGCTCCGGCAGCTGCGGCACGGCATCTGCGTTGCCAAAATGCTCGATAATGTCGGGTTGCGGTACCCGCATCGTGCTTCGGGGGCAAAAGCCCCTCGCACTCTGCGACCGCTGCCCCTGCTTCGGTTCGCTGTTTCCGCCACTGGCGGCGCTCACCTTTGCAGCATCCAGTATTATCTGCGCTTTTGGCTTGGCATCTGCCGCACCTCGCTCGCCGTATCGGCACTTAGAATTATGCGGTATTGCCTTAACATTTTATACTTTTCTTCCCTGCTGTTTGCTACGGCAGGGATTTTTTGTATCTGCCGCGCTTCGCCGCCCCATTGCAAAGCGCCCCCCCTGCACGGTATAATGGGGCCAGATAAATAACCGCCGGGGCTGCCCGGCAGCTGGAGAAACGCCATAGGAGGGTTCCACCATGAAAGATAACTTGAACTGGGCTGTGCTTGGCACCGGTGTGATTGCCAACGAGATGGCACAGACTTTGCAGAAGATGGGCAAAAAGCTGTATGCCGTCGGCAACCGCACCCACGCCAAAGCTGTTGCCTTCGCGGAAAAGTACGGTATTGAAATGGTGTACGACTGCATTGATGATATGTTCCTGGATGAAAATGTGGACATCATCTACATTACCAGCCCACACAACACCCACTTCCAGTTTATGGAAAAGGCTCTGACCCACGGCAAGCATATCCTGGTGGAAAAATCCATCACGCTGAACAGCACTGAGCTGGAACGCATGGCCGCCCTGGCTGATGCCAGCCACCTGATTATGGCGGAAGCCATGACCATCTGGCACATGCCGCTTTACAAAAAGCTGTTGGAGATCGTGCAGAGCGGCGCACTGGGCAAAGTGCAGATCATGACGCTGAACTTTGGCAGCTACAAAGAATACAACATGCAGAACCGCTTTTTCAATATGAACCTGGCGGGCGGTGCCATGCTGGATATTGGCGTGTATGCACTTTCCATCGTGCGCAGCTTTATGGAGGAAACGCCCACCAACATCCTCAGCCAGTGGAAGCCCTCCCCCACCGGATCCGATGAACAGGCAACCGTTTTGCTGCAAAACAGTCTGGGCCAGATGGCCACAGTAGCGCTTTCGATGCACTCCAAGCAGCCCAAACGCGCAATGATCAGCTGTGAAAAAGGCTATATTGAAATCATGGAGTACCCCCGTGCCGATAAGGCCGTGATTGTGGATGCTGAGACCGGTGCCCGCACCGAAGTTACCGCAGGCAGCACGGCGGATGCCCTGTATTATGAAATGTTGGATATGGAGCACGCCGTGCAGACCAAGGATGCTTCCGCCATGTGCCTTGGCTACAGCCGGGATGTGATGGACATCATGACCCGGCTGCGCAAGGAATGGGGGATGAAATATCCGGGGGAGGAGTGGGATTAAGGCGGCGGAGCGAGTGGCACATTTGAGTGGCATGTTTGCCGCAACGTTCCGGAACGGTCAAGACCGTTCCCTACAGGATTATTTTGCAAAGAGCAGCCAACATAAAAAATAATTCGTAGGGGACATGCTTGCACCGTCCCGGATGTTGTTCTGTACTGAATATCTCACCCCGTCATCCGCCCGCAAACTCGCGGGCGCACACTGTGCACCTCTACGGCAAAAGCGCAATTTTCTAACACATAACCAAACGGCCCACCGGCACAAAGCAGTCACACGCTTTATGCCGGTGGGCTGACGATATCTCGCTTTCCTGCTTACTCGCTGGGATAATCTGCCTCGTCCGGCAGGGCGGCGCTGGTTTCGGCGGCCTGCTGTTCGGCTTCGGCGGCGGTTTGGGCCGCGGTAATCAGGCCGCTCACCTCGCCGGAGGGCTTTTCCAGCAGGTAGGCGCCAACCGGCTTTGCTTTATATACCAGCAGCACACAGTAGGTGTCTGTTGCGCCATCTGAGCGCGCCGGGCAGAGTACCGTCCATTTTTCCACCGTTTTTCCCTTATAGTCCGCCAGGGTCAGGCCGCTTTCCCCCACCACCTGGTTAAAGGCAGTAAAGCTGTCGTCCCACTTTTTGGGGATCTTCACTTTGTCCACCGCAGCGGTGCTCAAGTCCACCTCAAAACCGTAGCCGGTAAAGTAGGTGCCGATATCCTGGGTATTTTCAATTGTGGTTTGCACTGTAGCGCTGGCAGCCACGCTTTTGCCCGCCAGGCGCACCGCCGCCGTAACCGTGCCAGCCAGGCAGACAGCGCAAAGGGCAAGCGCCCCCGCCTGCCGCAGACCAGGTTTGGTAACTGTAAATAAAAACATAAATGCAGCCCCCTCAAAAACGTTGCAATGCTTTTACGCAACGATATGAGGGGGCTGCTGTATTTAGAACCGCGGTTCTTATTTGTACTTGACTTCCGGGTGGTACCACTGGAAGATGACGGCATCGTACTGTTTTTCCAGCGCGGCCTGGTCATGCTCCGGCAGGGCGGTCCACATAACCATCATGGCACCAAGGCGGGCGCACAGCCGCACGGCCCAGTTCTGTTTGTCCGGGCACCAGGCAATAAAGTCCGGCCGGGCCATAAAGTTGCCAAAGCAGTGGCTGATGACAAACGCATGGATGGGGTTCGCGCCTTCCTTACGGTAAGCACGGTAACTATCCACCAGCTGGCCACGCAGTACCTGCGGCGCAAATTTACGGATGCGCTTGACCACGCGGGGGTCAAAGCTTTCAATGCAATAGGGGCCGTTGTAGCCTTTCAGGCCGTCCAGTGTGGCGTGGCACAGGGCGTCCAGATATTCGCCGGTATATTCATGGCGGCTCTTGATCTCGATAATCAGCGGGGTTTTGCCGTCCACTGTCTGCAAAAACTCACTGAACAGCGGGGCGTGCTCGGCGCTGCCTTTCAGCGGCATCCGGCATATCTGATCATAGGGGTAATCCCGCACCCAGCCTTTGGTGCCGGTCATGCGGGTCAGGGTATCATCATGGAACACCAGCAGCTTACGGTCGCTGCTGAACTGCACATCCATCTCCATGCCGTATCCGTTTTGCACGGCGGCGGCAAAGGCGGGCAGGCTGTTTTCCGGCGGGCGCTGATCCTTGCCAAAATAGCCGCGGTGGGCAAAATTGCGGCCCGCAAAGGGGGTGCGCAGCTCCTTGCGGCCAGCGGCGGGAGCCACCAAAAACAGCACCAGCGCGCACAGTGCCGCCACAACAATCAGCAAAATCAACCAGAACATGCGATCAACTTCCTTTTTTCATCCGGCGCACGTTGTAAAATATGTACCGGGCATTGCATCCATATTGTAGCGCATTGCCCGCGGGCTTTCAAGAGCTGGCGGAGCAAAATTGCGGTACAGTTTGCGTAATAGACCGTGGAGGATAAAAATTTGAAAAAAACTTAAAAAGTTTTCACAAATTCTCCACGGTTCGCCGTTATTATGGTATAGTAATAGTAACTCAAGGGTGATTTGCGCCCAGATGAGGTGGATTAGAAATGGCAAGAGTATTGATCGTTGACGATGAACCGCGCATTCGGGATTTGATCCGCGAGCACCTGCAGTACGCGGGCTTTACCTGTGCCGAAGCCGGGGACGGCACACAGGCGCTGGCCGAGCTGGCAAACGGCGGCATTGACCTGGTGATCCTTGATATTATGATGCCGTTTATGGATGGCATGACCTGCCTGCGCGAGATGCGCACCCGCAAGATCATGACACCGGTGATCATGCTGACCGCCCGCAGCGAAGAATATGACAAACTGGCCGGGCTGGAGGGCGGCGCGGATGACTATGTGGTAAAGCCGTTCAGCCCGCGGGAGCTGGTTGCCCGCGTGAAGGCCGTACTGGCCCGCACCATGCCCGCCCCGGTTGCCGAGGGTAATGTGTATACCTTTGGGAATCTGGTGATCGACACCGCCAGCCACAGCGTTAAGGTGGCCGGGCAGGAAGCCCCGCTGACCCCCAAAGAGTTTGACCTGCTGGTGTTTCTGGTCAACAACAAGGGCATTGCCCTTTCCCGCGAGAAAATTTTGCAAAAAGTGTGGAACTATGACTATTATGGCGAGGACCGCACGGTAGATACCCATGTTAAAATGTTGCGCAGCCACCTTGGCAGCTGCCGCGGCTATATTGTTACCGTGTGGGGCGTGGGGTACAAGTTTGACCCCGATACCGCACAGTAACGTTAGGGGGCCGCGATTTTGCGTAAACCAAATCAACCGGGCAGCGCACCTCACACCCATGGCTGGGCGCTGGGGGTGCAGGGCCAGCTGATGCTGTTTTTGTGCGGTATTACTGTGCTGACCCTTGGGCTGGTGTGGGGGCTGATCACCTATGGCCTGCAGCCCATGTACAACCGCAACATTCAAAAGCGGCTGGAACGCGAATCCAGCGTGATCGCCGGAATGATTGATTCCGCCGGGGGCCAGATTTCCAGCCGGGATTATGGTTCCCTGACGTTGCAGAACGAAACGTTCTGGTCCAACCTGAAAACCGCACTGGAAAACGGCGTGATCAATGTGGACAACTGCTGCATTGATATCAGCGATAACACCTGCCGCAGCGTACAGTTTTTGGAGGGGCTTTACCCCTGCATTTTACACAACAGCATGGCCACTTTCGGCGATAACATGACGGTATATACCCCAGACACCCGAACCGCCATCCTGGCCCGCCATGCCCTGTACAATGAGGGTTCGCTGTACAAAATTATTGAATCCGGCGGCAACCGGCAGATGCTGGTGGGCTGCCTGACCAAAGACGGCAGTTACGGTGTGATCGTATCCGCCAGCCTGGCACAGATTGAAACAGCCGCCGAGGTCATGCGCAGTGTGCTGATTCCGGTTGCCATCTTTTTGATTGCGCTCAACCTGTTGGTGGCGGCACTGTTCAGCCGGTGGTTCACCCGCCCGATGCGCCAGCTTTCGGAGGGTGCCCGCGAGATTGCCGACGGCAACTATGATGTTCAGGTGCCGGTAGTCCGCAATGATGAGCTGGGCCTGCTGGGGCGGGAGTTCAACCACATGGCGCAGGAAGTCAAACGCTCCGCCCAGCTGGAAAAAGATATCCTGGCTAATGTCAGCCATGACCTGCGCACCCCGCTGACCCTGATTAAGGGCTATGCCGAAACGGTGCGCGATATTACCGGCGATGACAAGGCCAAGCGCACCGAACAGTGCAGCATTATTGTGGACGAAACTGACCGCCTGAGCGCGCTGGTAAACAGCGTGATGGAGCTGAGCAAAGTTTCCAGCGGTGCAGAAAAGCTTAGCCCCGTTGATTTTGACATGAGCCAGCTTTGCTTTGAGGTCGCGGGCCGCTATGACGCCGTGTGCGAGCAGAATGGCTGGACGTTGCAGCTGGAAGCCAACAAGGAATGCATGGTACGCGCCGACCCCGCCATGATGGAACGGGTGCTGCACAACCTGTTGGGCAACGCCACCCACCATATGGGTGCGGACGGTGTGTTTGTGCTGCGGGCCATCCCCATGCCAAACGGCGGTTGCCGGGTGGAAGTGGAGGACCACGGCCCCGGCATCCCGCCGGAGGAACTGCCGCACCTGTTCGACCGCTACTATCGCGCCCGCCAGGATGCCGGCAAGACCGGTACCGGGTTGGGGCTTTCCATCACCAAGGCCATTTTGCAGCAGCATGATTTCCCCTTTGGGGTAAACAGTACGGTCGGCAAAGGTTCCACCTTCTGGTTTGAGATGAAAGCCCCACAGTAACCAAAGCATGCAGCATGCAGCCCACACAAGAGAGGAGTTTTGCCCCATGGAAAAGCTGAACAAACAGATGGACGATGCCCTGAACACCAAAGTGGCCGCCCTGAATGCCACTGACGATGAAACCGGTGACGGCAAGGTGGACGCCCTGGACCTGAAGCACCAACTGGACCGCGTGGAAGCGCAGCTGGAATTGCAGGATCAGCAAAACCGCGCCCTGCTGCGCAGCCAAAAGCGGCTGCTGTGGGCCGCTATTGCCATTGTGGTGGTGCTCTGCCTGATTATGGGCGGGCTGCTGCTGCGGTTCAACACGGCGTATAACCAGGTGATCACCACCTGCGCCCAGGTGAACGAGATTGCCGGCACCTTGCAGGACAGCCTTGCCAAGCTGGACACCGAACAGCTGGACAGCATGATGCAGACCCTGCCCGACATTGCCGATAAGCTGAGCCAGATCGATGTGGACGCCCTGAACGATGTGATGGCCAAGCTGCCCGCCACCATGGACGCAGTGGCCCAGCTGCAGCAGCAGTTGAACAGCGTGGCATCTTTCCTGGGCAACGTGAGCTCCATCTTTGGGTAAGCGGCTCCCCTGCTGTTTTTGAAAAACGGTTATCCATAATGCAAAAGCGCATGTGCATCTTTCCCGGTTCGGGAACAGCACATGCGCTTTTTGTTACAATTTTACGGCAGGATGTCAGCCGATAACTTCGACCTTTTCCATCACGACCGGGGTGCGGGGCTTATCGTTCCAGTCAGTGGCAACTGCGGCGATTTCATCCACAGCGTCCATGCCTCTGACAACATGGCCAAATGCAGCATACTGGCCATCCAGATGCGGAGCATCCTGGTGCATGATGAAGAACTGGCTGCCGGCAGAGTTGGGGTCCATAGCGCGGGCCATGCTGATCACGCCGCGGGTGTGCTTGATGGGGTTGTTCACGCCGTTCTGCAGGAATTCGCCCTTGATGTGCCAGCCGGGGCCGCCGGTGCCGTTGCCGGACGGGTCGCCGCCCTGGATCATAAAGCCGGGGATGACGCGGTGGAAGGTCAGGCCGTTATAAAAGCCCTGATTGACCAGTTTCAAAAAGTTTTCGCAGGTGATCGGTGCTGCGGTAGCATCCAGTTCAATGTCAATAGTTTTGCCGTTCTGCATCGTAATACGAACCATAGGTGTTAGTTCCTTTCGTGTTGTAATAATCTATCCGCAAAGGTCGGGCGCGGGGATGTCAGGCGGTTTCGCCTGCCTGTTCCGCATCCGGCGCTTGTTGGCTTTTGCTTTGCTCGGTTTCGGTACCGGTGATGTAGCTCATGCTGCCAAGGGTCTTTTCCAGAATTTCCTCGTCCAGCTTGCCCATCCAGTGGCCAAGGGCGGCCGTCATAAACAGCTCGCAGCGGTGCTGGGCATCCTTCAGCAGGGCAAAGGCACCGCCGTGGCGCTCTTCGCCGGTGGCGGGGTCAGTCCAATCCTCCGGCAGGTTCAGCTTGAGGTGTGCCGGGGATACATGCCCGGTGATGAACCCGCGCCCGCCAAAAAACAGCTCCAGCACCCAATAGAACGCCCGCCGCACGCCGTGGCGGCTGGTGAAAAGGCGGCGCAGGCGGTAGGTGTAATAAAAGCTGTCCGCCAGGGCTTCCACGCTGATATCCTGCCCATATACCTCCAGAATACACTGGTGCAGCAATGCGGCAATTTCCGCCAGGTCCTGCCCGACCGGCACCGGGCTGGAATCATCCGCCGGGACCTCCGAAACGCCGGTATCCTCGGCATGCAGGGTGGAATCCAGCGCAATTTCAAAGTAGCCGTGGCCGCCTTTCATGCCGTAGGGCTGGCCGGGGCTGCTGACGAACACAACGTAAGGGTGCATAACGGTATCCGCCGCATAGTGGCACAAAAAGCCCAGCGTATACTCGATCTGCGCCTGGGTGTGGGTGTGGTGCAGCAGGGCCAGCAGAAAGGCGCCGGTCTTATCCTCGTGCATACGGTTGCCAAGCAGCGGCAGGTTATAGGTGCGGTTTTGGCCCTTTTTCCACACTTCATAGCAGAAAAAGCTGTCCGGCCCATTGGCACCGGCGGCAAACGCTGCGGGGCATTGCAATTTATAATGGATGGCATGCGCGGCCTTTTGGGCGGTGCGCACATGGGTGTAGCCTTCCGGCATAGGGGGGTCACTTCCTTTTGAGATAGCCCTAAGGTGTCTCTGAAACGTCGAAAATATATTCTGTTTCTACAAACGCAGCGGGATTTTGCGTTAAGGCAATACCGCATAATTCTAAGTGCCGATACGGCGAGCGAGGTGCGGCAGATGCCAAGCCAAAAGCGCAGATAATACTGGATGTCTTATCGAGCATTTTGGCAACGCAGATGCCGTGCCGCAGCTGCCGGAGCGGTGCTTAAGCCGCAAGGCGGGAATTGTGCGGTGTTGCCTTAAAAACTCTTGGAATCCACAAAGAATTCCTGCGGCTCTTTGCCTTAAATCCTGTCTGTGTTTGCGAAATATCCGTCATTTTCTTTGTTTTCAGATATACCTTAAAAAGGGGTATATTCCCCAGGTGTACCTGAACAGAATATACCCCTATATTGTAATGCGAATCGAATATCTTGTCAAATTTACTGCTTGGCGTGCTCTGCTTTGGGCAAAAAGCCGAAGTACAGCACCGCGCCCACAATGATGATAATAATGATGGACAAAATGCCGTAATGGCTGGACTGGGCGTTGATCGCATCGATCTGCTCCGCCGTTGCGGTCTGAGCGGTCAGCCCCTGGACCCCCAGCATTCCATTTGCCACCACACTGCTGACAACGCCGACCAAAGCCGGGCCCATGATGGAGCTGAACTTGCCAAAGATATCGAAGAAGCCGAAGAACTCGCCGGAGCGGTCCTTATCCGGGATCAGCTTGCCGTACATGGAGCGGGACAGCGCCTGAATGCCGCCCTGGCTGGTGGCGCACAGCACAGCCAGCACCCAGAACTGCCACAGGCTGTTCATAAAGAACGCAAAGATGCAGATGAACATATACACGCAGATGCCAAAGCCCACCATGGTGCGGGCACCGAACTTTTCGCTGCACTTGATGTAAAGCAGGCAGAACGGCAGGCCCAGAATCTGCACCAGCAGCAACGCCAGCATCATGCCTGTGGAATCCAGCCCCAGGTTGGTGCCATAGGTGGTTGCCATGCTGATGACGGTGTGCACGCCGTCAATATAGAAGAAATACGAAAGAATATAGATCAGCATCGGCTTGTTGGCAATGATCTCCTTGATGGTGGTACCAACGCCCTTAATGCTGCGGGCAACATCGCCCTTTTCATACGGCTTGCCAGAGGTCTGCTCGCAGTTTTTCAGCAGCGGCAAGCTGAACGCCAGCCACCACACAGCGGTCAGGCCAAACACAAACGCCAGGCAGGTCAGCATGGGCACGCCAACCAGGTTCATGATCAGAAAAATAAGCAGCGGAATGGTGGAGCCGCCGATGTAACCCAGGCCGTACCCCATGGTGGAGACTTTATCCATGCGGTCCTCGGTGGTAACATCGGTCAAAAAGGCATCGTAATAGATGGCGGAAGCATCAAAACCAATGACGCTGACGATGTACAGAACCAGGATCAGGCTGGCCACCTTGCCTGCTGCCACCGGGCCGGAGGTAAAATCCATCCCAGGCGTAAACGCCATGCCCGCGCAGGCTGCAACGCCCAGCAACATGAAAAAGCTGAACAGCTTTTTGCGCATACCGCGGATATCGCCAAACACGCCCAGGAACGGAGCGGCCAGCGCCACGATCAGCATGGCGATGCTGGTTGCATAGCCCCAGGTGGACATGCTGGAAACACTGTCCGCCGTATAGCCCGCAACCGTGTCAAAAAAGATGGGGAGCAGCGTTACAATGATAACGGAATGGGCGCTGTTGGCCCAGTCGTACATCATCCAACTGATTTCCTGCTTGGTATAGCCTTTAAGGATGTGCATGGGGTACCTCCTGATTTTGCATCCCGCCGCCGGGCAGGCCGCATTTACAGGGCAAAATTGCCCTTATTGGTATTGTAGCATTTCAGGCAGGCAAAAACAACAAGCCCCGCGTATGCGGGGCGTAAAAATCTGGTCAACTTTTCCGTCGTTTTTAACGAAATTGCACAAATATATTATTTTTGTTCAAATGTCAGTTTGCATTTTCAGAGGCAGCTTCCGCAGCGCTCGCTGCGGGTTCAGTGGCTTCCATCGTCACATCGTCCTGCGCTGCGGGTGTTTCCTCACTGGCTGCGGTTTCCCCAGCGTTGTCCGTGTCCGTCAGGTCCTGGCCGGCTTCGTTTTCCACGCGGTTCTGCATGTACTCTTCCAGCTCATCACCAAATTCAACGGTGCCGTATTCATTTTGGTAATCGGTCAGCGGGTTGGTGCCAAAGGCGGCCATGTAGCGGTTCAACAGTTCATCGCCGTCCTTTTTGGGCACATCATCCAGGCTGGTGTAGGCATCGCCGTCCACATAGTACATGGTATCAACATGGGCCGCAATGTTTTGCAGGTTGCCGTGCATTTCCCACTCATCCAGCCATACACTCCACACTTCGCCATCGGTCAGGTTGCTCTGGTCCACATCAAAGCGATAGTATTCTACCGGGATATCCGTGGCATTTACCGCATCCATTACCTTCATGCAGTCGCGCACAAATTCTTCGGCGGTGGTCTGGGCACCGTAATTCATGGTCAGGTACACCGTTGCGTGCATCGTACCCACCGGCATATCCATGAACCAGCTCGCGCTGCTGACATCGATGGAATAATCATGTACAAAATCATGGGCATTGGGGATATTGCTCAGTGCCTTCTGAACAGACTTCTTGTACTGTTCCTCGGTGGTAACACGCTTGGTCACGTTTTCGGGAGTGAATGCCTGGGCTACTGCGGCCACTGCACCGGAAGCCCCCGCCGTGAGCATGATGATAATGCAGAGGAAGATGGAAATGCCGTCATACTTGATCTTTACATCGGGGCGTGCGGCGTAAATCAGCACCTCAATGCCCAGAACGATCAGCACCATCGGGGCATACTTTACCACGCTGAGCACATTGACATTCGGCATAAAAATCTGGGCCAGCTGGATGGCACCGATGGCAACCAGCATCAGGCCAAGGCTGAAGGTGCCCACCCGCCGCACTTTGACCGGGGGCTTGGGGGCCGTTTCGGGCGCGGCCTGCGCGGTGGTTTCCTGGCTGGCATCCTGGCAGGTATCCTGGGTCGGTTCCTCCGGCACAGGGGTATTCTGGTTAAAATTGTTTTCCATAGTTAATCACCATTTTCTCTTTTGTCTGTTGAATCATTGTCAGGCTATCGGGCGGCGCTGTTTTTATTCCAAATGGCCGCAGGTTACCAGGCGGGGTGCTGTGCTGCACCCTGCCCTACACTTTCTTTTCAATTTTCTTTTCTAATTTGCTTGCTTTGCCGGTTCAGCCCTGGTACGGGGGCAGGTCATCGGTATCGTTGTGGTGGGCATGTTTGCCAAAGCCCAGCAGGCGGCCGCCAAAAGCAATCAGCAGCACCGCCACCACAACGGAAGGGATTGCGTTGTTGATGGTATAGATTATATCCCAGTAAACGCCCAGCTGCTGCAGAATATTGCTCACGATCGGCCAGATCACGCTGTTATACATCACATAGGCACCCGTAAGCAGCAGGCACCAGCCAATGATTTTGTTCATTTTGGGGGTCATTTTGGTTTTGGCATCGCCGAGCTGATTCTGCCAGTCCGGCGGGAGCAGGAAGCCATCCGGCTTGGGGTCCCCTGCTACCAGGTAGCGGATGAGGTCATAGGTGTCAAAAAAGCTGAACATATACACCACGGCGACGCCCACCACCAGCGGGGAAATGATGGCGCCCAGCATGATGAACAGGCAGAAGTAGACCAGCAGCGAGGTACCGCGCTTCATATACCCGTAATACATCTGCCCTGCGCCGGGGATGCAGGCAAAAATAAAGGTCAAAAATGCGTTTTTCTTCATAGTGTATCACTCTCCGTGGGCGGGGCTGCCGCCGTTATTGGTGGGGTTGCTGCGGGGCACAACCGGGTCGGCCAGCTGGGCCAGCCCACTGTTGATGGTAAGCTGCATTCCGTCGAACATATTGCTCAGGCCGCTGCTCATGCTGTCAAACATACCGCCAAGCGCCTGGCTTACCGTCACTCTGGGGGTAACGTCCGGCAGCTGCTGCACGGACTTTTGCACCGTACCAACGCCGCCAAAGAACCCGAACCGCCACAGCGCAAAGGCCAGCATTACGGCGGCAGCCGTGGAAACATAGCGGTTTGTCATAATGCGGAAGCTGCGCAGCCGCATCAGGGCCTGCACCTGGGGGATCAGATCCCGCATAGGCTGTTTCAGCTTTTCGGGGGCCGATTCAATCAGGGCGGTATAGCGGGCAAGGCAGTAATCACAGAAGGTCATGTGCTCTGCGGCCTCCAGGCTGCCCAGTTCATCCAGGCAGCCCTCCTGCAGGGCGTGCAGCCCCTCATCCGTCAGGTGGCCTTCAGCATCAAACAGGGCTTCGTTATCAAATGGGGTGTTATTTTCGTTTTGCGGAAACATTGCCTGTTCCATTATTCCTGCCTCCTTTCCATGATCTGTTTGCGCAGGATCGCTTTTGCGCGGAACAGCTGGTTCTGAACAGTGGGTGTCGGGCGGCCCAGCTTTTGGGCTATGGCCGCCACGGGCAGCCCGTCCAGCAGATACATGGCCGCGGCCCGGCCATAGGGTTCGCGCAGGGTGCGCACCATCGTTTCCAGCTCTGCGGCATCGGTCTGGCGCATAAATTCATCCTGCGGGTCCGGCTCTGCGCTTTGCAGGCCGCTGCCGGGCGGCGGTGTGCCGCGTGGTTCCGGCATCGTTTCGTCGGATTGTGCCTCCACCCTGCGCGCCCAGGAGCTTTTCAGGTGGTCCTTGCATTTGTTGGCCGCCACACGCACCAGCCATTGCTTATAGTATTGAGGCTCGCACCGGTCAATGGACGACCATGCCGAAAGGAAGGTATCCTGGGTCAGATCCTCGGCGGTGTGGGGGTTGTGGACAAACTGCAAACAAACGGTATAAACCAGTTTTTGGTATTGCTGCATCAGCTGGGTAAAATCTGTTTGGTTCAGTGCCCCACACCTCCTTTCGCATTCATCTGCCGGTGCGCTTTCTTTGTTGGAAGCGCTTCTGTATACTAATACGAAAAATGCTCCCGGTATTTTGCAGCGGGAGCAGATATTTTTGAAAAAATTATGAGGCAATACCGCACAATTCCCGCCTGACGGCTTAAGCACCGCTCCGGCGGCTGCGGCACGGCATCTGCGTTGCCAAAATGCTCGATAATGTCGGGTTGCGGTACCCGCATCGTGCTTCGGGGGCAAAAGCCCCTCGCACTCTGCGACCGCTGCCCCTGCTTCGGTTCGCTGCATCCGCCACTGGCGGCGCTCACCTTTGCAGCATCCAGTATTATCTGCGCTTTTGGCTTGGCATCTGCCGCACCTCGCTCGCCGTATCGGCACTTAGAATTATGCGGTATTGCCATGAAAATTTCAGATTGTCGAAAAGGTCTTCATAGGGGGCGCATTGTGCGCCCGATGCCTTGCGGAGAATGATGTGATGGAATATATGGCAAGGTCCGACATACGGGACGATGCGAAGCATCGTCCCCTACATGTTTTATACCCACATGCTCTGCAAAAGAAAGGCACAGTTTTTTCGACACACCGAATATTTCTTGGACGTTTTGCAGCTTTACAGTTCCAGCAGCACCGGGCAATGGTCGCTGCCCTGCACATCCATCAAAATCTCGGCCTTTTTGATCTGTGGGGCCAGCCGGTCCGATACCAGGAAATAGTCAATGCGCCAGCCTGCGTTCCGCTCTCTTGCGCGGAACCGCATGCTCCACCAGCTGTACATGCCGGTGGCATCAGGGTACAGGTAGCGGAAGCTATCGGTAAAGCCAGCGGCCAGCAGCTCGTTCAGCTTGCCGCGCTCCTGGTCCGAAAAGCCCGCAGCACCGCGGTTGGGGCCGGGGTTCTTCAGGTCAATATCCTCATGGGCCACGTTCAAATCTCCGCACAGGATCACCGGCTTTTTGCTGTCCAGATCTTTCAGGTAGGCGCGCAAGTCGTCCTCCCACTGCATGCGGTAGTCAATGCGGGCCAGCTCGTTTTGGGAGTTGGGTACATAGACATTGACGAGGTAGTAATCCTCAAATTCCAGTGTGATGGCACGGCCTTCGTGGCTGTGGGCTTCCACCCCAATGCCGTTCCAGGCGTTCAGGGGCTTTACGCGGGTATAGATCAGCGTGCCGGAATAGCCCTTTTTCTCAGCGCTGTTGATGTATTCGGCATAGCCTTCGGGGGCAAAATCCGCCTGGCCGGGCTGCATTTTGGTTTCCTGAATGCAGAACACATCCGCATCCAGCTGGTTGAAAGTATCCTCAAAGCCTTTTTTCAGGCAGGCGCGCAGGCCGTTCACATTCCAACTGATAAGCTTCATCGGGGGTTCCTCCTATTATTTTGCCACACATTTTTTCTTCCACGCACCAGATACAAAGCGGACCACAAAGCAGGTCACGCGGCACACCCAGTCCACCACCATGGCGATCCAGACGCCGACAGCACCCATACCCATCTGAACGCACAGGATGTAAGAGAACGCCAAACGCCAGATTCCCATGGACAGAATGGAAGTAAGCATGGTAAAGCGCACATCATTGGCTGCACGCAGGGCGTTGGGCAGAACAAAGCCCGCCGGCCACAGGAATATGGCGCTGCCCGCATGGATCATAACCAGCAGCCAGGCCAGGTGGCGGGTTTCATCCGAAAGGGTGTACACGCTGAGCAGCGGGTTCAGGAAGATCAAAATCAGGGCATTGGTAGCGCCCTGGGCAATGTAATCCCACAGCAGCAGCTTTTTGGTAAAGTAGCTGGCCTGGTCCAGCTGTTGGGCGCCCACACAGCGCCCCACCACAGTGATCATGGCAAGGCCGATGGCCTGGCCCACAATGCAGCCCATGCCGTCCAGGTTGTTGGCCACCGCATTGGCGGAAATATGCACCGTGCCGAACAAAGAGATCATACTGACGACCAGCACACGCCCCAGCTGGAACAGGCTGTTTTCCAGCGCGGATGGGATGCCGATATACAAAATGTTCTTTGCCATCTGGGGCTGCAGGTGCTTGACGCCATCCCAGGTAACGCGGGCGACATTATCATGCCGGGTGGTCAGTTTCAGGATGATGACAGCGCCCAGCACGCGGGAAACCAGCGTGGGCACCGCAACACCGGCAACCCCCATGCGCAGCACAAAGATGCAGAACGCATTGCCCACAATATTGGTAATGTTCATGATAACGGATACCCGCATGGATACCTCGCTGTTGCCGACGGAGCGGAAGATGGCCGCGCCCGCGTTGTACAGCGCCAAAAACGGGTAAGAGATTGCCGTGATGGTAAAGTAGATCATGGCTGCCTGGAACACATCGTCCGCAATGCTGCCAAAGAACAGCCGCAGCATGGGCCCGCGCAGCAGCAGGCAGAGCGCCATGACAGCCGTACCCAGGATAGAGCTTAAAGTAACCAGCTGCCCCGCGCTGCGGGAGGCTTCCCCCGGCTTTTTGGCTCCCAGGAACTGGCTGGTGATAACCGCGCCGCCGGTGGCCAGCGCGGCAAAAATATTCAGGATCAGGTAGTTGATCATATCCACCAGCGAAACACCGGAAATGGCGGCTTCGCCTACGCTGGATACCATCACGGTATCGGACATGCCCACCAGCACGTTCAGCGCCTGCTCCACCACCAGCGGCCACAATAGTGTTAGCAGCATACGGTTGGTAAATAGTTTTTGTTGTGTCTGCATTGTCAGACCTTCCTTCTTTCCTCTCCGCTCTAAGGTGTGTATCTGAAAGAAAAGAAGATGCCGCATTTTGCAAGCGCAAAATCCGGCTGTAACTGCCGAAACAGACTGTACTTTTGACTTTTCAGATACACCCCAGGGCAAAAACTACCCCATTTTTATCATTCAGGCAGAAGTATACCACAAAAAATGCCCCCGTGCAACGGGAGCATTTTTGCTGTATGCGGTTCAATTTTGCGCTGATAAGCAAATAACAAACGGTACCCTTATTCGTACCGCAGGGCGTCGATGGGGTCCATCTTGGCAGCCTTTTTGGCGGGGTAATAGCCAAAGAACACGCCGATGGCCATGCTGAACGCCACGGCAATGATGATGGCCGCCACGCTGGGTCTGGCCGAATAGCCCATGACCTGGCTGAGCACAGAACCAAGGCCGATGCCCAGCCCCACACCGATGACGCCGCCAATAGCGCACAGCACAATGGATTCAATGCCCGCCAGTTCGTCATCGTCTGCTTTATGGATATCCACCCCGTCCAGCGTATACTCGCCAGAGGTCGGCTTGTCCAGCACGCCGATAATATTCATCAGGGTACTTTTGCCGGAGCCGGATTCACCCACAATCGCAACGAACTCCCCCGGCCACACAGTCAAATTAAACATGTGTGATGGGCCATGCCGGATATCACTCTCCGAAATCCGCCAATCCCCCTGCCCTTCCCCAAAAAACAAAAAGCCCCATTTCCAATAGGAAACGAGGCTTTGATGCAAAATGAGCAATTTTTTGCGAATTCTGCAATTTTTTTTACCGCTCCTCGCGGAAGTAGGAAAGGCCCAGATGCTCCGGGGGCTGGTTTTCCTTCTTTTTGCGCAGGCTGACCACGATCAATACCACGATGGTAACCACATACGGCAGCATCTGGATCAGGTCAGTCATATAGCTGGCAACAGTAACGCCAAGCAGGCTGGGCAGGAACTGATACAGCCAGTACAGCACGCCGAACAGGTAAGCGCCCCAAATGGCGTTCAGCGGCTTCCAGGTGGTAAAGATGACCAGCGCTACAGCCAGCCAGCCCAAGGCTTCGATCTGGCCGGTGGTTGCCCAGATGCCCTGGTTATAATCCAGAACATAATACAAACCACCCACACCACAGATGGCAGCACCCGTGCAGGTAGCCACATATTTATACAGCGTAACGTTAATGCCGGCGGCATCGGCAGTGGCGGGGTTTTCGCCAACCGCGCGCAGGTTCAGGCCCGCGCGGGTGCGGGTAAAGAACCAGTGCAGCACAACTGCCAGCACAATGGCCGCATAAGCCAAAAAGCCGTAAGAGAAGAGCACCTCGCCCACAACGCCAAGGCCGGAAAGCACCGGGATCTTGGCACTGAATGCTTTATAAGCCAGCGGTGCCGCGGTGTAGCTGGCGCCGTTCAGGATAAACACACCAAAAAAGTTTGCCACGCCCATGCCAAAAGTGGTCAGTGCAAGGCCCGTCACGTTCTGGTTGGCGCGCAGGGTAATGGTCAAAAACGCATAAATCAGACCGCCCAGCGCGGATGCGATCAAAGCGCACAGCAGGGCCAGAATCACGCAGACAAAGGCGCTGGGGTTGGCGCTGAGTTTTTCATAATAATAAGCGCTGGCAAAACCGGCAAAGCCGCCCAGATACATGATACCGGGAACACCCAGGTTCAGGTTGCCGGATTTTTCGGTCAGGGTCTCGCCCAAAGCGCCGTACATAATGATGGTGCCAAACGGGATGGCACGCAGGATCCATGCAATCAGACTGCTCATACTTACTTGCCCTCCTTACCATCATGATGGCCGCGCCAGACCAGGCGGTAGTTGATGAAAAATTCGCTGCCCAGGATAAAGAACAGGATAATGCCGGTGATGATATCCGCTGCATATTCGTTCAGGGAATAAGCAGAAGCAATTTCCGAAGCGCCGCGGTCCAAGAAGATCAGCAGGAAGGAGATCAGCATCATATAGAAGGTGTTGAACTTTGCCAGCCAGGCCACAATAATGGCGGTGAAGCCGTTGCCGCCTGCCGAGGTGGTGGAGATCGTCTGGTCCTTACCGGCCACAACCAAAAAGCCGCACAGGCCGCAGATGGCACCGGACAGCAGCATAGTGCGGATCATTACGCGGCTGACATTGATACCGGCATAGCGGGCGGTGTTTTCACTCTCGCCCACAACGCTGATCTCGTACCCCTGCTTGGAGTATTTGAGGTAAGCGTACATCGCAAAGGTCAGCACCAGCACCACAATAATATTGATGGTGTAGCGTTGGCCGTTGATCACGGGCAGCCAGCCAGCCTTGGTGGCTTTGTTCAGGGTGCCCAGGCTGGATGCCTGGCCGCGCATGATATTCGTCATGCAGGCCACAATGCTGGTGGCAACGTAGTTCATCATCAGGGTGAACAGCGTTTCGTTGGTGTTCCAGCGGGATTTGAACCAGGCCGGAACAAAGGCCCAGATGGCACCGGCCAGCACACTGCCGATGACCATGGCGGCAAACAGCAGCGGTGCGGGCAGGCTGCTGCCAAAATACACCATGATGAGCGCCGCGACCAGGCCGCCGATCAGCACCTGGCCTTCGCCGCCGATGTTCCAAAAGCGCATCTTAAAGGCGGGAGCCAGTGCAATGGCAATGCACAGCAGGCTGGAAAGATCACGCAGCGCCCAAGAGAAACGGGTGGTGTTCATAAACGTGCCGTTCCACATAACGCCGTACACGCTGATGGGGTTCAGGCCGGTAACAAAAAAGATGAAGAACGCATCCACAACAAGTGCCAGCAGGATAGCAATGGCGCGCACCAGCACTTTTTGCACAAAGGTGGCACCCTCCCGCTTGGAGATACGCACAAGCGGTTCAGCTGCAGTTTTGCTCATCATTTGCCCTCCTTTTGTACAAGGTTGGTCATGCGCAGGCCAACTTCTTCCTTGGTGGTGGTGCGGGCATCCAGCATGCCGTTGGCTTTGCCGCCGCACAGCACCAGAATACGGTCACACAGCTCCAGCAGAACGTCCAGGTCCTCGCCGACGTAAATCACGGCAACACCTTTTTCTTTCTGCTCATTCAGCAGGTTGTAAATGGTGTAGGATGTATTGATGTCCAGGCCGCGCACAGCGTAAGCCGTCATCAGCACAATGGGCGAAGCCGCCAGCTCGCGGCCAACCAGCACCTTTTGCACGTTGCCGCCGGACAGGCGGGAAACGGGGGTATTCAGGCCGGGGGTAACCACGCCAAGTTCCTTGCGGATCTTTTCGGCCAGTTCACGCGGGGCACGGTGGTCCACCAGCGGGGAGCGGCCTTCGCCATAGCTTTTCAGCATCATGTTGTCCGTCATGCCCATGGTGCCAACCAGGCCCATGCCCAGGCGGTCCTCCGGCACAAAGCTCAGGTGCACACCGGCATCGCGGATGTCCTTGGGACTCTTGCCCAGCAGCTCCATCGGCTTGTCCTCTTCGCCGGGGGCAAAAAACTTAACGTCGGAGCCGGATTCGGTATGCTGCAAACCGGCAATGGCTTCCAGCAGTTCTTTCTGGCCGTTGCCGGAAATACCGGCAATGCCCAAAATCTCGCCGCCATACACATCAAAGCTCACATCATCCAGCACGTTGGTACCTTCGGGGCTGCGCACCGAAAGGTGGCTGATAGCCAAACGCCGGGTGGGGTCCTGCGGCGTGGTGCGGTTGATGTTCAGCTCCACCTTCTGGCCCACCATCATCTCAGTCAGGCTGGCTTCCGTTGCGGCGGCGGTTTCCACCGTGCCAACGTATTCGCCCTTGCGCAGAATTGCCACGCGGTCCGAAACCGAAAGCACCTCATGCAGCTTGTGGGTAATGATGACCACGGCCTTGCCGTCCGCCTTCATGTTGCGTATCACGGCAAACAGCTTTTCGGTTTCCTGCGGGGTCAGCACGGCAGTGGGTTCGTCCAGGATCAGGATATCTGCACCGCGGAACAGCACCTTTACAATTTCCAGTGTCTGCTTCTGGCTTACGCTCATCTCGTAAACCTTCTGGTCCAGATCCAGCGCAAACTGGTATTTTTCGCAAATCGCACGGGCTTTGTCCCGCACGCGGCGCAGGTCAAATTTTTCGCCTTTGTCCATGCTCAGGGCAATGTTTTCCACGGCGGTAAACACATCCACCAGTTTGAAGTGCTGGTGAATCATGCCAATACCAAGGGCAAGGGCATCGCGCGGGGAACGGATATCTGCCGGCTGGCCGTTGACGATGATCTGCCCGCCGTCCGGGTAATAGATACCGGCGATCATATTCATCAGGGTGGTTTTGCCGGAGCCGTTCTCGCCCAGCAGGGACAAAATCTCCCCGCGGCGGATATTCATGGTAACATCATGGTTTGCAATGACCGGGCCAAAAGTTTTGGTTACATGTTCCAGCTGGATGGCGTACTCAGTCTGCGGCATGGGAATGCTCCTCTCTGTAAAAATCCATCATGCGGTGCCGTAAACACCAATAGAGGGAAGCTCTGTTCAGTAACAGGCAGAGCTTCCCTCCATGTCAGTTCAGTTTGTGGGATCAGGCAACCGGGTCTGCATCCTCGGTAATGCCGTCAATGCGCAGGGAGAAATACGGAGCGCTGCGCAGGGTGGATTCAGAGAAGTAACCATCGGTGATGGCTTCCTCGGTATCGCCCTGGTACACAGCAACCGGGGTGCCGGTGGAGTAATCATAGAAAGTCAGGTCGATGGGAGCGGTGGTAACAGTCTCACCGTTGACGGTGAACTTGCTGGTATCAAACACATGCAGGCTGCCATCTTTCAGGGCTGCTTCCACTTCGGCAACCTTCTCGGCAGTGCCTTCGGCAACTTCGGGGCCAAGGTCAGTGATGGCAACAGCGCCTTCGTTGTAACCCTCGGACCAGTTGGTAGCCGGGTTTTCGCCGTCCATCATGCTCTTGAACAGGTATTCATAGTAAACTTCCCAAACGTTGGTGGCGGAGGTCAGGGCAGCGGTGGGAGCGGTCTCCAGCATGTCGATGTTGTAACCGACAGAGTAGCAGATCTTGCCGGCATCCTTCTGCTTCTGGGTGGCAGCGGGAGCGCCGGTGGAGTCAGCATGCTGACCAATGATCACGCTGCCGTTTGCAATCAGAGCTTCGGCAGCAGCGCCTTCCTTGTCGATATCGAACCAGGAGTTGGTGTACATAACTTCCATGGCAACATTGGGGTAAACGCTCTGCACGCCCAGGAAGAATGCAGTGTAGCCGGAAACAACCTCAGCATAGTTGTAAGCGCCAACATAGCCGATCTTGACCTTGCCGTCAGCGGTAAAGCTGTTGGGCTGGGTCTCCGGGGTCAGGGTGCCGGACTCAACCAGTTCCTGCAGCTTCATACCGGCAACAACACCGGCAACATAGCGGCTCTCATAAACATTGGTGAAAGCGTTCTTGAAGTTATCCAGGCCAGTCAGGGCAGCAAAATCACCGGTCATGGAAACAAAAGTGACATCGGGATACTTTTCAGCTTCTTCTACGATATAGGTCTGGTGGCCGTAAGAGTTGGAAACAACAAGGTTGCAGCCCTGGCCAACCAGGTCTTCTGCAGCGTCAGAGCACTCAGCACCTTCGGGAACCTTGTACTTCCAAACGATCTGGCTGTCGCTCATGCCAAGCTTCTGTGCAGCAGCCTTGATGCCGTTGATATGCGCAGCAGTGTAGCCTTCCGTCTCGTCGCCAATCGTGATAACGCCAACCTTCAGGTCGCTGGCAGCTGCATCGGTAGCAGTGGCAGCGTCAGCGGTAGAATCTGCTGCCGCACTGGATGCAGCAGTGCTGCCGCAGGCGGCCATGCTGAGCAGCATAGCTGCGGACAACACAATACCCAACAATTTTTTCATGTGTGAGTGCTCCTTTTCTTTTTACGTCTGGCCCGGCGGCAGCTGCCAGCCGGAGCCACGGTCCTAAAACCAAAAATGCGCCGTTTTGCTGCGTGCTTGCAGGAAATCCGACACATTCTTTTCACATATGTTATTGTATACGCGGCAGGGACATTTTTCAATGCTTTGTGAATACGTTGTTAAAAGTTTGTAAATTACGGAACAATTTTCAAATTTCGGCTGCGTTCTGCCAGCAAAACGCACAATCTTTTATCCGTAAAGTATGACTTTTGAACAAAAATCTGCGCTTCATCAGCGCTGATGAAGGTAGCGGCGGTCCAGGCCGTGTTTTTCTGCCGCGTTCAGGGCCAGCCACATCAAGGCAACTTCAATGGGGATCATGATGGTGTTTTTGACCATGCCGGTGCTCAGGTAATACAGGTAACCCTTGCCATACAACATAGCTTTCCACACACTGCCCAGCAGCACATTGCTGCCGTAATTGATCAGCAGACGGGTCACGATCAGGCGCGGGATAGTGGGTTTGCGCTGGTAGAGCATAACGCCGTAAATCAGGCCGGACAACATGGCCGTAATCAGATAGCCGGGGAAATACGGCTCGCCATAGCTGGAAAGCAGAAAGCCCAGCGTATCAATGACCGCACCAACGCCCATGCCCACCAGCGGGCCATAACAGGCGCACCCCAGCGAAACCACCACAAAGCTGAAATAGATCTTCAGGCTCTGGCCCAGCAGATAGATGGGGAAGCTTTCCAGAATAATGGCCAGCGCCGTGACCATACCGGCAAAAGCCAGAACGCGGATGTTCTTAAACTCATCGGCGGCCTGCTGCCAATAGGCCGCGGCATACAGCGGGGTACGAACTTGAACGGATTTTTGCATAATAAAATACCTCCATCGTGCGTGTTGCCGCACAAGGGAGGGTAAAGGGCAGGTGTGCAACCACACCCGCCGTTGCACACCTTTATGCAGCAGTGGGATGCGAAACCAGCACCGCGTGCCGGCAGCGGCGTGCACATTGCACTCCCCTGCCCTGCATCTTCGTCCTGCCACAACTCCCCGTTGGTCAGGCACTGCGGCAAAGCGGCGCCATTGCCGCTTTGCCTAACGCGCGGGTTTCTACTCTGCGTAAATATTATTTTACTGCTTTAGTATACCGCACTTTATGCAGATTGCAATAGTTTTTGCTGATTTTTTGTGGAGGGTGGGGGTAGGCTATAAAATTGGGAACGATGCGCATATGTTTGAGGGTTTTATATGGGGATAGCGGCGGGGCCAGGTGACCCCGCCCTACAGGAATGCTCATGTGCGGTAAAGTAACACACAACAATTTGATAGACAACAGCTCCCCTATTCCGAGTGTCAGATACAGCTATTTTTGATAACTGTATCTGGCAATTTTATTTTGAGGATTGACTATGATTATATATGTGTTATAATGTACTTGTACATTAAGTACATTGTAAAAGCAAAGGCGGTGAGTTATGGAAATCATCATCAGTAATAACGCCAACAAGCCGATATATGAGCAAATCACATCACAGATTAAAGCTATGATAATGAGTGGGGAGTTACAATCCGGAGACGCAATCCCCTCAATGCGCGCATTGGCAAAATCAATTCATGTAAGTGTCATTACGGTTCAAAAATCCTATGAAGATTTGCAAAGGGACGGTTTCATAGAAACCACAGTAGGCAGAGGGAGTTTTGTCTCAGCACAAAACAAGGAATTTTATCAAGAAGAACAACAACGTATTGCGGAAGAACATTTGGAGATAGCCGCAGAAATCGGAAGAACAAATAACATTTCTTTGTCAAAACTAACTGAATTATTGACAATGTTTTATAAGGAGGACAGATGATATGAATTATGCTTTAGAACTGAAAGAAGTATCTAAAACTTACGAAAACTCTGACTTTGTATTAGACAAAGTTTCATTTACATTACCGACAGGAGCAGTCATGGGATTTGTAGGTGAAAATGGTGCAGGAAAAACCACAACAATCGGTTGTGTGTTGAATACTCTTTTCCGGAATTCAGGAGTAGTCCGGTTGTTTGGAAAAGAAATGACAGATGATGATATTGAACTTCGTGAAAATATAGGTGTTGTCTATGACGGTAATAATTTCCCCGACTACCTTACAGCTGGGCAGTTATCAGATATTATGCAGGGAGTATATCAGAAATGGGATAATGCCCTTTTCCAAAAATATCTCAATACATTTCACTTAAACAAAAGTCAGAAAATCGGCAGGTATTCCAAAGGTATGACGATGAAGCTGGCAATAGCTGTAGCGTTAGCACACCACCCTAAATTGTTGATTTTAGACGAAGCTACCAGCGGACTTGACCCGGTAATGCGTGATGAAATGTTAGATGTATTTTTGGAATTTGTTGGAACAGACGAACATTCCATTCTGCTTTCATCACATATTACCAGTGACTTAGAGAAAATAGCGGACTACATCACTTTCATTCATAACGGCAAAATCATATTGACAGAACGCAAGGATAATTTGATTTACAACTACGCCATTTTGAGATGTAGGGAAAAGCAGTTTGCTGAACTTGACACGAAAGATATACTTGCATACCGCAGACAAGATTATCAAATTGATGTATTGGTCAGCGACAAAAGGCAGGCAGAACGAAAATATGCAGGAGTGGTAATAGACCATGCTACGATTGACGAAATTATGCTGGTTTTGGTGAAGGGGGACAGACAATGAAAGGACTTTTGAAAAATAATCTGTATGGAGTAATTGAGAACATTAAAATTGTATTTGCGTTCATTACTTTATTGGGTATGGCGCTTTTATTTACCGGCGAAGCAAGCCTATTGAATATATTTTCATTGATTGTCGCTCCCGTTGTGGCAGTATTGACAATTTCATGCTTGCGCAAAGAAAGCTCTTCAAAATGGAGCAAATATAAACTTACGCTACCTGTTAAGAGAAAAGAAATTGTAAAAGGTCAATACATTAGCCACTTTCTCATAAGTCTGGCAGGAATGCTTACTGTTGCATTGTTTATATTATTGACAGTCTTGATACATGGTAATCAATACTTTTACTACGGATTTAGAGATGCTGTTACTTTAATTTTGTTAGGTGGGATTTTATCTATTTTAATAGGTGCAATTGCTTATCCGTTGTATTATTTATGGGGAGCAGAACGCACAGAGATTATATTGGTTCTAAGTGTAGTGCTTTCAATCGCTGTAATTATGGGCTTGAGTATTTTTGTGAATTTTTTTACAGGAAGCGGAGATGTTTCAGATACAGTGTATTATATTAGTTTAAGTGCAATCATGGCAATTACAGTGCTTATATTCCTGCTATCTTACTTTTTAACTTGTCAAATATTCAAGTACAAAGAGTATTGATGCCACTGAAAAATAGCAAATCCAGCCGAGCCAGTCAACGGCAAGTGAATGGGCTGCGCCTACCGTTTACAGCCCCGTCTGTCCTTGCTGGTGGGTAATCAAGGGGCGACAGCAAAAAGTGCTGCCGCCCTTTTCCATAATCGAAGAAAGGGGGATTTTCCATGACTGAATATGAAACCTATCAAGAACATATCCGCTACGCCCACAATGCGTATTGCCGGATTGTCATTCGCCATGCGTCCTTTAGTGCCGCCCGTATGCTGGCAGCGAGGTGGAAGCGGGAAATCTCCTTTGAATACTTGACCGAAGAAAAGTTTGTCCCATTAAGCACCACAGACGAGTATTTTCAAGTGCCGGACTATGGCGAAACTTATCCGTTCTCTGTCCGGGGGCAGACGATACTTTTAGATAACTGCGCCCTTGCTACGGCTCTTTCCCGATTGCCGGAACAGACGCGGAAGGAAATCTTTTTGTATTATTTCCGGCACATGACGCAGAAAAAAATCAGGGAACAAAGCGGCAGGGCACGCAGTACAATCGGACGGCATATCCAGCTTGCCTTGAAGCAACTGAAAGAGGAAATGGAGGTGTTGTCCCATGAGTGACCGACTTCTCCCCTATGATACGATTGTAAAGGCACATGAGGGCGACCCTGAAGCGATACAAGCCGTGCTTGACCGTTATGCTGGATATATCCGTTACTTCTCAAAAATGAACGGTTATTATAACTCTGATATGGAGGACTACATCAGAACAAAACTGATTGAAAGTCTGTTTAAGTTTCAGTTTGACCGATAGCATAACAAGAGAATATCCCACCGCCCCACAGCGGCACATGAAGCAGTAAATCCGAAAAAGATTTGCTGCTTTTTTTGCGCCCATTTTTGGCAAATTTCAAAATGTTCCGTATTAGATAGTGAAGCAAAAAAAGCTGCCATTTTTTCAGACAGCGGGCAGAACACAGCTTTCAAAACGCCTTATTGTTGGGAAAAAGTTAGCCGTCAGAAGTTGGCACAATTCCCTTTTGTGGTACTAAAGGGATTGAAAGCAGTCCAACACAGCGGAAAGCGGCAGTTTCTTAGAGCAAGTTTCTACCACAGTACCAAAATTCGCTTTCTGCTCATTTTGCCCCTGCGGGAAACTTGTTGGGGAGTGCCTTCCCCAAACCCTGCTTATGCGGCGTATGCCGCCCATTACCGCCGCTGCTATGCGGCAACAGAAAGGAGGTCTTGCACCATGCGAAAAAGATACAATACGCCCCACCGCAGCCATGTCATCAAGACACGTCTGTCTGATGAAGAATACGCTGACTTCACGAAACGGCTTGCCCCCTATGGTATCAGCCAGTCAGAGTTTTTGCGGCAGGCAATCCGGCGGGCAGCCATACGCCCCGTTATTCATGTGTCAGCAGTCAATGATGAACTACTTTCCTCTATCGGGAAGCTGGCTGCGGAGTATGGGAAAATCGGCGGCAACTTAAATCAGATTGCCCACTGCTTAAACGAATACGGCGCACCCTATCCCCAGCTTGCAAAGGAACTAAAAGGGACAGCGGCGGAACTGGCAGCCCTCAAGTATGAGGTCTTGCAGAAAGTAGGTGGAGTGGTTGGCGATACTCAAACATTTCAGCTCTAAAAATGCAGACTACGGGGCAGCCGAAAAGTATCTGCTGTTCCAGCATGACGAGTTTACCATGAAGCCCGTCCTTGATGAAACCGGGCGGCTGATACCGAGGGAGGACTACCGCATTTCTTCCTTTAACTGCGAGGGCGACGATTTTGCTGTCGCTTGTATGCGGGCAAATCTCCGTTATGGAAAAAACCAAAAACGGGAGGACGTAAAGAGCCACCACTATATCATCAGCTTTGACCCAAGGGACAGCACAGACAACGGCTTGACACCTGACCGGGCGCAGGCGTTAGGCGAGGAATTTTGCCGGGAGCACTTCCCCGGACACCAAGCCCTTGTATGCACCCACCCGGACGGGCATAACGGCAGCGGAAACATTCATGTGCATATCGTTATCAACTCCCTGCGGATAGAGGAAGTTCCGTTCCTGCCCTACATGGAGCGACCCGCCGACACAAGGGAGGGCTGCAAGCACCGCTGTACGGATACCGCCCTGCGCCATTTCAAAGCCGAGGTCATGGAGATGTGCCACCGGGAGGGGCTTTACCAAATCGACCTTTTGAATGGCAGCAAGAACCGCATAACAGACCGGGAATACCGGGCGCAGAAAAAGGGGCAGCTTGCCCTTGATAGAGAGAACGCCGCCCTTGCCGCCGGGGGACAGCCACCGAAAGCCACCAAGTTTGAAACGGACAAGGAAAAACTGCGCCGGACAATCCGGCAGGCTCTTTCCCACGCTTCCAGCTTTGACGAGTTTTCTTCCCTGCTTTTGCGGGAGGGCGTGACCGTCAAGGAGAGCCGGGGGCGGCTGTCCTACCTTTCGCCGGACAGAACCAAGCCTATCACAGCCCGGAAACTGGGGGACGATTTTGACCGTACCGCTGTCCTTGCCATGTTGGAAAAAAACGCCCACAGAGCCGCCGGGCAGACCACAGCCATAGCCGACCATGCCGCTGTCAAAGAGCCGTTACAGAGGGAAAAAACGGTCAAAACCGCCCCGAACCATGACGGCATACAGCGCATGGTTGACATAGAAGCTAAGAAAGCCGGGGGCAAGGGGCAGGGCTATGAAAGGTGGGCGGCACTTCACAACTTGAAGCAGGCGGCAGCTTCCCTTGCCGTCTATGAACAGTCCGGCTTTTCCTCTCTGGAAGAACTGGAAGCCGCCCTTACAGAAGCCCATGCCGGATTGCAGGACACCACCGCCAAGCTGAAAGCACTGGAAAGCACCTTATCCGGCAAAAAGGAACTGCGGCGGCAGATATTAGCCTTTGCAAAGACCAAGCCTGTCCGGGAGGGGCTAAAGGCGCAGAAATCGGGCAAAGCCCGCCAAGCCTATCGGGAACAGCATGAAAGCGATTTTCTCATTGCAGACGCAGCTGTCCGGTACTTCAAGGAGCAGGGCTATTCCAAGAAGCTGCCCACCCGGAAAGACTTACAAGCCGAGATTGAGCAGCTCACCACCGAGAAAAACGCCCTCTACTGCCAGTACCGGGAGAAAAAAGAGCGTGTCCGGCAGCTTCAGACCGTCAAGGGCAATATCGACCAGCTACTACGCCGGAGCGAGCCGCAGCGTGGGAAACGGCAGGATTTAGACCGTTAAAAACCACCCCGAAATGATACCGAACCTATACAGAACAAGGGGGCTGCCCTTTCCCCTATCTGCAATACCAAAAGGATTTTTAAGGGGCTTACAAGGCAGAAAAACCCGGAAAATGATACCGGGAACATACAAAAAATACAGCCCGTCTTGTCACACCGGCAGGACGGCGGAAAGGAGTGTTTGACCTATGCCGAGAATGAGCAAAAAGCGGCGGCTGGAATGGTCGTTTTTCCTCAACAGCCGCAACCGTATCACTTATAACGAGTTATGCCGGGGCTGTACCCGGACTTGCAAGCAGAGTTTCCGAGCAGTCATTATCCTCTGTCCGCATTATTACTCCAAACGCTGGAAAAAGGAGGACACCGCTCATGTCAGATAACCGCAGATATTACTACCTCAAACTGAAAGAGAGCTTTTTTGATGAGGACGCTATCGTACTGCTGGAGAGTATGCAGGACGGTATCCTATATTCCAACATTCTCTTAAAATTGTACTTAAAATCGCTGAAAAACGGCGGGAAATTGCAGCTTGACGAGCATATCCCCTACAATGAACAGATGATTGCCACCCTTACCCGCCAGCAGGTCGGCACAGTGGAACGTGCGCTGCAAATCTTTCGGACGCTGGGGCTTGTAGAACCCTTATCCGGCGGCACATTGTATATGAGCAACATTGAACTGTTAATCGGTCAGTCCTCTACCGAGGGGGAGCGGAAACGCAGGGCAAGGCTGGCTTTTCAGAAGCAAAAAGCCCTGCTGGGAACGGGGGCGGACATTTGTCCACCAGAGTTAGAGATAGAGAAAGAGATAGATATAGAGAAAGAAAAAGAGAGAGAGTTAAAAGCGGGACAGCCCGCCCCCGCCGCTTATGGAAGATATGACAATGTATTCCTTTCAGACAAGGAACTTTCCCAGCTAAAGGAAGAACTGCCGGGCAAATGGGAGTATTACCTTGACCGCCTTTCCTGCCATATCGCTTCCACCGGGAAGCAGTACAAAAGCCATGCAGCCACCATTTACAAGTGGGCGCAGGAGGACGCTGCCAAAGCTGCCCCGAAGCCGGGTATTCCCGATTATTCATGTAAGGAGGACGAGAGTTTATGAATACCAATCTGCAAGATACGATTTTGAAGATAACCGATACTGCCGCTGAAACGGAGGACTACACCGGGGAGGACGGGCTGTTATACTGCGGCAAGTGCCATAAGCCCAAAGAAGCCTATTTCCCGGAGGGCAAGACCCTGTTCGGGCGTGACCGCCACCCGGCAGAGTGCGACTGCCAGCGGGAAGCCCGTAAGGAACGGGAAGCTGCGGAACACCGCCGGAAACATCTTGATACCGTAGAAGAACTGAAACGCCGGGGATTTACGGATAACGCCATGCGGGGCTGGACGTTTGAAAAGGACAACGGGCAGAACCCGCAGACTGCCGCCGCCCGCTGGTATGTGGAGAACTGGGAAAAGGCAAAGGCGGAAAATATCGGTTTCCTCTTTTGGGGCGGCGTTGGGACGGGGAAAAGCTACCTTGCGGGCTGTATCGCCAATGCCCTTATGGAGCAGGAGGTTTCTGTCTGCATGACGAACTTTGCCTTTGTCCTCAATGAACTTGCCGCCAGCTTTGCGGGCAGGAATGAATATATTTCCCGGCTTTGCAGCTTCCCTTTGCTCATCATTGATGATTTTGGAATGGAACGTGGCACAGAGTACGGTCTGGAACAGGTCTACAACGTGATTGACAGCCGATACCGCAGCAACAAGCCGCTGATTGTCACAACCAATTTAACCCTGCATGAGTTACAGACCCCGCCGGACACCGCCCATGCCCGGATTTATGACCGTCTGATTTCCATGTGCAGCCCCGTCCGCTTTACGGGTAAGAACTTCCGCAAAGCTGCTGCGCAGGAACGGTTAGGGGCATTAAAAGGGCTGATGAATGGAGGGACTGCCTATGACAGATAACAGAGGGAGAAAACACGCACCCCGCCGCCCGGACTGCGTGACCGAGGTACGCATGGGAAATACCGTTCTTGTGGTTTCCGGCTACTTCAAGGAGGACACCACCGCCACCGCCGCCGACAAGATGATGAAAGTGCTGGAAGCAGAAAGCAGCCTGCCCGGAAGCAGGCGGGAAGCCCCACAGGAAAAACTGGCGTTTTGACGGCGCATAAGGAAGCATTTTGACGCTTTTGCCGCTATACAGACAGCCGCCCCATGTGGTACAATCAAGGTACGGAATAGTGGGGCTGGCTGTCGGAAACGGAGGAATTTATGTTAAGACAGACCACCCAGCAGCTCATTACCGCTCTTTACCCAAGACTATCCCATGAGGACGAACTGCAGGGCGAAAGCAATTCCATTTCCAACCAAAAGCGGATTTTGGAAACCTACGCCAAGCAGAACGGCTTTACAAACCTGCGCTGGTACACCGACGACGGTTATTCCGGCGCAAACTTTCAAAGACCCGGATTTCAAGCCATGCTTGCAGACATTGAAGCCGGGAAAGTCGGCACAGTCATTGTCAAGGATATGTCCCGGTTAGGGCGCAACTACTTACAAGTGGGAATGTACACCGAAATGATTTTCCCACAGAAAAACGTCCGTTTCATTGCTATCAATGACGGCGTGGACAGTGCGCAGGGGGAAAATGATTTTGCCCCGCTGCGGAACATTTTTAACGAATGGCTGGTGAGGGACACGAGCAAGAAAATCAAGGCAGTAAAACGCTCTAAGGGCATGAGCGGCAAGCCCGTCACAAGCAAGCCCGTCTATGGCTACCTTATGGACGAGGACGAAAACTTTATCATTGACGAGGAAGCCGCCCCGGTGGTACGGCAGATTTACAGCCTTTGCCTTGCCGGGAATGGTCCGACCAAGATAGCCCGTATGCTCACAGAGCAGAAAATCCCCACGCCGGGGACGCTGGAATACCGCAGGATGGGAAGCACCCGGCGTTACCACCCCGGCTATGAGTGCAAGTGGGCGACAAATACAGTGGTTCATCTGCTGGAAAACCGGGAATATACGGGCTGTCTGGTAAATTTCAAGACCGAGAAGCTGTCCTACAAGCTGAAACACAGCGTAGAAAATCCCCCGGAAAAGCTGGCAATCTTTGAAAACCACCATGAGCCTATCATTGACCGGGAAACATGGGAACGGGTGCAGGAGTTACGCAAACAGAGGAAACGCCCCAACCGATATGATGAAGTGGGCTTGTTTTCCGGCATACTCTTTTGTGCAGACTGCGGCAGCGTTATGTACCAGCAGCGGTATCAGACAGACAAGCGCAAGCAGGACTGTTATATCTGCGGCAGCTACAAGAAACGGACAAGGGACTGTACGGCGCACTTTATCCGCACCGACCTTTTGACCGCCGGAGTGACTGAAAACCTTAGGAAGATTACCAGCTATGCGGCAAAGCATGAAGCCCGGTTTATGAAGCTGCTTGTGGAGCAGAACGAGGACGGGGGCAGACGGAGGAACGCCGCCAAGAAAAAGGAACTGGAAACGGCACAAAAGCGTATCAGTGAACTGTCCGCTATCTTCAAGCGGCTGTATGAGGACAGCGTGACCGGGCGCATATCAGACGAGCGTTTTTCGGAACTGTCGGCAGACTATGAAGCCGAGCAGAAAGAACTGAAAGAACGTGCCGCCGGATTGCAGGAAGAACTTTCCAAAGCGCAGGAAGCCACCGAAAACGCAGAAAAATTTATGAAAGTGGTACGCAGGCACACCAGTTTTGAAGAACTTACCCCCACTCTGCTGCGGGAGTTTGTGGAGAAAATCGTTATCCATGAAAGCGTTGCCCTTGACGGGAAACGCCGGGGAAAGTTACGCAGACAAGAAATCGAAATCTATTATTCTTTTGTCGGCAAGGTAGAACTGCCCGACTAATGCCCGCCCTGTCCGGTTCTCTGACCGGATAGGAACGGCAAAATTTTTTACACTTCTTTTACTTCTTTATCTCACATGAACTAAATGGCAGGGCACATCACACTTTTTATCGTTTGCTGCAAAGCCAAAGCCCGCGGAACGATGCGAACATCGTCCCCTACAAATCATTTGCAGCGTTTGTCACAATCGGCAAAATTCCACCCCGGCGGAATGAGGGCATCCCGCCCTGCAGCCACTTTTATTGTTCAGCACATACTTCACAACCAGCACCCTCCCCCAAAATTCCTAATTTCTCATTCCTAATTTCTAATTTTTCGTCCCATCCTCTCCCCCACCGCCGCTCCCATCAACTCCTCCCTCTTACTTCCTAACGCCTAACTAAAAACCGCCCCGGTCAGCCATGCATGGCAAACCGGAGCGGTTGATTTTGTTTATGTTCTGCTGTTCAGCAATTACTTGCCAACCTTTTCCTTCAGGCGGCCGCTTGCCTTAAAGCCAGGGATAGCGGTGGGTTCCAGCTGGCTGGTAACCTTGGTCTTGGGGTTGGTGAAGTTCTTGGTCTGGCGTTCGCGCATTTCAAAGCGGCCAAAGCCTGCAATGGTAACCTTATCACCAGCCTTCAGCACATCGCCGATGGTGCCGAAAATGCCGTCCATGATCTTTTCAACTTCAACGGCAGAAATGCCGGTATCGTTTGCAACTTTGGTAATCAACTGTGATCTGGTCATAACTCGTTATCTCCCTAAACATATATTTTATCATCAGGCAAGTAACTGCCCCACGTTTTAGTACGCTGATTATTATAAGGAAAATTTCGCGCAGAATCAAGTGATTCTGCCAAAACCTAGCCCAAAAAATCAAAAATTGGCATATCTCACAAAAAGATGCAACAATCCCGCCTTTCTTTCGGGAACGCGTGCATAGCGCACGGGCACCGCCGCAAAACATTTGCTGTACGGCACAAAAACAGGGCAGCAAAGCTCCCCGCAGCACAACGGCTGCCGGGCTTTGCTGCCCCAGGTTGTTTTTCTGTTTTACCCTTGGTTATTTGCCGTTGGCGGCATCGCGGTGCAGGGTGGCGATATCCACCAGCTCCATGCCGCTGATATCATGGTCGCTGTGCAGGGCATTCACCAAAATGCGGGCGGTATCCAGCGCCGTGATGCACGGGATGGACAGCTCGGTTGCCTTGCGGCGGAACTTGACGGAATCGCGGTGCGGGTCACGGCCATGGGGGCTGGTGGAGATGATGTAATCCACCAGACCGCTTTCCAGCAGATCCAGCACATTCGGGCGTTCTCCGCTCATCTGGCGCACGGTGCTGCAGGGCACCATCTGGCTGTTCAGGTAGCGTGCCGTGCCGGGGGTGCCATAGATCTTATAGCCGTAGTCATGCAGCTTCCAGGCCAGCTCGGCGGCTTCTTTCTTGTCGGAATCCTTGACCGAGATAATTACGCAGGAACCGGGGCCGGGGGTCTTGAACTGGTAACCGGCGGCAACCAAGCCCTTGATCAACGCTTCGTGCATGTTGGGAGCAATGCCCAAAACTTCGCCGGTGGACTTCATTTCGGGTCCCAGCATGGTATCCACACCGTGCAGCTTCAGGAAGCTGTAGACGGGTACTTTAACAGCCACATAGGGGCTCTTGCCGTTGCGCCACAGGCCGGTGCCGTACCCCATATCTTTCAGTTTTTCGCCCAGGGTGCAGCGCACGGCCAGATCGACCATGGGCACACCGGTGACCTTGGAGATATATGGCACGGTACGGGAAGAGCGCGGGTTGACCTCGATGACGTAAACCTTTCCGTCCTGCACAGCGTACTGCACATTGACCAGGCCCACAACCTTCAGCTCGCGGGCAAAGCGGCCGGTGTAATCCACCAGGGTATCAATGACATCCTGCGGGAAATCATACGGCGGGTAGACACAGATGGAGTCGCCGGAATGCACGCCGGTGCGCTCGATCTGCTCCATGATGCCGGGCACCAGGTAATCGGTGCCGTCGCAGATGGCGTCAACTTCACATTCGGTGCCGTAGATGTACTTATCCATCAGCACCGGGTGGCTCATGTCCACATGCTTGGTGATAACGCCCATATACTCGATGACATCGCTGGAGTTATAGGCCACAATCATATTCTGGCCGCCCAGAACGTAAGACGGACGCATCAGGACGGGGTAGCCGACCTCTTGGGCAGCCTGCAGGGCTTCGTCCAGGGTAAAGACGGTGCGGCCTGCCGGGCGGGGAATGCCGCAGCGTTCCAACAGCTCATCAAAGCGTTCGCGGTCCTCGGCTTCATCAATGGCATCGGCCGGGGTGCCGTAAATGGGCAGGCCGATCTCATCCATATGCTTTGCCAGCTTGATGGCCGTCTGGCCGCCGAACTGCACCAGGCAGCCGTCCGGCTTTTCGGCAGCGATAATATGGTCAACGCTTTCGGGGTTCAGCGGGTCAAAGTACAGGCGGTCACCGGTATCAAAATCGGTGGAAACCGTTTCGGGGTTGTTGTTGACCAGAATGGCCTCGCAGCCGTGCTTTTTCAGCGTCCAGACTGCGTGGACAGAGCAGTAGTCGAACTCGATGCCCTGGCCGATGCGGATGGGGCCGGAGCCAAAGACGAGGATCTTCTTTTTGCCGGTCTTATGGACATTGATGAACTGCTCGGCCTCGTTCTCCTTATCGCAGGTGGAGTAGAAGTACGGGGTCTTGGCGGCAAACTCGGCAGCACAGGTATCGACCATCTTGAAACCGCAGACATAGTTGTCCATTGGCAGCTTTTCGGCACCGGACAGGCGCAGGATGGTTTTATCCAGGAAGCCGTAATGCTTGGCTTCCAGATACTTTTCGCGGGTCAGGGGGCCGTTTTTCAGGCCCAGCTCCAGGTTCGCCAGGTGCTGCATCTTATCCAGGAACCACCAGTCGATCTTGGTGATGTCATAGATGGTCTGGTGCGGCACACCGCGCTTGAGGGCTTCGTATACGCAGAAAGCGCGCTCGGAGTCCTGTACATGCAGGTGCTCAATGACTTCCTCGGTAGTCAGCTTTTCAAAGTCGGACAGGGTCAGGGTGTCCATGCCCAGCTCAATGGAGCTGACTGCCTTCATCATGGCGTGTTCAAAGTTGTTGCCAATGGCCATCACTTCGCCGGTGGCCATCATCTGGGTTCCCAGACTCTTATCGGCGTAAACGAACTTATCAAACGGCCATTTGGGGTATTTGACGACCACATAGTCCAGCGCCGGCTCAAAGCAGGCGCAGGTTTCGCCGGTCACATCGTTGGTGATCTCGTCCAGCGTGTAACCCAGGGCAATCTTGGTTGCCACCTTGGCGATGGGATAGCCGGTTGCCTTGGAGGCCAGCGCCGAGGAGCGGGACACACGGGGGTTGACCTCGATGACCGCATACTCAAAGCTGTCCGGCTTGAGGGCAAACTGGCAGTTGCAGCCGCCCTCAATGCCCAGCTCGGTGATGATATCCAGCGCGGCGGTACGCAGCATCTGGTATTCCTTATCGGACAGAGTCTGGCTGGGTGCCACAACGATGGAGTCACCGGTATGCACGCCGACAGGGTCCAGGTTTTCCATGTTACATACGGTGATCACATTGCCCTTGTGGTCACGCATCACTTCGTATTCGATCTCTTTCCAACCGGCGATGCACTTTTCCACAAGGATCTGATGGATGGGGGAAAGACGCAGGCCGTTGGTTGCGATCTCGTGCAGCTTTTCAGGGTTTTCGCAGATACCGCCGCCGGTACCGCCCATGGTGAAAGCCGGGCGCACGATAACGGGATAGCCGATAACATCGGCAAACGCCATGGCGGAATCCAGGTCCTCCACCACCTTGGAGGGAATGCAGGGCTGGTTCAGCTTTTCCATGGTATCCTTAAACAGCTGGCGGTCCTCGGCACGGTCAATGGTGTCCGGCTTGCAGGCCAGCAGGCGCACGCCGCTGCGGTCCAAAAAGCCGCTGCGGGCCAGTTCCATGGAAAGGTTCAGGCCCATCTGGCCGCCCAGATTGGGCAGAATGGCGTCCGGCTTTTCCTTTTCAATAATGCGTTCCACAACTTCGGCGGTCAGCGGCTCAATATAAACATGATCCGCAATATCCGGGTCCGTCATGATGGTGGCCGGGTTGGAGTTGACCAGCACGGTCTCAATACCCTCGGATTTCAGAGCACGGCAGGCTTGCGTGCCGGAGTAGTCAAACTCGGCAGCCTGACCGATGATGATAGGGCCGGAACCGATAACCAGCACCTTTTTGATTCTAGGATCTTTCGGCATCTCAACGGCCCCCTTTCACGCGGTTGATGCGGCGGACATTCTGCAAAAAGCGGTCAAACAGGAACTCGGTATCCTTGGGGCCGCCGTTTGCTTCGGGGTGGAACTGCACCGTAAAGCAGTTCCACTGCAGGTATTCAATTCCCTCACAGGTTTTATCGTTGGCGTTCACATGGCTGACGCGGCCGGTACCTGCGGGCAAAGTATCGCCCAGAACCGCATAACCGTGGTTCTGGCTGGTAATAAAGGTACGTTCCAGCGCAAAGTCGGTCACAGGCTGGTTGGCGCCGCGGTGGCCATACTTCATTTTGCAGGTTTTGGCGCCTGCAGCCAGGGCGGTCAGCTGGTGGCCCAGGCAGATGCCGAAAGCTGGGATGCCGGTATCCAGCATATCGCGGATATTGGCGATGACCTGCACGTTTTCTGCCGGGTCACCGGGGCCGTTGGAAAGCATCAGGCCATCCGGCGCAAGGGCTTTGAGCTCTGCCAGGGTGGTAGAAGCAGGCAGCACCGTTACACGGCAGCCGCGCTTACACAGGCAGCGCACAATGTTCTTTTTGCAGCCAAGGTCCAGCAGGGCAATGTGCAGCGGTTCTTCGCCCTCCGCCACACCGGCAGTGGGGGCAAAGCACTGCGGCTCGGTGCAGGTCACGGCATCCACCGCGCCGGTCACGGCATAAGCCTTGATGATGGGCATCAGGGCAGCCAGCTTTTCCGGCTCGGTTTCGGGGTCAAACTCGGTGGTAATGGCACCGTTCATAACGCCGCTTTCGCGCAGGATGCGGGTCAGGCTGCGGGTATCAATGCCCTCAATGCCGATAATGCCGTTTTCTTTCAGGAAAGTATCCAGCGTTTCCTCGCTGCGGAAGTTGGAAGGGGTCGTGCATGCTTCGCGCACGATGTAACCCTTTGCCCAGATCTTGCCGCTCTCTTTGTCTTCGCTGTTCATGCCGTAGTTGCCGATCAGCGGGTAGGTCTGGGTAATGATCTGGCCATAGTAGCTGGGGTCGGTCAGCGTTTCTTCAAACCCGACCATACCGGTGGCAAACACAACTTCGCCCACGGTAGTGCCCTGACAGCCCAGGCTTTTGCCCTTTAAGATCCGGCCATTTGCCAAAATCAGATATGCCTGCATGTTTTGCCTCGCAATCCTTTGTTGTATCGAAATCCGGTTCCGGTTAGAGTTAGGAAGTAGGAGTGAGGAGTTAGGGCAATACCGCATAATTCTAAGTGCCGATACGGCGAGCGAGGTGCGGCAGATGCCAAGCCAAAAGCGCAGATAATACTGGATGTCTTATCGAGCATTTTGGCAACGCAGATGCCGTGCCGCAGCTGCCGGAGCGGTGCTTAAGCCGCAAGGCGGGAATTGTGCGGTGTTGCCTTAGGAGTTTATGGTCGGGCGCACACCGTGCGCCCGCCTTTTGAAACAGCCAAGGCCGTTTCCGTCCGCGCAGAGCCTATCTCCCACGCAATAACTCCTACCTCCTACTTCCTAACTCCTAACTCTTTTACAGCGTCTGCTTTGCTGCTTCCTTCATTTTGCGGCTGCCCAGGTGGACCAGGGGCAACTTGCCCTCCTTGCAGATGGGGCATTCTTCGGGAGCATAGTTGGGCAGATCCAGCTTCAGGGCACTGGCCAAGATGGGGATCGGGGACGGAGCTTCGGGGCGGGTACGGTCCACCACGCAGGTGATGCCCAGGCAGATACCGCCGGCTTCTTCGATGACGCGCTTGGTTTCCAGGCTGGAAACACCGGTGGTCACAACATCCTCGGCGATGATGCAGCGCTCGCCCGGATGGATGGCAAAGCGCTTGAGAGTCATCACGTTATCCACACGCTCGGTAAAGATGGCGCGCTTGCCCAGCTGGCGGCCCAGCTCGTAAGCATACACAATGCCGCCCATGGCAGGGCCAACGATAACGTCAACATCAGTATCCTTCAGCTTTTCTGCCACATGAGCCATAACCTCGGCACACTTATCCGGGTACTGCTGCAGATAGGCCATCTGGCAGTATGCGCCGGAATGACGGCCGGACGAAAGGAGGAAGTGCCCCTCCAAAAATGCTTCACATTCCTTCAAAACTTCGATCGATTCTCTTGCCATGATACTTTCCTCCGTTTATAAAAGCTGTTTTACTATACCACAAGTTGCATAAAATTGCAACATCTTGAATGTTTATACAGGCAAATTCAGAAAATAATGAATAAATAATAAAGAATCCTTGTGGCGGACCGCCGCGCGGTGCGCACTCCACCATTTTTTCATTATTCTTTATTCTCTGTTCTTTAACCTGCTTATCCTCTCGCGCACCCGCGGATCTCATCCAGCGTTTTCACGCCGTGGGCATCCATCCATTCCCCAATCTCGGCAGTAATGCGAGTGCAGGCTTTCGGGTCCAGGAAGTTTGCGGTGCCCACCTGAACGGCGGCTGCACCGGCCATGATGAACTCCAGCGCATCGCGGCCGGTCAGGATGCCGCCCAGCCCGATGACCGGGATATTGACGGCCCCCACAGCCTGCCACACCATGCGCAGTGCAATGGGGCGGATGGCCGGGCCGGAAAGTCCGGCAAAGGTGTTGTTGAACACCGGGCGGCGCTTTTCCAGATCAATGGCGCAGGCCTGGAAGGTATTGCACAGGCTGATGCCATCGGCACCTGCAGCTTCCACGGCCTTGCACATATCGGGGATGCTCTCTGCCTGGGGGCTGAGCTTGACCACCAGCGGCACAGTGCACACTTTGCGCACAGCGGAAACCACCTCTTCGGCGTCCTTGGCGCGGATGCCGAACGCCAGGCCGCCCTGCTTGACGTTGGGGCAGCTGATGTTCAGTTCCAGCACATCAATGCCTGCGGCGCACAGCTTCTGCACGCCCTCCACGTTTTCCTCAATGGTATGGCCGCCCAGGTTGACCCAGACGGAGGTGCCGCAGGTTTTCATGGCGGGCAGCTCGTTTTCAATAAAGTGCTGCACGCCGGGGTTCTGCAGGCCGATAGAGTTCATCAGGCCGGAGGGCGTTTCCAGCAGGCGCTCGCCGTCGTTGCCGGGCTGACCGTTCAACGTCAGGCCTTTGCCGGAAATGCCGCCCAGCACGCGCAGGTCCTCAATGCCGGCATATTCCGGGCCGAAGCCAAAGGTGCCGGAAGCGGCAATGACCGGGCCGGCCAGCTGCTTGCCAAACAGATTTACGCGAAGGTCTGCCATCAGTCAAACACCTCCTCAGCTTTGAACACGGGGCCGTCTTTACATACGGTCTTGGCCCCCACCTTGGTGCGGCAGGTGCAGCCCAGGCAGGCGCCAAGGCCGCAGGCCATCTTGCGTTCCAGGCTGGCCACGCAGGGCGTGCCGCTCTGGGCGCACAGCTGGTATACGCCGCGCATCATCACCATGGGGCCGCAGGTCAGCACCATGGCGAACTGTTCCGGGTGCAGGATGCCGGTTACCAGGCCGTGGTAACCCACCGCGCCGGAATCCGTTGCAATGCTGATGGCGGCGCAGTAAGGCAGGAAAGCTTCCAGCCCATAGGGCTCATCACGGAAGCCGCAGTACAGTTCCGGCTTGCAGCCCGCCGCAGCCAGCTCCTTGCAGAGCTGCAGCAGCGGCGCGGTGCCAATACCGCCGCCCACAACAGCGATCTTGCCATTTTTGCCGCCTGCCGCCCGGGCGATCGCGGCCACATCAAATCCGTTGCCGCATGGGCCGGTCACCGTCAGGGTGTCGCCCTCTTTCAGGGCGGCCAGCTTCTGGGTTCCCTCACCCTTGACCTGATACAGGAAAGTCAGTGCGCCGGTCGCGGCGTCAAAATCATGCACGCTGATGGGGCGGGACAGGATGGGCGTTTCGTTGGCAGCCCAGGCGCGCAGCATAAAGAACTGCCCCGCCTTGGCCGGGCGGCTGGCATCCGGCCACTGCACCGTCAGGCAGCGGATATCCGCTGCAACGGTACTCTGGCGCAGGACCGTTACCTTACAGCTTGTTGCATTCACCCTGGATATCCTCCTTCATTCGCACGCATTCATTATAAGCAGCTTCATCAAAGGCAACGCCGGGCTGCTTTTTGTAAGCCAGCAGGATGCCGCGGCTGGAGTTGACCACACCGCCGTTGCTGTTGTTCATATACTGGGCAATATCGGCAGCTTTGCCGCCCTGTGCGCCGTAGCCGGGGATCAGGAAGAAGGTCTGGGGGTAAGCAGCGCGGATGGCGGTTGCTTCCTCGGTATGGGTGCCGCCGATAACCAGACCGATGCTGGAATAGCCAGATTCGCCGATGTAATCCCTGCCCAGCTCGCTCAGGCTGTCGCCCACCAGGTCGTACACATGGCGGCCGTCCTCCAGCTTTTTATACTCAAAATCTTTTGCGCCGGGGTTGGAGGTGCGGCACAGTACAAACAGGCCCTTGCCCTGTTCCTTGCAGTACGGCAGGTAGGGGCTGATGGAATCCAGGCCCATATAGGGGGCCAGCGTGATGATATCAGCCTCAAAGTCGCCGGTAAAGTGTGCCTTGGCGTACATCTCGGCGGTTTTGGCAATATCGCCGCGCTTGATATCGGCAATGACCGGCAGGCCGGTGGCGCGCACCATCTTCAGGGTTTCGGCGTAAGCGCGCATGCCATCCAGACCAAGGGATTCATAATAAGCGATCTGAACCTTGTAGCAGCCTGCGGAAGCCTTGGTGGCTTCAATAATGCGGCGGTTGAATTCCACCACATTTTCACCGGCAGTCTTGGTGTAGTCCACCACATCGGCGGGCAGGTAGCTGAACTCGGTATCCAGACCCACGCACACCGGGCCGTTGGCTGCCACGCTGGCATACAGTTTATCCATGTTGGTCATTGCTGTTCCTCCGTTTTCTGTATCAAAAAAGCTCGTTTAAACTTTTCTACGGGTTACTGTTTATCTTTCTGGTAGGTCACTTTGCCGCCCTTGATGGTCATCATGACCTGGCCATAGAAGCTTTCGCCGTCATAAGGGCAGTTTTTGCTCTTACTGTGCAGCTCGTCCGCATGTACGGTAAACATGTGGTCGGTATCCACCAGAACAATATCGGCATCAAAGCCGGGCACCAGGCGGCCCTTATGCTCATCCAGGCCAAGCACCTGAGCGGGGCCGGAGCTCATCAAAAAGCTCAGCATTTCCAGCGGCAAGCCCTCCATGCGGCACAATTTGGTGTAGCACACGGCAAAGGCGGTTTCCAGACCAACCATACCGGCAGCGCCCTTGGCCTTATCCTCGGCGCTGTGGGGGGCATGGTCGGTGCCGATGCAGCTGACTGTGCCATCCTTAATTGCCGTCACCAGTGCGGCCACATCGTCCGCCTTGCGGATGGGTGGGTTGACCTTATACTGCAGGCGGGAATCATCGAACCACAGGTGGTGCGGGGTCACTTCGCAGCTGACCATTGCACCGCGGCGGCGGCTCTGGCGCACCATATCCACAGATTCTTTGGTGGAAACATGGCACATATGCAGGCGGGTGCCGTAATATTCGGCCAAGTGGCAGTTGCGCACCGTCTCAATGTTTTCGGCCAGGCGGTAATCCCACGGGCTGATCTCGCGGTCCTCTGCGTGGGACATCACGGTCAGACCGCGCTCAGCTGCCACAGCAAACACGCGAGCCATCGTGGCGTTATTCATCACGCCGTTGCCGTCCTCGGTGATAAACTTGATATCATCCGGCAGGTCCAGCAGATGGTCAATGGTGTGGCCGTCAAAGTTTTTGGTAATGGAAACGGTCTGGTTGGCATCACACAGGCCAATCTCGCGCGCTTTCTCCTCCACCTCATGCACGATCTCTGCCGAAGAGCAGACCGGCTTGGTGTTGGGCATCAGGTTGACGAAAGTATATCCGCCTGCCGCTGCAGCCGCAGAGCCGGTGGCAATATCCTCTTTATATTCAAAGCCGGGGGTACGCCAATGGCAGTGGGTATCAATAAACGCGGGCAGAATGGTCAGCCCTTTTGCATTGATCACCTCGCCTGCTTCCGGCAGGTCGGTTCCGATTGCTCTAATTTTGCCGTCCGCGATCAGATAATCGCAGATGCGGCCCTCGTAGTCCCGTGCATTTTTAATCAGCATGGCTGACCCTCCTTTTGGTGTGGGGTTGCAAGATTCTGTGTGAGAATTTGTGGTGGTTGTGGGCGCGGCAGGAACAGCCTATCCTCACGTTAAGTGCCAACTTTGCGCGGCGTGGCGATAGCTTGTTGGCGGTGGTGCGGGGTTTGCTGCTCCCCCCAGCAGTAGGGCCAGGTTGTCTCCTCCACCCATTCGCCGCCTGTTCGGCGGCGGGCGAACAGAGGAACATCCTATCTCCGCGCCAAGTGCCGCCTGCGGCGGTTGCGCTCCGAAACGTGCCTGCGGGCGCAGCGCTCTGCGCTCCGGCTGTTTTTGCACCGCGCTTCGCGCGATTGCGCGGCGATAGCCGCGCAGGCAAAAAAATAACTTTTCCCCAAAAGAGGAAAAGTTAAAAAGAAGCACCCGATACAGCGTGGGGAAGAAACACTGCACCGTGGGTTTTATCGCAGCAGGACAAGCCTTCGCGGATGGATACCATGGCACAGTTCACCCTTTCACATATGATTTTAATTATTGTACCATGCCGGGGCAATGGTGTCAACACAACATGAAATGTTGCACCAAGAGGGATTTTTTGTATTTTTGTGTCAACTTTTGGGCAATATGTCAAAACAGCGTGCAAGCCTCTTTTCTCCCAGCGGAACATATCCTGCAGACCTTCTATTTTTGCTACTGCCATAGCCGCTTTGCCTTTATTTCATCAAAGCAAAACAGCGGTCCCTCCCTTGTGGGAAAGGCCGCCGTTTCAGACAATCCGTTGTCATGCGTTCTCTTTCATCTTCGCGGAGCAATCTCTTCATTCTGCGCAGCATATCGTATTACTTTTTATCTCCGCCAATCTGCTGGTCGATATAATCGTTCAGTTCTTCTATTGCGTCAGCCCACTTTGTATCATCCATGTTGACCTTTTTCCCTGGCCGCGCTGGTTCTGACTGCACTGCTTCCGGTGTGTTCTGTGCCGGTTCTACTGTTTGCACCGGTGCTTCCGTCTGTACCGGCTGCGTGTCATTCTGGCGGGCATTCAGTGCCCCGCTTGCCCCCAAAGCTGCCGTCACTGCAATCAAAGCAACTGCGCAAAGGCCTATCACTTGTTTCTTCATCGTTTCAGCGCCCTCCTTTTTATCTATTACATATTTCCAGTTGCCGAGCCTGCTTTGTTATCATTATCGTATCATTTTTAAGTAACAGTTGTCAATCCTATTTATTCCCATGTTTTCTCTACTCCACAGTTTTTACGGCAGCAAAAAAGCAGCCCCTCCCTTGCGGGAAAGGCTGCTTTTTAGAACAAATCAGTTACAATCAGTTCTGCTTCATCTTAGCGAAGCACTCGCTGCAGTAGACCGGACGGTCTTCGCGCGGCTGGAAGGGCACCTTGCAGGTCTTGCCGCAGCTTGCGCAAACGGCGTCGAACATCTGGCGCTCACCACGGGTAGCGTTCTTGCGGGCATCGCGGCATGCCTTGCAGCGCTGGGGCTGGTTCTCGAAACCACGGCTTGCGTAGAACTCCTGCTCACCGGCGGTCCAAACGAACTCTTTGCCGCAATCTTTGCATACCAAAGTCTTGTCTTCGTACATAGTGGGTATCTCCTCTTTGTTTACTTGCCCGCGGAAGAATTTCAACCAACGCTTGGGGTCACCAATGAACTGATTGCTAAGCTACTGGGGGCATTGTTTATATGTCCAGGCCAAAACGCCTGAATCCAAATTCATTCTCGCACTTCATCACTGCGCAGCTTTTTGCGGGCGCGCATCAGGGCGTTTTCCACCGCTTTGGGGGTGCAGTGCAGCAGTTGGGCTGTCTGGGCGGCGGTGTGCCCCTCCAAACTGGCAAGCAGACTGCCGCGTTCCAGGGGCGAAAGCTGCGTGTTGATGCGTTCCAGCACGGCGGCGCAGCGCTCGTTGGCAATGGCAAGCTCTTCCGGCCCCGGCGCAGCAGAATTTTCCGGCAGGGGCACACTGTTGTTCAGCGGAGCATGCTTTTTGCGGGTGGCACTGCGGCGGGCATCCTGCTGTGCGTTGGCAATACAGGCTGCGGCATACGCGGTAAAGGGGACTTTTTTATCCGCCCGGTAGCTGCGCACGGCATGGAACAGGCCAATCAGCCCTTCCTGCACCGCATCGTCAAAATCAAGGCCGGGTGCTGCAACGGCAGCGGCGCCTTTGCGTATGGCAGGCATCATGGCGGTGATCAGCGCGGCAATAGCGCTTTCCTCCCCAGCCTGTGCCTGCTGCAGCAGCTCGTCATCCATCTGCTGCGGCATGGCTACTTTCCTCCCTGGATAAATGCGATTGTTCTTATTTTACCGTTTAACGCCGCGTTTGTCAATAAAATTTTGCCCTGTACGTTAAATAATCCCTTCCTCAAGAGAGGGATTTGCCACACTGTGGCTGCGCCATGCTCCTACCTTCCTTTAAGAACCCCCATCGTCGGCAGATCTCCGCCAATGGAAACGGTTTCAGAGTTGTTCGGCAAATCGGACACTTTATTTTTTTCGGTTTGTAAAATGCTCCAGCAGCTCCACCGCCGCCACAATGATAATTGTTACCGCAAAAACACCCAGCCAGCCAAGGCCCGCTTTGGGCAGCACCTGCATAAACAGTGTTAAATTCATCTTGTTCTCCCCTTTTGTTTAGAGTGTATCTGAAAAGTCGAAAATATCCGTCATTTTCTTTGGGCAATACCGCACAATTCCCGCCTTACGGCTTAAGCACCGCTCCGGCGGCTGCGG
>ENA-OWPN01000367-OWPN01000367.1-human-gut-metagenome-genome-assembly--contig:-NODE-367-length-68362-cov-20.277497_pt1 | contig 68362 bp, 57 predicted proteins | sample MGYA00248266_ERZ651850 | MGnify/ENA primary metagenome ERZ651850 (study PRJEB26924, sample SAMEA4378296) | human gut metagenome | biome: human gut; feature: human-associated habitat; material: faeces... | reverse complement strand
TAGCGCATGTAGCACCTACGTTACCTGCACCTACTACGGTTACTTTTGACATAATTTCTAATTTTTTTGTTTATAAGTGTTCTATAAAGTTGCCACAAAAGTACAACGACATTCCTAATTAAAGAAATATTTCCGTAATAATTTTAGTTAAATGAAGAATTTGATAGTGGTTAGTGGTCAGTGATTAGTGATAAATGCTTATTTTTGCGGCGGAATAGAACCTAACCAAGTTAAAATTAAGAGTTATAAGAATAATGACCAATAAAAAAAATACGCCCCAGATTGTTATCGGAAGCCTTTTGATAGTATTACTAATAGGTGTAACCATATTGTTGATTTCAGAAAAGCGAACCAACAGCGAATTGGTACAAGAGTTTAATCTGGAAAAAGAGGATTTGGAAAATCAGTACACCGACTTTGCCAAACAATACGATGAGTTGAAGCTTACCGTTTCCAACGACTCTCTTTCCGTACTGTTGGAGCAAGAACAGCTAAAGACACAGCGCCTGTTGGAAGAACTCCGTACTGTAAAAAGCACCAATGCTACCGAAATACGCCGTTTGAAAAAAGAATTGGCGACCTTGCGTAAAGTAATGATCGGTTATATCAACCAAATAGACTCCCTGAGTCGTCTCACCACCCACCAAAAGGAAGTGATAGCCGATGTCACCCGCAAGTACAACGTCGCTTCGCAACAGATAAGCAACCTTTCCGAAGAAAAGAAGAATCTGAATAAGAAGGTGACGCTTGCCGCCCAGCTGGATGCTACGAACATCAATATCCAAGCCACCAACAAGCGAGGCAAAACCGCCAAAAAAGTGAAAGACGTCGTTAAACTGAAAATCAATTTTACAATCGTCAAGAACATAACCGCCGAAACGGGAGAACGTACGCTCTACGTCCGCATTACCAAACCGGATAATGATGTATTAAGCAAAAGCGCTTCCAACACATTTCCTTATGAAAATCGGGAATTGGCATACTCTATCAAAAAATATATAGAGTATAACGGTGAAGAACAGAATATAACGGTTTATTGGGATGTCGAGGAGTTCCTTTATGCAGGAAGTTATCGTGTAGATATATTCTCTGACGGAACACTCATCGGTTCTCAATCATTCAATCTGGATTAAGTAATACTTCTTCAGACAGAAGAACAGCCTGTTTTACGTTTCTTTCCGCCATATTTATCATCTTAAATCAAAAAAGCCTCGATTTATTTTGCAATATCACTGAAACCCTATACATTTGCATCGTTGTTTATGCAATTGTTGTTGCTTTATTAAACAACGTTTCCACTGCTATTCTAATGTATAGATATAATGAAAAAGTTCTTCTGTTTCATCTGTTTGACCTGCCTGACGCTTCCAACGGTTGCACAGGGTATTCTGAGTTTGGATAGTTGCCGTGCATTGGCGATTACCAACAACAAAGACTTACTAATCGGTCAGGAAAAAATCAAAGCGGCACATTACCGAAAAAAAGCGGCATTCACAAACTATCTGCCCAACATATCCGCTACCGGCGGGTATATGCGCAACCAAAAAGAGTTTTCCCTGCTAAATGATGCACAAAAAGGTGCACTCAGCTCTGCAGGGACGCAAGTAAGCGATGCGTTGCAGAATGGTATTCAGGGGATGATAACCCAGTATCCGCAACTGGCACAAAACCCACAATTTATGGCACTTGTCCAATCATTGGGCAATGTAGATATCGCCACTCCTCTGAACGGATTAGGGCAATCGCTTGTTGATGCGTTCCGTACCGATACACGTAATATGTACGCCGGAGCATTAACATTGACCCAACCGCTATATATGGGAGGTAAGATACGCGCTTACAACAAAATCACCAAATATGCCGAGGAACTGGCACGCCAACAGCACAACAGCGGAATGCAGGAAGTCATTCTAAGCACAGACCAAGCATATTGGCAAGTAGTATCTCTCGCCAATAAAAAAAAGCTGGCAGAAGGTTACCTCGAGCTTTTACAAAAATTGGAGAGCGATGTAGACAAAATGATAGCTGAAGGAGTTGCCACTAAAGCAGACGGGCTATCGGTCAAAGTAAAAGTAAACGAAGCTGAGATGACTCTGACAAAAGTGAATGACGGTTTAAGCCTTTCCAAAATGCTGCTATGCCAGTTATGCGGATTAGATCTTAGCAGCCCTATCATTTTAGCGGATGAAAAGGAAGACGACTTAGTTCCCACTCCTGTAGCCAGCAACAACATTGATTTAAACAATGTGTATGCCACTCGTCCGGAAGTCCGCAGCCTGGAACTTGCCACTCGAATATACAAACAGAAAGTGAACGTCACCCGCTCGGAATTCCTGCCGTCCGTAGCCTTCGTTGGAAACTATATGGCAACCAATCCTTCCGTTTTCAACAGCTTTGAAAACAAATTCAAAGGGATGTGGAATGTAGGTGTTATGGTCAGTGTGCCTATCTGGCATTGGGGAGAAGGCATTTATAAAGTAAAAGCCGCCAAATCCGAAGCACGTATCACCCAATATCAACTGGATGATGCCAAAGAAAAGATAGAGCTGCAAGTCAATCAATCGGTTTTCAAAGTAAACGAAGCAGCCAAAAAGCTCATCATGGCTGAAAAGAATCTGGAAAAGGCGAATGAGAACTTACGCTATGCCACCCTCGGATTCGAAGAAGGAGTTATCCCGGCAAGTAATGTACTGGAAGCACATACCGCTTGGCTATCCGCCCAATCGGAAAAGATAGATGCACAGATTGACGTGAAACTGACAGAAATCTATCTAAAGAAAGCAACAGGGGAACTGAGGATTGAAAATTAAGGTGCGGAATTTTAAAATCGACAAATTATAGATCATAAAATGGATACAAAATCACAAAACAGTAACATGCTGCTGGCATTCCTCACTTTAACGGGGGTAATTGCCATCGTAGCTTTGGTCGGTTTCTTCATGCTGCGTAAAGGACCGGAAATCATACAAGGCCAGGCGGAAGTAACGGAGTATCGAGTATCAAGCAAAGTTCCGGGACGTATCCTGGAGTTCCGGGTAAAGGAAGGGCAGAACGTACAAGCCGGAGACACGCTTGCCATTCTTGAGGCTCCGGATGTACAAGCCAAGCTGGAACAGGCACGTGCTGCCGAAACCGCCGCACAAGCCCAAAACGAAAAAGCCCTGAAAGGCGCCCGCCAAGAGCAGATACAGGCGGCTTACGAAATGTGGCAGAAAGCCCAAGCCGGACTTGCCATAGCGGAGAAGTCGTACAAACGCGTAAAGAACCTGCACGACCAAGGAGTGATGTCCGCACAAAAGCTGGATGAAGTAACCGCACAACGTGATGCCGCACAAGCCACCGAGAAAGCCGCCAAAGCCCAATATACCATGGCTAAGAACGGTGCCGAACGCGAAGACAAAGCCGCCGCAGCCGCCTTGGTAGAACGGGCAAAAGGCGCTGTAGCCGAGGTGGAATCGTACATCAAAGAAACTTATCTGATAGCTCGGACAGCCGGAGAAGTCTCCGAAATATTCCCTAAAGTTGGCGAACTGGTAGGTACAGGCGCTCCCATTATGAATATTGCCATCATGGAAGATATGTGGGTTACTTTCAATGTACGCGAGGATTTATTACAAGGGTTAGGCATGGGAACAGAATTCGAAGCCTTCATTCCCGCTCTTGACAAAAACATCCGCCTGAAAGTATACTACATGAAAGACCTCGGTACATATGCCGCCTGGAAAGCTACCAAAACTACCGGGCAATTCGATTTAAAGACATTCGAAGTCAAAGCGTCTCCGCAGGAAAAAGTAGAAAGACTGCGTCCGGGCATGAGTGTGATATTGAAAAAGTGACAAAATGACTGATAGCGGTAAGATGATAAAGTGATGGAGTAATAATGGAGAAGAAGAACAATAAATACATAGCTTTGTGGAATGTGATGAAACGTGAGTTCCACCGCCTCGTTTCACGTCCGCTATACCTGTTTTGTATGATAGTGGCGCCTCTGTTCTGTTATGTCTTTTTCACGACATTAATGGATTCCGGTCTGCCCACCAATATGCCGGTCGGCGTAGTAGACCAAGACATGACTACCACCTCCCGCCAATTGATACGCAATCTGGATGCTTTCGAGCAAACAGCAGTCATAGCCCATTACCCTAATATTGGCGATGCACGCATCGCCATGCAAAAGGGAGAGATTTACGGTTTCTACTACATCCCCGATGGAACAACTGCCAAAGCACAAGCCCAACGTCAGCCCAAAGTTTCTTTTTACACCAACAATACATTACTTATAGCCGGTTCATTGCTTTTTAAGGATATGAAGATGATGAGCGAACTGGCATCAGGAGCCGCCGCACGCACTGCATTGTACGCCAAAGGTGCTACGGAAGACCAGGCAATGGCATTTCTGCAACCGATTGTCATCGACACCCACCCACTGAACAATCCCTGGCTGAACTATTCCGTATATCTGTGCAACACATTTGCTCCGGGTGTACTGATGTTGCTCATCTTTATGATAACCGTTTACTCCATCGGTGTAGAAATTAAAGACCGCACCGCCCGCGAATGGTTGCGCACAGGTAATAACTCTATCTGGATTTCCCTTGCCGGGAAATTACTGCCTCATACAGCTGTCTTCTTCCTTATGGGTATATTATATAATGTATATCTATACGGCTTCCTGCACTTTCCCTGCAATAGCGGAATTCTGCCGATGTTACTTGCCACGCTTTGCTTGGTACTGGCTTCACAAGGCATGGGCATACTGATGATAGGCACTCTTCCCACACTGCGGTTGGGACTGAGCTTCGCATCTTTATGGGGAGTATTGTCGTTCTCCATGTGCGGACTGTCATTCCCGGCTATGGCTATGCACCCCGTACTGCAAGGTTTGGCAAATTTATTTCCCCTGCGTCACTATTTCCTTATCTATGTAGATCAGGCCCTGAACGGCTATCCAATGATTTATTCATGGATGAATTATGTAGCATTGCTTATTTTCATGATGCTTCCTTTCCTTGTAGCCCACAGGCTGAAAGGAGCATTGATATCCTATAAATACGTACCCTAATGAAACAACTGACGTTCAAACAGAAAGTCGTACAAGGCATATATGACTTGTTCTATATATGGAAACTGGAATTTCGCACAACCTTCCGCGATCAAGGGGTGCTGATTTTCTTTGTACTTGTTCCGTTGGTTTATCCGTTGATATACTCTTTCATCTACACAAACGAAACAATTCGTGAAGTACCTACCGTAGTCGTAGACAATTCACGCAGTTCACTAAGCCGGGAATATCTGCGGAAAGTGGATGCCAGTCCCGAAACAAGCATCGTGGCGCATTGCGCCGACATGGAAGAAGCCAAACTCATGCTTAAGGACCGTAAAGCCTATGGCATTATCTACATACCCGCCCATTTCAGTGATGATATAACCCGGGGCAAACAGACACAAGTCAGCATTTTCTGCGATATGAGCGGACTGCTCTACTACAAAGCGTTATTGACAGCCAATACAAATGTATCGCTCGCCATGAATGCAGCTATTAAGATGGAACGCGCCGGCAACACCACCGCACGCCAAGATGAAATAACAGCTTACCCCATTGAATACGAAGATGTAGCCATTTTCAATCCAACAAACGGGTTTGCCGCCTTCCTGATACCAGCCGTACTCATACTGATTATACAGCAAACTTTGCTACTTGGCATCGGCTTATCTGCCGGAACCGCCCGCGAGCACAATCGTTTCAAAGATTTAGTTCCTATCAACCGTCATTATAACGGTACACTCCGCATTGTTATGGGAAAAGGGTTAAGTTATTTTATGGTCTATTCACTGGTAGCCGTATACATCCTATGTGTAGTGCCCCGTCTTTTCAGCCTCAACCAAATAGCGATTCCCGGTGTGCTGACTTTGTTTGCCCTGCCCTACCTGGCAGCTTGCATCTTTTTTGCAATGACGGCATCCATTGCCATACGCAACCGGGAAACCTGTATGTTATTATTCGTATTTACTTCCGTGCCCCTACTGTTCCTGTCCGGCATATCTTGGCCGGGAGCGGCAATGCCCGCATTCTGGAGATATTTCTCCTATATTTTCCCTTCCACTTTCGGAATCAATGGCTATGTACGTATCAACAGCATGGGAGCCACTCTCAATGAAGTCTCATTTGAGTATCAGGCTTTATGGGTACAAACCGGAGTATACTTCCTTACCACTTGTCTCGTCTATCGCTGGCAAATCATACAAAGCAGGAAGCATATGATAGAGAATTACCTCTCCTCGTATCCTGCCAAGTTATAGCATACCGGCACGGTACTGTTGCCAACACGATATATACCGAATTTGAAGTAGTAGCCGTCATCATCATTACGTCCTATCTGAATTTTCTCATTATTCACGATATGCTCTTTAACGGCTTTCTTCTTGTCGGTGTACTCCATTTGTACATCCAGCATGCCCGGCTTCACGATGGTTTCGGCTTCCTTGCCGTATGTAGTCCAGTCGATATGAATACGGAAAGTAACCCAACAATCCTTAGGAAAATCTGCAAAAGGCATCTTATAGGCTATCGTAGACGACTTGTAATCGGAAGTTACCGACTTCATTATCGGGGTCTTTTCAGCACTGGCATTACAACGGTCGGTTTTATCCGTCAGCCATTTGCGATCCGAATTAGCCTTGATATAGAACCAACCTCCAGAAAACCCGAAAGCCAACGGTGGATAACCGCCCTGTTCTACCAACCAGCCATTCTTCTTTCCGGCCTTATAGATGAGATTTCCCTGTTTGTCTTTCATTGGGTTCCCCTCTTTGTCCAACTTGGCTACCTTTTCATGGCCTGTATTCTTTTTGAAGATAGTGGTCTTTTCCAACTCTATAAACTCATCAACCGTCAGCTTTTTCACTTCGCCATTAGGAGTCTGGACAAGTGTACGATCGGGCATACCATGCCATTGCGCGAAAATGGTAGAGACATTGCTGTCCAGAGTAGACGGAATGTATACTGAGAACTCATAATCCCGTGAGGCGCCTTGCGGACAAATACCTTTTCCATGATGATAAACGGTTTTCGTGATTTGTGCTTTCCGGTAAGTGTCTTCCGGCAATCCGTTAAAATCCGCCGAAGTAGCGTAACAATAAGAGAACTCGGCACGACCTTTCGTTTCTCCCTTTCCATATCCTTCCAAAGTATTGTCTTCCTTACGCAGTTCAAAACGATAAGAAGGCTTGCCGTTGAACAGACACGTAAAATCCCGTTGAATGGCATGTTCCTTTTTAGCTCCGACAGCCACCCAACGGCCATCTATAATTTGATTGAGGCGTGCAGAGTCGGCTTGCACATTTACCCGTTCAGTCAAGGGGACCAATGCTTTAGTGCCTTTGGTTTGTGCAGTCAGTGTTGCCATACAACCTGTAGCCACCACCATACAGATAATAAAAATGTTTTTCTTCATCCTATTTTGATATTAAACTTAAATTATATCGCAAAAGTACGAAAGCTATCACTCATACTTCCCCCCATTTGTTTCAGAAAACCCTATATTTGTGCAAATCATCCATAACCTAACAGAAATTTTGAAAGATATCACTATCTTTGGTCCATCATAAATTTTACGGTTTTATAATGAGTAATCTTAAACAGATAGCAGCCCTCCTGTTGTTTTTATGTACGGCAGGAGTCTCTTATGCTTATTCAGAAGCTTGGGGACAGATAAACTTCTCTTATATTTCCATTAATGACGGCTTGTCGCAGAGCACTGTATTCTCCATAGCCCAAGACAAGCTCGGCAATATGTGGTTTGCCACTTACGACGGTGTCAATAAATACGATGGATACGCATTCACTGTTTATCAGCACGATGAGAGCGACCCGAACAGTATCGCCAACGACATAGCCCGCATTGTTATGACCGACAGTAAAGGACGCGTATGGATAGGTACTCGTGACGGCTTGTCCTATTACGATGAGGAGAAAGACAAATTTCAAAACTTCTTCTATGAAAAGAACGGCAAGCGTTTGCAAATCACCGGTATTGTAGAAGTATCTCCGGATCTGTTGCTTGTCAGCACATTAGAGGGATTGACCATGTTCGACATCCCCTCCTCCCAATTTGCAGACAACGCCCTCAACTCCACAATGCGCCAAATAGTCGCATCTACCCTTTACAGATATGGCGAGCAAATCTATATTGGCACACCCAAAGACGGGATATACAACTATTCCATTTCACAGAAGAAGTTTGAAAAGCTCACTTACATACCAAACAGCAAGCAGATTCAAAGCATACTTCAACAATCGCCCACCCGCATATGGGTGGCAACAGAAGGGTCAGGCCTTTTCCTTGTCAATCCCAAGACCCGGGAAGTCAAGGCCTACAAACATTCTCCTTCCAATCCGCAAAGCATCAGTTCCAATTACATCCGTTCATTGGCGCTGGATTCACAAAACCGCTTGTGGATAGGTACTTTCAACGATCTTAATATCTACCATGAAGGGAACGACTCTTTCATGTCTTACAGCAGCAATCCCATAGAAAGCGGCAGCCTGTCGCAACGCTCGGTACGCAGCATCTTCATGGATTCGCAAGGCGGTATGTGGTTAGGCACCTTTTTCGGCGGACTAAACTACTACCATCCTATCCGCAACCGTTTTAAGAATATAAAAAGTATTCCTTTCAAGAATTCTTTAAGCGATAATGTCGTAAGCTGCATCGTTGAAGACAAACAAAAAAACTTATGGATAGGGACCAATGACGGCGGACTGAATCTCTACATTCCCACCACCCAACAGTTCGTTCACTACGCCCTGCAAGAAAGCCAGCGTGAAGACGGCTTCGGTTCCAACAATATCAAATCCGTATACGTAGACGAGCAGAGAGGATTAGTATATATAGGCGCCCATGCCGGTGGTTTGAGTATCCTGCACCGCAGCAACGGACGCATGGAAAACTTCAACCAAAGCAACAGCAAGCTGGTCAACGAAAACGTGTATGCCATTCTCCCCGACCAAGACAATAACTTCCTTCTGGGTACATTAAGTGCATTGGTGCACTTCGACCCGGAGAAACGGAGCTTTACTACCATAAACCAAGAAAATGACGGGACACCGATTTCTTTCCAAAAGATTACAACCTTATTTCGCGATTCACAGAAACGCCTTTGGGTAGGGAGCGAGGAAGGTGTATCCGTATTCAGGCAACACGGCACAGATATACAGCACATATCGCTTTTGCCTTCATCCGCTACTATCAAAGCATTCACAAACTATATTTACGAAGCTACCAACGGTATAATCTGGATAGGTACGCGCGAAGGCGTTTATTGCTTCAACGAGAAAGACAAGCAGATAAAACGATACACCACAGCCAATGGTCTGCCCAACAACGTGGTCTATGGCATACTTGAGGATTCTTACGGCCGCTTGTGGATGAGTACCAACCGTGGCATTTCGTGCTTCAATCCGGAAACCGAGAAATTTCGCAGCTTTACGGAAGCTGACGGTCTGCAAAGCAACCAGTTTAACACCTCTTCCTGTTGCCGCACCTCCAATGGTGAAATGTACTTTGGCGGCATAAACGGACTCACCACTTTCCGCCCGGAATTATTGTTAGACAATCCCTATACGCCCCCGGTTGTAATCACCAAACTGGAACTTTTCAACAAAACTGTCCGCCCGGACGATGAAACCGGTATTCTCACCAAGAATATCAGCGACACAAAGAGCATCACGCTGAAATCTTGGCAAACGGCCTTCTCGCTGGAGTTTGTCGTATCAAACTATATCTCCGGGCAGCACAACACCTTTGCCTATAAATTGGACGGGTACGACAAAGAATGGTACTACCTCACGGACAAACGTACTGTCTCCTACTCCAATCTGCCGCAAGGCACTTATAACTTTATGGTGAAAGCCGCCAACAACGACGGCAAATGGAATGCCACACCAACCGTACTGGAAATCGTAATACTGCCCGTATGGTACAAAACTTGGTGGGCTATCCTCCTGTTCTTCGCCACATTCATCGGCTTCATAACTTTTGTATTCCGCTTCTTCTGGCTACGCAAGAGCATGGAAGCTGAACTCGAAATAGAACGTCGCGACAAAGAACATCGGGAGGAAATCAACCAGATGAAGATGCGCTTCTTCATCAATATCTCACACGAACTCCGTACTCCGCTAACCCTGATATTAGCACCGCTGCAGGAGGTCATCAGTAAAATCAACGACCGCTGGACCCGTAATCAACTGGAATATATCCAACGAAACGCCAACCGCCTGCTTCATCTGGTCAACCAACTCATGGACTACCGCCGTGCGGAACTCGGAGTATTCGAACTGAAAGTAAAGAAAGGAAATGCTTACCGGTTGATACGCGAAAACTTCCTGTATTACGATAAGCTGGCACGCCACAAAGAAATCAGTTATGCTTTCCATTCGGAACTGGAAGACAGAGAGGAGCTTTTCGACCCTAACTATTTGGAGCTGATTATCAACAACCTTCTATCCAATGCCTTTAAATATACGGACAACGGAAAAAGCATTACCGTAACCCTGAAAGAAGAGGAGAACTGGCTGATACTGCAAGTCAGTGACACCGGTATCGGTATCCCCATCAACAAACAGGGAAAGGTATTCGAGCGTTTCTATCAGATAGAAAGTCAGCATATAGGAAGCGGAATAGGCCTTTCACTGGTTCAACGTCTGGTAGAGCTGCATCATGGACGTATTGAACTGGAAAGCGAAGAAGGCAAAGGTAGTACTTTCTCCGTCTATCTGCCACAAGACCCTTCGGCTTACAAACTGTCCGAACGGGCTGACTCCAACCGCCCGGAGGAAGAAGAGCAAGTCTACTCCACCAACTCCAAAGACATGTACTTCATCGATACGGAGAAAGTGGAAAATAAAGTTCTGGAAACCGGCGATAAGAAACGGGGTACTATCCTTATAGTAGAAGACAATCAGGAAATCCGCCACTATCTGTGCAGCGGCTTGTCTGATTTGTTCAACACACTGGAAGCCGGCAACGGTGAAGAAGCATTGGAAAAGCTGAAAGATAATGAAATAGACATCATCATCACTGACGTCATGATGCCCGTAATGGACGGTATCAAGTTATGCAAGAATGTAAAACAAAACATCCGTACCTGCCATATCCCGGTTATTATCCTATCCGCCAAAACCGACATAAAAGATCAGCTGGAAGGATTGCAAGTAGGAGCGGACGATTATATCCCCAAACCTTTCGCCATAGCCGTCATCACCTCCAAGATACAGAACATGATGCGTACCCGCCGCCACATGCTCGAACGATATGCTAAGTCACTGGAAGTGGAACCGGAAAAAATTACTTTCAATGTCATGGACGAAGAGCTACTGAAACGTGCCGTGAAAATTGTGGAGGAGAACATAGACAATATAGAATTCTCTACCGACGAATTTGCACAAAAGATGAACATGAGCCGCTCCAACCTGCACTTAAAGCTGAAAGCAATCACAGGAGAATCCGCCATCGACTTTATCCGCAAGGTGCGTTTCAAAAGAGCAACGGAACTGCTAAAGAGCGGACGCTATACGGTAGCCGAAGTCAGCAGCATGGTAGGGTTCAATTCATCTTCCTATTTTGCTACTTGCTTCAAGAAATACATAGGCTGCCTACCGACAGAATACATAAAGAAATCGAAAGGATAGCGGATGAAAGGGGAGATAATTCCGTTTGATGTACATCAAAAAATTTTTTCCTCTATTCATATTTTTTTCACTTAGAATGGTTTGAACGGCGGTTTTCAACAAATCTAATATTTCATTCAACAACTCTGATAATAATATTCGGTTTTCAAAGAAAGCTGAAACAAAGCGTGTTAACATCCACGAGCAAATATTATATTTTTGCTGCATAAAAATCGAATTTTTACTAATAAAAACCAACAACTGTTTTTAACATGAAAACCAAATTGTTAACCATCTCAAGGTCACTAAAGGTCTTTGCTATAATAGCATTGGCCTTAGTCTGCGCCTCTTGTGACAAAACGGAGACAACGGACTCAACGGGATTTATTCTTCATTATTATGGTGTAACGGACATAGGTCCTTCTATGGCGTACACATTGGAAGCACCTACTTATAAAGGTAGCGCTCCCTATGACTTCACTATCACAGGCATTACGCTCAATGACGAAGCCTGCACAACCGAAAGTTTTGTAATAGATGCCGAAACCGGTGCTATCAACATCCAGAACACAGAGAATCTTGCTACCGGACTTTACGCCATCAGTGTAGGCTGCTACTCTAACGGCAAGTACTTTGAATTTAAAGATGCAGTCCAGATTAATATGCTACTGGCTGTACCCGAAGGTGTAACAGTTACTCCTGCCGAAGTAGTTGTAAAAATGGAAGATAAAAAGTGGTGGGAAGCCGGTGCACAAGTCACAACCGACACAGAAAAGCATGTAAGCATCACCGGATATTCTATTGCGGAAGATGAAAGCAAAGAGTATTTAAAGTACTTCACTATCTCTAACGACGGCATTATCACGTTCAATCCTGACAAGAAAGACAATATCATTCCGGGAGAGAAGTATGTAATAAGCTTAAAGCTAAAGACAAAAGCCGGCGAACACCTCTATGCAGATGCTGTAACTTTCAATGTCATCTCCAAACCTCTGAACTTACTGTACACTCCGAACGAGGTAAGAGTAGAAAGAATGACAGCACACGAATCAGAATTACCGACTATACAAGGTTCTTTGGAAGGTAGAACTTATGCTATCAAATCCATTACCCCCGAAATATCCGGGTTCACGATAGATGCAACAACCGGTAAGATTACCATTGCGGAGAATGTTCTGACTACTATCGGTAATATATATAAAGTAGATGTTACCGTTACGAATGAATACGGAAATGCAGACTTCCCCGAAGCCTATATTGTTACAGTAGTAGATTTTATTGCTCCTATTGTCCCGGAAAAATTCAAATACGAGATTCCCGAAACTTACGAAGGAAAAGGATATACCATACCATTAGCCGACGGTTTTATTGGAGACGAGGTAATATTTGACTTTTCTGATAATGAAGGTGCTATCAAAGACCAAATTGAAAAGAAAAGAATAAGCATTGATAAGGTTAGCGGTAGCATTACTATTGCAGAGAATAACACATTAGTACCTAATGATTATACGGTTAAGGTAAAAGCAACTAATCCGAAAGGGGAAGTTACAATTTCTTTCCCATTAGTAATAAAGGCGAATCCGAATAAGTTTACATTCCATTATGGCAATAACATAGGATTGTCTCCGGAAAACGATTATGCCAATCAATTTGCCTATGATACAGAAGAAGCCTTCCATGGAACAATATTAATGCCAAAAACAACTCTTCCAGCTGGGAAATCGGCTAAATGGGAAATTCTTGTCAAGAAGCCAGTTAAATCAAAAGAAACCGACATAAATGATTATGTTACTGGAAGTGGAGCTACAATAGACGCCAACACAGGAGCAATAAATTTTTCAAATGCAAAGTTCCAGTATTATGACTTCAAGCAAACAAAACCAGATAACAAAAGTGTACCTATGATGAATATTGGTATGCTTGTTGTAAAAGCGACTTGCGGTGAAGGAGATTTAGCTTACTCTGTAACAGCACCCATATTCATTAGATCCAATATCAGCAACAGAAATGGAGTTATGTTAGACTATCGTCCTTTTGTTCTTCAAGTCAATTCAAAGACCGGTAAGTATCCTACTGGAAAACTCACAATTCAATGTCCTGACCAAAATCTTTTAAGAGTAGATTATCGCAGAGATTTCCATTTCTACACTGTCGATTTAACAAAAGAAACAAGTTGCACTCCACAGCAACCTGATAACCTTATGAGAGATGTTTGGACGGCCTGCTGGAATGAGATGGGCCTTACACCCAACTATGGTGCTAAAAAACCTATGTCATACTATGATATTTCTAAATATATCAATAGAGAACATCTTGATGTATTATTAGGATATGTAAATCCTGAAACCAAAGCTATAGTTATCAACCCTGATAAATGGAAATCTGCAGACGGAACCTATGCAAATGGAGTACTTATAGGAAGTATGGTTTGTCACACAGAAGGTGATGAAGACAAAGCCCTCAACAATGGTTCCAAGCTCAATCCTGTTGCCATCTGGTTCGACGAAAACTTTTAATCTAACAAAACAATAATATAATTATGTATAAACCAACATATCATACATTGAGCAAAAGAGGGTATATCACCCTCTTGGCTCTCCTCGTCTCCATTATCACCTTTGCACAAGGTGTGACCGTGAAAGGAGTTGTTATTGACGAAACCGATATTCCTCTTATCGGTGCAACTGTTCAAGTTAAAGGCGGACAGGCCGGTGCAGCTACCGATTTAGACGGTAACTTTACCCTGACAGCAAACAAGAACGCAACTTTAGTTGTCAGCTACATTGGCTATCTGACACAAGAAGTAAAAATACAAGGTAAAACCCAGCTTACCATTAAATTGGTTCCCGACAGCAAAACGTTGGATGAAGTTGTAGTGGTAGGTTACGGCACAATGAAGAAAAGCGACCTTACCGGTTCCGTGTCTTCGGTATCTGCCAAAGACGTGGAAGGCTTTCAGACAAGTTCTATTGCCGGAGCATTAGGCGGTCAGATTGCCGGTGTACAAATCACTTCTACCGACGGTACCCCGGGGGCAGGTTTCAACATCAGCATCCGCGGTGTGGGTACATTGACCGGTGATGCCTCCCCTCTTTACATTGTAGACGGTTTTGAAGTATCGGACATAGACTATCTGTCCAACTCCGATATTGAATCTATCCAAGTATTAAAAGATGCCTCTTCCTCGGCTATCTACGGTGCGCGTGCCGCCAATGGCGTAGTATTGATTACAACCAAATCCGGTAAATCAGGCAAGCCCGTCGTTACCTACAACGGTTCCGCTACTTACCGCAAGATTTCAAAAACATTGGATTTGCTCTCTCCCTACGAATTCGTAAAATTACAAGGGGAAGTAAAACCGGAATTGAGCACCGGATACTATAAAGAAGGAAACGATGAGGATGGTACGCCTTACCGCTATCAGTCACTTGAAGACTATATCGGTCTTGGCGGTGTAGACTGGCAGGGCGAAACTTTCAACCCTACTTGGTCACAAGACCATAACCTGTCATTGATAGGCGGTAATGATAACACCAAGTACAATGCTTCATTCTCACGTTATATTGAAAACGGAATTTTCAAAAACAGCGGTTTCGACAAAACAACTGCCAAGTTCCGTCTCGATCAGAAAATCAATAAGAAAGTTTCATTCAACGTAACCGTAAACTATGCGCAAACCAACCGTAAAGGTGCGGGTACTTCTGCCGATTCAGGACGTTTCAATATGTTGGCACAAATATTGAGCGCCCGCCCTACCGGCGGTCTTAAACTGACTGACGAAGCATTGCTGAACTCTGCCATCGACCCCGAAATGCTGGAAACCGGTGAAAGTTTGGCACAGGTAAATCCAGTGAAACAAACAGAATCCGTAACCAATAACAAGCGTGCCGAAATGTGGTCGGCAAACGGTGCTCTTACTTGGGATATCATCAAAGGATTAACCTTCAAAACTGCCGGGACTTACAATACCACCAATAACCGCATAGACATCTTCTACAGAGACGGTTCAAAAGAAGCTTACCGTAACGGTCAAAAGCCATACGGACGTACCCAAATGGGACGTGACGTACGTTGGAGCAATAACAACACCCTGACTTGGAAACAAAAAATCCAAAAGCATAATTACGACATTATGTTAGGTCATGAAGTATCTTACAGAAATAGTGAACACTTATTGGGTGAAGCTATGGACTTCCCGTTTGACAATTTGGGAAATAACAATTTAGGGTTAGGAGCTGTTCCCAGTAAGGTAGAAAGCGGCTACAACGAAAAGATGTTGCTTTCTTTCTTTGCCCGTGCCAACTATAGCTACAACAACCGATACTTGCTGACTGCCACTGTACGTGCCGACGGTTCTACCGTATTCTCACAAAAGAACAAATGGGGCTTTTTCCCCTCTTTCTCTGCCGCATGGCGTGTATCCGAAGAAGCCTTCATGAAAGACCTCGAATGGATGTCCAATTTCAAAGTCCGCTTTGGTTGGGGTGTTGTCGGTAACGACCGTATCACCAACTATCTGTCTATGGACCTGTACACGGATAATAAATACGGTGTGGGAACCAATACCGTAACTGTATTGACTCCGAAGCAACTCAAAAACTCCGATTTGAAATGGGAAGGTTCAAGCACTGTGAACTTAGGTGTTGACTTAGGTTTCTTCGACAACCGTCTGAATGTAACAGCCGACTTCTTCATCAAGAACACTAAAGACTTATTGCTGGCACAGTCATTGGCACACGCTACCGGGTTCAGCTCACAATGGCAGAACATCGGTAAAATCCAGAATAAAGGTATCGAACTTAGCTTAAGCTCTACCAACATCCAGACCAAGGATTTCAACTGGCAGACCAACTTCAACATTTCATTTATCAAGAATACATTGGAAGCGCTTTCTTCCGGTGAACAGTACAGACTTGCCCGCTCCGGCTTTGATTCAAACTTTACCGGTGACGACTATATAGCCAAAGTAGGTGAATCGTTAGGCTTGATTTACGGTTATGAATTCGATGGAATTTATCAGGCTGACGATTTCTATACCAACACGAACGGTCAGTTAGTACTGAAAGACGGAATCACCAATAACACACGTTACACAGGTGGCGTAAGACCCGGTGTAGTGAAATATAAAGACCAGGACGGTGACGGCAAAATTACGACGGCAGACCGTACCGTAATTGGTAATGCCATGCCGAAATGGTTTGGCGGTATCACCAATACATTGGAATATAAAGGAATCGACTTCAGCTTCATGTTCCAATTTAACTATGGCAATGACATTTATAACGCTACACGCCTGTATGCTACCCAATCCAGAAGTTCACGCAGAAATATGCTTGCCGAAGTAGCAGACCGTTGGAGCCCGACCAATGCTTCCAACTTGGTACCTGCATTCGACGGTTACATCACCAACGACGTATACTCCCGCTTCATTGAAGACGGCTCGTTCCTGCGTCTCAAGAACATCACTTTAGGATATACCCTGCCCCAAAAATGGACCAGCAAGTTCTATGTATCCAAACTGCGTGTTTACGCAACAGGCCAGAACCTGTTCTGCTGGAACAATTATAGCGGATATGACCCGGAAGTAAACAGTTTGAACGACCCGATGAGACCGGGACTGGACTGGGGTGCTTATCCTAAGAGTAGAGTGTTTACATTCGGTATAGATCTTCAATTCTAATTCATAAAAACAGATAATATGAAAAAATTAATATACTATATAGCTCTTTCAGCAATGTGTCTGCTTCCTGCCGCCTGTTCGTTGGAAGAAGAAATCAGCACTGAAGTAGAAAAGGAAAACTACCTGAACGATGCGGGTGAAGCGCAGAATGTTTTGCTTGGTATCTACCTTACCAACGTAAGAGACGCCATGTATGGATACAATATGTCCATTTACTTCTCAATGGGAACAGACATCGCACAAGTAGAAGGAAGCACGACGGAGAACTTCCGTATTCTGCCTACCAATGCCTACCCCACTACACAAGCAGAAGTACAACAAACGTGGGAGTCTCTCTACACCGGCATATACAGAGCCAATGACTTTCTGGAAGGTGTCTCTGCCAAGATAAACACCTACTCAGAGAAAGATAAAGCACTGGCTACCATCTATATGGGAGAAGCCAGAGCTCTGAGAGCCATGTATTACTTTGAGTTGGTACGCCGCTATGAAAATATACCTCTGATGACCAGTACCCAAATGTCCAACCAAAACCCGAACACTTTTGTACAGGCAGACCCGATAGATGTATACAAATTCATTGAAGATGATTTGACCTATGCCAGCGAAGTATTGCCTTATGCAAAAGACGATACTTACCGGGAAGATAACAGCTTCCGCTTCTCCAAAGGCGCAGCCTTAGGCTTACTTACCAAAGTGTATGCAACTTGGGCTTCAAAAGATGCAAGCAAGTGGGAGAATGCAGCCAACACAGCAAGTATTCTTGTTGAATCGGGCAAACATGATTTATTGCCGGATTATAAAAAGCTGTGGGAAAATACCTGCAACAGCGTTTGGGATCCTACCGAAAGCTTGATTGAAATCTCATTCTATTCACCTACTTACTCAAACAACAGCGACCCGGTGGGACGCATCGGTAAATGGAACGGAGTAAAAACCACTGTCAACATGGGTAAAAGCGGCAGTTGTGCCGGAAATATGAAAGTGGTTCATACCTTCGTGTTAGATTGGAGAGAAGGTAATAATGCCGGTGATTTACGTCGCGATTTATCTGTTGCCAACTACAAATATGGTGATAAAGAAACCAACGGACGTTTCTATTGGGCAGCCAAAATAACAGATGACGAGGCTACCGCTTTAGATAAAGATCAAGACCCTGAAAAGTCACAAAAGGAAAAGCAGAACTATACTCCCGCAAAATGGGATATCGAGAAATATGTCAAAACTGTCAGCTTCGTTAATAATGACAAATCCAATGTAAACTGGTATGTATTGCGTTATGCAGATGTATTGCTTCTTTACGCAGAAGCATTAAACGAATGGAAACACGGGCCTACCGATGAGGCTTATGACGCAATCAATAAAGTTCGCCGCCGTGGTTTTGGCAATCCGGACGATACTTCGGTCTGCGATCTGCCGGAAGGACTGGACGAAGCCGCTTTCCGCGAAGCCGTTCGCAAAGAGCGCGCCTACGAATTAGCATTCGAAGGACATCGCCGCTTAGACTTGGTACGTTGGGGAATCTACTACAAGACTATTCAGGAGACATCTAATGAATTGTCCAACTGGTACTCAAGCGCCAACTATGTTGTTGCAAAATATACAGAAGAAGGCAAGCATGAATTGATGCCTATCCCGCAACGTGAAATGGACTTATGTACCCAATTCAAACAAAACCCTAAATGGTAATCAGCTTGCTGATTATCCTCTAATAAAATCTCCAATATACCTCCCCAAGGGGTATATTGGAGATTATCTAAACACTTTTCAACAAAAGTGACATTCCGAAAAGACGGATTATTCTCCTTTTCAACATTCTTACTACTGAATCTATAAAGAATCCATTAGCTTTGCTTTCGTTACAAAACCTACTAAAATCAATTACATAAAAAACAAATAACATGAAAAAGAAACTTGTTCTCTTAGCTTTGGGTGCACTGACTTTAGTATCATGCCAGACACAGCCTAAGAAAGACTACAGTTGGATAAAAAAAGGTCTGGATGTAGCTTCCGCCCAATTAGAATTAACCGCAGAAGAAATTTCATCCACCAATATGCTGCCGCGTTCCATCCGCACAGGCTATGATATGAATTTTCTGTGCAGGCAATTGGAAAGAGACTCACTAACCTTTAAAGACTCGCTCCGTGCTCATCCGACAGCCGACCAAATGGGAAAACGCCGCCTATGCAGTGTTTACGACTGGACCAGCGGTTTCTATCCGGGCTCTTTATGGTATGCTTATGAGATGACAGGTAACGATACACTAAAAGCATGGGCTATCCAATATACTAACCTACTGAATCCTGTACGTTATTACACCGGTACACACGACTTAGGTTTCATGGTAAATTGCAGTTATGGTAATGCAGAGCGTCTGGCTCCTAACGATACAATTGCCTCCGTAATGAAAGAAACAGCTGACAATTTGTGCGGACGTTTCAACGATTCTATCGCAGCTATCCGTTCCTGGGATTTCGGTACTTGGAATTTTCCTGTTATCATCGACAATATGATGAATTTGGATTTACTGTTTAATGTGGCTAAAGAAACCGGTAACAACGCCTACAAGGACATTGCCGTTAAACACGCCATGACTACTATGCACAATCATTTCCGCCCGGACTATACTTGCTGGCATGTCGTTAGCTACAACAACGATGGTACAGTAGAGAAAAGGCAAACTTTTCAGGGTAAGAATGACGACTCTTCATGGGCACGCGGTCAGGCATGGGCTGTGTATGGCTACACTGCCTGCTATCGCGAAACAAAAGATACCACTTTCTTAAATTTTGCCGTAAAAGTGGCCGACATGATTATGGCACGTGTCAAGACTGATGATGCGGTTCCATACTGGGATTATGACGCCCCCGTTACCAATGAAACTCCCCGCGATGCATCTGCCGCTTCTGTAACTGCTTCTGCGTTGATAGAGTTGAGTACAATGGTACCTGATGGAAAGAAATATTTGAATTATGCAGAAAAAATTCTAAAGAGTTTGTCAAGCGATGCTTATCTGGCTAAAACTGGTGAAAACCAAGGATTCATTCTAATGCACTCCACCGGTTCATTGCCCAACGGTTCTGAAATTGACACTCCGCTGAACTATGCCGACTATTACTATCTGGAAGCATTAAAGCGCTTTATGGATTTGGAAGGTATCAGTTATAACAGTCTCTAATATTCCCGATAATATATCTGCAAGCATTATGAACAAGACTTTTAAATATATACTCCTGTTGGCATTTGTCTGTTTCATCGGAAAAGCCAATGCCCAAGAGCTCAAAGTAGAGGCTTTTTCACTCCTCAATTTGGATTATCCCGGATTGGAGAAGGTAAAAGCCTTACACCAAGAGGGTAAGGATACAGAAGCTGCCCAAGCATTGCTCAATTACTATCGTACACGCACCAACGTGAAAACGCCCGACATCAATCTGAAGAAACTCTCTATCAGCAAGGATGAACAGAAAATGGCGGACGAGGCTCTGCAACACACATTCTTTGCCCATAAAGGCTATCAACCGTCATTCAACTACGGTGAAGACATCGACTGGAAATACTGGCCGGTAAAGGACAATGAATTGCGCTGGCAGCTGCACCGCCACAAATGGTTTACCCCCATGGGTAAGGCTTACCGTCTGAGTGGTGACGAAAAATATGCCAAAGAATGGACTAAACAATATATTGACTGGATCAGAAAAAATCCGTTAGTAAAGATAGATAAGAAAGAATATGAAATGACCGGTGACAGCCAACTGAAAGGTGACGTAGAAAATATGCGTTTTGCATGGCGTCCGTTGGAAGTAAGTAACCGTCTGCAAGACCAGACCTCACAATTCCAGCTGTTTGTCGCGTCTCCCTCGTTCACTCCGGAATTCCTGACCGAGTTTCTTGTGAACTATCATAAACATGCCATCCACATATTAGGTAATTACTCCGCACAAGGTAATCACCTGCTATTTGAAGCACAGCGCATGATTTATGCCGGCGCTTTCTTCCCAGAATTTAAGGAAGCGGCCGCTTGGAGAAAGAGCGGCATCAACATCATGAATCGTGAAATCAATGTACAGGTTTACAATGACGGTGGACAATTTGAGCTTGACCCGCACTACCATCTTGCTGCAATCAATATATTCTGCAAAGCATTAAATATAGCCGACTTGAACGGTTTTCGCAATGAGTTTCCGAAAGAATACCTGAATACCATTGAAAAAATGATTGTATTCTATGCCAATGTTTCTTTCCCGGACTACACCAACCCCTGTTTCAGTGATGCAAAACTGACTTCTAAATCTGAAATGCTGAAAGATTATCGCAATTGGAGTAAAATGTTCCCGAAAAATCAGTTCATCAAGTATTTAGCCACTGAGGGTAAAGAAGGTGCATTGCCCGATTATCTCTCCAAAGGGTTCTTAAAGTCCGGATTCTTTGTATTCCGTAACTCTTGGGGAATGGATGGAACACAGATGGTAGTAAAAGCCGGTCCGAAAGCCTTTTGGCATTGCCAACCGGATAACGGGACTTTCGAACTCTGGTTCAACGGCAAAAACTTGTTCCCTGATTCCGGTTCTTATGTATATGCCGGTGAAGGAGAAGTAATGGAACAACGCAACTGGCATCGCCAGACTTGTGTGCATAATACTGTTACTCTGAATGACAAGAATCTGGAACAAACTGAATCCGTAACTAAGCTTTGGCAACCGGAAGGTAATATACAGATATTAGTTACCGAAAATCCAAGTTACAAAAATCTAAAGCACCGTCGTTCCATATTCTTCGTAAACAACAGTTACTTTGTGATTGTAGACGAAATGGCAGGAAGCCAAAAAGGCTTTATCAACCTGCACTATCAGATGCCGAAAGGTGAAATCGCCAACAATCGCGAAGACATGACTTTCATCACCCAGTTTGAAGAAGGAAGCAACATGAAACTGCAATGTTTCGGTCCCGAAGGTATGACGATGAAGAAAGAACCGGGATGGTGCTCAACCGCCTACCGCAAACGTTACAAACGTATGAACGTATCATTCAATGTTAAAAAAGATAGCGAAGATGCTGTACGTTATATTACCGTTATCTGTCCGATTAAGAACAGCGCAGATGCCCCCAAATTATCCGCTAAGTTCAAAAACAAAACTTTCAATGAAAACGGACTGGAAATAGAGGTGAAAGTAAATGGCAAGAAACAGTCTTTAAATTACAAATTATAATATACGAATTACAGCAAATCAATCCAGTTATGAAAAACAATTTCTCCAATTTGCTTCTTCCGTTAGCTACATTAAGCCTTGCTTCTTGTGCCGGCCAGAAAAAAGAAGAGCCCAAGCGTCCGAATATAATCTTTATGATGACGGATGATCACACCACGCAAGCCATGTCTTGCTACGGTGGAAATCTACTGCAAACCCCCAACATGGACCGTATAGCTAATGAGGGTATCCGTATGGACAATTGTTACGCTGTCAATGCTCTTTCCGGTCCGTCGCGCGCATGTATCCTCACCGGCAAATTCAGCCATGAAAACGGATTTACAGATAATGCAAGCACCTTCAACGGTGACCAACAGACGTTCCCTAAATTACTCCAACAAGCCGGTTACCAAACCGCTATCATTGGTAAATGGCATCTTATCAGTGAGCCGCAAGGTTTCGATCATTGGAGTATTCTAAGCGGTCAGCATGAACAAGGAGACTATTATGATCCCGATTTCTGGGAAGACGGAAAGCATATTGTAGAAAAGGGCTATGCCACGGACATCATAACAGACAAAGCCATCAAGTTTCTGGAAAGCCGGGACAAGAACAAACCTTTCTGTATGATGTATCACCAAAAAGCTCCGCACCGTAACTGGATGCCGGCTCCACGCCATTTGGGTATATTCAATAATACGACATTCCCCGAACCTGCCAATTTGTTTGATGACTACGAAGGACGTGGGAGAGCTGCCCGTGAACAAGATATGTCTATTGAGCATACTTTGACAAATGACTGGGACTTGAAGCTGCTGACTCGTGCAGAGATGTTGAAAGATACCACCAACAGACTTTACAGTGTGTACAAACGTATGCCCGCCGAGGTGCAAGACAAATGGGATTCGGTATATGCGCAACGTATTTCCGAATACCGCAAGGGCAACCTGAAAGGCAAGGCGTTAATCAGCTGGAAATATCAGCAATATATGCGTGATTATCTGGCTACGGTATTGTCCGTAGACGAAAACATCGGCCGTTTACTGAACTATCTCGAAAAAACCGGTGAATTGGACAATACAATCATAGTCTACACTTCCGATCAGGGATTCTTCCTCGGTGAACATGGCTGGTTTGACAAACGCTTTATGTATGAAGAATGTCAACGTATGCCGCTCATCATCCGCTATCCCAAAACTATAAAAGCCGGTAGCACAAGCAATGCAATTTGTATGAATGTGGATTTCGCCCCGACTTTCCTTGATTTTGCCGGAGTGGAAATTCCTTCGGATATTCAGGGAGCTTCCATGAAAACGATATTGGAAAATGAAGGCAAGATCCCTGCCGACTGGCGCAAGGCAGCTTACTATCATTATTATGAATACCCTGCAGAACATTCGGTAAAACGCCACTACGGTATTCGCACACAGGACTTCAAGCTGATTCATTTCTACAATGACATTGATGAATGGGAAATGTATGATATGAAAGCAGACCCTCGCGAAATGAACAATGTGTTTGGCAAACCGGAATACGCTGAAAAACAGAAAGAGTTAATGCAACTGTTGCAAGATACTCAAAAGCAATATAAAGACAACGACCCTGATGAAAAAGTCAATGTACTTTTCAAAGGTGACAGAAGATTAATGAAAAACAGATAAAACCATTAAATTTATTATCATGGATAGAAGAAGTTTTCTAAAAAACACAGGCTGGTCTTTTCTTGGATTAGCAGCTTCAGGAAGCCTGCTCGGTTCTTGTGCAGCTGGAAGTAAGGAAGCAAAAAAGATTATGCCGTCAGCCAGTAATCTCAAGATGTTTTGGGGCGACTTACACAATCACTGTAACATCACTTATGGACACGGTGATATGCGCGATGCTTTTGAAGCCGCCAAAGGACAACTGGACTTTGTCAGTGTAACGCCTCACGCCATGTGGCCGGATATTCCGGGTGCAAACGATCCGCGTCTGAAGTGGGTAATCGACTATCACACCGGAGCTTTCAAACGTTTACGCGAGGGAGGCTATGAAAAGTATGTAAAGATGAGCAACGAATACAATAAAGAAGGAGAATTCCTCACTTTCGTCGGATACGAGGCTCATAGCATGGAACATGGCGACCACGTAGCATTAAACTATGATTTGGATGCACCGCTTGTGGAATGTACTTCTATCGAGGATTGGAAAGAGAAAGCCAAAGGGCATAAAGTATTCGTCACTCCACACCATATGGGTTATCAGGGTGGTTATCGCGGCTACAACTGGAAATGCTTTACAGAAGGAGATATTACTCCGTTCGTAGAAATGTACTCACGTCATGGTTTGGCGGAAAGCGACCAAGGCGACTATCCGTATCTGCACGACATGGGACCGCGCCAATGGGAAGGAACAATCCAATACGGTTTGGACCAAGGTCATAAATTCGGCATCATGGCTTCTACCGACCAACACTCCGGCTATCCGGGCAGCTACGGTGACGGACGTATCGGTGTTATGGCACCGTCATTGACTCGCGATGCTATTTGGGAAGCTCTTCGCACCCGCCATGTATGTGCCGCTACCGGTGACAAAATATTAATAGACTTCCGCCTCAACGATGCTTTCATGGGTGATGTCGTTCGTGGCAACAGCCGCCGTATTTACTTGAATGTAACCGGTGAAAGCTGCATAGATTATGTAGATATTGTAAAAAACGGCCAGATACTGGCTCGCATGAACGGTCCGTTGACCCCGATTGCACCGGAAGGTGATACCATCCGTTGCAAAGTAAAAGTTGATTTCGGTTGGAACCGCGAGGAGCAATACGTACACTGGCAAGGAAAATTAGCTATAAATAAAGGTCGTATCGTAAGTGTTACTCCCTGTTTCCGCGGTGCAGCTTTCACTTCTCCCCAAGAAGGTGAAACAGAATTCAAGACACATGTCAACCGCATCCTCTCCGCTGGTGAAAAAGAAACGGAACTGGATTTGTACAGCAGCAAGAACCCTAACACCACCACTCCTGCTATGCAAGCAGTAATCCTCGACTTGGAAATGCCGAAAGACGGAATACTAACCGCCGACTTCAACGGCAAGAAGTTCGAACACTCATTGGGTGAACTGCTTGAAGGTTCTCGTTCTCACTTCATGATTGGCTGGTTGAGCGAAGCCATCCTCTTTAACCGCGCCATGCCTGAAAGCTGCTACACTGTGGAACATTATATGGAAGACAAAGAGCCTCAACGTGACACAGACTATTATTACGTACGCGTACGTCAGCGTGACGGACAATGGGCATGGAGTTCTCCGATTTGGGCTGAAAGAGTTTGATGATTATGAGTAAAACATACGCTATAGGAATTGACCTTGGCGGTACTTCTGTGAAATACGCCCTTATTGACAATGAAGGCGTATTTCACTTTCAAGGAAAATTACCGTCAAAAGCCGATGTATCTGCAGAAGCAGTAATCGGCCAATTAGTAGCTGCCAGCAAAGAAACAATGGCTTCGGCACAACAACTTGGCGTGGCAGTAGAAGGTATAGGTATAGGCACTCCCGGTATTGTAGACGAAACCAATCGCATCGTACTGGGCGGAGCAGAAAACATCAAAGGCTGGGAAAACCTGAATCTTGCCGACCGTATCGAAGCGGAAACCGGCTTGCCTGTGCAAATGGGTAATGACGCCAACCTGATGGGATTGGGAGAAACAATGTATGGCGCCGGGCAAGGTGCAAGAAATGTAGTCTTCCTGACCATAGGTACAGGTATCGGCGGCGCAGTCGTTATTGATGGTAAACTGTTCAATGGTTTTGCCAACCGGGGTACCGAACTGGGGCATGTACCTCTTATCGCCAACGGTGAACCTTGTGCATGCGGTTCTGTAGGCTGTTTGGAGCATTACGCATCTACTTCTGCATTGGTACGCCGTTTCAGCAAACGGGCAAGTGAATCCGGTATTTCATTTCCGAATGAAGAAATCAACGGAGAACTTATTGTACGTCTTTATAAAGAAGGAGACAAACTGGCAACAGAGAGTCTGGAGGAACATTGCGATTTTCTGGGGCACGGCATTGCCGGGTTTATCAATATCTTCAGTCCGCAACGTATCGTAATAGGCGGCGGACTATCCGAAGCCGGCGACTTCTATATTCAGAAAGTCAGTGAGAAAGCACATCGCTACGCCATGGCGGATTGTGCCGTGAATACCCGAATCATGGCTGCATCTTTAGGAAACAAAGCAGGAAGTATCGGTGCTGCATCACTGGTATTCTCCCATTAAACACAAAACAATATGAAAAAGAATTTAGGAATGCTGGCGCTCATCATGGCGTTTTGGTTTACCATCTCATTTATTACTAACATTCTGGGGCCACTCATTCCGGACATTATTCATAATTTTAATCTGAGCGATTTGGCAATGGCAGGGTTTATCCCGACTTCTTTCTTTCTTGCCTATGCCATCATGTCCATCCCTGCCGGATTGATGATTGACCGTTTCGGTGAGAAACCGGTATTGTTTCTGGGATTCCTGATGCCGTTCATCGGAACCACGCTGTTCGCCTGTGTGCATACCTACCCTATCCTGTTAGCTTCTTCTTTTATCATAGGCTTGGGTATGGCTATGTTGCAAACCGTACTTAATCCGCTACAACGCGTTGTAGGAGGAGAAGAAAATTATGCCTTCGTAGCGGAAGTCGCCCAATTTGTATTTGGTATCGCTTCTTTCTTGAGTCCTCTGGTATACACGTACCTGATTCACGAACTCAATCCGGATATATATACAGAGGGAAAGAGCTTCTTTATCGACCTTTTAGCCGATATGACTCCGGCTGATATGCCGTGGGTTTCACTATATTGGGTATTCACTCTTCTGTTACTGGTTATGCTGATTGCCGTAGGGCTTTCCCGCTTCCCGAAAATCGAATTGAAAGAAGATGAGAAAAGCGGTTCCAAAGATTCCTACGTGGCGCTATTCAAACAGAAATATGTATGGCTGTTTTTCCTCGGCATCTTCTGTTATGTGAGCACGGAACAAGGAACCTCTATCTTCATGAGCACATTCCTTGAACAATATCACGGAGTAAACCCGCAGGCAGAAGGTGCGCAAGCTGTAAGTTACTTTTGGGGACTGATGACGGCAGGCTGTCTGGTAGGTATGGTATTATTGAAACTGATTGACAGTAAGCGCTTGCTCCAAATTTCAGGAGTATTAACCATTATCTTATTGCTGACCGCCCTCTTCGGAAATAAAGAGATTTCTCTCATTGCTTTCCCGGCTATCGGATTCAGCATTTCCATGATGTACTCCATTGTATTCTCGTTGGCCCTGAACTCGGCATCGCAACATCACGGTTCGTTTGCGGGTATCTTGTGTTCCGCTATCGTAGGCGGAGCCGGTGGCCCGATGATTATCAGTATGCTGGCAGACGCAACTTCACTACGCACCGGTATGTTGATTATTCTGGTATTCGCAGGTTATATCACATTCATCGGTTTTTGGGCACATCCGCTCATCAACAACAAAACGATTTGCCTGAAAGAACTTTTCAAGAAAAATAAATAAGGTATAAAAGAAGAATATAGTACAAGAGGATATCTCAATACAAATATTGAGATATCCTCTTTCTTTGTTTCATTTTGCATCAATTAACCCACAAAAACTTGCATTTCTACAAAATAACCGTATTTTTGGTACAAAAGATCAATACATTATGAGACAAACACTATCTCTTCTCATCGGCTTGTTGCTATGTTGTACTATTCAAGCCAAGAACCGGGTTATTGAAAAACCTCCTTTCTGTGTACGTAACACAACTTCTATTGAGGTAAGTGAAATAATACTTAGCGACACAGCTACGGTATTGCACATCTATGCCAAATACCGTCCTAAAAACTGGATACGGATTGCTTCGGGTAGTTATTTGCAAGACAATAATGGAGAAACCTATTTATTACGTTCGGGTATAGGCATCACTCCTGACAAAGAATTTTGGATGCCGGAATCCGGTGAAGCTGAATTCCGGTTAGTATTTCCGCCACTGCCTGCCAAAGTTACTGCCATCGACTTCACAGAAGGAGAAGGCATTGACGGTGCTTTCAGTATTTGGGGCATACAGTTGAAGAGCAAGGAACTGCCGAAGCTGATATTACCCAAAGAAGCTGTGGTCCATCCGGCGGATAAGGAAGCCACACTCCCCGTTCCCCTCATTCAATATGGCAATACTACCGTGAAAGGAAAACTACTGGATTATCATCCCAGCATGGCAAAGGAACTCTCCCTGTACTTATACGAACCGATAAAAGGCTATACGGAGCCCATGACAGTAGAAGTCAAGCAAGACGGAAGCTTCAGCACTGCTTTCCCTATAACAGGAACCACACCGGCAGCCTTCAGTCTCTTCGGCACAAACATCAACTTCTTTGTAGAACCGGGAAAAACCAGCGAACTATACATCAACCTGCGTGAGATATCCCGAAAGAATTCTACTTTCCACAAGAACAAAAAGCCCTATGGGGAGCCCGCCTACATCAACGGTCCGATGGCGAGCCTGTCTGAGGAACTAAACAGAAACCGCATCAACACAGCTATCATCACCGACTACCAAAGCCTGATAGAAAAGGCCGGTGATATGGATATAACATCCTATAAAAGTTATATATTAGAAACAGCAAAAGGCATACAACAGGAGATAGACAATGCCAATCTCAGTGCAGGAGCCAAGCAACTGCTCTCTTTTGAAAAGGACTTGAATATCATCGAGGTTTTAACACAAGCTCCGGGACTGCTGACACAAGCCGCCCTGCAACAAAAAAAACTGGAACGAAATGAAGCCGAAGACTATTTCCGAAAAATAGATCAGAACATGCCGAAAGACTATATTCCTGCCGAATTACTGAAACACCTGAACACGCCACAAGTTACTCTTGTACAACCTTATACATATGCTGTTATCGTATCGGCGCGCCACAAAGATGATTATGCCCGGGCATGGGAAACAGATAAAGGCGTATTTTTCGACATTTCCCGTACGGCATTGCTTTATCAGGGTATAAAAGATTTCAGCCCGCTGACCGATACCCAAAAAGCCGAAATCAGTACCCTGCCCGATGCTTATCAACAAGTATTACTGCAAGCCAACAAACAGCTGTTGCAGACTATTGAGAATAACAAGAAGAAGTCAGGCTTTACCATTAATGAGGCAGGTCAGATAGCCAATGAAGATTTATTTGCCTCCATTATCAGTAAATTCAGAGGTAAGGTTCTTTTAGTGGATTTTTGGGCAACTTGGTGCGGTCCTTGCCGCATGGCAAACAAAGCGATGGTTCCAATGAAAGAAGAACTGAAAAATAAGGACATCGTTTACCTATACATCACCGGAGAAACTTCCCCGCTAAAAACTTGGGAAAATATGATTCCCGATATTCATGGAGAGCACTACCGCCTGACAAATGCACAATGGGAGTATTTAAACAAAAGTTTTGGAATCAGAGGAGTTCCTACATACTTTGTTGTTGACCGTGAAGGAAACATTAAATTCAAGCAGACCGGTTTTCCCGGTATTGGAAAGATGAAAGAAGAGTTATTGAAAGTTACCGACTAAGCTTAACGTACAAAGACCAATATAAAGAGGTGTATTACAATACTGAACATCCCATAGGATAGTTCAAGTTGTAATACACCTTTTTATCATCAGACAGGTTTCCGGAAAGGTCACCTGTTATCATTGACAAGTAATTACTTCTTTTCAGCCTGTGCCCATTCTTTAGCGCCTTGTTCTTTCAATTCAGCCGTAAACGCTTTCGCCTTTTTCATTGTAACGGCTTCCTCTTCCGGGCTTGCATAAGCATGCTTATACCCCTTCACAACGTTCCACTCGCCACGGGTAAAATCGGGAAATGCCACCGGAGCACAATTGTTGTCCATAGAAAGCTCACCCAACTCTGCCAGACAGCACCATTCCGCCAAATCGTATACATCCATATCCAAAGGCAAACCGTTTTGCAGGCAATAAACCAAACGGCTATCCATGATAAAGTCCATACCGCCGTGACCGCCCACTTCTTTCGCCATATCACCGTATTTCTTCAAGATAGGATGCTGGTATTTAGCGACAAGCGCTTCCATCTCCGCCTTCGGCAAGAAACCATGTGAATTCAGGTCGTCCACCTTAGGCTCCACACCCGAAGCTGCCAGTTGGTCGGCATCAAGCGCGTAGCCTTCTACGGGATATTTATTGGCAAATCCTTTTGAGCCGGTCAGTTGATACAAGCGGTTGTATGGCTGTGGTGTCATAACATTATGCTGTATTTCAATTACTTTACCGTTAGCAGTACGGATTAATGTCGTAGTGTGATCACCGTTGCGGAAGTTATTGCAAGCGGAGTCCGTTCTTGCCTCAACCAAAGACTTTCCTACTATCGATTTAGTATCCATAGCAACTAAGGTCTGCATACGGTCTCCTCGGTGAATATCAAGTGCCTGCGCCACAGGGCCAAGACCATGAGTGGCATACACGTCACCGCGATGTCTCATGTTATAGTCCAGACGCCAACCCAGTTTGTCACCCTCGCCGTCTTTCCAGTAATGATTCCAAAACGGACTCAGATTATGGATATACGCACCTTGTGCACGAATCACTTCACCGAACACACCATGTTGTGTCATGTTCAGCGTATTCATTTCAAACCAGTCGTAGCAGCAGTTCTCCAGAATCATACAGTGCTTGCGAGTCTTCTCACTCATGTTAATCAAATCCCAGCACTCTTTCAGATTCATAGCGGAAGGAACTTCGATAGCCACATTCTTTCCATTCTCCATAGCACACATGGCTACGGGGAAATGATGCAACCAGTCGGTAGCGATATAAACCAAGTCTATATCATCACGCTTACACAGTTCTTCATAGCCCTTTTCACCGGAATATACGGCAGCTTTCGGCATAGAAGCCCGTTCCAGATATTTCTGGCACTTATCCGCACGCTCCTGTTCGTAATCACAAAGTGCCACAACTTGCGTTCCGGGGATATGGGTAAAACGTTCTACCGCTCCGGGACCACGCATACCCAGACCGACAAATCCTACGCGTACCACTTCCATTTTAGGAAGTGCCAGCCCTACCACGCTCTTCCGGTCTGCCGGACGCTGGGGAGTTTCAACAACAATCGTTCCGTTTTCCCATTGCCATTGAGTTCCCTTGTCATTGGTATGCACAGCAGATGTCTGCGACGAACATGCGCACAATGCAATGCATATTCCAAAAAGCAATACCTTTAAACTCTTCATGCTTTTCAAATTCAAAGTTAATAATACGGGTATTTTTTACTTATGTGTCTCTACAATCTTGGTAGGCGCCATTTCCATATTCCGACGGTCTACCTGACGGACAACGGCTGCCGCCAATTGCAAGAAGGCGCGTCCTGTCACCGTATTCTCATCCAAAGCTACGGGAGTACCCTTGTCCCCACTCTCGCAGATACTCTGCACGATAGGAATCTGTCCCAATAGCGGAACATTCATATCCTCCGCAAGTTTCTTGGCTCCTTCTTTACCAAAGATATAGTACTTGTTCTCCGGAAGTTCAGCAGGGGTAAACCAAGCCATATTTTCTACCAGACCGAGAATAGGCACGTTCACCTTATCATTCGTAAACATGTTGATGCCTTTACGGGCATCCGCCAAAGCCACCGCCTGCGGTGTGCTGACAACGATAGCCCCGGTCATGGCAAGTGTCTGCACTACGGTAAGATGAATATCGCTGGTTCCGGGCGGAAGGTCTATCAGGAAATAATCCAGTTCACCCCAGTCGGCATCGGCTATCAACTGTTTCAGCGCATTGCTTGCCATACCGCCGCGCCATAGGGTAGCTTGGTCGGGATCTACGAAGAAACCGATAGACAGCAGTTTGATACCGTATTTTTCAATAGGCACAATCAAATCACGTCCGCCGATGTTCTCGGCATACGGGCGGGCATCTTCCACCTGAAACATCTTGGGCATGGAAGGTCCGAAGATATCGGCATCCAGCAAACCTACCTTATAACCCAACTTAGCCAAAGAAACCGCCAGATTGGCGGAAACGGTAGACTTGCCCACACCGCCTTTACCGGAAGACACGCCAATTATATTCTTCACCTGCGGCAACAGTTTGCCCACCTCCGGCCGTGCAGCCTGACGGCTTTCGGTGGCAATCGTCACTTCCACTTCCGGTGAGACATAGGTATGTATTGCTGTTTCAGCAGCCTTTACCATTGACTTCATAAAGGGATCGGTCGGCTTCTCAAAAACCAGCGAGAAACTGACTTTCATCCCGTCAATACGCAAATTATCGGCAACCATTTCCGCCTCAACAAGGTTCTTCTTGTTGCCGGGATAGCGCACTGTTGCCAGTGCATCCAAAATCAATTTAGGATAGAGAGTCATGTTATTTACTATTTTACGATTTACTATTTACTATTTGATAGTCCCTGTTTATTTGCCGGTTTGAAGACCGCTGCGCTTGCTGCGGTTGTAGCTGCGATACTCGTCCAACTCTATTTCTACATCGGGTTCTTGCAGCTCTCCGCATTGGGGAAGCCTGAACTTGATGTACTTTATGGTTAAACCGCGATCCAGCCACTGTTGTTCATAATAGGTGCGAATACCGAGGATGTCATCCACCAGACCGGAATGATAGAGGTCGTCGGTGATAAACTCTACCGGAAGTCCGTTCTTCTCTATCATATATTTGGTATAGGTAAACATAAAGTTGCTGTCGGTCTTTACGTGAATGGTGCCGCCGTCTTTCAGGAACTTGCGGTAACGCTCCATAAAGTAAGTGGACGTAAGGCGCTTGGTGGCTTTTTTCATCTGCGGGTCAGAGAATGTGAGCCATATCTCGCTCACCTCGCCCGGTGCGAAGAAGCGGTCTATTATTTCGATGTTGGTACGCAGAAAAGCGACATTCTTCATGCCCGACTCCAGAGATTCGGTGGCTCCCGTCCACATACGCGCTCCTTTTATATCCACCCCGATGAAGTTCTTGTCGGGGAACATACGTCCCAGCCCTACTGTGTATTCTCCACGTCCGCAACCCAGTTCCAGCACAACCGGATGATTGTTCTTGAAAAACTGTTGATGCCAGTTCCCTCTCATGTCAAACGGAACATTGTCCACTGCCGAGTACGGGTATTCAAAAACGTGCGGATAACTCGCCATATCGGCAAACTTCTCTAATTTATTCTTTCCCATTCGTATGTATTAAAGTATTTCTACCCGACCGGTATAGTTATAAAAAGCCCGGTCGCCAAAGCATTGATGAAACAATGCATATTTATCAATACCCGTACAATGACAAACGCCCAGCCGTTGCGGCAAATGGCTTTCAAAGAAACGGGCTATCACATCAAATTTCTCTTTTGCAGTATTGCGGATATGAAAACCGCCCAATACCAGCTTCAACGATGCCTGCGGAAAATATTCCTGCACCGTGCGGATGATATTCGTAATTCCCCGATGCGAACAGGCGCTCAAAACAGACACTTCATCAGCTTGCTTCAGCACCAATGCCAGTTCATCCGCAAAAGTATCAGCTTCTTTTCTCCCTTCCGCCAACGTGAAGAAGTGTTCAAAATGCGTATCGCCCTCATCCGTAACGGGCAACTGCGGAAAAACAAACACCCCGGAGCACAACTCGGTGACCTCGTCTACAAAACGGAAGCGCGCACTATCCAACGCATCAGGATGCAGCACGCCGTTTTCACGTTCTTCTTTGAACTTCGGAATGAAAAGTTCTTTCTTACAGACTACCTTAGCCGTCCGGTTCACTCTGAGAAAGTGATGCAACCCGCCTGTATGGTCACGATGTCCATGCGACAGCACCAAGAAATCCACTTCCTTTAAATCAATCCCAAGTATCCGGGCATTGCGCATAAAGAGGTCGGAAGACCCCGTGTCAAACAGCAGGCGATGTCCGCCCGTATCAACAAGCAGGGAAAGCCCGTGCTCTCCCTGTAGTCCCTTGCCGTAAACCGAATTCTCGACAAGGGTTGTAATCTTTACGCTCATGCGTTATTCTACGATAGTTACCCAACCATGCGTATCGGGTTCGTCACCGTATTGAATGGCACGCAGCTTATTATACAACTTCGTACAAACAGGTCCCGGCTTTCCATCTTTGGCAATCACGTACGACTTGCCGTTCTCCACATCGTCAATGCGTTCTATCGGACTGATAACGGCAGCAGTACCGCAAGCGCCCGCTTCCTCAAAAGTCAGCAGCTCTTCTTCCGGAACCGGACGGCGTTCCACCTTCATGCCCATATCCTCCGCCAATTGCATCAGACTCTTGTTGGTAATGGACGGAAGGATAGAAGTAGACTTCGGAGTGATGTATGTATTGTCTTTGATACCGAAGAAATTGGCAGCACCGCATTCATCGATGTACTTCTTTTCCTTGGCATCCAGATAGAACTCGCAAGCATAACCCAAATCGTGCGCTTTCTTATTGGCACGCAGGCTGGCGGCGTAGTTACCGCCTACCTTATAGATACCTGTACCCAAAGGTGCGGCGCGGTCGAACTCGCGAATAATAACGTACGGATTAGTTGAGAATCCCCCCTTGAAGTAAGGGCCTACCGGTGTTACAAATACCACAAACAGATATTCTTTTGCCGGATGCACTCCAACTTGTGCTCCCGTACCAATCAGCAACGGACGGATATACAGGGAAGCTCCCGATTCGTAAGGCGGAATAAAACGTTCATTCAGCTTCACAACATTAAGGATAGCCTCTTTAAAGCGTTCTGTCGGCAGTTCTGGCATCAGGATACCCCGACAGGTAGACTGCAAACGCGCCGCATTCTCTTCCAAACGGAAGATACGCACCTTGCCGTCTTTGCCACGGAACGCCTTCAAGCCTTCAAATGCCTCCTGGCCATAGTGCAGACAAGTGGCAGCCATATGCATGGGAATGGTTTCCTCGCTGCATACTTCCAATGCGCCCCACTGTTCATTACGATAGTAAATTCTCACATTGTAATCTGTCTTCATATAGCCGAACGGCAGATTAGCCCAATCCAGTTCTTTCATATCTCTTAAAATATTAGTTGCTACTATGTACAATCAGCAACAAAAATAGTTTTTATTCTTCACATTCCCGCTTCTCCGCCAGTAATTTTTTAATTTCCCTGTCAGCTTTCGTCAGTTTGTCACTGCAAAACGCAATTATTTCGTTCGCCTCTTTAATTTTTTCGGCAAGCGCATCAATTTCCAGTTCATTATTGTCTATTTGGCTTACAATTTTCTCCAGCCGTTCTATCGCTTGGGAATACGTTTCTTTTTTCTTGGGTGTAGACATAGGGCTATTATTTTTTTGACGATTCATTGGTTACTATTGAAGTGATTTCCCCCTTATGCAGGCGGGTAATGATTTCATCTCCCTCATTCAAGAGAGAAGCGTTCTTTACAACTTTCCCGTTTTTCAACGTGATGCTGTAGCCGCGTGCCAGTTGTTTCTCGGGCGAAGCGTCTGCCAGCCGTTGTTGCAATAATTCCAACCGATGACGATGACCGGACAAAGAAGATCTCACAGCCTGCGCCATATCTTTCCTCTCTGCAAGCAACGCAAATTTCGCATCCGATATGTACCTGTAAGCGGCAGAAGGAATACGGTTTTTGTACGACGCCAATTTTTGATACTCTTGTGACAACAGGCTTTGAACCCCTCCATACAGACGGTCAGCCAACACATCCAGTTCATCGGCCGCATCATTCATACAATCTATCAGGAATTCCGCAGCCGCAGTAGGAGTCTTGACACGGGTATGGGCGACAGAATCGAGCACTGTATCGTCGCGCTCATGTCCGATGCCCGTTATGACAGGTAGGGGAAACTGCGCGCAAGCCGCTGCAAGCAGATAAGTATCAAAACCGGAAAGGTCGGAAGTGGCTCCACCGCCCCGGATGATAACTACTGCATCAAAACTATCCAAGCGAGAATTTATCTTATCCAAAGCGGCCAGGACAGACTCCTCTACACGCTCACCTTGCATCAACGCCGGAAAAAGTTCCGTATGGAAGTAAAAACCCCTCGCATTATTCTGCAACTGATGGCAAAAGTCACCGTATCCGGCAGCGGTTGACGAAGAAATAACGGCAATGCGTTGCGGCAAGCGGGGCATTGCCAGCTCTTTATTCAACGTAAGCACCCCTTCTTCTTCCAACTGTTTCAGAATCTCCTTGCGCCGGCGTGCCATGTCGCCCACGGTATAAGTAGGGTCTATGTCCTGCACCGTAAGGCTGTACCCGTAAAGTTCATGAAAGCTGACGGTGACCTGCACCAACACCTTGATGCCCGACACGAAAGCCTGCCCCGTAGCTTCTTCAAAATAGGGTCTCAACAGGCGGAATACATTCGACCAGACCGTTCCTCTCGCTTTGGCTATCAGGTTGTTGCTGCGAGGGTCTTTCTGCACAAACTCCAGATAGCAATGCCCGGTGCTGTTGGTGCGCACATCACTTAGCTCCGCCTGTATCCAATAGGTGTCGGGCAGGCATTGCTCCAAACTGCGGCGCACCAGGGCATTCAGGTCGTATAGTGATAATGCATCCATGTTTTTAAAGATAAAGTATATGGTTGAGGGCTTCTGTTTTTTTACTTCTTTTGCTTGTAGCTATTATACGCTTTCCAAATATCCGGTACACCGTAACCGTAGATATTATCCGGACAATCGGCACGGTCACCGGAAGAGCGGACCAGTTCAATCAGTTCTTTCGCAGTCAGCTTGGGGCATGCCTGCCATAAACAAGCTACCATACCGCACATGATAGGCGAAGAGAAAGAAGTCCCGTTCGCCTTACCCTGATTGCCGTCCGTACGGATTACATCCGACCCCTCACCTACAGCCACTACATCCGGTTTAATCCGGTTGTCGGCGGTATTGCCGATAGAAGAGAACGGAGCCAGCAACGCCCGCTTATTCACAGCGCCTACCGTCAACACATTCTCGGCGTCTCCCGGCGGAGTTATTTTCTTCCAAGAACCCATTCCCGAATTACCCGCACTGCACACCAACACCATGCCCTTATCGGCAATGCGTGATGCCTGACGGGACATCAAGGCATGGTGTCCGTCCAAATCGCGGTATTTATAGTTTTTCGACTTATCATCGAAAGCATAATATCCCAAAGAGGTATTGATCACATCCACCCCTACACTGTCGGCAAACTCAACAGCCGCCGCCCAATAATCCTGTTCCACCAGATTCTCTGAATATTCATCCTCACTGCGAAGCAGCCAGAAAGAGGCCTCGGGTGCAGTTCCCGTCATTATTCCCGGCCGGTTCATACCAATACAGGAAAGCACACTCATCCCATGACTGCTTTCGGCAAACAAATCCGCCTGAGGGTTGACAAAATCTTTCGTTCCCAAAACGCGGATATTCTGCATCGCCGTTATCTTGTCCAGATTATGGAATCCGGCATCAATTACGGCAATCGTCATTCCTTGTCCCTTGAACCCGGCATCATGCAATTTGTCTCCATTGCTCAACTGGATTTGAGTAATGGCGGGGCCATAAATGCTGTCAGTATATATTTTGGGGGTATTGACTACCGAATCGCGTGTTGCAGACATCATCTCTCCCTTTGTTTTCGGGGCGGTCCACACTTTCTCCGCAGTGCGTACAAACGGCAATGCCGCAATACGGTCTATCAAGGCAGAGTCGTTGCAGGAAACTGTGACAAAATTCTCCCATTTACCGGTGACAATCACATTTACCCCCTGCCTGCGTATCTCATCGACATATTTGCGGCAAACGGGCAAATCGGTGGAATCAATTGCCAGATTTTGTTTCCGGCGCCTTTCAATAGCCTTTTGTGAAAGGAACTGTTCCGGACGTTCCAACGAATAAGCGGTGGCCGCCTTGTCTCTTAAACTAATACGATACTTCAACGTATCCTGTTGTGCCGAAGCGCCTGCTGCAAGCAACACTAAAGTTGAAAGAATCAACAATCTCTTTCTCATTATCTCTCTTACTTTCTATTTTTTTAGTTCTTAATCATTCAAATACATACCGATGCCGCGCTGCGAAGCGATGAACGAACCGCCTACCACCCGTTTCCCTATATAGAACACGGCAGATTGTCCGGGAGCAATGGCGGATGCGTCCGACCGGAAATGCACCAGCAGGCGTCCGTCTTCCAGACGTCTCACCGAACAAGGAATCGGCTTGCTGCGATAGCGTATGCGAACCGTCAGTTCCTTGCTTCCAAAGACCTCCGCCTCATTAATCAAACTATCCTGTTCCGCCAGCATATACTCCGCTTTCAACTGTTCGGCATCGCCCAGCATCACCGTATTCTTTTGCGGATTGATTTTCAAGACATAGGCAGGCTTGCCCAAAGCTATTTCCAGTCCCTTGCGCTGCCCGATGGTATAGTAAGGAAAGCCTTTATGCTCGCCCAGCTTCACCCCTTCCGAATTGACAAACCAGCCCGGCCCTACTTCGTTGTCCATCTCCGGAGAGTGTTCGCGCAAGAAGTCCCGATAATCTCCTTTAATGAAACAAACTTCCATACTCTCCCCTTCTTCGGCTTTCAGCGTATAACCCTTGCCGCGCAAATAGTCGCGCACCTGCAGTTTTGTATATGCTCCCAACGGGAAAAGGCAACGTCTCAAAACATCCTGCCCCAATCGCCAGAGGAAATAAGACTGGTCTTTCTTGTCGTCATCTCCCGCCACTATGTATATATTCCCGTTCAATTCTTCCAGACGGGTATAGTGTCCGGTGGCGATATACCTGCAACCCAGCTTGTCCGCCCATTCCGTAAGAATACGGAACTTAAACAGCGGATTGCACATCACGCAGGGATTAGGCGTCCGTCCTTGCCGGTATTCATCGATGAAGTTCCGTACAATCACATTGCGGAAAGCCTCGCGTTCGTCCGCCACGTAGTGTTCAATGCCCATACTCCGTGCAAGTTCGCGAGCCTCTGACGGTTCGTCTCCCCACACCCACATCGTAAGGCCGATTATCTCGTAACCTTGTTCCTGCAGCATCAAACAGGTGGCAGTACTGTCAATGCCACCACTCATGCCAACCAACACTCGCTTCTCTGCCTTGTTCATATCTTGGATATTCATCGTTTAGCTTGCAAAAATACGGGTTTTCAAGTAGAAGACAGAGAAAAGGTACGGCTTTTTAGCATGCCTTCACAAAAGAAAGCCGCTATTCTCCTTTTCTTTGCTTACATTTGTACCTACGAAAAATTTACGGGTTGTACAACTCGACACATTCCAGTTGTACAACTCGTCATGCCTCGGTTGTACAACTCGTAAGTTTTCCGCCATAAGGGGAAAAGAACAAGACCGGCATCCCCGCAAATAACGATAAAAAATAATGAAAGGAGAAAGAAAACCATGTCAATTCCATACCTTGTAAGACAAAAAAAGAACCTGCTCAACAAGAAGAAAAGCGGACTTTGGTATGCCGTAACCCACAAGCTGCAAAAACGCGGCGGAGTAAACGAAAAAGAGTTGGGACACCTCGTTGCCATGCGGGGCGGTTTCAGCCGCGGTGTAGTGGAAGGCGTGCTGACCGCTATCAGTGAAGTGATAGAAACAGAACTGAGCAAAGGAGAATCGGTCACAATACGCGAATTCGGCTCGTTCCACCTCGCACTGGGCAGTGAAGGCTACGAACATCCGGCAGATGTTACCCCCGGCAAAGTACAGGTGTCCAAACTATACTTCGTGCCGGACCGCAACTTAATGCAACGCCTCAAAAAGACCAAAGCATTCCGTATCCCTCTCAGCAGTTACCTCCCGGCAGAGTTACTGACACCCGAGATTTTGGAAGAAGAGCGAAAAATGGAAGAACAAGGTCTTTTGTAATAGAAACGAAACACGTATGACATAAAAACACAACACATATGACTGTATCTTTGCCGCCGTAAATAAATCGACAACAACAAATTATGAAAAAAAGCGCATTGATGCTACTCATTGCTTTACTGCCATTCGCAGCAAAAGCCCAAAGTTCCTATAACAACGAGGACGGGAAAAAGATAGACAAGGACAAACTGGAAACAAAGGATTACCTGCCCGAAATACATGGAACAATCCGCGCCAAATACGAATACCAGACCACAATGGGAGCCGGACGTTTTGAAGTGCGCAACGCACGTATCAGCTTCACCGGCAATGTATTGCCGATTGTTGCCTACAAAGCCGAAATCGACTTGTCGGACGAGGGGAACATCAAGATGCTGGATGCCTATGCACGTCTCTTTCCTGTCAAGGGGCTGACAGTGACCGCCGGACAAATGCGCGTACCGTTTACCATCGACGCCCACCGCTCGCCGCACCAGCAGTACTTCGCCAACCGTTCATTCATCGCCAAACAGGTGGGCAACGTGCGCGACGTGGGTATCACACTGGGATATACGCTGCCCACCGACCTCCCCATAACGGTGGAAGGCGGGCTTTACAACGGTTCGGGACTGACCAACCAGAAGGAATGGCACAAAGAAATAAACTACTCCGCCAAAGCCCGGTTCCTTTTCACCAAAGGTCTGAACCTGACACTGAGCGTACAAAGCATCCAGCCGGAAGAAGTACGGGTACAATCGTACGACATCGGCGCTTACTATGAGTTCAACCGTTTCCACATCGAAGGCGAGTATCTGTACAAGCAGTATTCGGACAATGCCTTCGGAGACGTACAGGCGGTGAATACATTCATCAACTACGATTTGCCCCTGCGAAAAGTTTTCAATAAAATGTCCTTCCTCTTGCGTTACGACATGATGACGGATCAAAGCGACGCCAAAACCACCGATGAAGAAACCGGCGCACTAACCGTCACCGACTACAAACGCCAACGCCTGACGGGCGGCATCACTTTCAGCCTCAGCAAAGCATTCCGCACAGACTTGCGCCTGAATTACGAGAAATACTTCTACGCCAAAAACAGCATTGCAAAAGAATCCGAACAAGACAAAATTGTACTGGAATTAATGGTGCGATTCTAAATAAAATTCCGTATATTTGGAATAAGCAAATCGATGTATGGCAAATCCGCTTATTCCGGGCATCACTGCCACAGAGCAAGACTCGTTGTATCAAAAGTTAAATGAATACAACTTGAAGAAAGCTTCTTTCAAAGAGGCGGGCGCTTATCTTGTGGTCTTGCCGAGGGCGGGACATCTCCGGTATTCCCTATGGATTTATTCTCCCTTGCCCGAAAGGCAGTCCATATTTTATCTGTTCGACCTGAACGAGGACATACACGAAACCTTACGGATGGCAAGCACCCTGTGCTATTACTCCTTGCGCCCCCTGCTCTTAGTGGAATACAACGCCAAGCGGATGCAGAACAGGGGTGACGATATTATCTCATTCGGCAAATATCGCGGGCATTATCTGCACGAAATCCTGCAAGTGGATCCCGGTTATCTCACTTGGATAGCTTTCAAGTTTACTCCCCGGATACCCAAACAGGAACGTTTCGCGCAAATCGCCCGAATATACCATTCCGTCCACATCGACATCCTGCAACGGAAAGCCAAGCAACCTCCCGCCGGACGTTTCCTCGGCAAGGAAGGGGAGAAAGTGGAGAATCTTACTTTGACTGTTCTCAGTGTCCGTCTGGAGGATGACCCCTACAAGACGCAAGTCAGAGGTACGACTCCTTATTTCTATGTCCGCCAAGTATTAAGGCTGAAAGATGCTTCCGGAAATCTTGTAACCTTCCGCGTCAACTCCCGAACCGCAAGCCGGCACTCGTGCCAACTGCCCGCTGTGGAGCACGCTTACCGGACAGACGAAGTAATACATATAGTCTCGGCACGCGTTGCCAACACATATACCATCGGCAAGAACAAATGGACACGGCTGAATTACGTGAAGCTCCACCAATAATATAATACCATTTTAAATATTGTAATACCATGAAAAAACAATCTGCACTCTGGTGCCTGTCCCTTTTATTGACGATAGGAGCATGCACCACTACATCTCCCCGGAAGGAAGCCGGAGAATGGGCCAAAGTACCCGAAATACTAAAAAATATCATACCACCCACATTTGCCGATACGGTTTACAACGTAGCCGATTACGGAGCAAAGGACGATACCACCTTCGACAGCCGGCACGCTATTCTCAAAGCTATCAACCTGTGTAATACAAATGGTGGCGGAACCGTACTCATCCCCGCCGGAAACTACTTCATCAAAGGAGCCATTACACTGAAAAGCAACATAAACCTGCACATCGCCGAGGGTGCACGTCTGGAATTCTCTACCGAAGCCGCAGACTATCTGCCCATGGTGCTGACCAAATGGGAAGGGACGGAATGTTTCAACTATTCCCCCTTCATCTACGCTTACCAATGTACAAACGTTGCAGTAACCGGCAAAGGTGTCATCGACGGCAACGGCTCGGTAACCTTCAATGACTGGCACGCCATACAAGGTCCCGCAGTGAACCGTCTGCGCCAAATGGGTATTGACTCCGTCCCGGTATACAAGCGCGTATTCGGAGAGGGGCATTATCTGCGCCCCTGCATGATACAGTTCTATGGCTGCAAGAATGTGCTGGTGGAAGATTTAAAGATATACGATTCTCCTTTTTGGATTATCCACCCGGTATTCTGTGACAACGTAACCGTACGGAATGTATACATAGACAGCAATAACTACAACAATGACGGCTGCGACCCGGAATCTTGCACCAATGTACTGATAGAAGGCATGGACTTCAACGTAGGCGATGACGGTATCGCCATCAAATCGGGACGCGACCAAGACGGGTGGCGCATCGGCCAGGCCACGGAGAACGTCATTATACGCAACTGCCACTTTGCACGCTGGGCCATCACCATCGGCAGCGAAATGTCGGGCGGAGTGCGGAATATCTATATCGAAGATTGCAAGATAGACAGTTGCCGTAACGGTATCTACTTCAAATCCAATCTGGACAGAGGCGGCTATTTCGAAAATCTGAATATGCGACGCATTGAGGCGGACGTCTGCCTGTGGGGAGTAATTAATTTCCGTACAAACTATCATGGATACCGGGGCGGCAATCACCCTACATTGTTCCGCAACATCTGCATCGAAGACGTAACCTGCAACCGGGTAGACAGCGTGGCGCTCATGGCAAACGGACTGCCCGAGGCAAAACTGTACAACATCACCCTGCGGAACATCAGCGTAAAGAAAGCGCCCAAAGCCATACAAATGGAGAATGTCGTAAACCTGACACTGGACAATGTGGTGGTAAACGGAGAAAAAGTAGCCGCTCCCTGAAACGGGGTTGCCCTTGCCCAAAGCGACTGAAGAGAGTCGGTTATCCTTTCGTTATCAATACGGTCGCATAAGCCGACATACCTTCTTCGCGTCCGGTAAAGCCCAGTTTCTCCGTAGTGGTGGCTTTTATGGAGATATCATCTTCATCAATCCCCATTACTGCGGAGAGGGTTTGCTGCATGGCGGGAATATGGGCTTTCAGCTTGGGGCGTTCGGCACAGACGGTCGCATCAATATTGCCGACAGAATAGCCTTTGGTTCCTATCAGCTCCACCGTCTTTTTCAACAATATCTTGCTATCCACATTCTTAAACTCACCTGCCGTATCCGGAAAGTGATAACCTATATCGCGCATATTAGCCGCTCCCAACAGTGCATCACAAATGGCATGTATAAGCACATCGGCATCCGAGTGCCCCAACAGACCTTTCTCATGTTCCAGACGCACGCCGCCTAACCAAAGTTCTCTACCTGCCACCAATTGGTGAACATCAAAGCCAAAGCCTACACGTATCTTCATTTTTTCTTAATTATAGAATGGATGTGTCCGCAAGCACCCGCCGGAATCAGCGAATATAGAAATCGAGTAATTTTTCTTCCCCCAAATAACCTTGCAGATGTTGCCCGATACTGACAGGTGCTACACCGGCAGGCGTACCTGTAAACAGCAAGTCACCAATCTTCAAGGTCATAAAACGGCTGACATAGGCTATTATATCGTCTATCTTGAAAAGCATATCCGCCGTATTGCCACGCTGCACTTCGCTGCCATCGATGTCGAGATGAAAATCCAGTTGCTGTAAGTCACCGCCGGCTTGTTCCAAAGAAATGAATGTGCCGACAGCCGCCGAATTATCGAATCCTTTGCAGAGTTCCCACGGATTGCCGGCTTCACGGAATTTCCGTTGCAAGTCGCGTGCGGTGAAGTCAATGCCTACTGTCACCGCATCATAATAGCGGTGCGCAAAGCGCGGAGCAATATTCTTGCCCAACCGGCAAATACGCACTACAACTTCCGTTTCATAATGAACTTCATTGGAAAAGTCGGGAACAAAGAATGGCTTGCCGTCTTTAAGAATAGCCGAATCGGGCTTCATGAAGATAACGGGTTCCCGGTTTACCTGAGTATGCCCCAGCTCTTTATTGTGCTGCGCATAGTTCATCCCTACTGCTATAATCTTCATTACTTGATTTCGTTAAAGTTCAAACGGTTAAACATAACTGCCAGATGTGCATATAATGAGGTGTTCTGGACTACTATATCTTCCGGCACCCGTATACGGAACGGGGTAAAGTTCCAAACAGCTTTAATGCCGCCTGCCACCATAGTGTCCGTTATCTTCTGTGCAATCTCGATTGGCACTGTCAGTACACCGATATTGACATCGTACTCGCGCATTTTCTTCTCAAAGTCATCGGAGTGGTAGATAGGAATACCATTCAGGGTTGTCCCTACCAGTTCAGGGTTCACATCGAATGCCGCCACAATCTCCAGACCGAAATGGCTCAAACCGGAGTCACGCAGCAACGCGCCGCCCAAACTTCCGACACCGAAAAGAAAAGCTTTATGTATATTGGTAAATCCAAGGAAATCTTCCAGCACAGCAATCAGCGTATCTACATCATACCCCACACGCGTACGGCCTGAGATATTGACATACGACAAATCTTTTGCTATCTGAGAAGCATCAATATTGATTTCTTTGGAGATTTGAGTAGAAGAAACGAAACGCTCCCCTTTCTTTCTAAGCAACTTTACATTGGAAAGGTACCACGGAAGACGGCGCAGGGTAGGTTCCGGCACTTTCATGGAGTCTTTCTTTTGTAACTGATTGTTCATAGTCTTCCCTTTAAGTTCTCAATATTATGACTGACAAAAGTAGTGCTTTTTTTCTAATCTGTAACATATCTATGACAAAAGGTTAACATTATTTCTACCTATGATTGCAAAGTTCCCTGCAAAACCGTATTTTTGAACTCCTTTTCACAGAATATAAAATAGATATATATGGCTAAAAATTCCAAAGACAACGACTGGAAAGACAGACTGAATGTAGTGTACTCCACCAATCCCGACTTTAAATACGAGGTAGATGATGACGAAGAACAAACCACTCCCCAACCCTCCCAACAACGTCTGCGCGTACAACTGGACCGCAAAAACCGGGGTGGTAAAGTCGTAACCCTTATCACCGGCTTTGTCGGCATGGAAGACGACCTGAAAGAATTAGGCAAATTCCTCAAAAGCAAATGCGGTGTGGGCGGGAGCGCCAAAGACGGAGAAATCATTGTACAAGGTGATTTCAAACAGAAAGTACTGGAGTTGCTGAAGAAGGAAGGGTATACACAGACTAAGCCGGTGGGATGAACACACCTTATACCTGAAAGTATTTTTCGTCTGTTACATTATTTTCATATCTTTCGTATGAATAAACACCTCAACTGCGTCACACTGTTCAACTTTCTTTGTATCTTTGCATCGTCTGAGGGGATAGATCACTATCCATAGCAGACTTATATATACATTATATAATAGAAAGAAAGCGTTATAAGCTTCATCCAAAAACGAAAATCGCCAAAATTTCGACCTACAAGGATGGAACAGTATGATGCTTCCGTTGGTTGTATGTACTCTTGCGGCCGTATGTGTCGCATACATATAACACCAGCGTGAGGTGTTTATTCGGTTCATTTGTAGGTCTGGTGTTTGGCGATACCACGTTTTTAATGAACAGTATAGTTCCTCACGCTTTTTGTATAACAAGAATCGCCAAACATCAGGGGAACAGATGGTGAGAAGACAGGAAACGAATCTGTGGAACCTAAATTCAAAGACATCTATATCGGAAAAATCATTCAGCAGAAAGTAGACGAACGCCATATCAGCTATGCCGAATTTGCCCGTCAGATACATTGTGCCCGTACCTCGCTTTATCATATATTCAACAGCAAGAATATAGATGTGGAAAGACTTCTACTCATCTCCGAAGTACTCCAATACGACTTCATCAGTGAAGTTTACCTCAACAAAAAAACACAGGCAGACGATGGGGTATCCCCCTGTATCGTACTTCCTTTTAAAGACCGAGAGTTAGACCTCTCACACCTGCCCACGGAGTTGCTTGAGTTACTCAAACAACAACTAAGGTAACAAGTAAAAGCACCGTATCAAATCAGAACGCTTCCGTACAGAATACCGACGGCTCTCATATCTTCCACTTTCTCCCTTCACCGTACCTTTGTGCCGATTATCACACTATCGGAACAATGAACTTTATATATAACACAACTCTCAGGCTAATAGAATTAATTCTAACTCTAATTGCTCGATTATCAGCTACATTCCCAAATGGCGGAAAATTCCGAAAATTTGCAGAAGGACAACTGAAGCTAATCGAGAATATAGAAACAGAAATCCATAACACTACCAACCATCTGCCTACTTTATGGATACACGCTTCTTCATTAGGCGAATATGGAGTGGCACGCCCCATCATTAAACAACTAAGGCAACAAGGGAAATACCGCATCATCATTACTTTTTTCTCATCTACCGGCTACGAAGCACTAAAGTGGCATCATCCTGATGCTGACCATGTTTTCTATTTGCCATTGGATACGCGAAGAAACGTGCATCGTTTTCTTGATATTGTACAGCCTCAGAAAGCAATCTTCATTATTTCTGAATATTGGGTTAATTATTTGTCCGAACTAAAAAGGCGGAATATCCCTACCTATCTGATTTCAGCGGTAATCACCTCCAATGCACCTTTCTTTAAATGGTACGGCGGGATATATCGGAAATCACTGAAGACCTTCACCCACTTTATGGTATTGAACAAGCAATCAGAAGCGAACCTCCGCTCTTTAGGTTTCAGCAATATAACCGTAACGGGCGATCCGTTGTTTGATAACGCTATCGCTGTAGCGGCTACGCCATGGAGTAATTCTATTATAAAGAACTTTGCCCGTCAAGGAGACCTTTTTATAGCCGGAAGCATCAGCGATAAAAAAGACATGGAGCTTATCAGTACCCTTGCCAACAATCACAGAGATACACACTTTATCATCGTTCCCCATGAAATAAGCGAGGAAGTACTCAATGAAATAAAATTCAATCTGGACGGATATGCCCTTTGCTATTCCGAATGCAATGAAAGCACAGACTTCTCTGATACGCAGGCATTAATTATAGATTATTTGGGAGACTTGGCGTATCTATACCGCTATGGCAAGTGGGCATATGTAGGAGGAGGATTTACGCCTTATCTTCACAGCATTATCGAAGCTACAGTCTATGGCCTGCCGGTAGCCTTCGGTCCGCTTATACACAGAAAAGTTACACCCAATGAACTTATAGAGTTAAACATCGGCAGTGTAATACGCTCATCCCGCGAGTTAGAGGGATGGTTTGCTACATTAAAGAAAAATCAAACCGGATTAGAAACAATCCGGAAAACAGCCCAAGAGTACACCCGACAGAACAGCGGAGCAACATCACATATAGTACAGCTATTGTTGCAGGTATGATAGAGAAGATGAAATATGGAATCATAATGGCGGCATTATACACTGTATCCTTACTGCCGCTTAAAGTGCTCTACGCTGTAAGTAGTTGCCTATATCCGGTAGTGTATCACCTATGGAGATACCGTCGTAAAACAGTGCGGAGGAATATAACCTGCTCTTTCCCGGAAAAAGGGGTACAGGAAATCATTTTAATAGAAAAAGAATATTACCGTCACTTCTGCGATTGCGTAGTAGAGACCATCAAGCTACTTCACATTTCGGACAAGGAGTTAAACCGACGCGTACAACTAACCAACAGCGAACTGATAAAGCAACATTCGTCCGATGGTCGCCCGGTAGTGCTTTATTTAGGGCATTACGGCAACTGGGAATGGGCGCAAGCTATTACCCGACAATATAGCCGCCCTGCCATCAGTGGCGAAATTTATCGCCCTATGCACAGCAAGGTGATGGAAAAAGTAATGAGACGGCTTCGTTCACGCTTCTCCACCCTACTCATTCCACAGAAACAAGCCTTCCGCACCCTGCTACGCATGAAACAAGAAGGGAAACAGTACCTCGTCGGCTTCATTGCTGACCAACGACCAAACAGTAAAAATCTGAACCATTGGACTACTTTCTTACACCAAGACACAGCATACAGCATCGGGGGAGAAGAAATAGGCAAACGTATAAATGCCCATTACTTTTATCTGGATGTAGAAAAGGTTAGCAGAGGTTACTACAAAATGAGCTTCATACCCATTATTCCCCAAAGAAAAAATGAAGCGCACCCGTATACTTTGCAATACATGAGAATGATGGAAGCCACCATTACACGTGCACCCCAATACTGGTTATGGTCGCACAAACGATGGCGCTTTCCAAAATCAGACAATAAAACAATAATATAAAAACAAGAACTTATGAAGATTATTTGCGTAATACCGGCACGTGCCGAGTCAACTCGTTTTTTTGAAAAACCTCTTGCCCTGATTTGCGGCAAGCCTATGATACAATGGGTTTATGAGCATTGCAAAGAAGTTGAGCAGTTCGAGGAAATCTATGTAGCCACCGATAGTGAGAAGATACAATCGGTATGTGAAGCATTCGGAGCTAAAGTCATAATGACTTCATCCGAGCACGACACTGCCACCGAACGCCTCTACGAAGTGTCCACCAAAATAACAGCAGATCTTTACGTAATGGTAAACGGTGATGAGCCACTGCTCACCAAAGAGTCCATCACGCAGTGCATACCAAATGAGTTCAGCACAGACGAATTATATGTATCCAATCTAATGACTGATTTCAACAATCCGGTTGAAGTGGTAGATGCTACCAATCTGAAAATTGTGACCGCCGCCGACAACCGCTGTTTATTTATCTCGCGTAGTCCCATTCCTTACCCCAAAGGAAATATGGATTATGTATATCACAAATTTGTAGGAGTAGGAGCATTCAATCGCAAAGCGTTGGAGTATTACCACACAACGCCTCGCGGTCCCATTGAAAAAATAGAAGAAAACGATTCTTTCCGTTTCTTAGAGAACCATATACCCATTTTTTATTACAACTGTCATTGCAAATCTCTTTCGGTAGATAACCGCAAAGACATTGAAGGAGTGGAGAAATACTTGAATGAACGAACTTAAAAACAACAGGAACCATGCGCATAGGATTTGATGCAAAGAAGATTGTAACTAATCTAACGGGTATAGGAAATTATAGCAGAGGAATCATTCATGCCCTTGCCGAGCACTATCCGGACAATCAATATATACTGTTTGCTCCCAACAAATGGAATGAGAGATGTATTAGCAGATTACAGCCTCACGCCAGCATCACCTTTGCTTATCCGCGATGCACATGGTCTTTGGCACAAGAATGGTGGCGTTGTCATGGTATAACGAAAGATATTGTGCGGAACCGTACTGATATTTTCCACGGGTTGAGTAACGAACTTCCATCCGGTATCCGACGTACTGGATGCAAGTCTGTTGTCACCATTCACGATCTTATTTTTCTGCGCTATCCGCATACCTATGACCCGATTGCCCGACAGATATTAAAAGCAAAAACACTTTATGCCTGCCGGAAAGCTGATAAGATTGTCGCCATCAGCCAATGTACCAAGCAAGACATCATAAAATTCTACAATATACCGAAAGAGAAGATAAAGGTCGTATATCAAGGATGCGACCCTATCTTTTACCGTACTACAAGCATCGACGAAATACAAGCGATACAGAAAAGGTACGGCCTGCCTTCCAACTACCTGCTTTGCGTAGGCACTCTTGAACAAAGGAAGAATCAACTCTCCATCTTGCAGTCACTCGCATTGGCTAATAATGACATTCATCTAGTACTAACCGGTAAGCCTACCAAGTATCAGACTGTTATAGAAGAGCGTATCAAGAGTTTAGGACTCCAACAACGGGTTCATATCTTAAACAATGTACTCAATCCCGATTTGCCTGCCATTTATCAAGGTGCTACCGCCTTTATCTACCTCTCATGGTTCGAAGGTTTCGGAATTCCGGTATTGGAAGCCTTAGTTTCTGGCGTTCCCGTCATAGCAGCCACCGGTTCTTGTCTGGAAGAGGCAGGCGGTCCTACCTCACTCTATTGTAACCCGTTTGACTATCAACAAATAGCAGCATACATCAACGAGCTAACCCGCGACAGAAAAAAAAGAGAAGACATGGCAGTTAGCGGAAAAGAATACGCTAAAAGATTCTCCAACCAACTGATAGCACAACAACTTCACTCCATCTATCAACAACTAATGGAGTGACATCACTCACTGTATCCATTATGGAAAAACAAAGAATCCTCATCCTCCGAATGTCTGCTTTGGGAGACGTCGCCATGACTATCCCCGTAATCTATTCATTGGCGGAGCAGTATCCGCAACTGGAAGTAAGTGTGCTGACCTCTCCTTTCTTTACCCGGCTGTTTATCCACAAATCTACCAATCTACGATTGATAGAGGTCGATTTCAAAGGAAAGCATAAAGGTATCAAAGGCTTTTTCCGCCTGTTCAAGCAACTTCGATGTTTCCAATTCAGCAAAGTAGCCGACCTGCATAACGTTCTTCGCTCATGGATTATTGATGTCTTTATGTACCTAAATAAAGCACAAGTAGTTATGGTAGACAAAAAGAGAGCCCAAAGGAACTACGCATTGAAACATCATATACGCCAGCCCGATTTTATAAGCCGTTACGCCGAAGTTTTTGACAAATTAGGACTCCCAATCCAAATTAAATTTACTTCGCTCTTCCCCACCGGAAAAAATGAAAGACTGCCTTTCAATGTAATTCATCCGGCGATGGGAGTAGCCCCTTTTGCCCGTTACAACAACAAGACTTATCCCTTAGAAAAGATGGAGATTGTCGTAAAAGAACTTACAAAGAGTGGCTATTACATCTACCTATTCGGTTCCAAAGGCAATGAAGCTAATAAATTGGCATTATGGTCACAGCAGTACGAGCGATGTATATTGGTAGCTGGAAACTACCCAATAGAAAGCGAACTTGGCATCATGAGCCAAATGGACGTAATGCTGACAATGGATTCAGCCAACCAACACATGGCTGCGGCAACAAATACCAGAGTAGTGACACTATGGGGTAGCACCACCCCTATATGCGGATTCTTAGGATACAAACAATCCGAGAAAGACGCACTATTCTTAGACCTTCCTTGTCAGCCTTGCAGTATTGCCGGCGGGAAAAGATGTAAGTATGGACATTTTGCCTGCATGAAGCAATTAAGCCCGGAAATGGTAGTCAATCACCTCAAACAGATAGTAACCATCATAGAAATTCAATAACAGCAGCCATGAAAGATATTATACTATTCATCATATTCCACTACTTTGCGTGCTTGGCATTCTTCCTTATTATTCAGAAACCACTGTTCTGTTACTTCAACCGCAACATGAGCAGCGGAAGCATGAAAATAAAAGAAGTACGGAAGATTTACCATTACGGGCTCGTGACTGACATGATAGGAGCATCCTATCTGACAATTATACCCGCTCTATCTGTCCTAATATTTTCTCTCTTTCCACAAGTCGATACACCAAACATTATAATAGGATGCAACATCCTGTTAGCTATAGCCATGGGGTTGATAACCATCAGCGATACCATACTCTACAAGTTTTGGCAATTCAAAATCGATTCATCGGTATTTGCTTACCTGCGCAACTTGAAAGGGGCATTTGCCAGTGTATCGGTGCTGTATGTAGCTACTGCATTGATATGCGTACTGTTAATGTCCAGCCTGTTTTTTTTATTTGTATGGTATATCGATTTTCTGTTCCTGCCTATTCCCGTGCTTTCTTTATCCGATTGGAGTGATTATTCCATTTTTGTCGGCGAAGTGTTACTTGTACTTCTGGGGCTTTTCGCTATTATCCGTGGCATACACCACCGTCCCAATAATCCATGTGTAGCCTATTACAGCAAGTTCCCCTTCTACAATCACTGTGCACTGAACCCGCTCTACAGCCTCATCTACTCATTATCAATAAAAGATGACTTCAAAGATCAGTTTCAATATTTTGACGAAACAGAATGCAAAAGGATGTTCGAGCCTCTTTTCCCTACTGCAGGTACACCACAAATAGAACTACTACGTACAGACCGTCCAAATATCTTATTCATCATTTGGGAAAGCCTTTCTGCACGCTATATCGGCACATTAGGAGGAGAAACCGGAATCATGCCCCGCATAGAGCAATTGTGCGAAGAAGGCGTACTCTTTACGCACTGCGACAGTGGCAGCTTCCGGACCGACCGCGGGCTGGTATGTTTATTAAGCGGTTATCTTGGGCAACCTACCACAAGCATCATTAAGCATACCCGCAAACTGCCCAATCTGCCTGCCCTACCGCGTAAACTAAGGGATATAGGTTACGAAACCATGGCCTTACATGGCGGAAACTGCCAGGTTATGCACAAAACTGATTACTACCTGACAACCGGTCATAACAGCCTTATTTCCCAAAAGGAGCTACCCGACTCGGCACCTACATGCCAATGGGGCGTCAATGACGGTTACACCTTCGACTGGCTCTACAACGATATTCAGAAGAAAACCGAACAAGGCAAACTGTGGTACACTACCTTTCAAACACTAAGTTCACACGAGCCGTTCGACGTACCATATCACAAACTGAATGACGAAAAAACAAACTCTTTTGCCTATGTAGACGATTGCTTCGGCAAGTTCATTGATAAATTAAAGGCATCGCTGGCATGGGATAACCTCTTAATTGTATGTACAGGAGACCACGGTTTCAGCTACTGCGCCCCTATTGCCAGAGATAAGTATCCTCATATTCCGGTGTTATTATTAGGGGGAGCAGTAAAGAAGCCCATCAAAATAGACAAAATTATAGGGCAAACCGACATTGCCGCCACTCTGTTGGGACAGCTGAATCTGCCTCATGAGGAGTTTATCTTCAGCCGTGACGTATTGGCCGACACCTATACTTATCCATTCTCACTCCACACTTACAACAACGGATTTTTATTTCGCGACGAAACAGGTTTTACCCACTACGACAACATAGCCGACAGAGCTGTGGAAGGTGCTGACGAACGCCGCGAATTATTAGCGAAAGTCATTCTACAAACTTTATACACCGATTTAAGCAAAAGATAACAAAACAATGATAGCAAAATTAATTAATAGAGCACCCGCAAGTTATCTTATCAACATAGTAGAGGTATACTTATGTTATGCTATATGCAGATTCGCTTTTCTGCTTGAGAACTGGCAGCTCTTCAATGATGATATTTCTTGGGATATAATAAGAAGGTGGATGTATGGAGGCTTTATGTTTGATACTTCAGCAATCTTTTATACCAATGCCATCTACCTACTTTTTGTACTACTGCCACTACATTATAAAGAGACCGCTATTGCTGACAAGTTTGCCAAATGGTGGTTCATCGCCGTAAACTCACTCTGCATCATTATGAACTTGATGGATGCCGTCTATTTTTCTTTCACTAACCATCGCGCTACCTCCATCATATTCGATGAGTTCAAAAACGAACATAACCTGACGAGTATAGTAGGAGGAGAACTTTTCCGGCATTGGTATCTGATAGCGCTATCTATCTTTCTCATCGGCTTCTTGGCTAAAAGTTATCGTACCCCGCAACAGTTAAACCGCACGAGTCCTCTATGGAAATATTATACGGTACACTCTATCACTCTAATAGCTGCCATAACATTGGCAGTAGGTGGCATACGAGGCGGCTTTACCACTGCTATTCGTCCGTTGGCGATAGGTAACGCACATCAATATGTGGACAAGCCGGCCGAAACCGGAATTGTACTGAACACCCCTTTCGCAATAATACGCACTATCGACGAGAAGCCTTTCAATATACCAATATACTTTACAGACAGAGCAACCCTCGATAGCCTCTACTCGCCCATACACTATCCTACCGGCAATGCGAGTATAAAAAAGAAGAATATAGTGATTCTGATTGTAGAAAGCTTTGCAAAAGAGTTTATCGGAGCATACAACCAGCACTTAGACGGAGGAAATTACCATGGCTATACCCCTTTTACGGACTCTTTACTATGTCATAGCCTCACCTTTGAAGAAACCATAAGCAACAGCGGATTCAGTATTGATGCCATACCCGCCGTACTTTCATCCATCCCCCGTATGGGTAAACCATTCGTATTAACTCCCTACTCCTTGAATGCGCGCCCCGGCTTAGGAACCGAATTGAAGAAATGGGGATACGAGACCGCTTTCTTCCATGGAGCAGAAAACAGCTCGATGGGTTTTCAAGCAAGCGCACGAGCAGCCGGCTTCAGTAAGTACTACGGGCGCACAGAATACAATCAATGCCCCGCCTTCAATGGAGATAAAGATTTTGATGGTACTTGGGCTATTTGGGACGAACCGTTCTTACAATACTTCTGTATGGGAATAGGGCAAATGAAACAGCCATTCTGTGCAGCGGTCTTCACAGCTTCCTCGCATCATCCTTTTGCCATACCCGAAGAGTACAAAGAGGTATTCAAAGACGAAGGCATCTATCCTATGCACAAATGTATCCGCTATACAGACAATGCACTGCGCAAATTCTTTGAGACAGCTAAACGGCAACCTTGGTACAAAAACACCCTTTTTGTATTAACAGCCGACCATGCCAGCAGTAAAACGACACATGATGAATATAAAACCGAAATGGGACATTGCCGCATACCTATCCTGTTCTTTGACCCTTCAAGCGAAATGCCCGTGGGATGCCATAAAGGCATAGCCCAGCAAATAGACATCATGCCTACCCTATTAGGTTACTTAGGCTATGACAAACCCTATATAGCCTTCGGTAAGGATATGCTGCATACTTCTCCCACCGGGACATGGGCTTTACGTTGGGACAATATCCCTGTTTATATCAAAGGCGATTATATGCTGCAAAGCAACGGCAAAGAGACAACAGGCATCTATGCTTATCGCACCGACCGCTTGCTCAAAAACAACCTCAAAGGTAAAGTTCCCGAAGAAGAGGCTATCGAGAGAAGCATGAAAGCTTTCATGCAAAGTTATATGGAAAGGATGAAAGCCGACAGCCTAACCATTAAATGAGCCCCTATACCAAACTATCATTCTTATAACCATGACAAATTTAAGACTAAGCATTTATAGCAAAATGACCAATGCTAAATTGGAAAAAGCATGGCGAAGCATGGAAGAACAGGATGACACATTGTCTCCTTTCCTCTACTTTGACTATCTAAAATATATTTTCCAATACACTGCCTACCGGAACTTGATGTATTCGCCTGCAATAGTATGTGTAGAATCCTCAAATGGAGAAATACTGATGATTGCTCCCATGAAGAAAAATATTTGTAACGGCAAATTAAAAATGCTTGGAGACATTCAAGGGTGCGGAACAGCTGATTTTTTATTCTGCCCAGACTTGCCGGATGAAATAGCGAGAGAATGTATCAAGTTATTCATAAAAGAAGCCGGAACAAAATTCAAGTTGGGAAGAATAAACGAAAATTCCCTTATAAACTCATGGCTGACCCAATATGAAACGAGTAAGTCAAGTGAGCATTTATGCGTAAAAATAAAGTTTACAGAGGATGTCGATTTACACCTCAAGGGATTATCCTCCTCCGTCAAACAGAACCTACGAACCGCCTACAATCGGATGAAACGCGATAAAGTGGAATATGAACTTAGAGTATGGTTGCCAGGGAGTCATATAGAACACTCCATAAAGGAAAGGATTATGCAACTTTACCTAAAACGTTTACTCGGAAAATACAAAAGGTACAAAGTGGGTAACCTATTTTACAAAACCTACAAAACAATATTCTATAAATATATCAAACACGACACTTATTCCCTATATGAACTAAGCAACTCTTTTCATGCTGCCTTGTTCACACAAGGCAAATTAATGTGTTTCATGTCCGGATTTACCAATCATAAAAAGACAAAAGTAGTCATCCCTAGACTTGCTATTGATGATACATATAAATTTTATTCACCCGGTTATATGCTGATTTGTGAAACTATGAAAAGATTAGCAACTGACACTACCATACGGGAGATAGATCTATCTAGAGGCATAGAGAAATATAAAACAGACTTAGGAGGAGAGCTCTATCATACCAACTCTTATATTTTTACCAATCATCATGTATAAAAATGAACTTAAAAACTAACTATTGTATCACCTAATACTTATAATCATGGAATACAGTAATTTGTACAACAAAAATTTTAATGAGGCAACCAATGACTATCATAGTTGATACACCTATAAGCAATCCTTATCTGAAAGGAAGCATCGAATATTTTCTTTATCAGAAAAACTGGGTAGATGCCGTACAATGGCATCTGGAAGACATCATCCGTAACCCACAAATCAATCCGGTAGAAGCACTGAGTATCAAGCGAAGAATAGACCGTTCCAATCAAGAGCGTACCGACCTCGTAGAACTTATAGATAACTTCTTCCGCGAGACATACAAAGATGTTCTTCCCAAGAGGGAGACAAGTATCAATACCGAAAGCCCTGCATGGGCGATAGACCGATCATCAATCTTAGTATTAAAGATCTATCATATGAAGCAAGAAGCCGAAAGAAGCGATGTATCTCCAGCAATGTAAAACCAAACTTGACATCTTACTGGAACAGCAAAAAGATTTGCCCCAAGCCATCGACCAATTAATAGATGACATTAAGAAAGGGAAAAAATACATGAAAGTCTATAAGCAGATGAAAATGTATAACGACCCTGCACTGAATCCGGTATTATACAAACAAAAAACATCCGATTCTTTGTAAAGAAGAAAACTATCAACCATGAAAAAACGGCCGCTATGGATACCTCCATGCGACCGTTTCTATATATTTTTATTTGTACCGAATTATTCAGCGCGCAAAGTGAAACGCTTGAAGTCAACAATCTTCAATTCAGGATCGGCTTCTTTCAGCACTTCTCTTACTGTCTTCTTGGCATCCATGATATCTTCCTGATTCAGCAAGCAAACTTCTTTCAAGAATTTACCCAGACGACCTTTAGCAATGTTCTGAATCATCTGTTCAGGCAGATTTGCAGCCTTCTCAGCAGAAACAGTAGCGATAATTTCTTTTGCCTTTGCTACATCTTCAGCTGTAATCCAGCCCTTAGACATATTACTTTCCATATGATCTTCGCTGTCTACATGAGCCGGGTTAATACCTGCTTTCTTCAAAGCAGCTTCAACAGCTTTCTGCACTTGCTCAGCTTTTGTCTTTTCAATGGCAACTTCGATTTCTTTCTGCTTAACTTCTTCAGAAACACCGTCTTCATCAATAGCCAACGGATTCATGGCAGCAATCTGCATAGCTACTTGCTTAGCCAACTGTTCGTCAACATTCTTGTTGAAAGCAACGATAGTACAAAGACCGTTTCTGTTCATGTGATTATAAACAACGGTAGTTGCACCCTCTACAGTCATATAACCGTCGAGTTCCATTTTTTCACCTGTAATACCGCTACGGTCAGTTACTGCATCTTGTACAGTACCGCTACCCATCGGCAACGCTTTCACTTCATCCAAAGTCTTACACTTGTTGGCAACAGCAAGATCAAGAATTTCCTGAGTCAGTTTCACGAAGTCAGCATTCTGGGCTACGAAGTCAGTTTCACACTTCAAAGCAATGATAACTGCAAAGTCACCAGTAGTCTTAGCCAAAACGCAACCTTCAGAAGCTTCACGGTCTGAACGCTTAGCGGCAACAGCCTGTCCCTTCTTACGGATAATTTCCATTGCCTTGTCGAAATCGCCTTCAGCATCATTCAATGCATTCTTGCAGTCCATCATACCAGCACCGGTCATTTTACGGAGCTTGGTTATATCAGCCATACTTACAGCCATAATATCTTTCCTTTATATTTTAGTTAATAAATATCGTTCTAAAAAGCGAAAAAGAGCTGAGAATAGAGAATTGAGAATTGCCGTAAAGTAACTCTCAACTTTCAATTCTCAACTCTCAGTTCTATGATTAAGCCTCTTCGTCTTCCTTGATGAAAGCGGCAGCTTTGGCTGCGTTGATTGCTTCCTCGTCAGACTTATCGAGTCTTGCTTTTGTAGCTTTCTTCTTGCCTTTGTTGGCAGGAGCTTCACCGGCAGCTTCCATATCTACCTTTTCAGCCTTGCGTTCTTCCAAACCTTCCTGCATAGCTGCGCAGCAAGCATCCAAGATAACTTCTACCGATTTAGTAGCGTCATCGTTTGCCGGAATAACGAAGTCAATGTTTGTAGGATCGGAGTTAGTATCAACGATACCGAATACCGGAATACCCAAACGGTTAGCTTCACGAACTGCAATGTTCTCTTTCATTACGTCGATAACGAACAAAGCGGACGGCAGACGAGTCAGATCAGCGATAGAGCCCAAAGTCTTGTCCAATTTAGCACGTTGGCGAGAGATTTGCAGAATTTCTCTCTTAGAGAGGTTAGAATAAGTACCATCGTTAGTCAATTTATCGATAGTAGCCATCTTCTTCACAGCCTTACGGATTGTCGGGAAGTTAGTCAACATACCACCCGGCCAGCGCTCGATTACATAAGGCATATTTACAGATGCAGCCTTGTCGGCAACCACCTGCTTAGCTTGTTTTTTAGTAGCAACAAACAGGACTTTCTTTCCTGACTTAGCGATTTGCTTCAAAGCTTCAGCAGCTTCGTCTATTTTAGCAACCGTCTTGTTGAGGTCAATGATATGAATACCATTGCGTTCCATGAAGATATAAGGAGCCATTGCAGGGTTCCACTTTCTTTTCAAGTGGCCGAAGTGGCAACCGGCTTCCAATAATGTATCAAAATTTGTTCTTGACATTTTGTTTTAATCTTTAAATCGTTTACTTTCTTTTTTGTTTTTTCTAAACCAACCGCCGGGTAGCCTATCCAAATGAAGAGTCCCGGTAGTTTAGATACTAAACGCTTTTTCAGTTGAGAGTTGAGAGGTGAAAGTCGAGAATTAAGCAACTTGTCCGCCCCAACCGTTCTCTAACTCTTAACGTTTACTGAACTGGAATCTACGACGAGCTTTCGGCTGTCCCGGTTTCTTACGTTCAACAGAACGAGGATCACGAGTCATGAAACCTTCAGCGCGGAGAGCAGCCTTATCTTCAGCATTGATTTTCACCAGTGCACGAGCAATTGCAAGACGCAATGCCTGAGACTGACCGGTAAAACCACCACCGCAGAGGTTTACTTTGATGTCGTACTTTTCAGCAACACCCAGCTTGTTCAACGGTTGTTTAACTACATACTGAAGAATGCTTGATGGAAAGTACTCTGCGAGGTCTCTCTTGTTAATAGTAATCTTTCCAGTACCTTCGCTTACGAAAATACGTGCAATTGCACTTTTACGTCTGCCTAATGCATTTACTACTTCCATTATCTCTTATTTAAGTGCGTTAATATCAATCATTTTCGGGCTCTGAGCTTCATGTTTGTGCTCACTGCCTGCATAAACGTACATATTGCCCAACAATTGAGCACCCAGTTTATTCTTAGGCAACATACCCTTTACTACTTTTCTCAGCAACTTGTCATCACCGTTCGGTTTTGCCTGCAAACGAGCAGGAGTGATTTCTCTCTGACCGCCGGGATAGCCTGTATATGACAGATATACCTTGTCATTCCACTTGTTACCGGTTAATTTTACTTTGTCGGCATTGATAATGATTACATTATCGCCACAATCTACGTGAGGAGTAAAGTTTGGTTTATACTTTCCTCTCAACAGTTTCGCAACTTTTGCGCCCAGGCGACCTAATACTTGGTCTGTAGCGTCAACAATGACCCATTCTTTAGTCACTGTAGCTTTGTTTGCAGAAATGGTCTTGTAACTTAAAGTATCCACTCTTAATTGTTTTTTTAAATGTTACTACTAAATGTTTTGCTTCACCACGAATTAACCACCTCGGACAAAGGGAGATTAACTCGCTATGAATTAAATGCTTATCCTTATGAGATAATAATCGGCTTGCAAAGGTACGGATTTTCTTATAACTGGCAAACGTTTTCTTCTTTTTTTTAAATTGCACTTGGCTGATATACAACAAAAAGAAAGAGGTTGAATTCAAAATGCAAAAGCCCTATCATCCAGTCATTCAGAGGAGCTTGCGACGAAGAATCTCCTCCCTTATGTATACAGAGAAGAGATTCTTCACTGCGTTCAGAATGACAGAATGATAGGGCTTTTACATTTTGACACCACCTATCCAAAAAACGCCCGCTTATATATGCAAACGCTTATAAGCAGCGTTTTTCAAGAATTGTGTAATCAGGAACTATGTAAGAAGCATTGAATAGTCTTGAAAGCCTGCTACCGGACAATATCTTCCGGGAATACCGGCGGCATATTCACCCGTTTCCATGTTTCATGAAACCACGTGTTCAGTTCATTTCCGTTCAAATCTTTTGCAATGAAATATTTCAGATACATCACACCTCCCTCACCCATTTCAAATTCAAGGACATTATCTTTATTATCCAGCATGGGCAGATGGATATTCTTCTCGATGCTCTCTTTGTAAGCATTGCCCGATATTTGCTGATACGTGCCATATCCTGTGATAATGGCATCCGTACCCGGGCGTATCGTGAAGTTAACGATACGTCCGTCATCACTCAGTACCTTAAATGTATTACTCGGCTTCAGCATTCCGGGAATATCCGGATTCTCAGACACATAATGACACAACTGCCAAATACCTTGCAGATGCGCAGGTTCAAAAGCTGCCTTATCCTGCGCCCGGGCTCCTGTTACCGCGAGCAGCACCGCTGCCAGCATGGTAAAGAAATAATTCTTTTTCATATTCGTATGATATTGGTTAACGTTATGTCATTCCTATTGACACAAATATAAAGATTTATTTTGAGAATATAACAATTTATTGCATAAAAAAAGCCCGCATAAATCAAATTTATGCGGGCTCCTCCGTTTAGGATATTTTATGTCACTTCCCGGCAGTTAGAACTCTGCATTACGCGGAGTACGCGGGAAGGGTATCACGTCACGAATATTAGTCATGCCGGTTACAAACAACAACAGACGCTCAAAGCCCAGCCCAAAACCGGAGTGCGGACACGTACCGAATTTACGGGTATCGAGATACCACCACATATCCTTCATCGGGATATGCAGTTCATCAATGCGGTTCATCAGTTTGGCATAGTCGGCCTCACGCTCGGAACCGCCGATTATCTCGCCAATCTTCGGGAAGAGCACATCCATGGCGCGTACCGTCTTGCCATCTTCATTCTGTTTCATGTAGAACGCCTTGATTTCTTTCGGATAATCCGTCAGGATAACCGGACGCTTGAAGTGTTCTTCCACCAAATAACGTTCGTGTTCGGAAGCCAAGTCAACGCCCCAGTATACGGGGAACTCGAACTTATGCCCCTTTGCAACGGCTTCTTCCAGAATTTTGATACCTTCCGTATAAGGCAGACGAACGAAGTCTTCTTTCAAGACACCTTGCAGACGCTCTACCAAGCCCTTATCAAACATATCGTTCAAGAACTTCACATCATCGGCGCAGTTATCCAAAGCCCACTGTACACAGAACTTGATGAATTCTTCCGCCAAGTCCATATTGTCGGTAATGTCATTGAATGCAACTTCCGGCTCAACCATCCAGAACTCTGCCAAGTGACGGGGAGTATTGGAATTCTCGGCGCGAAACGTAGGACCGAATGTATAGATAGCACCCAATGCCGTAGCGGCAAGCTCACCCTCCAACTGACCGGAAACCGTCAGACTCGCCTGTTTGCCAAAGAAGTCGTCATCGTAGATAATGGAACCGTTTTCGTCTTTCTTCAAATCATACAGATTCATCGTAGTAACCTGGAACATTTGCCCGGCACCTTCGCAGTCAGAGCCCGTAATGATAGGCGTATGGAAGTAGAAGAACCCTTTCTTATGGAAGAATTCATGAATGGCAATAGCCATATTGTGACGAATGCGGAACACAGCGCCGAATGTATTCGTACGCGGACGCAGATGGGCTATCTCACGAAGGAACTCCATAGAGTGCCCTTTTTTCTGCAAAGGATATGTATTATCGCAAGTTCCCAACACTTCGATTTCACGAGCTTGGATTTCAGCTTTCTGACCGGAGCCTACCGATTCAGTCAGCACGCCGTTCACGCTCAAACAAGCGCCTGTGGTAATATCTTTCAGCATCTCTTCATCGAAGTTTGCCAAATCTACCACAATCTGCACATTATTTATTGTAGAACCGTCGTTCAGCGCGATAAAATTAACTTGCTTACTACCTCTGCGGGTGCGAACCCAGCCTTTCACGTTGACCATAGCGCCAAAGTCTTCACGCTTCAACAGGTCAACAATCTTTGTTCTACTAATCTTTTCCATAAAACAGTTATTATACCTTATTATATATATTATTCGAAAGAGCCCATGCGCAGGAAGTTCACCTCTTGCTCTGTGAGGTAACGCCATTCGCCGCGGCGCAAGCCTTTCTTGGTTAAGCCGGCAAAGAATACACGGTCCAGCTTCACAACCTTATATCCCAGCGATTCGAAAATACGACGCACGATACGGTTCTTGCCGGAGTGAATTTCTATACCCACTTCATCTTTCTTGAAATCATCAGTATAGCTGATAGCATCTGCATGGATTTCACCGTCATCCAACTGAATACCGGCTGCAATCTGTTCCATATCGGCTTTAGTCAGATTCTTATCCAAGTGCACATGATATATTTTCTTTTTCAGATACTTGGGATGAGTCAGCTTGGAAGCCAAGTCGCCATCATTTGTCAGCAACAGCACACCCGTAGTATTACGGTCCAGACGACCTACCGGATAGATACGTTCATCACAAGCGCCCTTCACCAAATCCATTACAGTACGGCGTGCCTGCGGGTCATCGGAAGTTGTCACCGTATCTTTCGGCTTATTCAACAGGACATATATCTTACGTTCGATGCTGACCGCCTGGTCGTGGAACTTCACTTCGTCTCCACGCTTAATCTTAGTACCCAGTTCAGTAACCACCACTCCGTTTACAGACACCACTCCGGCTGTAATAAATTCATCCGCCTCACGACGCGAGCATACACCTGCATTAGCAAGGAACTTATTCAGACGAATCGGGTCGTTCGGGTCAACAAACTGTTCCTTATATTCTATCTGTTTCTTCTTGCTATATTTGGCATTGGGGTCGTAGTCTCCCGTACGGCGAATGGGACGGCTATAGCTGTCTCTGTTCCCATAAGAGCGTTGCGGACGGTCGCCGCCTTCACTGTTGTAGCGAGGACGGTAAGGACGGTCGCCACCGGCATTATTGCCATAAGAACGCTGCGGACGGTCGCCACCTTCGCTATTGTAGCGAGGACGGTAAGGACGGTCGCCACCGGCATTGTTGCCATAAGAGCGTTGCGGACGGTCGCCGCCTTCGCTGTTGTAGCGAGGACGATAAGGACGGTCACCACCTTCACTGTTGTAGCGAGGACGGTAAGGACGGTCGCCACCGGCATTATTGCCATAAGAACGATCATTGTTGCCATAAGAGCGTTGTGGACGGTCGCCACCTTCGCTGTTGTAGCGAGGACGATAAGGACGGTCGCCACCGGCATTGTTGCCATAAGAGCGATCGTTGTTGCCATAAGAACGCTGCGGACGGTCGCCATTCTCCGCATTCGGGTTAAAGCGAGGACGATAAGGGCGGTCACTACTGTAAGAACGTTGCGGACGATCGCCATTTTCACTATTAAATCTCGGACGATAAGGGCGGTCGCCATTTTCACGGTTGTAAGACGGGCGGCTATAACCTCCCTCTCTGTTAAATTGGTTACCATCACGGCCGGCGCCTGAGTTCTCCTCTGAGGAAGAAGCATCACGCCAAGTTTCATTTTCTGTACTCATTGTTTTATTCGAATAAAATTAAACCTACTGGCCTCACGGCCATTCTTTATCTCTAATTACCTTTCTTTTATTTCAGCTTATAAACAAATTCCGGATTAAAAAAGTTGAGAACCTCCGGACTCTCTTTTCACTTCTTAAAGCCCCGTATATGTATGGGGGGTAATTGCACGTAATTCTTTCTTAATATCTTCGCTTACATTCAATTCTTCTATGAATTCCTTGATGGAAGCCTCTGTGATAGCCTGGTTAGTACGCGTCAACGCCTTCAGCGCTTCATAAGGATGCGGATATGCCTCACGGCGCAGGATTGTCTGAATAGCCTCGGCCACAACACTCCAGCAATTATCCAAATCGCGGCAGATAGCCGGTTCGTTCAGCAACAGCTTGCGCAATCCCTTCAATGAACTCTGAATGGCAATTACAATATGCCCGAACGGAACACCCACGTTACGCAATACGGTAGAATCCGTCAAGTCGCGTTGCAGACGTGACACCGGCAGCTTCACAGCCAGATGCTCAAGAATAGCGTTTGCTATGCCCAGATTACCTTCGGCATTTTCAAAGTCAATCGGATTTACCTTATGCGGCATTGCGCTTGAACCAACCTCTCCGGCTTTAATCTTTTGTTTGAAATACTCCATAGAGATATACTGCCAGAAGTCACGGTTCATGTCAATCATCACCGTATTGATGCGCTTCATTGCATCGAAGATGGCGGACAGATTGTCATAATTGGAAATCTGAGTCGTATATTCTTCACGCTCCAAGCCCAACTTCTCTGCGACAAATTTATTGCCGAAAGCTTTCCAGTCATACTCCGGATAAGCCACGTGATGCGCATTGTAATTGCCCGTAGCGCCACCAAACTTAGCGGTTACCGGGCAAGCCTTCAACGCAGCCAACTGACGTTCCAAACGGTACACGAACACCATCACCTCTTTTCCCAGACGAGTGGGAGAAGCCGGCTGCCCGTGCGTCTTGGCAAGCATCGGGATATTCGCCCACTCTTCCGCATACGCACGGAGTTGGGCTATCAATTCCTCAATCTGAGGATAATACACCTGTTCCAAAGCCTCTTTCACAGACAAAGGAATAGAAGTATTGTTAATATCTTGTGAAGTCAGCCCGAAGTGGATAAATTCTTTGTAATCATCCATTCCACCCAACTTGTCAAATTCTTCTTTCAGGAAATACTCCACAGCCTTCACGTCATGATTCGTCACGCTTTCAATATCCTTGATGCGTCCGGCGTCGGCTTCGGAAAAGTTACGGTAGATGTTCCTCAATGTCTCGAACACGCCCTTATCCACCCCTTTCAGCTGAGGTAAAGGCAGTTCACACAAGGTTATAAAATATTCCACTTCAACCTGTACACGGTATTTTATCAGTGCGAATTCTGAGAAATAGGCAGCCAAAGCATCTGTCTTGCCCCTGTATCGACCGTCAATCGGAGAGATTGCGGTAAGTAAATCAAGTTCCATACGTCGTATTTATAGATAATTATCGGGGTGCAAAATTACGGCTTTTTTCTGAGTAATAAGGTATAAAGAAGAAATAAATTACAAAAATGAAGTTACAGGACAAAAAAATAGCCTTGCGCACCACACACAAAGCTACAAAAGTACAAACAACTTAAAAGTGGGCGTTGACGGATTCGAACCGCCGACCCTCTGCTTGTAAGGCAGATGCTCTGAACCAGCTGAGCTAAACGCCCTTTTGATGAACGAAAGTGCTTGGAATTTGGTGGGCGTTGACGGATTCGAACCGCCGACCCTCTGCTTGTAAGGCAGATGCTCTGAACCAGCTGAGCTAAACGCCCTTACACTTTCGTTTCAAAAGCGATGCAAAGGTACGGTTTATTTTGAAACTACCAAAACTTTGGTCGTCTATTTTTCAAGTTTTTTTTCAAGCAATGCCAACCATTGTTGAGTTTCAAGCAATTAGCCTTATCACTTTTTTGTTTCATTTTTACGGATTACCCTTGCCGGATTACCAACAGCCACAGAATCGGACGGAATATCTTTAGTCACCACACTCCCCGCACCAATAATGCAACGGTCGCCGATTGTCACCCCGGGACAAATAACAGTACCGCCGCCAATCCAGCAATCCTCACCTATCGTCACCGGATAAGCGTGCTCTTGCTCCACACGCCTCTCCAAATAATCAAACGGATGCTGGGGCGTATAAATCTGCACACAAGGTCCTATCAGCGTATATGCCCCGATAGTAATATAGCCTCCGTCCAGAAAAGTACAGTTGGAATTAATAAAAACATGCTCTCCAAGACGGATTCCGTCACCGTGGTCGCAACAAAAAGGCGGCCAGACAGTGGCAGAAGCGGGAATACCGGGTATCAGTTCTTCCAATACGCTCCGGCATTCTTCATCATAGCCGCTCATGCCGTTCAGCCTCAACAACAGTTTTTTTGCACGCTTGAATCTCTCCTGAATTTCCGGAGAAGCGGTATTCGCCAATTGCGAACTGCGCATTTTGTCTACCTCATTCATATCGTCAATCTAAATAGTTTCTTTTTTTATTTGCAGTCCCGCTATTATCCATTGCACACCCGCAACAACTCTGTCAGCTTTTCCATCCAGTCCTCATCGGGAGCCACGTGCAACCCGTGTATGCCAAGCGCTTCCGCAGCCTTGACATTCTTCAAGCTGTCATCCACAAATATCGTCTCCTCCGCCTTCATGCCGTCAGCGGCCAGCGCTTTAAGATAAATATCCGGATTGGGCTTGTAAGCCTGCATCTCATAACTGCAAAAGAGCGTATCGAAATAATCGCCTATAGGCTTGTGCTCGTCACTGAACTTATCACTGCGGGTAAAAGCCATAATAAACGGATTAGTATTGCTGAGCAAACAGATGTGGTATTCCTCCCTCAGCTTCAACAGATTGCGCAGCCTGTCCACCGGAACATCACGTATAAAGCCCAACCAGCAATACTGTGCCTCCTCCCAACTGACAGACTCGCGTCCGACAGCCTCAGCCATTCTCCGGCAAAACTCGTCAGCATCAATCTTTCCCGTTTCAACGTCCAAGAAAAAACCTTTCTGCCCGTATTCTCCCATATAATCATCCGTATTCACTCCCATTGACCGGAAGCGGCGATAAGCCTCCTCCGAATTCTGACGGAATATCACACCGCCCATATCAAATAATATATTCTTTATCATACGCAAATTATCATTTAAGGAGCCTCTATCCGGCATTCCCGCTCATCGTACCGCAAAAATACTGATTATTCAACGGATATGAAAAGTTTTACTTCTTTTCTTTAGGCTAAGCACGGATTTGCTTTATTCATATTCGGGAGTTAAGGAATTAATATAGGATAAGGTAAGTAGCTGAGCGACTGAATGGTTGATATCCCACCCTTTTCAATCATAGTGGGACGTTCCTTCAGTCGTATAGGGAGGGTATTTCAGTCGTATTGAGAAGGTACTTCAGTCGTATAGGGAAGGTGCTTCAGTCGTATTGAGAACATACCTCGACAAGAACACCTGTTTACCTCCATACAAAAAAGAGAGAGGTGTGTCAAAATGTAAAAGTCCTATCATTCTGTCATTCAGAGGAGCTTGCG
>ENA-OWPN01000363-OWPN01000363.1-human-gut-metagenome-genome-assembly--contig:-NODE-363-length-68986-cov-5.396788_pt1 | contig 68986 bp, 64 predicted proteins | sample MGYA00248266_ERZ651850 | MGnify/ENA primary metagenome ERZ651850 (study PRJEB26924, sample SAMEA4378296) | human gut metagenome | biome: human gut; feature: human-associated habitat; material: faeces... | reverse complement strand
CCAGCAGGAACTGGCCGATAGTGTCCACCGCCACCCGCAGCGTCTGGTCCTTGGGGTAGCTGAAGATGCCGGAGGAGATCAGCGGGAACGCCACCGTTTCGCAGTTGTGCGCCTGGGCCAGCGCCAGGCTCGTCCGATAGCAGGAGACCAGCTGCTCCCGCTCGCCATGCCCGCCGCCTCGCCACACAGGCCCAACGGTGTGAATCACATACCGGCAGGGGAGGAGGTAGGCTTTTGTGATCTTGGCGTCGCCGGTTTTGCAGCCGCCAAGCCGTCGACACTCGGCCAGCAGCTCCGGCCCCGCCGCCCGGTGGATGCACCCATCCACCCCGCCTCCGCCCAGTAGGGACTCCTTGGCCGCGTTGACAATGGCGTCCACGGGCATTTTCGTGATGTCGTTGCGAACGATGATAAGGGGCATAGTGTCACCAACTTCCCATGATTAAAATTAAGTCAATGTGTGTTGCCCTCAACCTTTTCTGCTTCGGACATTTCTTCCCAATCCCCAAGATTTCCACACCTGCGAAGGTAATCGAGGCCGCCATCCACAGCGCAGGAGCCACAGCTGCAAAACTTGAAATCATGGACGGTTTTGCTTTCGATGACGTCTCCACATTTCTTGCATCTGATCGCGTTCCTAGTAATTCGTGGCATAATCAATCCCTCTTTAGCGCATTTTTGATTTTCTCTTTTTCCCCACTGCCGTCTGTACAGAGGCGCAGCAACGGAACGGCACACTTTTCCAAGATGGAGTTCTTCTTCATATCTCGCTCTGCCTGTTTGCTCTCGGCCTTATGGAAGGCAGTGCCGTCTACTTCGATGGCCAGCACGGGGCGCTTATCCATCTGTTTAAACAGCAGAAAATCCACATGGGTCAGCGGATTGCGGGCGTATTTGCGTTCTTCCGCTGTCAGAGGTTCATAGTCCTTCACCAGCGTCGCAAGTGAAACATGCTCCGCGCAGCCGATGGAGGAAAATGCCTCCTCGGCCAGCACTTCTTGAATCACGGAGTACATGAGATTCTCAGAGTCATACTCAGATATCCGCTTATGTTTTTGTAGGTAAGCCCTGCGCTGCTCGGCATAGCCTTGATAGAGCATATCGGACACGGAGTAGACGACATCGCACTTCCCGTCTTGGAACCGGAAACTTGCAACCGAGTCCGTCTGGTCTTTTCCCTTTATGATGATCAAGTGCTTTCGTGCGTCCATAGGCAATCCTTTCCCTTGAAAATGCAAGCTGTTGACTTATGGGTTGTCCCCGCACATTCGCACTGGATTATAGCTGTGCCCATCAGCCGCATTTTAGCGGTAGATGCACGTCCAATCCCCTGCACAAATATATGTTTCCCTAATCAGTTCAAAAACGTCTCCTGCTCGATTGTAACGCCATAGCTTAGGATTTTTTCAATAGCATCTTTGAACAGTAAGTATCTCCCGCTTTTTAAATCTGCTGCCAACTCAGATAAGTATTCTTTGGAGCGCATAAGACCATGTTCATGAAATTTTTCAACAAGTTCACCTGACATACGCATGGGCAGTACGGAAGAAATTAGCTTCTGCAAGTTGTCGAACATTCGGAAACCACCCATATCGATATCTGCCCAAAACTGTATCTTGGTGTTTTCGGGCACCGCATGAGCGATCAATGTAACCAGCTTTCGCTTTTGTGGACTAAGGAATCCGCCGTGATAGATCACCAACTCTCCCGGCTGTTTTTCGGACATCACATATTCATCGTAATTGGTTTTATTCTCAATGAATGTGATGCATTGAATTGCCGTCAAGTCGATTGCTGTAATAGAATCGATCAAAGTGCTGGGTAAGGCCAAACCGTATGGTGCGGCACCAATACAGATAGTTCCCTGTTCTGTTCGAACCAGACAGTTTCCTGCAAGCTCGTATAACTCCGGGCGAGCATAGATACCCAAGTATGCCAGCTGTTCTCTTTCCCCCAATTCATTTTCATCGCAGGAATTTGCTAAATCTGCATCGTATTTTCTTGCGATCCGCAAAAACAGATCCCGCACATTTCGCTCAAAGTATTTGGTATCGGAAAAGCACTTGCTGCTAAATGCGCGCATCGTTATACTGCCGGACAGAGTAGAATACTCACGGAAAGCGCAGAGCAGGTCCTGCAATGGAGTATCGTCCGTTTTGCAGAAGGCAGGAATTTTCAACTGCTCTGCAGCCGATCTGCAAACATTAGCCTTCCAAGCGATCATCCAGGGAATCGTGACGTCCTTCAGGCTGCCGTCTATCTGCTGAACAACCTGACTTGCCCGCACCTTGGGATGCACTCTTTCAGCAGAAGCATAGCACTGTTGAATCTGATCCAAACGCAGCACAATGGCCGAAAGCACCGGACGGCCTTTCACCCACTCAAGCTGCACCAAATGCTTCTTTTCGAGCTCTGAGGCCGCTTCGTTATAAGTATCCCGTATCACAGCATCTTCGTAGATATACTCAGGAATGTCCTTCTTTTCCACTTTCAGCATAACTCTTCTGGTGGATGCTCCGGGAGCAAGGAGATGCTTGCTGTTTTCGTACTTATCCAACAGTCGGTTTAGAATGATCCACTGCTCTGTCATTGTGCGATCTCCTTGCTAAAGGGCAGAATATGCATTCTGTATTTGTCCTTATTTACCAGTAGCGTACGGTCTGCAATCGGCATAATATCTGAAACCTTATCCGGCGGCGTACAGATAATGGCCTGCAAACCCATCTTTCGCAGGAGGCGAACACTCTCAATAATTCGGTCACTATCCATTTTGTTAAATGCCTCGTCAAATACTGCCAACCGGACGGTATTGCCGAAACTGGATGTATCGTTCACACGGTAGAGCTGAGCGAAGGAGGCCAGGACAGCAATATAAAACGGAGTTTGTGTTTCACCGCCGGACTTTGTATTCAAGGTCTGAGAAAGCATCTGCCTTGTTCCGTTTTGATCCGTGGTTTCCAGGTCAAACTTCAGGTATGTTCTAAAATCGGTATATCGTTGGATATTCTCCTGCAGTTCACTTTGTTTTCTCGCATTTAACTGAGTATCATCCGCCGTGGTGATCTGGCTGAACAGCTTCTCTATCAGCTGGCCATATTTATCTTGGAAAGGCCGCGCAAACAAACCCACATCGCCTTCCATAAGTTCCGGATCCATAATCATGTCATAATACTCCGCATAATCCGGATTACGCTCCACACGGAACTGATAACTGTCCGTTCCGAATTGAGCCTGGCGCAGTGCACGATTTAGATTTTTCACCTGATCCTGCACTTGGTCGATGCTGGACTTCAATTTGGCCAAAAAATCATTCTGAAACTGTTCCATCGCACTCTCTCGGGCAGCTTTGATCTTTTCTTGGTATTTGGGCAGCTCACTTTCCTCCAGGAGCTTTTGCTCTGCTTCAAACTCATCATTATCCACAGCTTCCACGCGGAAGGAGCAGGGCTTGAACCGGTCTGTGTACTCCCTGCGCGCGTTGAAGAGTTTTCTCTGAGCAGTATCCTGCTCCTTTACGCTCTGCTCCAAACGATTGCTGAAGTTCTTATGAACGATATCTGCGCGTTTCAGTCGGTCAAGCTCCTGCTGATATCTGGGGAGGCCAATGTTTTCCTGATATTCAACAGGGAATTCATCTTGCAGGCGATCCTCTATATTAGATAGCTGCTGGTAATGATCCGGCAGTACCTCATAGTCGAGCTGGCGGATACGCTCCTTACGCTGACCAATCTGAATTCCTTTCTGCTCTTTTTCTTTATTCAGCGCTATGATTTCATCCCCGAGCGCAGCAATGGTACGGCGCTGCTCGTCCAGCCACAGAAGATCCAGTTTTGAAAGCTGATCTTCGATATCAGTCACTTCCTTGGTGATCTCCATGCCGCGTAGATATGCTTTTTGCTTTTCTGCCACGGTGTTTTGGATAAAAAAGTGCGTAAATAACGGCTCTTTTGACTGCGTCAAAAGCTGGTGGATAGGATCCCAGTAGCACAGCTGTTCATCAATCTGCTTTAACGCCTCTTCCAAGCGAGACATACGCAGGTTTATCGAACGACGGCCAATAAATGCGTCATCCATCAGCTTGCGCTGAATTGAACGGACAACATACCCCTGGTAGAGCAGTCCGTCTGCTGTAATAGCGGTTTTGAAATTGCGCAGCTGTTCAGCCGCCTCACAACATACGACGCGCCCCAACAGATAGTCAATATAGTTGCGCGCCAATTCACTTTCCGTCTCTACCTTACATGCCAGGCTGTCGTCGCGTGGACGAATCGTTTCTCGTTCGCGGAGCTTACCGATGTCCATCAGTCCAAAGGATGCAAAGCCAAACTCTTTTTTGATCCTGTCAAAGATCAATAAGGCCCTTTTATAATACGTCGGCTCAACCAACAAATAAAACTTCTGCGTATGGAGATATCCCTCCACAGCTCCGCGCCAATGTTCATCCGAAAGCTCCAGGACATCCGCAAGGATATCTATTCTCACAGGACTGCCAATCTCGCTGTTCAGTTCAGATTCCAAGCGGGACTTCAATTGCAGCAGACCTCGTGGATAGTCTTTAATGTCCTTTCGGAGATTTGCGAGGACGGTGCGCTTTTGATCCTGTTCCTCTTTCAACTCCGCCAGACGATCTTCTGCTTTGTGCAGCGCATCTCGGATAGTCTTAGCAAGCTCGGCCGCCGCCTGCTGGGCGATCTCAAAGGGTGACGCTGAATAGGAAAATATCTCATAGCTTCCGGATGTAAAAAGCGAATAAGCCTTCAGAACGCTTTCGGCCGCTTCCTGCACAGGCACGAGGACTTCTTCTGCATTTTGTTTCAAGATTGCGTCACACAGACCATTCAGCTGAAGGGATTCCCTTTTTATTTCCATTGCCAAGGCTTGGAGATCCTGCGTCAGCCTTTTTTTCTCATCCAGCAGCGTCTGCTTCCGATTGCGGAGTTTTTCTTCCTCCTGAAACACACTGCTCTGTGCACAGGCCAAGTCAAGTTCGCGCCTGCGGTTCTCTTTCTGTGTGATTCGATCAGAGATCGTCGTGATGCTCTTTTCGATTGTGGCTAATTCCGCGTTACAGTCGCTCTTTTCAAGCTCAAATCGGTCAATTTGGGCTTGTTCCATTTCTTTTTTGGACCAAAGAACCAAAAATGACTGCACCCGCCAGCGGTCGATGGCCTGATTCATTTCACGATAGAGTTTGCTGATCTCTTGCAGAGCGATCAGTTTTTCCTCCTGACGCTGTGCTAGCATTTCGTGGCGCTTGTAATCCCGGATATTCTGCTGCATGGCCTCAATATCAGGCTTTTCTGGTATGTCGCAGATATTCTCGGTAATGAATTTTTGAATATCCACGATAGGACGAAAAGATACCGCCTTTTTCATCATTCGAAGGATTTGCTCGTTGTGCACATTCCACCGCGAAAGCATATTCCTGCGATATTCCTTCTGCGTGTCGTAGATCTCTGCCTTAGCGTAATTCTGCTTCAAAAACCGGCGCAGCGCAGGAATCTCCATAGCCTCTCCGTTTTCAACAAAACAATTCTCAGGCAGCGTTCCCACATAAATGAAAAAGCGATCCTGCCTGCTTCCATCACTGCGGCAATCAAAAACGATACCCGTGACAAAGCTGCTGCCCGCCACATCGTCCTGAAACTCGCAGGCAATGTAGCTGGAGAAATCTTTTCCTCGGCGGGAATATGGGTTATTCTCATCCATATCCGCCCGCAAATAACCGTCCAGCGTGCGCTGAGACTTTTCGTTGGCAGCCTGATTAAAGTTGCGGGCATTCGTTTCCCCCAACAGAACGATCTGAAGGGCATCAATTACCGTAGATTTTCCCGCGCCGTTTTTTCCGGTGAGAAAATTAACATCCCCCACCTCGATGATCTCTTTGCTGAAATACAACCAGTTAATCAGCAGGATCTTCTTCAGCTTCTTCATCGGTATCGCCCTCCTTTCGCAGCACAGACACTACGTCGTTCAGCTTTTCGCTAGAGACTGCAGCCAACACGGTCGGTAATATGGCAAATTTACAACCGCTCTGACTAAACTTTCCCTCGATCCGCTGAATAATCGAGTGATTTTCCAGCAGCGTCAACGCACGCTTCACTTCATCCATATTGGGCTTTGCCGGAAGGATCGCGTAATCCGTGACGACCTTTTCTAAAACATCACGCACCGTGCAGACAGCATCCTGCTCCAGACCGAGTTGTTCATGATTTTCTTCATAGATCATGCGTAGGGCAAGGAGAATGGCTGTTTCTTTTTTGCTCAGATTGCAGCGGTTCGCTTCGTCCGTATTGATCACATAGAAATAGCCGTTTAAATCATCTTTGCGCAGATCCCAATCCAGCAGACTAAGATATTCTTGCGCCGCTTCGTAATGCAAAGATAAAAACGTATAATCCGGGTTATTCACCCGTCCTTTGCCCGGCCGAAACAGTGTTCGCACAATATAAGTCCGGCTAAGAAGCTGGTTGCAAACGGACTTGAACTGTTCTAATTCCTTGGATGTCGCACTACGAATGAAGTCAAAATCCATTTTTCTTCTCCTTCCGTCGAATCTGCATCTGAGGGATGGAATAGCCATTTTCATGAAACGAGCCGCCCAGCTCTTTGATCTGATGGCCTGCGGCAGAATCTCCGCTGGTCAATACAGCCAGCAAACTCATGATGTAGGATTTATCATCCTTAATGTTTAAATCTTTGGAGTAGCGAACATCTGCATCCCCCAACCATCCCTGCACATAGGCGGCAATGGCCGCGCGGCCATATTCGGAACGCAGCAGCTGTGCGGCCTGCGCGGCCGCATCTGCATCGGAAGCCGTTTCCTGAATAAGAACCGTGGCAGCTTTTGTCCGTTTTTCGGGGCGCTTCCGATACCACAAGCTTTTTTCAGAAAGGAATGACTGCTCATAAAGCTGAAATACCGGTTGTATCCGGTCTACTAAATCACCGGCGCGTCGATTGCGCGACAATGCCGTGAGCAGTACATTCAAGTTTCCCCGAACATTTTGATCGCGATTTGTCAGGTTTTCTACCTTTTGCGTTGCTGCTCTCGTATAGCGGCGAACCTGCGCATCTATTTCATCGAGATAGTCATGCTCTATATTGTCATATCGCTCGTCGATCCAGAAAATCTTTTGCAGCAGATCGGAACGGCAGTTTTCCACTGTATCTCCTCGTTTATCCTGCAAAGCTGCGTTCGCCATGGCAAGCAGCAGAGCATCATCCTCAGCCCAGCTTCTCAAAACAGATTGAATTGGAACGCGATACTTTGGGACGGAGTCCTTAATTTTCAACGGTCGTATGTATGCCTCAACTACTTTCTGTCCAAACTCGTTGAAGTGAGAGGCCAATACCTGATTGACGTCCTGCATATCTATCTGCATCTGAAAATAATGCTTCACATTGTGATAGACTATTTGCAACAAATTTATGAGAGCACTGGTGTTATCATAGGCACTGTAAATTGCGGCCATCTTATCGTAAACGCTTTCGCTCTCATTGGCGACCTTCAGAGCAGAGTAGGTACCAAACACATAGGAAAATCCGCGAGCAGGACGATCATCCCGGAGATGGTGAAACAGCTCCAGCAGCCGGCTGCTGTAACTTGGGACGGTAATATACTCCTCAAAATCGTCACCCCGCTCCTTTTCAAACCAGCCTTTACCGCAGAGCTTCCGAATCAAAAAGCGTGCACGGCCGGAGATATCCCGCAGCTCATCCTCGTCAATATCTTCCCCTTCAAACGTGGCATCCGCCAGTTGCTGCTCCAATCTACTGCGGAGCATAGAATACAGCGTGTCTTCGCGTATTTTTAGGTTTTCACGATATGCGGTGTACAGCACATCCAGTGCATCTGCGTATAATGCGCGGTTGGGCGAGGCCAAAGGTGAAAAAAAGCTCACCAGGAACCGCTTCAAAAAACTTCATGAAACTTCCTCCTATAGGAGATCACAATTATGATTGGACGATTAATTTGGAATCAGGATAGGCCGGATATCATATTCGATACGGGGACACTATATGGTGGGCTTCACTGTGGAGACTGCTTTGCATGTTGGCTGGATGGGCGCTGGCTCGATGTTCGCCTGGAATATATGAATGATTGGGTTCTGGTCCACAACGGCCTTTTTGTTCCAGTTTGCTATGGCGTTTCTGTGCGAATCTAATCAGCCAACTACCAACTTGTTCGTCTTCTTCAAAAACTTCGCCGGGATCGGGCGGTCCAGCTGCCAGGTGATATTCATCGGCCTGCTGCCTGTGTGCTTCACGTAGTTCGCCGTGCCCAGATAGGTGTACGCCTCCGCACCGCCGGTCATACGGTCCGACTTAAACTCACGGACAAGCAGCAGCACCTTGCTGCCGCGTTCCTTGTGGTGGATATAGCGCTGACCGGTGGGCGAATTCTCCGCCGTGGTGCTCTGGCTCTGCCAATGGAACAAGCTCTCATTGATGGAATAATCGTTGTACATGGTGGTTGGCGAATAGTCCTTGTCCGCCTTGTTCAGCGTCACAAAGAACACGTCGATATTTTTCTCCGGCAGCCACTTCACGCCCTCACGAACGGTGGACGGCTTCATAAAGTCCAGCGCCACCAAGAGCTGGTCGCGGGTATAGGTGCAGTGCAAATCCAACGGGCAGTCGAAGCCCAGCTCCACCGGCTCGTCGATAAAGTCGATCTGCTCGAAGCGATAACGCAGCAGCTCCAAGAGCTCGCCGAGCAGAACCGTGCTGTCAGACAGGGCATAGAGGTTACTAAGCACCTCTTCATCGTCCCAGTCCTCCACAGCCTTACCCCAGACGGTGATGTAAAACATTTGCATCATCCGCTTTTCTGCATCCGGAAGCGCTGTAAAATCAAGATTATCAAAATGCGGAAGGATATCCAATAGGAACGAAATCCAGCGGCGGGAGTCGATCACGGCGAGCTTTGCAAACGCTTTGGTCAGAATGTCCTCCAGTGGTTCTGAAAAGTCCTCGATGACATCCGCTCTGGCACAAATGCGAGAGAAGGAGGAAAACTTGTAGATTGCCCGTGGGTCAAGATGGTAGTAATCCAAGAAGTTCTTGAACGTCAGCTCCAGCCCACTGTCCTCCATGAAGGAGGCTGCACGGGCCACCAACCCAGCCGTATTGCCATAGGAGGCGCGGATATTCTCCAAAATGTATTTGGCCGCCTTCTTCTCCAACTGGACATAGCAGCCCTTGGGGACGGACACAAAACCGTCCTTGATCTCCCGGCTCACGCTGCGGGTGGTATTCGACAGCAGCGCCGCAAACTTATCTTCAAAATTGTATTTTCGATTTGCCTGACCGATGAAGTCTAGCACGGTCAGGCATTCCTTGTCCTCGGATAGACGCAGGCCACGTCCAAGCTGCTGCAAGAAGATCGTCAACGACTCTGTGGGGCGCAGAAAAAGAACAGTATTGACTTCCGGAATATCCACGCCCTCGTTGTAGATGTCCACGACGAAGATGAACCGCACCTCGCCGGACACCAAGCGCCGCTTGGCCGTCGCTCTTTCCTCGTCCGAAGATTGCCCGGTGAGGCACATAGACGGGATGTTGTGGTCGTTAAAATAGCGGCACATAAATTCCGCGTGATCTACCGTTACACAGAAGCCGAGGCCCTTCACCTCGTCAATGTCCGTCACATATTTCAGCAGTGCCGTCACAACATGGTCGGCGCGGCGGTCGGCAACAGCACCGCTGAACGTGTAGATGTGCTCCAGCTCGCTCTTTTGGTAGCCACCAGCAGACCATTTGAGCGCATCCAGATTCACTGTATCGGTAACGCCAAAATACTGGAATGGGCACAGGAGCTTCCGGTCAATGGCTTCCGGCAGACGGATCTCCGCTGCAATGCGATTATGGAAGTAGGGCAGGATACTCTTGCCGTCCATACGCTCCGGAGTAGCGGTCAAGCCCAGCAGGATGCGCGGCTGATAATAGGCTAAGAGCTTCTGATAGGTCGGGGCCGCTGCGTGGTGGAACTCGTCCACAATGATGTAATCGTAGAACTCCGGCGATGTCTTTTCCGTGAAGCTTTGAGAGTTGAAGGTCTGGATGGACAGAAACAGGTTGTCGATGCTCTCCGGCTTATAGTTACCCACAAACAGCTCACCAAAGTTTGCGTCCTTGAGCACGGCGCGGAAGGTGTACAAGCTCTGCTTGAGTATTTCTTCCCGGTGCGCCACAAACAGCAGGCGGCATGGTCGATCCGGATTCTGCTTGCGGAAACGCTTGTAATCCAACGCTGAGATGACTGTTTTGCCGGTACCGGTGGCCGCCACCACCAGATTGCGCGTATAGCCACGGACAGTGCGCTCTGCCTCCAGCTTGTCCAGAATCTCCTGTTGATAAGAATACGGATGGATGTCCATGGTATAGAGTTCGGCATTGTTGGTATCAAAGTATTTTTCTGCTTTCAGCGCACGGGTCAGACGCTCTTTCTGCCCTTCGTCATAGTACTCAAATTCACGGTCATTCCAGTAATACTCGAAGGTAGCGGCGATCTTGTCGATAGTTTCGGGTAAGTCGCGTTTCGTTACCTTGGTGTTCCATTCAAGGCCGCTGGTCAATGCGGCATTGGACAGATTGGACGAGCCCACATAAGCCGTCGTGAAGCCGGTTTCGCGGTAAAAAATATATGCCTTGGCGTGGAGGCGGGTCGTCTTGGTGTTGTAGCTGACCTTGATGTGCGTATTGGGCAGCTGGCGAAGTTCCTCGATGGCTTTCACATCCGTTGCGCCCATGTAGGAAGTGGTAATAATGCGGAGCTCGCCGCCGTTTTGCGTGAATTCCCGCAGCTCGTCCATGATGAGCCGCAGACCGCTCCATTTGATGAAGGACACCAGCATGTCGATCCGGTCGGCCGAGACGATTTCTTTTTTGAGCTCGGTAAACATCTGCGGCTCATGCACAGCCCCGGTGAAAAGTGAGCTTTGTGCGATGGAGGTCTCCGGGCGCTCTATGTCCGCCGCTGTTTTCCCCACCGCCAGCCGCGGGTCGGTCTCCCGTAAAAGTGCAAGAAGCTGCTCTGCCCGCCGGTCAACGCCCAGCGCGGCAAAGTCAGCTTCTTGCGTCGTATTTTGAATGAGATCAACGATCTGGTTGGTCAGCCCGATCTGGGCAGAAATATCCCCGCCGTTGTCCAGCACGTTATCCAAGCCCTTTTGAACCACATCTGCCAGATACTGCGCCAGCACCTTGGAGGCTTCCGCCTTGTCAATGGGCGCAACAGACTTGCGGGCCTCCGGAATCTCCGCAAGCTCGCCCGTCAGAGCGTTGTTGATGACTTGTTCGTATAGACCGGGATGTAACATCGTAAAATCCTCAATTTCTTCGATCGTTAGGAATTCTCAAATTTAGTTTTCATCAAATGCTCGGCCGATTAAAGGCCTTGCCTTCTCAAAATCTACACTACTTTGCAAATGAGGCTCAACTGCACCACAGCCCCAGTGACCGATGTTTGTAACAGCTCCTGAAACCTTCCTCATGCGTAGAGCGGCCTTACTCTTCTTATCGACGAGCAGTTTTCGAAGCTTTTTATACGAAATAGCCTCTCCTGTTCGACTACCGGCTACAAATGTTGTTTTTATTATACATCTTTCTTGATTACAAAACAAGAGGGCCTCACGTCACGTCACGACGATTGCATGAATGCGCCACCCTCATGCTGAACTCCTGTTGCTTCATTTTTCAAGCATTAAGAACTATTTCAAGGAGCATAGTCGAACGCAGCCTGATAGCAAACCGTTTTTTCTTCTTTGTAATGCCCCCCTTTATCTTTCGTTTTATCAGAAATCGGAAGAATCCGCACCGGCCGGCTACGCCATCTGTAAAGAAACACTGTTTGCGTTTGTGATCAGAGGGAAAGAATGCGGAAGTTTTTCGCTGTTATTCGCAAAAATGCACGATTCCCAGCAATTCCTCCGCCACCTCCCGGCTTTCCAAACGCATGATGTTATCCTCCACATCGTCCCGGGAAAGGAGGCTCATACTGCCGTACCAGACGATTTTCTCATCGATCACAGCAAAATGCTGGCAGGTTTCTTCGGCATATTGAATTTCAAACCCTGCCGTCCGAAGGCTTTCCAATAATAAAAGCCGATTTTCGTCATTTCCATAGCGATACACATCCGGGTGCCAGGTGATAACCGCTGCTTTTAAACCTTGTTCCTGGGCTGGGAGTAAAAGTTCTACCAAGTTCTCTACCCGTTTTCTGCTCAGCGTGGGGCTGGAAATCACAACCGTTTCCACAGCTTCCCGGAGATCCTGTTCAAAAAACGGGCGGTAGGTGTCCGAGTCGAAAATTGCGTTGGCAGCCTGCTTCTCCGGGGTATCCGGTGCGTAGAGGGTGTAGCCAATACGCTTATAGGTTTTCAAACGCTTGGCGTACATTTTGTCAAACACCGGGATATGGCTGTCCACATAGTCGTAGATAAACACATCGTTCTTGCCGGGGTAGTCCCGGTGGAGCCGTCCGGCGTATTGCTCCACCACACCTTTCCAGGAAACCGGGGTTGCCAGAAACAGCGTATCCAATCTAGGGTAGTCAAAGCCCTCACCAACGAGCTGGCCTGTCGCCACCAGCAGCATGGATTCCTGCGGCATAACCTCTGCCATTTGCCGTATCGCCGCTTCCCGCTCCTTTTTAGGCATTTCACCTGTCAGAAGAAACGGCTTCTGCGCAGAATCCTTCAGCATTTCATAGAGGATCGCCGCCTGATCCGTAAATCGGGTCAAAATCACCGGCGTTCTTCCTGCCTCCAATGCTTTTTTCACATCTGCTACAATCAAGCCATTGCGGTTTTCGTTCCTCCGCAAACGCTCATAGGCATGGGTCACAGGAAGCTTTTCCTGACCGAAGGGCAGCACCGTTCTTGTAAATCTTGGCACGAGGTAGTGGCCGATTCCCTGCTCTGCCGCTTTTTCTTTAGCAGAATATTGAAAGCGCACCGGGCCGAGAAGCATTTCGTTGATCTTTTCCAGCCCATCCCCACGAAAAGGAGTCGCTGTCACGCCGTAAACATAAGTGGAATGCACCTCTTGCAATACCGAACGCAGCGTATCCGAGGCACTGTGGTGGCACTCATCCACCAAAACCATACCATACTCCCGAAGTCTTGGATGGAACACGCCTTTCTTACACAACGAACCCGCCATGGCAATGTCCACAATGCCTGTGGATGTATCCTTAGGGCCGTGGATCACGCCTACAACGCTTTTCCGCCTTCTTTTCCTTCCGGTTTTCGTTTCATACTCCGGCAAATCCTCCTGAAATTCCAGGAACTCGTCCAGTGCCTTTTGCCACTGGTCGATCAGTGCCGAGGATTCCAGTAAAATTAAGGTGCTGACTTTTCGCTCCGCAATAAGAGTGCTGCATACGACCGTTTTCCCGAAGGCTGTTGCGGCACTTAAAATTCCACATTCGTGCTTCAAAAGTGCCCCTACGGCTTCCTTCTGTTTTTCCCGCAGCTGTCCTGTAAATCTGGCAGTTAATGTCCTTCCCTTTGCTCGTTCATCTGTCAGTTTCACCGGAATTTCGGCATCCCCGCAACGGTCCAGCAGCGCATCCAAAAGGCCCCTTGGAATACATAAGAAGCCGTTGTCATCTTCTCCCAAATATATAAACCGGGAATTTGCGTAATTGGATAACCCCATGGCTTGATTCCTGTAGAACATGGGATTTTGAATTGCCGCCATTCGACGAATTTGATTTTGCAGCCTGAGTTTTAGATTCCCGGTTTCGATATAAATTCGGTTTGCCAGGGTCATACACAGCTGGCCGTCCACATCTTCTTTGTGGAAGGATGTTTTTCGTTCCCAAGGTTTGGTGTCTTCCGGCAAGAAGCAGCCTTGGTCGGTTTCCGGCACATTCCACCTTTTGATGCAGCTTTCCATTGTCTGTGCGGATAACTTTTTCACTGCAAACAGCGCTTCCCATTGGTCCGGGTAGGCATTCCAGTTCTTGTCCACAAAAGTGCTGTTATCCTTCTTCAATGCCTGCCCCTGCAATGGCAGCGCAATCAGATAGCCCAGTTCTCCATCTCCAACACTGTCCTGCGCCGGGAGCATCCGGTCATAAAATCGAAAGGACTTCAGATTCACCGTCTCCGCGCCTTTTTGCAGCAGGGCCATTCCAAATCGCCGGGCAAGGGCCGCTTCTACGGCACTTTCGAAGAAAATCCACAGATGCCCGCCGCGCCCGGACCGGGACCTCTCAACCAGGCACGGGACTTTATTTCCCTCGCACACCTGCCGCAGGGCGTCCACTTCCTCCATCCAGCGGGTATCCGGATTTCCAAAATCCAGAGCCTCGGCTCCTTTTTCGTGGTTGTCGAAATCAAATACCAGTAATCTACAAGTCCCGTCCGGGAACAGAGGGGAAATTCCAATCACATCAGAGCCATCCGGCTTTTTTCCCCGCAGGTGCGCCATGATCTGCTCCGCTTCCAACTGCCGCCACTTCCGGTTGGCGCAGGCCCCGCATTTAACCTTCTTCCCGGACTTTTTCGGACAAATCCCATCCTTCCACAGATTCTCACACTGAGGATAGTATCCAGCCTTCCCCGTCGTTTTGTTCACACTGCGTTTGCTGTAAACATCCGTCCGGCCCCAAAAATAGGAATAGAATCGGCGGGCAAGCTGCTTTGTAATTTCCGCTGTGGGCCTTGGAGTCGGCAGCACATAGGGAATACCCGCCTCGTCCAGGAGGCACTTGAGAAATGTGTTCTCCGCCTGGAGCTTTTCAATCTGGGCTATCAGGGCTGCTATTCGTTCGTCCATAGGTTGCCTCCAAGCGCACATATTGCAGTTATGTCCACATATTCTTACAAAATTCATTGTTATTATAATCGAAAATGCAAATAAAGGCAATGACATGGGGCAACGTTCAGGAGGAACTTCTAATTCACGTTTTAAGGGGCGGGGATACCCTGAAATCAAGCAGAAGGCTGGTTCCCTGGTCGACGTCTCACACCGCCAAGTCTATTATTCGGCACTCGGCGGTTCTATTATCAGCAAAGCATCGAAGAAACTGAAAGTGCTTCTGGATGGCTTTCTTACTAAATATCCCCTAACCTGGCAGAAAACGCCATCCGTCCGTTTACCCTTGGACGTAAGAACTGGCTGTTCTGCGATACGCCCAAAGGTGCCGAGGCCAGTGCGGTGGTATACTCCATGGTGGAAAGCGCAAAGGCAAACGGAGTAGAACCAATTGCCTGTCTACAGCGTGTGCTGGTGGAACTCCCATACCTGGGAAAGTCGCCCTCCCATGAAGGATTGGAGGCTTTCATGCCCTGGACACCCGACATCCAAGAGGATCGTAAGATTCCAAACGCCGATGCTTATACAAATACATATCTTGAGTAACAGCAGGCCCTGGGTGTGGGGCCTGCTGTCTTTTGGTGGGGACGGGGAATTATTGAGCGCTTACATCACGACAAGGACGGTCAGAAGAAAGACAAGGACTTTTCGATACATGGTGTAAAACCTCCTATTTTTGATTTCGCACTTATCACACATTGAACTGTAATGATTATGCGCTCTCCCTCTGATATTCCAGATACATCATGGGGATCAATATGACAGTCAGCATCAGATATAGCGGAATACTGACATCTAAAGTACGGAAAACTTTACCAAAGATGGTGAGAATATTGAAGGAACCCAGATTTTGATAGAGTTCCAGCAAGTGCGACGGCATGAGGCTCAGAATTTTATCCAACCAGTTTGCCATTCCCTCCAGGAAAGAAGGAAGGAATATCAGAATAAATGGGGTTGTCACCGCAAAGACAGTAGACTTTGTCTTGGCGGAGATCCACATGGTCAGGAACGCCAGGAACAGGTTGCCGATGTAGCCGGATATGAGAGCCAGCATCCAAGCTTGCCACATATTAAGATTATAGATACTTTTCCAGAGCTGCCACTGGATGACGCATCTTGCGCCCTCGAAGCCGAGATAGCACAAGGTGAACAGGCTATAAATAAGCATGGCTCCCCAGTACAGGACTGTTACCAGCAGAAAACCCGCCTTGATCTTGGCAGAGGTAGCTTTATTCCTGCCACAAAGGGTGGAAAAATACACTGCATCCGCTTTCCATTTGAATTCGTTAGAGAAGATGCCAGCCAACAGAAAACCCAGAATCAGAATTCCCAGCGAAGGAATATATCCGGCGTTTTCCAGCAGCTGATGCCAGCCTTCGTGGTATGTGAAGTAGAAGGGAATCTCCAATTCTTTGTACTGCCCAATGATATACTGCTTCTCCGATTCGGAATACTTGGAGTAAGCACCATCGGTTTCATCATAAAGCCAATTTTTCAGTAATTTCTCACGGTTGGCGTAAAAGGTATCTTCATCGATGGCAGTGATCCTGTCAGCGGTATAATAATCGTACTCCCGGAAACCATTTGAATAGGACTCATTCAGAATTTTCCGGATGGGTGCGAAACCCTGTTTCCAGCTATATGCGATTTCATTCTGCTGCACAACATCTGACTTTGCTTCGGGTGTTGCATTGATCCTTTGATTTTCCTGAATCACTCTGCTCAACTTATACTGATCAACCCAGCCTTCCCATTCCTTCTGGGCTTCGCGCAGTTTCTTGACAGCAGATGGGCCATATTCGCTCTCCCCCTGCTCATTCACCCACTTTACCTCCGCATTCAATGCGCCAGTCGATGATAGCCAACAGGACAGAGCCAAGACGGCAATGTACAATATCAGGGCGAGCTTACCACCAACGGAACCAAACACCTTTTTTAGTTCATACCGTACCATCGCTATCACCTGTCCTTTCTCCAAAATAACAGAGGAAAACATCCTCCAAAGTTGGTTCTACCCTGACGGCATCTTCTACTGGCCGTCCCTTGGAAACGATTCGCAGCTCCGCGCCTCCAGGAATCGTCTTCACGTTTGCAACTTTGTATGCCTTCAGGCAGGCATCGATCCTGCTTTTGGGCACAGTACAGCTCCAAACCGGTTCTGGCATGGAGTCAATGAGTTCCTCAGCAGTGCCGGAAATGGCAAGGCAGCCGTCCTTCATCAGCAGAATGTCACTCGCGATATACTCAATGTCCGATACAATATGTGTGGACAGCAGCACGATTCGATCCTCTGAAAGCTCGCTGATCAGATTCCGAAACCGAATCCGCTCGCTGGGATCCAGACCGGCGGTAGGCTCGTCCAGAATTAGAATCTTGGGGTCGTTCAGCATGGCTTGGGCAATACCTGCCCGGCGCTTCATGCCGCCAGAAAGGGTTTTCATTTTCTTGTACCGGGCTTTCACCAGACCAACTTGCTTCAGCAGTTCCTTGACCCGCTGCTTTGCCACCGCAGGGCGTATACCTTTGAGGGCGGCAATGTACATCAGGTAGTCGTAGATGGAAAAGTCTGGATAGTACCCAAAATCCTGAGGAAGATATCCCAACAGATTCCGGTATCTGCCGTCCATGGCAAAAATGTCTTCTCCATCCCAGCTAATTTGCCCGGATGTGGGCTTCATCAAGGCAGTAAGCATCCGCATCAGGGTGGTTTTACCAGCGCCGTTGACGCCAAGCAAACCATAGACGCCGCAGCGTAAATCATAGCTGAAATGGTCAACGGCTTTGAAGCCGTTGAATTCTTTTGTTAAGCCTCTAATTTTCAAATCCATAAAGGTTTCACCTCCATAATGTTTTGCCATACCCTCTGTCCGCGATAGAGGGTATATCCCATGAAGAAAACAGACGCAGCCAGCAAAGATACCCACGCAGGAACAGAAATGGCATTGAAAACAGCATCATTCAGAATGAGCACTGACCAGGCTCCAGCCCAAAGGACACACAGAAGCAGGGAAAGTGCCTGAGAATTGATCCGCTTGCTGTAAAGGGTTCTGAAGCAGATGCAGCAGGTCACATTGAAGGGGAGCATAAACTGTGTAAGCATTTCCCAGAGCGTAACTCTGCAAAGCAGGGATGTTCCGGCATAGAAGGCTGACAGCAGCACCATATCTACCCCGGCAAAGAGGGTCAGCCGTGCCGCATAGATGGAACGAAGGGTATAAAATGTTGTACATTCGATTTCCAAAGCATCGCAACTTCGGTTTTTCCAGATTTCCGGATAAATCAGAATTACAAACAGCGATCCGGTAAGCCCCAGAATACGGCGCACGGTGAAGTCGGTTTCTGAGTTGTTAAGCAAGAAACATACAAAGGCAAGCAGCAGCCCTTGCATCAGCCACCAGCGTTTCTTGATGAACTTACACTGCTGATACAGAAATTCTATGTGGGATACGGTTTGTTCCGATTCCTCAGAAAGAAATGCTTCCTTGGAAACAGCAATGGTTTTCTGTATTTTGGATTCATCGCAGGTCACATCAAAACGAAAGAGTTCCTTCATTCAAAATCCTCCTTCCCTAAATAGATCGTCAATAATTCTTTTGCACGTTTGATCCGGTACTTCACCAGCGGTAGACCGATACCCAAAATTCTGGCAATTTCCTTTTGCCGGACTTCCTGAAAGAAATACAGGATGGTTACTTCCCGCAGTTCCTGTGGAAGACGTTCCAGAGCCATATGGACATCCATCCGTAAATCCAGGGACTCCATCAGGCAGACAGGATGCTCCGGCAGTTCCTCCATCGGCAGTTCTTCCGGCTTTCTGTAATAATCCCGGCACAGATTGCCTGCAATCACATACAGATAATTTGCAGCCTTCCCATAGTGCTGGTACTGATGGAGCGTGCGGAAGAACCGGGCAAAGGTTTCCTGGGTCAAGTCTTCTGCAAAGCCGGAGTCCTTGATATGTAGGTGACAGTAACGCAATATCTTTGGGTAATACTTCCGCACAAAGGATTCGATGGCCTGATCATCGCCATTTTGCATTCTGTGCAGGAGCAGGAAATCGCCGTCCATGTTTTTCCTCCTCTCCTGTAGATTAAAAGCGCTTTCATTTAGTATAACGAAGCGGAACGGAAAAAAGATAGTCTGAGATGAAATATTTTTTATGCTGGAGCTGTTAAAAAAGCCCTCCCCAGAAAAACGCAGATCCTCTCTGGAACCAGAAAGGGTCTGCGTTTTTGGGGCATCGAGGCTGTGGATAACTTTTTAACTATACTCTAAATGAGCAAATTCATAAAATAGACAAAACGCTCCTATCACAATGCACCTTTCAATAGATATGCTTTTTGTTCCTCCAGCTAAACTTCTTCAATCACGTCGAACACCAGGAAAATTATATTGATTATTCGTACCGAATAGTGTATACTATCTGCGAGGTGAATCCTTTGGAAACACGAACAGGAAATTTAATCATCAGCACTTCCGGCGGCACTGCCGGCGGAAGCGCCAACAATTATAAAATCTCCCTGCCATCCACTTGGGTACAGAAAATGGGGCTAGATGCCGAGAATCGGCAAATGGAATTGTGTTTTGATGGAACATCCATTACGATCACTAGGAAGCTTTCTTTTTCCGAATTTCTGGAAGCCAATTGTCAAACCGGCCACAAGCTTCTTCTTGTCTCCTGCCATTCCGGCCCCCTTCTCAGTGCCCGAATCGCCGCCGATGAGACTACACAGAAAATCCGTGTAGAAAATCTTGTTTCCGATTTCCTGAAGCTGCCCTTTGGGAACAACCAGGATCCCAGTTGGGAGGATTATCTACATTTTTTGGAAAGCCGCTGCATTCCGCGAACCAGGGCGGGGCTCCGGGAATATCTGGAAACCATTGGCGTAGACCACTACGACCCACTGGAAATTATCCGGAAAACACAAGGACGGATGGCCGAGGACGACACTTGGCTCACTGTGGAGGAACTGACATGACCGTGCATCTGGTATCCGATCAAAAAATCGCAGAAACCTCCTCCAAGGGCAATCAGGAAAAATGGCTGGACAGCGGCATCTGGTACAAGCTGGACCAATTTGGCTACGAGGCACTGGCGGAGGTCTTTACCTCTCAATTATTGGAGTACAGCAACATGGAAGTGGCCTTTCCCTTCACTTTCGTGCGCTATCAAATGGAGCGTTTGCAGGTGCACGGTCGGGAGCGAACCGGCTGCAGCAGCCGGAATTTTCTGCGAGATGGTGAGTCGATCATAACGCTGGCCCATCTGTTCCTGCAATACACAGGAAAGCCCCTCTCCGAAACGCTGAACCGGCTGACCAGTGACAAAAAGCGAATGGCCTATCTGGCAGAGGAAGCGGCAAGCATCACAGGACTTTCCCTGTTCCCCCAGTACCTGACGCTGCTGTTTGAAATCGATGGCCTTGTCCTCAATGACGACCGCCACCTGAACAATATTGCGGTTCTCGCTAGGGATGGCGCCTTTGACTACTGCCCCATCTTTGACCAGGGCGCAGGGCTGCTTTCCAATGTGATGTACAGTCCCCTTGAAATCGTCCCAAAATCCCTGATTTCTCAGGCAAAAGCGCGACCTTTTCAAACCACCTTTAACCGACAGATCCACACTATGGAAAATCTGTACGGAAAGCAGCTGGAAATCCCTTCATTTACCCGGGAACAGCTTGCGCAGATGGTGAAGCCACTGTTGGAATACTACCCCACCCGTGACCGGGAGCTGATTGCCGACCGGGTTTGCGAAACGGTTTTGGTACGGCAGAAATATAAATGACAGCAGCATCTCAATTTTGCTGATACGGACAATCGTCTAGCCTACCCAGCAAATTACCCCAGTAGAGAATGGATGGGCTTTTATCCGATAACCGCCCTATTCTTTTTCCATTGCACTTTCCAATTGCTACGCTTTCTCCCCCTCTAGCCAGCGTTCTTCTCTTCCTTTGTAAACCGACTTTTCAATACCTTTTCGACTTATTTTTCAAGACTTTTCAGCAAATATATCGGCCCCAAAATCCCACTTTTCAAATATTCAGGTGGTAACTTTCTAGCCTTCTGTCCTCCACCCATAGACAAGCCCCAGCAAGCAACCTTCGCCTGCCGGGGCCATTCATTTTCAGTTCAGCACAACATTCCAATAAATTTTCGCGCTGTGGTCACAGTACACAGACAGGTACACCCCATCCGTCCGCCACACGGAGTTGCTGCGGGCTTCATCAGTTCTTCATAATATGCGCTACCAGCCGCAGGTTCCGCTCTATCAGAACATTCCTCGCTTCTAAATCCCCCTTCCCGGCCAGATCCAGATAGTACCGTTCCTCTTCCTCCGTCAGCGGACGGGGGAAGCTGCCCGAGGACAGCTGCAGTGAATAAAATAATGAACTGAGCATCAGCCAGGCCGCTGCCAACATGTTCGCCACCTCCACTGCCACTGTATTCCCCATTGCCCGTCCTTTTTCCAACAAAATACCGCCGGGGCAATTTGCCCCGGCGGATAGACTGTCAAAAAAGGCTTGCAGCCTGCCGCGCGCACTCCTTGGCCGCCTACGGCGGCCAATTCGCACACTTGCAGCCTGAGGGGTATTTTCTGCCAGGTACACGCCTCGGCAGAAAATGATTCCAACTTTATTTGCCGCCTGCGGGCGGCTTTCCTCTGCGAGGCTTTTTGATACGCTGACCGCCGGGGCCATTTGCCCCGGCGGATAAGCTTATTTTTCAGCATCAGGCGCTGCGGAAACGGGCGAGGAAATCCTTCGTTTCCTGCCTCTGCGGATTTCCGAACACTTCGGAAGGGACACCCTCCTCGCAAATAACGCCCTGGCTCATAAAGACCACGTGGTTGCTTACGTCCCGGGCGAAGGCCATCTCGTGGGTCACCACCAGCATGGTCATCCCTTCCCGCGCCAAAGACCGCATGACGTTCAGCACCTCGCCCACCATTTCCGGGTCCAGCGCGGAGGTGGGTTCGTCGAACAGCAACACCTCCGGATCCATGGCCAGCGCCCGGGCAATGGCTACCCGCTGCTTCTGACCGCCGGAGATCTGCCGGGGCTTTGCGTTGATGTAGGGCGCCATGCCCACCTTTTCCAGATAGGTCATGGCGTGAGCCCGGGCTTCCTCCCGGCTCCGCTTCAGAACCTTTATTTGGCCGACCATGCAGTTTTCCAGCACTGTCATGTTGTTGAACAGGTTAAAGGACTGAAACACCATGCCCACATGGGCGCGGTAGGCCGCCGCGTTGACGCCCCGTCCCGCCACATTTTTGCCATGATAGCAGACCTCACCGGAGGTGGGGGTTTCCAGCAGATTGATGCACCGAAGCAGCGTGCTCTTTCCGGAGCCGGAGGCGCCGATGATGGAGGTCACGTCGCCTTTATTAACGGTAAAGTCGATGTCCCGGAGAACCTCATGGCTTCCGAAAGACTTGGAAAGGTGGTTGACCTGTAAAATCACGTCTTCCATATTAGTAATCTCCTTTCGGTCTTCCGGAACCAAACTCGCCGCTGCGCTCGTCGAAGGGGGTCTTGCGGCTGGGGTGGGAATAGGTGCCGGCGCTCATGGCGAGGGCGTCCGCGCTGACCAGCTCGTAATTGTCGCTGCCGTCCAGCCGCTTTTCCAGCAGGCGCAGCAGGAAGGACGCTACCAGCGTCAGTATCAGATACCCCGCCATCTCAATAATGGCCGAGGGGAAATACAGCAGATTGTTGCCCACAATGTTCCGGTGGGTGGCGAAAAATTCCACGAAGCCGATGACGAACATCACGGAGGTATCCTTGATATTGATAATAAAGTTGTTGCCGATCTGGGGGATGATGTTCCGCAGCGCCTGGGGCATGATGACGTTCACCATGGTCTGCACATGGGTCATACCGATGGCCTTCGCGCCCTCGGTCTGGCCGGGGTCAATGGAGATGATGCCGCCCCGGACGGATTCGGCCATGTACGCGCCGGTGTTGATGGACACCACGATGATGGCCGCCACCCAGATGCCGCTCATCCCCCTGAAGGCCACCGCGCCGTCGGTGAAGTAGGGCAGGCCGAAGAAAATGAACACCGCCTGCAACACCATGGGCGTTCCCCGGAATACCTCCACGTAAATGCGAATCAGCGCCCGCAGCAGCTTCAGGAAGAAACGCTTGACCGGCGGATCCTGCCGGGTGTAGGGAATGGTGTTGAGAATGCCGCACATCAGGCCAATCACGCAGCCGATCAGGGTGGCAACCACCGCCAGCACCAACGTGTTCCGGATGCCGGTAAAGTAAGCGCCGGAGTAGGTTTCCCAGAGCCTGCCAATGTCGGCTGTCAGCTTTGCAAGCTTATCCATGAGGCACCTCAGATTGCGGGCTGAACGGCAATCGCGTCATTCATGATCTGGTTCATGTCATCCACGGTCATTTCGCTTAAAACCGCGTTCATGGCGTCCAGCAGAGTGGTGTTGCCCTTGACCACGGAGATGCCGATGTTGATCTCACCGGCGTCCACCTTAAAATTGTCCTCGCTTCCGGAGAAGTCCAGAATCACCAGATTGTCGTAGGTGGCGCAGGCGCCCATGGCGGTGGGCATGTCGGTGCAGATAAAGTCCACGGTGCCGGAGGTGACGGCCATGACCATGGCGGGAGCCGTCTCGGACGCGGGCATCAGCTGAGCGCCCTCGATCTGGGGCAGGCAGCTGTCATACCAGATGGTGCCGGTCTGCGCGGTGCAGGAGCCGGAAAGCTGGGAAATGCCGGTGGCGGATGCCAGGGGGCTATCCTTCCGGGTGACGCAGACGATGGAAGCGTAGAAGTAAGGGCCTGCCATGTCAACTTCCTGAAGCCGCGTCTCGGTCATGGACTGACCGGCGATGACGGCGTCCAGCTGCCCGGCGTTCAGGGCGGGAACCAGACCGTCCCAGCCGATGGCCATGATCTCCAGCTCCCAGCCGTTGGCCTCGCAGATCTTCTTGGCGATCATGACGTCATAGCCGTTGGCATAAGCGCCGGGGTTGTTGGCGATGGGGACGGCGCCGTTGGAGTCGTCCATCTGGGTCCAGTTGTAGGGGGCGTAGGCACATTCCATGCCCACGGTGAGCACGCCGTCCTCCACACCGGTGAGCGCCGCAGCCGGAGCCGAGGTGGGTACGTCGGACGCGGCGGGGGCGGTGGAACCGGAGCTTGCGCAGGCGGTCATGGACAGAATCATGAGCAGGGACAGGATAACGGATACGAGCTTCTTCATTTTAAGATCAACCTTTCTTTTTGCATTTTCGCATTTTGGAATAAAAAAATGAACCGCTTTGGAAAGCGGTCCATGGAAATGCGGAAAACCCAAACAAGAAAAAGGATGATCCGAACAGCCAATGATAGCGCTTCACAAAGATTTTTGTGACAGTCCGGCAGATGTTCTCTGACGACCCAGCATGAAAAACCCGGGCAGATTTCCCACACTTCGGCGGTGATCCCTTTCCCCTTCGGCGGCTGCACGACCTTGCCGGAGGGTACTGATGAGTACCGCGCCTCTATCAAGCGATTCAATTTTGAGTGTATCCTAGCATTGCGCTCCCGGGTTGTCAATAGCTTTTTCAGGGCATCCGGGTTTTTTGTATAATCTTCCAAAACGAATGGCAATATCACGGCATTGTTTCGGCGAATCCGGCACATGTCGCCCATCTGTGCGCGAATCCCGGCTTGACATTTGCCCCTTCTCCCGGTAAACTGGTTCTATCAAATATACGGAGGAAACAGCGATGGATCACAGAGAATTGGCAGCGGAACTCTTTTTATCCGACAGCAACTGCGCCCAGGCGGTGCTGGAGGCCTTCGGCGACGTAACGGGGCTTGAGAAGAGCCTCGCGGCGAAGCTCGCCTCCTCCTTCGGCGGCGGCATGGGACGGCTGCGGGAGGTCTGCGGCGCGGTCAGCGGGATGCTGATGGTGGCGGGGCTTCTGTACGGCTACGACGACCCCGGCGAGAACGACGTGAACAAGAAAGCCCATTACCGGCTGGTGCAGACCCTGGCCGGACAGTTCCGGGAGGAGATCGGCAGCATTATCTGCCGGGAAATTCTGAGCAACCCGCCCTCCGACCCCAACCCCACGCCCCGCACGGCGGAATTTTACAAAACCCGCCCCTGCGTCCGGATGGTCATGACGGCGGCGGGCATTCTGGACGATTACATTGCGGAGCATCCGGTCGGTACGCCGACAAAGCCGGATATGGAACAGCTATGAACGAGTTTATCTACAACCAGCACGATATTCCCAAGGAGCGGTACCGCTACGGCCTGCGCGCCTCGGCGGACGTGGGCTGCGGATGGGTCGCCACCTGGAATGCCCTGCAAATTCTGGGCTGCAAAACGGACATCCCGGCGCTGATCCGCTATTACGAATGGCAGCTGCCCCTGATCCACGGCAATACCGGCACCTCCTTCTGGGGGCCTGCCGTGTGCTTCCGGAAATGGGGCTTCCCGGTGAAGACCGTCGTGGACGTCCGCCGCTTTGACGAAGCGGCCAAAAACGCGGACGCCTGCATCCTGTTCTACCACTGGCGGAGCAAATGCCGCCTGGGCGCCCATTTCGCAGCGCTGCACCACACGGAGAAAGGCTTCATCGGCTACAACACCTACCGCAACTCCACCGGAGCGGACAATTACGGCAGCAGCCTCGCGGAGTTCCTCCGCAAACGCAAGTATTTTGGTGCCGTCCTGCTGGCCATCAACCGAAAATGAGCAGAAGCACCTGGGCAAAACGTAGAAAAAACCGGCGAAAATTTGTGAACATTTCACAGTTCGCCCCGAACGTCCCATGGGACTTCCCTTTTCCCGGAAATCCGCCGCTTGCATTCGGCGGGAAAGTGTGATATCCTTATCAAAAGGAGATGAGCCGAATGACTGTCCGGGAATCGGGTGAAATGTATCTTGAGGCCATACTGGTGCTGGCGAAGAAAAGCGGGTATGTCCGCTCCATTGACGTCAGCGAATATCTGGGATATTCCAAGCCAAGCGTTTCCCGCGCGATGGGCATTCTCCGGGAGGGCGGGTATATCCTGGTGGAAAAAGACGGCGCCATCACGCTGACGGATTCCGGAAAAAAGCTGGCGGAAACCATCTACGAGCGCCACACGGTGCTCTCGGAGCTTCTGATCCGTCTGGGCGTGGACGAAAAGACCGCCACCGACGACGCGTGCCGGATCGAGCACGTCATCAGCGACGAGTCCTTCCAGGCAATCAAGCAGTACTATTACCAGCACAAAAAGTAAAAAATTCAGGCGGCGCTTTCAGGCGCCGCCTTCGTTTTCGTGGGTTGCCGTATCAGCCCAACAACGACTCGATCTCTGCCTTCGGCATGTAGCCGATGGCCTTGTTCATGACCTTGCCGTGTTCCACGACCACCAGCGTGGGGATGCTGGCAACGCCGAATTCCATGGCAAGCGCCACTTCCTCGTCCACGTTGATCTTGCCCACGGCAATGTCCTCCCGCTCCTGGGCGATTTCCTCCACAATGGGGCCGACCATCCGGCACGGGCCGCACCATGGCGCCCAGAAATCCAGCAGCACGGGCTTATCGCTGTTTTTCACCAGCTCGTCGTAATTGGCCTTCGTAATGTGCATGACGGACATAACAATTCCTCCTTGGTATTTTTCTGTGTCTATAGTATACCCTAATTTCGGAAAAAGCGCAAGGGAAAACGCATTTTGCGTCGAATGGGCAGAAATTTTCAGACGGGGCGCAATTTGACATTTTGCCGCCCATCTGCTATGATACCCTGAAAGAAACGGGAGGATGCCAATATGAGCAAATGTGAATCCTGCGGCGGATGCAGCGGGGGCTGCGGCGGCTGCTCCGGGTGCGGCCTGGAGCTGGAACTTACGGAAGAAGAGATCGGCTTTCTGCGCCGACTGGGCGAATGCGCCTTTTTGCCGGTGATCCGGGAAGCGGAAGCGCCGGTTTTCCCGGAGGAACCGGGAAAAGAGCTTCTGCTGCAATGCCTGGAGAAAAAGGGCCTCATCTCCCTGGACTATGACAAGCCCCTGAAGGAGTATCATACCCCCGCCTACGACGCCAGCCCCGTCCGGGGCAGCATGGCGCTGACCAAGCGGGGACAGGACGTTCTGGAGCTGATGGAATATCAGGGCGTCCGCAGCTGACCGTCCGGCGGCCTTCGCCGGAAAAAGAGACATAGAGAAGTGTTTGATTATGGACAAAAATGAATACCGCGTAGGCTTCAACCGGGGACTGCCCGTGGGAATGGGATATTTTTCGGTGAGCTTCGGCTTCGGCGCCATGGCCGTGTCCCAGGGTGTAAAAACGCTGGACGCGGTGCTGATCTCCGCCACGAACCTGACCAGCGCGGGGCAGTTCGCGGGGCTGACCCTCATCGTCGCCGCCGCCACACTGTGGGAAATGGTGCTGACCCAGCTGGTCATCAACAGCCGCTACGCCCTGATGAGCCTGGCGCTGAGCCAGCGGATGGGAGAAAAGATCGGTCTGCTGCCCCGGCTGCTGATTGCGTTTTTCAATACGGACGAGATTTTCGCCCTGGCCATGGCGCGGGAAGCGCCCCTGACGGTGCCGTTCCTGCTGGGGCTGGGGACGCTGCCCTTTATCGGCTGGACGCTGGGGACGCTGTGCGGCGCGCTGGCCGGGTCGATTTTGCCGCTCTCCATCCGGACGGCGCTGGGGGTCATGCTCTACGGCATGTTCGTCGCCATCGTGGTGCCCCCCGCGAAGAAGAACCGGGATGTTTTCGTGGCGGTGGTGCTGGCGCTGATTTTCAGCAGCCTGTTTTCCTGGACGCCCGGGCTGAAAACCGTTTCCCCGGGACTGTCCATCGTGGTCTGCACCGTGGCCGCCGCCGCCATCTGCGCCGGGCTGTTCCCGGTGAAGGAAGAGAGGGAAGCGGCATGAACATGTATCTGTACATCCTCGCCATGGCGCTGACGACCTATCTCATCCGCGTCCTGCCCATGACGATTTTCCGCAAGCCTATCAAGAGCCGCTTCCTGCGCTCGTTTTTGCACTACGTCCCCTATTGCTGCCTGACGGCCATGACGTTTCCCTCCATTCTCAGCAGCACCGCCTCGATCTTAAGCGGCGCGGCGGCGCTGGCGGTGGCGGTGGTTCTGGCCTACCGGGGCAAGAGCCTGATCGTGGTCGCCTTAAGCAGCAGCGCCGCGGTGCTGATTGTGGAATGGGCAATGAGCCATTTGTAAAATAACTGTGTATTCCTCCGCTTCGCCTTGACGAGCGGGGGAATCCTTGCTATAATGCGCCGTGAAGAGGGAGTAGTCGGCGCGCAGCGCGGGACTGAATCGACATACTGGGGAAACCCCGGTTCAGCCTGAAATGACGAGACTTTTGCAGGCCGGCACAGTCTCTTCGCGTCTTCTGTGCTGCCCTGTATTCGGTACGGAGGATTTTTTATGGGAATCGGAGAACTATTCCTGCTGGCGGTGGGGCTGAGTATGGACGCCTTCGCGGTATCCGTATGCAAGGGTCTTGCCATGAAAAAGGCAACGCTGAAGGCGGAGGCGACCTGCGGCCTTTGGTTCGGCGGCTTTCAGGCGCTGATGCCCACCATCGGCTTTTTCCTGGGCGCGCTGTTTGCGGACGCCATTGAGGCGTTTGACCATTGGGTCGCATTTGCCCTGCTGGCCATCATCGGCATCAATATGCTGAAGGAAGCCCTGGAAAAGAAGGACGAATCCGGCGACAACCCGGAAAAGGACGCCGATCTGTCCGTCAAAACCATGTTCCTCATGGCCGTGGCGACCTCCATCGACGCGCTGGCGGTGGGGATTTCCCTTGCCATGGTCGGCAGCGTCAACATCTGGCTGGCGGCGGCCTTCATCGGCATCTGCACCTGCCTGCTGTCCGCTCTGGGCGTGAAGATCGGCAACGTATTCGGCAGCCGGTATGAGAAAAAGGCAGAGCTTGCCGGCGGCGTGATTCTGATCCTGCTGGGTGTGAAAATCCTGCTGGAGCATCTGGGGGTTCTGACGTGAAGCGCACAAAACGCCGCATGACGGTGTGTACGGTGCTGCTTATCTGCAATCTGGTTTTCATCTGGGGCAATTCCCTGCTCCCGGCGGAAGTCTCCGGGCAGATCAGCGGCACGCTGAAGGCGCTGCTGGACGGCGTGTTCACCCCCGGCGAAGCGGTTCCCTCCGGCGGCGACGGCCTGCTGCGAAAATGCGCCCATTTTGCCGAATTCGGCGCGTTGGGACTGCTGCTTGGGTGGCTGTTCGGGATGCTGGGGAAAAAGCGGCTTCCGGCGTTCGCCCTGGGCGTGGCCGCTGCCTGCATCGACGAGACCATCCAGGTCTTCGTCCCCGGCCGCAGCCCCGGCATCCGGGACGTGTGCATTGACAGCTGCGGCGCGGCCGCCGGTATGCTCCTGCTGTTTTTGGGGCATGCTTATTGGAAGAGACGATTTACCCGAAAAATTTCAGGAGGAAATGAAACATGAAAAGATTTTTAACTGCAATTCTGGCGGCAGCCATGGCGCTGTCCCTGCTTTCCGGCTGTGCCGGATCCAAGCCCACGGAAACCACCTCCCCCGATCAGGTGGAGGGAACCGTGGAGGAGCTGCTGAACGAAATCGTTGCCCAGCAGCCGGTGGAGTTCGACGGCGGCGTCGAGACCATCGACCTCACCGACACCAGCGAGGAGGGGCAGTGGGCCATCAAGAGCAGCACCGGTCTGGATAACGCCGGCGTGCTGACGGAGGCCGCGGTGTTCGAGCCGATGATCGGCTCCATCGCCTTTTCCATGGTCATGGTGCGGGTTGCCCCGGGTGAGGATATCAAGTCCGTCGCCGAAGCCATGAAGTCCGGCATCAACCCCCGCAAGTGGGTCTGTGTGGAAGCGGACGACATGCTGGTCACCGGATATCGCGACGTGGTGATGCTCATTATGCTGGACACCAGCTACGACCTCACCGCCCAGTCCTTTGTGGACGCCTTCGGCAAGGTCGTCGGCGAACCCGAATTTGTGATTTAACAAAAGTGGCAGCGATGGAATCGCTGCCATTTTTCTAAGAGAACTGCACATCAGGAGCGAACACGCCTATGGTTTTTTCAAGTATTCCCTTCCTATATTATTTCCTCCCGGCGGTGCTGGCGGTGTATTTTCTCACGCCCCGGAAGGGGAAAAACGCCGTTCTGCTCCTTGCCAGCCTGATTTTTTACGGCTGGGGGGAGCTGCGGCTGCTGCCCCTGATGGTGTTCACCATCGGGCTGTGCTATGTCTGCGGCCTGGGCATCGAGCGCTCCCGGAGCCGGAAAAAGCTTTGGCTGCTGGCGTCCATCGTCATCAGCGTGGGGCTGCTGGGGGTTTTCAAATACGCGGACTTCTTCATCGGCAGTCTGAACGCCGTCACCGGCCTGAAAATTCCCCTGCTCCATTTGGCGCTGCCCGTCGGCATCAGCTTTTACACCTTCCAGTGCCTGAGCTACACCATCGACGTCTACCGCGGCAGCGTCCCGGCGCAGAAGAATCTCATCAACTTCGGCGCGTATGTCGCCCTGTTTCCCCAGCTCATTGCGGGACCCATCGTCCGCTATGCGGACATCGCCCGGGAGCTGGAGCACCGGGAGCACAGCTGGGAAAACGCGGCGGCGGGACTGCGGCGGTTCCTGGTGGGGCTGGGGAAGAAGGTCATCCTCGCGGACAATTTTGCCCTGCTGATCCGGCTGTTCCGTCAGAGCGGGGAAACGTCCGTCCTGTTTTACTGGATGTACGCCGTGGCCTTTGCCCTGAACATTTACTTCGATTTTTCCGGCTATTCCGACATGGCCATCGGCCTGGGGCGGGTGCTGGGGTTCCATTTTGTGGAGAATTTCAACTGCCCCTACCTCTCGGGAAGCGTCACGGAGTTCTGGCGGCGGTGGCATATCAGCCTTGGCAGCTGGTTTCGGGACTATGTATATATCCCCATGGGCGGCAGCCGGGTCAGCCGTTGGCGGTGGGTAATTAACATCCTCACCGTGTGGATGCTTACGGGGCTGTGGCACGGCGCGGCGTGGAATTTCGTGCTGTGGGGGCTGCTGTTTGCCGCGCTTCTGCTGGCGGAAAAGTGGATTCCCGCCCTGCAAAGGCTGCCGGGCGTCCTGCGCCATGGGTATGTGCTGCTGGCGGTGGTTCTCAGCTTTGTGCTGTTCAACGCGGACAGTCTTGCCCAGGCGGGGCAGGACTTTGCCGGGCTGTTCGGCTTCGGGGGCCTGAGCCTGACCTCCGCCGAGACGCTGTATTATCTCAAAAGCTACGCCGTCCTGTTCATCTTGGGCATTCTCGGCTCCACGCCGGTGGTGAAAAACGCGGCGCGGCGCATGGACGGAACGAAGGCGGGCGCTGTGCTGGAGGCCGCGGCAATGCTGGCGCTGCTGATCGTCTGCACGGCCTATCTGGTGGACGGCTCCTTCAGCCCGTTCCTGTATTTCCGGTTTTGAGGGGGCGAAGGTATGAAGAATCGAATTTGCGCAATCATTGTTGCGGCCGTCTGGGCGGTGCTGGCTGCGTGGGCATGGCTGGCGCCCAGCCGGGACATTTCCGTCGCGGAGCGCCGTCAGTTGGCGCAGAAGCCCGCCATTCAGACAAAGACGCTGCTGGACGGCAGCTTCATGACGGATTTTGAGGACGCCAGTCTGGATCAGTTCCCCCTGCGGGATACTTTCCGCGAGGCGAAATCCCTGTTCCACCGCTTCGTTCTGCGGCAAAGCGACAAAAGCGGCATTTATATCGCCCAGGGCTTCGCCGCAGCCCAGGAATACCCCCTGAGCGAGGCCTCAATCGGCCACGCCCTGGAACGGTTCAGCAGCGTATACGAAACCTATCTTTCCTCCACCGATTCCCAAATTTATCTTGCCATCGTCCCGGACAAAGGCTTCTATCTGGCACAGTCCGCCGGGCAGCTGTCCCTGGACTATGACCGGCTCTTTGCCATGGTGGAGGGCGGAATGCCCTGGGCGTCTCCCATCCGCCTGACGGACAGCCTGTCCATTCAGGACTATTACCGCACCGATACCCATTGGCGGCAGGAGCGCCTGCTCCCGGCGGCGCAGACGCTGTGTCAGGCGCTGGGGGTGTCGTCTCCCCGGCAGGAGGATTACACCGTCACCCCGGTGGACAAGCCCTTCTACGGCGTGTATTACGGTCAGGCGGCGCTGCCCATGCAGCCGGACACCATGTACCTGATGGAAAGCAAGCTGCTGGACGAATGCCGGGTATACGACTACGAAACAGGGGGAACCGCCGCCGTCTACGACATGACCAAGTTAGACAGCAAAGACCTGTACGACGTGTATCTCTCCGGCGCCCGGAGTCTGCTGACCATCGAAAACCCCAACGCGGCCACTGACCGGGAGCTGATTGTATTCCGGGATTCCTTCGGAAGCAGCATGGTTCCGCTGCTGGTAAACGACTACGCCAAGGTGACGCTGGTAGACCTTCGGTATATCCGAAGCGACTATCTGGGAAAGTTCCTGGACTTCCACGGCCAGGACGTGCTGTTTCTCTACAGCACGCTGCTGCTGAACAACAGCGCGGCAATCAAATAAGCATCAAGGGCGCTCCGATGAAAGCGGAGCGCCCTTGATGCAAAAAAAGTCCACTGTAATCTCACGACTACAGTGGACTTGGCAGAGGATGAGGGATTCGAACCCCCATCACAAAGAACGATTTCTTATAGGGACACCGTACTATTCTCTGATTCATTGCCATTCGGCGTTGCCAATCCGACTGAGTCCTGCTGAAAAAAGCTGGTAAAAACCGAACTTTTCTCGGCAATATCGCGTTCGGCCAGTTTGGTGTAAATCCTTCGCATTGTGTAGATATCAGACCAACCGCCGATCTTCATTGTCATTTCTTCGCTGAAGCCAAGGTGATAGGCCAGACTTGCAAAGCTGCGCCGTAGGCCATGCACCCCCACCTTCGGCAGTCCCCATTCTCTACAGACTTTATTGATTTGCTTGTAAAGATCGTTATGATAGGTCTTGACGATAAGTCCCGATTTTACCGGCTGATTTTCCAGTGCTTCCTTCAAGGGTTGTATGATTGGAATCTTTCGCCGGGATTTTTTGTTCTTGTTCGTCTTCTTAAAGACCAAATTATTATGCTCATCCAATACGGCTGCACCTTCGACCCGTATTACGCCTTTTGCCAAATCTATGTGTTTCCAATCAAGTGCCAGAATTTCGGACTTCCGCAAACTGGAAAGCCCGAGAAGAGCCGGTATCTCAATTTCGGATCCCCTGATGGCTTTTACAAAAATGGTAATTTGATCTGGATCCAGAAAAGGCCGATCTTTTTCTACGGTTTGGGGCAGCCGAACCTTTACTTTTCGACCTGTTGTTTCCGTAATAACGGAGCTAACCAGCCCCCACGCATTTTTCACAGTTTTGGCTGAACACACTCTACTTTCGGCGTTGACAATTTGTTGCCATTGTTGATCCGTGATATCAGCCAACCGGCGATTTGAGGCTTTCTGAAAGCGATACTTTTGGACGATCCTGTACCCGCGAATTGTTGAGGGTGACGCCACATTTTGCCTGGCCGATATGTAGTTGCTGATAGCCTGTTCCAGCGTAATGTCATGCGCTTCATGCTTGGCTGCCTGTGCAGCGTCGGTTAGGCCAAGCTTAACTGCCACAGCTTCGGCAATGGCTTCTGCTTCCGTGGGCTTCGTAATAGGTACATCTTTCCCGTCCACTCGAACACGGCAGAACCATGATCCGGACGGCAGTTTTCTTGCCTTTGGTGTTCTCAAGCTTTTTCCCCCCTGTCTGGATTCCCATTATATTGCAAATTTATTGTTGGTTCAACCATTTTCTATGAAACACACAAAACTGAAAGAGAAAAGAGGTTCCTGCAAAATGACCATTTTCCCTAAAATCCTATCTGTACTCCTGACAATCTACCTTACGATAACCTGTGTAGCTGCGGCAGAAATCGACACCCCATGTGCGGGAACAGAGGCCTCCGACAGCATTTCCATAGCAGGACACTATGTACCCCTTTATTTTCAGACGGACTATCCAGACACCAGGTATGGCCACGGAACCGTTGCAACCAGCGGCTGCGGCATTACTTCCCTGGCAATGGTCGCAACCTACCTCACCGGCCATGATTATTATCCGGATGAGCTTGCGCATTACTTTGGCGGCCGCGCAGAAAACAACATTCAGCGGCTTGAGTATGGATCTGATACGCTTCAACTGCCATGGCGTAAGGCCAAAGACTTTTGGGACGTGACAGCAGCCCTAAACGATGGCGATATTGTTATAGCCCTTATGTCTTCCAGTTCCATTTTCACGTCTTCTCAGCATTTTATTGTCCTTACCGGACTTAATGAGGACGGTAAAATAATGGTCAACGACCCCTATGAACCGAACTATCAGAATTGGGTTCTTAAAAGAGCATTCCAAGAAGGATTTTCCGAAGGCGACATTCTTTGCGGATTCAGCGGCGGCTGGATCTACGATGTAAGTGCCATGCCGGAAGATCCTTTTATTTATACCGACAGGAAAGAAGTTGTCCCTACCAGATATCCGGATATCAATTTGACCATGGAAGAGCAAACGCTTCTAGCCAAAGTGATTTGGGTAGAAGCCCGTGGCGAATGCCCGGAAGGGCAACAGGCCGTTGCCGAGGTTGTCCTGAATCGAATGGTATCTGATGATTTTCCCGACACGCTGTCCAAAGTGATTTTTGCGGAAGGTCAATTCAACTCCGCAAAATTTCTGGACGACGCGGATCCGGGGCAGGCGCAGTACGAGGCACTGGAAAATGCTTTGAACGGCGTATCCGTGCTGCCTATTGATGTCGTGTATTTTGCCACAACCCCCCGAACCGACAAAGTTTGGGGGCAGATCGGCGGTCATGTCTTTTGCTATGCGGAAGACTGTGACAATGAAACAGTTACCCCATAAATAAAAATAAAATCAAAAGAGCAAAGGAGAAACACACTATGAAAATCATTGCGATTGCAAACCAGAAGGGCGGCGTCGGCAAAACAACATCGGCGGTCAACCTGGCAGCTGCCATGCAGCAGTCCGGCAAGCGAGTACTGCTGCTGGACTTTGATCCCCAGTGTAACCTGGCAAAGTACCTGGGACATGCGCCGGACGGGAAGCCCACCATTACGGACTTTCTTCTGGCGAAAGCCTCATTTGCGCCCCTGCCCCCTGCTGAGGGCACTATCCGCACCGCTTCCTGCGGCCTGGATTACATTCCGGCATCCATCGGACTGGCAAAAGCGGACTGTGCGCTTGCCCAGGCACTTTTCCGGGAACGGCTGCTGAAGGATATTCTGGATATGCTTATTGGACACATGAAGTGATACACTTGTCAGCGAAGGAAACTGCCATGGAATACATGGATAAATTTAGGAAGGAGAACCCAAAATGAAAAAACTGATTTGCTTGACCCTCGCTCTGATCCTGGCACTTGGCTTATATGGCTGCGGAAGACGCCGTGTGGAAGAGCCTACCACCGTACCAACTACAGAAGCCACCACCGAAGCAACAACGGAGGCGACCACAGAGCCTACCACTGAACCGACTACCGAACCGACAGTGGAAACCGCTCCCGTAGGCGTCCCGGGCGTCGTGTACAACACGGATTCCCTTAACGTCCGTAAAGGAGCCGGTACAAATTACGATATCGTGTCCAAGTTGAAGCGCGGCAGCGTCATTGAGGTGCTTGAACAAACCGCCGTTGACGGAACTGTCTGGGGACGCATTGCCGAAGGCTGGGTCAATATGGAGTATGTTTCCCTGAACCACGTCCACAAGTATACCAAACAGACTACATACCCCACCTGCACCGCTCAGGGCTACACCACCTACACCTGTGCCTGCGGCGATAGCTATGAAGATGATTTCCGTCCCACGACCGGCCACACCTGGAGTGATTGGGTTGTAACGAAGGAGCCTACCACTTCTGCCAAGGGCTTGTCCAAGCGTTCCTGCGCAATTTGCGGCGCAACGGAGGAGAAGGAACTGGACAAGCTCATAGAAGGACATACCCATAAGTATACCTTTAAGATTACCAGAGAACCCACCTGCGCAGCAACTGGCATCAAAACCTACACCTGTACCTGCGGCAGCAGCTACACGGAAAGCATTGACCGTCTGGCACACACCTATAAAGATACTGTAACCGCTCCCACCTGTACCTCCAGGGGTTACACCACCCATACCTGTGCCGTCTGCAAGAACTCCTATGTAGACAATTACACACCTCAGAAGTCCCACGATTATTCTACCCAGGTCATCCAGCCCACGTGCAGCACCGCTGGCTACACCACGCATACCTGTAAGCTCTGCGGCAATACCTATACGGATTCCCAGGTTGCCGCCCTGGGTCATGCCTTCGGCGAATGGATCACCACCAAGGAACCCACAATCAGCGCCACCGGCTCTGCACTCCGGATCTGCTCTCGCTGCAACACCTCCGAGACAAAGGTTTTGCCGAAGCTGGACGATAACAAGCCCACAGAGCATGTACACGATTGGACGCTTTGGGAAACCGTAGCGCACACTTGCACCGAGGACGGCTATTATATCCGTCGCTGCAAGACCTGCTCTGCCTCCGAAACCAAAAATTCCTATGATCCTGCCCCCGGCCACAAGTATATGGTGGTATCGTCCAAGGATCCTACCTGCACAGAAGATGGCTTCCGTACTTATCAGTGCAGTGTCTGCGGCGACAGCTACACGGAAACGATTCCTGCCGCTCACAAGTGGGAGCACCATCACACTCCGGCAGTAACCGAAAAGTCGGCTCCATATCTGCTGTGCAACTGTGGCCTGCGGTTCTCGTCTGAAGCGGAATGGGATGCACATGATAGCGAAATGTGGAGCAAGGGTGATGTTACCCATAGCTACAGTTCCCACGTTGATACGATCGTCGTTGAACCCGCCAAGGACTGGGACGAGTGCAGCGTCTGCGGCGCAACCAAATAATTCCGCCTTGGAAACCCCTCCGCAGATTCTTGCCGAGGGGCTTCCTCCTGATCTCCACAGTCCGTAAAATATCGCAATCTGAAACCTCACTTCATCCGAAACGAAGTGAGGTTAATTTTGTACATGGAGGAATGAGAAGAATACGTTGTAGAAGTCAGCGACGCCCCGACGTTTGACCCGAGAACACTCACAGTAACTAAAATTGACGCTGTTACCGGTACACCCGCAGGCAATGCTACCTTTGAGGGAGCTGTCTTCCGTTGGGACTATTACGACAATACCACTTGCACCGGAACACCCACCCGTACCTGGTATTTTGCTGCGGACAGTACCGGCAGGCACCGGTGCAACCCTCAATATTTTGCGGATAGTGCGGAATATCCCAGCGATGAGCTGTACCGGAACTATGAAACCGGGGTTTACGAACTTCCTCTTGGTTCCGTAAAAATCACCGAGATTTCCGCCCCCCTTGGCTATGATGTTATGCCGGTGCTTACGGCCACCATCACCCAGGAAAACAACGGGGAGATTGCAATCTGGAAATGGAGCAAAGAATCCATTGCATACCTGACGGAAATTGCGGACGGCGTGTCTGTTCCGGAACCCCAGGATGAAGATTCCTTCGGATCTCTGTCCATCCGGAAGGCGGATAAAGATTTGGGTACTGAAATTCCGGAAGGCGTCAGCTTCGCCGGATGTGAATTCACAGTCTATAACCGCTCGGCGGGTGCGGTGAAAATTGGCGACAATCCGATTGCCCAGCCGGGAGAGGTGTGCTGCCCCCTGACTGTAGACGCCTCCGGCACGGTTTCTACCGGGAATATCTTTCCTGTTGGCTCCTACGAAGTCAAGGAGACAAAAGGCAATGATTACTACTCCGTGAATGAAGCGTGGTCTTACAGCTTTTCCGTCGTGGAAGGGAAGACCGAGTTTGCCGCCGAATGCGTCAATACCCAGATTCCCGTTACCATCCGTGTGGAGAAGGTCAACGCCGAAGGCGCAGCTCTGGAAGGAGCCAGATTTATCCTGGAATGGAGCGAAGACGGACAAACCTGGCAGCCGATTGCCCATGATACGCAGATTGCCAAAGGCAGCTGCTCCAGCCCGGATCTTGCAGAGGACGGAAGCCTTGTTACGGACGAATCCGGTAAAATCGAATTTGCCGGTCTGTACCCGCTGCTTACCTATCGGATCATTGAAGCGGCAACTCCCAACGGGTACTCGCTGCTGTCGGATCCGATCATCGTAGATACCCCAACTTATGAGCAGGGGTATGAAGTCAGCTACAAGGTTGTGGACGGTCATGTGTTCGCGCTGCCCAAAACCGGAGCAGCGGATATGCCGCTGCTCTCTGTCGGGATTACCCTGGCCTTGGCTGTCGGTATGATCGCTCTGGCCTACTGGAAGAAAAAGGAAAACTGAGATAAGGAAAGGATGATGCTCCCATGCGTCTGTCGCATTCAAGAGATTCCCCCCCTTTCCCTGCCACAAACAACCGCATCAAGAATTTCACAAAATACGAAGGAGAATTGAACATGAAGAAACAGTTTGTAAAAGCGCTCGTTTTGATTCTGGCACTTGTCCTGTGCCTGTCCCTCCCGTTATCCGTATCCGCCGCTACCACGGCGGACGCAACCATTGACCCCAACGCCATGTGTTCCCTGTCCATTTATAAATACGATTTTACCAACGCCCTGAAGGATGGCGTATGGACTGCCGATTCCTTTACCTCTACCGGTGTGTATGAAAGCTATGTCAATACTACCCTCGGCGGTAATGACGCAGTCCTGGGCAATGGTGAAACCTCCAACGGCTATGCCATCAAGGGCGTGGAGTTTACATACCTGAATGTAGCAGACATCAGCACCTTCACCGAAAGCGCCGATGGCGTCAATACCACCGTTGTCCTATACGGCTTCGACAAAACCGCTGCTGCCGATCTGCTGGCAGCAATCGGCCTGGGCGGCGGCGCAAACCGGTACACTGCCGCTGACACCAGCGATAAGCTCTCCGCAGACAAATATTACTACACCAGCGATGTGCTGATCAAGGCACTGGCGGACGCGCTGGATGCAAACTCCACCACTGTAAAGAACGCTCTGGAGGTTTATATTTCCGCAAACGGCGGCCAGAAAATGCCCCTGACTGACAGCATGGGCTACACCACTGTCTCCAATCTGCCCGTAGGTCTGTATCTGTTGGTAGAAACCAAGGTTCCCGAAATGGTCACCAGCACCGTAAACCCCTTCTTCGTATCTCTGCCCATGACCACTGTAGACGGCAACGACAACTCCGTATCCCACAACGGCGGCCAGGAATGGCTCTATGATGTAGTCGTTTACCCGAAGAATCTGACCGGTATCCCCTCTCTGGAGAAGACCGTCCGGGAAGCCAAGGCTGACACCGGCAAGAATAACGGTTCCAACGTCATCACCGATGGCTTCGCCCACACTGCTACCGGCTCCGCTGGCGATGTCATGGAGTACCAGTTTATCTCCACCCTGCCCACCATCACCTCTCAGGCCACCGCACTGACCACCTACAACTTCTACGATTCCATCTCCGAAGGTCTGAGCTACAACAAGGCCGCCGGTGTCTTGGTGGAGTTCTTCACTGACGATAGCTGCACAAACAAGGTCGCCTCTTGGGATGCAGGTTCCGGCAAGTTCTCTGTACGCTATTCCGATGATGACCGTCATATGACCGTGGATGTGACCTCTTCCGGTCTGGAAGAAATTAACGGCAGCTCCGCCAATGCCAACGGAACCCTGTACGCCGGTTACTCCAACTATACCGTGCGTGTGACCTACAGCGCGATCATCAACTCCGACGCAAGCTTTGTCTGCGGCGACAACGGCAATGACAACAAGGTAGTTCTGACCTGGAAGCGCAGCTCCGGCGACTACTACGATACCCTGGTCGATGACTGCCACGTTCATAGCTTCGGCATGGACCTGACCAAGGTTTTCTCTGACATGACCTCTGACGCAGCCGCCAATGAAAAGCTGTTCAAAGACGTCAAATTCAAGATTTATAACGAAACCGATGGCTACTGGCTGACCGCAACCCGGAACGACGCCGAGGGCATCTACTATGTCACCGGCCACGCCAAGGCAGAAACCGAGGCTACTACTTTCTACCCTGTTACCGCAAACGGCAAGCCCGGTAAGATCTTCATCCGGGGCATGGAGGATGACACATATGTCATCACCGAAACCGAAACCGCCAATGGCTACACCCTCCTCAAGGACAGCATCCGTGTGAGTATCCGGATTGAGAAAAACAAGAACACCCCCTGCGACATCTACGCTCAGGACGTCCTCGGCCTGCTCCAGAACGATCCCCGCTACGCTTACGGCTCCGCTGACACAGCCCTTGCCAATATTCCGCAGAAGCAGCTGGCGCATAACCTGCTGACCGCAACCGCGACCGTTGACAAGAACGACGTACCCATGAAGGAGGACAACGGCTCTGCCAATGCGGAGGTACCCCTGACCGTGGTCAATACCAAGGGCTTCGATCTTCCGCAGACCGGCGAAACCGGAAACTGGATGTACGGCGTCTTTGGCGTTGTCGCAATGGCAGTGGCTGCCGTTGCAATCTTTGTGATTCTCCGTAAAAAAGACGATAAAGCCGCCTGATAAATGATCAATGGGGGCGGAGGCATACCGCCTCCGCCCCCTGCCTTTGAAAAAATGACAATAAGGAGTGATTCAAGACGTGAACCGCAAAAAGAAAATCGCTGCCGGAATAGCTGTGGTATCGCTGCTCGCCGCATTTGGCCTGACGCTCTATCCCTTAATATCAAACTATTATGCCCAGCGTCACGCCTCTTCTGTCTATACGGATTACAAAGAATCCATCATAGAGCTGGACACGTCCATGATTGACACTGCAAAGTCTGAAGCTGCCGCGTATAATGCATCCCTGGTTCCGGGAACGATGAATGTGACCGCGTACTCAAGCGCCGCCCTCCAGGCAGCTTCCGAAAAATACGAGGATCTGCTGAATCTTTCCGGCAACGGACTGATGGGGTATCTGGATATCCCAAAGCTCGAGGCAGTCCTGCCGATCTACCATGGAACAGAAGACGCAACACTGGAAATTGGCGTCGGCCACCTGCTTGGAAGCTCTCTCCCGGTAGGCGGCGAAAGCACACACGCCGTCCTCTCCGGTCATAGCGGCATGGCCGGAAACAGAATGCTTTCCGATCTTCCGGAACTGAAAATCGGAGATGTTTTTTACCTTGAAGTCCTGGGCGAAACCCTGGCATATCAGGTGGATCAAATCAAGACGGTGCTGCCGTCCGACACAACCTATCTATCTGTCATTCCCGGGGAAGATCTCTGCACGCTGGTCACCTGCACCCCCTTTGGCATCAATACCCACCGGCTGCTTGTGCGAGGCTCCAGAATCCCTTACGTTGAGGAAGAGAAAGCAGCAGCTGAAGAACTGGGTTCCCAGAGAACCGGATCCTATTGGTTTTCGCAGTATATAAACGGAATTCTGATTGGATTGATTGCAGCTTGCGGACTGCTGGCTGCAATGGGAATATTCCTGCTTGTGAAAAAGCGGAACGGCAAGGGTAGAAAAAATGAACCATAAGAGAATTGCGCTTGTGCTGTGCAGCCTCCTGTTTTTGGCGGGACTGGCGAGTGCGACGTTTCCGGTCTGGCACGGTTACCTTTTGACACAGACCCTGAATGATGACATAGAGGCTTTCCTGGAAACAGTTCCCACCACTTCCGGGGAACCTTTGCAGGAAGCAGACGCGGATCCTCTTCGTTTGGCCGCCGAGGAATATAACCGCACCATCTACGCCGAAAAGCAGCAATCCTTCAACGGAAAAACGGCATATGAAACGCCCTGCTTTCAGCTTGCGGATTACGGCTATGACAGTGAAATTTTCGCTGTGATTCAAATTCCACAGCTGGATCTGGACATGCCCGTGTATCTTGGAGCCAGTCCGGAAAATCTTGCTCTGGGAGCCGCGCACCTGGGGCAAACAAGCCTTCCTATTGGCGGGGAATCCACCAACTGTGTCATTGCCGGACACAGAGGATGGCGTGGCGCTGCTTACTTCAAATTCATTCCCAGCCTGCGCCCGGGGGATGAAGTTCAAATTACCAACCTGTGGGAAACACTGCACTACCAGGTCATAGAGGTCAGGGATATCTATTCCAGCGATTCAGACGCCCTGCTTATCCGCCCGGGACAGGATCTGATAACCCTGATGACCTGCGACTATGGCACGGACGGCCTGAAACTTCGCTGCCTGGTCATCTGCGAACGGTCTGAAGGGTGAGCTTGAATATAGGACGGTGTTCGTAATGGCGAACAGCCCCTGATTATGTGTTTCTCCGGGTGTCCCTGGGGGTTCGATTCCTCCCCGTCCTGGATAATCCGGGAAGATCGCTGCAAGAGCCAGCTGGCAGGCAGTACGCTCTCATCTCCTGCAAAAAGGGTGTCATGCACCCTGTCTTTCCGGATCAGGCGCTGGCAGACTGCCCAAAGTCTGCCGTTTTCATACTTCAACAGCACAATTCCACCCTTGATAAATCTGCCAAGTTTGAGTACAATATTCCCGTGGAAAGGAGGGAACTCCGTATGTATGATACCGATTACGATCCCGAAACCGGAAAGCCTCTTGATAAAAGTTACCTTGAAGAAAACCTGCCTCCCTTTTTAACGGAATCTCTGGAGAACATGAAGGAAGCCTGGGTGAAGAAAGAGACCGGGCATTACCTGAACTGGGACTGTGATTACTGCGACTTGCAAAGCAGCATAAACATGGCCGAGGTTGAGAACCTGATCACGTCAGAACAGGCATGGTATTTGCGCGAAAAGTACCTGTACATGAGAAAGCCGGGGGATATTGATGATTGATTTTACTGGGCTGCCTGTGCGGAAAAAAACGTACTCCGGCGCAAACGGAAGCAAGATATCCGTTGTCTATCAGGGTGAACTTTATATGCTCAAATTTCCAGCACTGCCCACCAGGAACCCGGCCTTGAGCTACACCAACAGCTGTATATCCGAATACCTGGGCTGTAAGGTCTATGAAAGTGTGGGAATCCCGGTGCAGGAAGTCCTTCTGGGGGAATACCGCACGCCAAAAGGTTCCCTGAAGACTGTAGTCGCCTGTAAAGACTTCACGTCTCCCGGAATCGTGCTCCAGGACTTTGCGTCCATGAAAAACCAAATCGTTGATTCTGTCCGCAACGGTTACGGAACGGAACTGTCTGATATCCTTGACACCTTTGAGCAGCAGACATCCATGGACAGTGCCGTCCTGAAGGAGCGGTTTTGGGATATGTTCATAGTAGACGCTCTGATTGGTAACTGGGATCGGCATAACGGGAACTGGGGATTCCTGTATAACACGGAAACGGACGAGCTGACACTTGCGCCGGTTTTCGACTGCGGAAGCAGTTTGTTCCCACAGGCAGATGAAGCTTTAATGCGGGATATCCTGTCCAGCAAAAACGCCATGAATCAGCGGATTTTCAATCAACCGCTTTCTGCAATTACTCAAAATGGGAAAAAAATCAACTACTTTGATTTTATCTCTTCTCTGGACAATCCGGATTGCAATGCTGCCCTGAAACGGATTGCCCCTCGCCTTGATATGGAAAATATCCGGCAGATCATTGATGAGACCCCAAATCTTTCTGATTTGCAAAGGCAATTTTTTACGACCATGCTGACCATGCGGAAAGAGCGGATTCTGGATTTCTCCCTTGAGAGGCTTTACAATTTTGAGCGCTGCATGGAAGCTTATACCTCCCAAGAACGCACTTCCCATGAAGAACGAGAACGTTGATACCCAGCCCGTGGTTTTCCCCCACGGGCTTTTTCATATCTACAGCACGAATGCCCAACTTCGTCTCAAATTGAGACGAAGTTAGATCCATGCGGGGGGCTGGCGAAGTGACAGCAACTTCTGTTCAAATTGAACAGAAGTTAAATCTTGTCCGTTGCCGCTGCGCTTCGTGCAGCCCGGACAGCATTATCAGCAATCCGCAGGGTTCCGAACAGAACCCTGCTTTTTGCATACAGTCAGAAAAAAGGAGGAATTTCCATGTTAAATCACTGCACGTTCTTTGGCCGCCTTACCGCAGATCCTGAGATCCGTCAGGCAGGCGAAAACTCTGTCGTTGGGAAATTTACCATTGCCGTTGAACGGGATATTCCCGGGAAGGATGGTGAACGCGGGGTGGATTTTATCCATTGCGTCGCCTGGAACCAGCTGGCACAGTTTTTGAGCGGCTACTTCCAGAAAGGATCCGCTATTCTGGTCTGCGGGCGGCTGCAAATGTCCCGGTGGAAGGACGAAAATGGCAGTCCCCACGAAAGAGCTGAAATTTCCGCCGACACGCTCTATTTTGGAGAAAGCAGTGCCTCGAAGAAAGCCCGGGAAAATCAAAGAGAAGATAACGCCCTTCCTTTTGACGCCCATCCGGTGGATTAAACAATATGACAGCTATCAGATCACCCCCCATACTGTAAGGCTCCCGATTACCGGGAGCTTTTTCATTTTCAGGAGATTCTCAGCAGCAAGGTCTTTGCCGTCTTCAATGGGCAGCAGATGGACGGGATTCCACCGTATGAAAAGACCCGCCAGACCGACATCGGAGATATCCGGGCAAAGCGGGACATCCTGATTGCCAATATGGGGATATCCTACCGGGAGCAGGGGCAGCAGGCATATTACAGCCCGCTGGAAGACCGCGTCACGCTGCCCCCTGAAGCAACCTTTGACAGCACCTACGGGTATATGGCCACATTCCTGCATGAGTGCGGCCACGCAACCGGCCATGCCAGCCGGATGAATCGCCCCATGGACGGCTATGGCAGCAATCCGGAAAGCTATGCCAAGGAGGAGCTGCGGGCGGAAATCGCCAGCGCCTTTACGGTGCAGGAGCTGGATCTGGCCTTGACCCCGGCTCAGGTGGAGCGTGAAACGGAGCAGCACATGGCCTATGTGCAGTCCTGGGCAGCTGCAATCGAGAAAGCTCCGGAAGCTCTGTTTCAGGCGATCCGTGACGCCGAAAAAATCAGCGATTACCTCATAGAAAAGGGCGAATTTGCGCCGCTGCTGGAAGTCCTGCCCGCTGAGGCTCCCGCTCTTGCGGCGGAAAATGCCGCCATGCCGGAGCAGCCCGCTTCTGAGCCTGTGCTGACCGACGCAGAGGCGGTTATGCTGGAGCATGAGGGGCAGGCGGCGCTTTTTGAAATGGGCGATGCCGTGCCTGATCCCGCTGACGTTCTTACCCACGCCGAGATGGAGGAGCCTGCAAGACAGAGTTTCGATGACATGTTCAATTCCATTCAGTCCGAACGGGAACAGATGCCCGCTGCTGCCTCGGTGCTTGCCCCCTCTATGGCGCTGGAACGATAAAAAGGAGTGTAAATTATGGCAGAACAACCTATTGGGCGTATTGAATACTTGAACCGTGACGGAACCGTTTCTTCCAGCTGGGAGTTCACAAAAGCAAAAGAGCTTGAGGCTGTGGCTTGGAGAAATTACGATTATGATATTTCTTCCCGGATCGTTGCCTACCGCAATCAGGAGGGAAAAACGATCCCGCTGGACTTCCTGAATGACATTGAGCCGCCCACACCCCTGTGCATCCTAGACTATGCCCAGTGGCAGAAGGATACCTACAAGCCGCCGCTGCTTCCGGAACCGGTTGGATGTATCGACTATTTGGGGATAGACGGGAAGTGCTACAACACAGTAACGTATATCGATCCCCAGCTGTTTGAAAAGGACATTCGAGAATGTGCCTGGTGTGGTACGCCTATATCTGTCCGTGCCCACCGAGATCAGGATTCCCACACCATCCCCCTGGGCTTCATCCAGTCGCTGGATCCGCCCGTCAGGGTGAAGATTGTGGACTATGCGCAATGGCACAAGGCCGTATCTCAGGAGCCAGTAGAGAAACATCAGAGCTTCGACGATATGTTCAAATCTATCCAGTTTGAACGGGAGAAGTTGCCCACCAGTGCCCCCGTTCTCAGCCCCTCTATGGAGTGGGAACGTTAATCTCATCCCTTCACACAGCCGCCTGCCCGAAAAACAGGCGGCTGATTCTTATCTTCAGGAGGCGATACAATGGCGTTATGGAAAAATGCCAAAAACACAACGCAGCCTCAGCCACCAGCTCCGGCTCCCGAACCACCGGCAGCGGATATGCCGGAAGCCACGTCCTTTGATGACCTTTTCAATGAGATCCATAACGAGATCCGCGAGGACTTGCAGCACCCCACGCCGCCCATGCCAAAGCCTGTGCCTGAACCTGAGCCAGTGATGCAACCCACGCAGCCCCTGGTTAAGCGTCCCAACCGCAGACGCCCCATCGACATTCATGTGAGGTTTTCTGATTCAGAGGCCATGACGTTGAAAAAGCGGGTTGCCCGTTCCGGGATGAATCTCAGTGAGTACATTCGTTTGGTTGCCCTTACAGGAGAACCACCCAGACGTATGCCCAGTGAAACAACAGCAGCCCTGCGGGAGTTCACCACCGCACTGGACGATCTGATAGCAGAGCTGGGGCGGCAGGGCGGACTTCTGAAGCTGAATATGACGTCAAACGCAGAACTACAGCAGCGGGATCCCACCGGGTGGGGCAACGTGGAGAAGCTCATTCGCTTCCTGGAGCGCTACGCCCGGATATTCCGGGAAAAGCTGGAGCTGACGCCCAAGGCAGTCCATAGTCCGCCAGAGCTTTACACGCTGCGTCAGACCATCGATGAGGCAATGATATCCATTCGCGCCCAGGGAATTGCCCTGCGGGATATTGTCCAGCCCGGTTTTGGGAAACGTGCATTTACACCCGATGAATGGAAAGCTCTTTCTGACGCGGCGCATAGGATACTTGAAAAATATCAAATCACAGTCACCGGCGTGTTGGAGAAAATCAATGGCTATTATCAAACACGAATCGAGTAAAAATGCCCGGTATACGGACGTCTTGGAGTATTACACCAAGAAGCATGTCAAGGACAAAACGACCGGCCTGTATGAGCCGGTGCTGGATGAATTGGGACATATGCAGGAGCGTGAAAACTATGCTGTAACCTACATAAACAGCCACGGCAATACCGAGGATCCCAATCATTGGGCGTCGGCCTGCATTCGCACGAATCTGGTGTTCCAGGAGAACCAGGAATACGATGACGTTAAGATCCACCAGTATATCATCTCCCATCCGGAAGCAGACCGGTCACAAATGACCATGGAGGATCTGATGACCGAAGGCAGGGCGTTTGCCGCTCAGTTTTTCCAGGGCTATGATGTGCTACTGGCCGTCCACCGGGATACGGACAATGACCATATCCATATCAGCGTTAATTCCGTCCGGGCGGAGAATTGCGAGGAACAGGACTGGATGAGGGTAGACGCGGACGGTGCGGTGCTCCCCGGCGCAACGAGAGCCGGGAACAAGCACCATGATGACGCACGCTTCATCCAACACTGTCAGGATTGGCTTCTGGATTATACCCGGAAACATAACCTGACCCTTGAGGATAATAACGCGAAAGCCGCCGAGCATAAAGCCAATCGCTTCGACGGGCGCTGCCGGGAATGGGCAGAGGTTATCCGCAGCGCAGCCCGGGACAGCCGGAACCTGGAGCAGCTGAGCGACAAGCTCCTGAAGGAGAATAATATCCGCCTTGTGCGCCGTGGACGGACAATCAGCATTATCCCGCCCGGCAGGAAAAAGCCCGTTCGGCTAGGAACCCTGGGCATGACCAACGAGGATCTGTACCGGCTCCTGGACAATGGAAGGTATACCGAAAGCGGGAATCTCCCGCCCGAACAGGAACAGGAAATGCACCAGGATGAAGAACGGAAATACATCCAGTGGCTCCGTCTGCGCCGGGAGAAAAATGCTCTGAAAACCGAAGACACCATTGCGATTTGTCAGGCGCTCATCCAGGACAAGCTCCATGCGGAAGGGCGGCTTTACACGGACGCCGACTTCCGGGAACTGGATTATCTGCTCAAAAAAGCGGCCTATGTAGAGCGGGATCTTCAGACGGAAGCGGACAAGCTGGACGCTCTGCTTGACCGCTGGCGGCAAGCTTCGGATCCGGATATTCCCCAGGCAGAACGCCGCCGTCACAGCAGCTATGTCCGCTGGTGCGGGTGTGACCCGGATTCTTCTGTAGAGCTTCAGGATCTGCGCAATGAGCGGGATATCATCCGGCTGGAAATGGAGCATATCAAATCCGTCCGGGAAGGTCTGGTTCAGGCCGCAGACAAATGGCATGACCGCAATGATATTTTGCTTCCGGAAAAGGAGCTGCAATGGACGATGTCACGGAAAGCTCAGCTCCAGGATCAGCTGATGAATTGCCGTGCCTCCCGGAAGAAGCTGGAGCAAATCGCCTACAACTGCCAGAGGGCAGCCATGAAGCGGATCAATAATTTCGAGCAGCTGGCCAAGGCCGACAAGTTCTACCGGCTCCGGGAAGAAAAGCTTCAGCGTGAAAAAGAGCTTGCGGCACAGCTGCGAGCCGTCCAAAAGCAGGAGCGTTCCGCCCGTCAGAACCTGCGGGATTCCTCCCGGAAATCCGCCGAAAATGCCCGTTGAAGCAGCTATCCTTTTTCCCCGAAAATGTTCGGGAAAAAGCTGGTCGGAGACCCGGGGGCTTGGGGGCTTTCGCCCTCAACAGGATGTCAGTGGCTACCCAGTGGGTAGCCACTGGCGGATCCTGTCCTCCCTCATGGTCATAATTTCGTAATATTTGAAAGCCAGTCTCAAAACGCGCTTTTTCCAAGCTTCAACTTTGAGAAAAAAGTACGATTTTCGCCCGTTTGTAGCCGCTCAGAAATTCCGGGACATACCAACGTTCATTTGGAAAATTTCTATCGGCTCCATTGCCTTAAAAAAGAATCGAAGGAGATCACTATGAAATACCTGCACCCCGTCGCTGCCGTTCCCAACGCCCTGATTGATGACACCAAGCTGCACTATACCACCAAGCGTGTCGCCCTGGCGCTGCTGCTGATGGCTGGCCGTAAACGTGTCACCGTCAGCGTGACCTTTGCCGAGCTGGCCAGATTTGCCCATTGCAGTCCGGCCACAGCCCAGCAGGCAGTGACGGAATTGATCTCCGCCGGTTACATGATGAAGACCCGCCGCTATCGCTATGGGAAGGATCAGAACCATTTGATCTATGACGCCAACGGCTATCAGTGGATCGCCCGGATCGGCGGCTACACCCTCGTTCGGCGGGAGCTGCTGGACTACGAGCTGACCCCGGCTGCGTTTGCGAATCTCCTTTATATCTACCGGTGCGCCGGTCGGCAGGGAAGAGCGTTTCCGTCCCTGCGGCGTATAGCCGGTCTGCTGGTCAACGCTGCCAAGACCGGTCTGGATATGGCCAAGTCTACGGTCTGCCTCGCCCTGAAGCTGCTGCGCCATCTTCAGGCGGTTGTGCGTCTGCGCTGCTGCAAGCTGGATGGCAGCTACTCCGCCAACAGCTATTACCTCACGGATATGGTCATTTCGGATGGCCGTCGTGCAACCGAAAGTACCCCCGAAGAAATTTCCCTGGTAGGGGGTAGTCCGATTTTTAGCAAGCCTAGTATTATTAACCAGATAACGGAGGATTTTACTTTGAGAGAAGAAAAATATGGTGTCGCGCAATTCGGCATTTTTGCCAATTTTTACGGTGACCCAGAGCCGGAAGTACGTTTTGACGGAACGGGATGGATCGTGCTGGTGTCCGCGGATGATGAACAGGAGCTGACAGCATAGCAGGGATCCTCTGCCCATTTTCCCCTTCGAAAAAACAAAAAATTATTTCTGTCACGGATAGCAGGGTGCAGCACAAGGTCTCGACGCGGGATATCTTCCCCTGCGGGGCGCAGCCCTGCGGCCACCAGGTAAGGGTCATCCACATGGTTTTCCAAGGTTGTCCATAGACTTTTCCATACCCCTTGCGGGTGTGGGAAAGTCTGTGGTCAACCGGCAGGCGTCAGCCTGTGGGAAACCTTGTGGGTTACCCTGGAAACATTAGAACAAATCTCCCCGGCCAGCACCGGGCAAATAAAAAAGGAGAAAGCTATCATGAATGAAACAAACGAGAAAACACCGCTGACCCCGGAACAGGTCGCGGCAAAAAACAGGGAAGTTGCCATGTACTACAAGATTGTCTGTACGCTATCCCGAAATCTGCATTGCAGCCCGAACCGTGCCATGCAGCTGCTGGAGCTGCCCGGCTCCATCCGAAAGCAGATATCCGCCCGGATCGCCAATGAGACGAAAAAGAGCAGTTGATATTTTAGCATAATTATGATAAAATATTCCCGAGGTGATTCTATGAACACGATTCGTCCGGTTTCAGACCTGCGGAACAATTTTGCGGATATCTCCAGGACTGTCCATGAGACCGCACAGCCGGTGTTCCTTACCAGGAACGGCTATGGTGATATGGTCGTAATGAGCATGGAGGCATACGAAAACCTTCAATTTGAAAGTCAGGTGTATTTCAAGCTTCAGGAGGCCGAGCGGGAAGCTGAGCTTACAAATCAACGGTATTCTTCCAAGGATGTGCTGCGAGCTATGAAGGACGCTATCGGGGGCAGTCAGAGTGTATAAACTGGAATATCTGCCTGCTGCTCTTCGGGACATGGTTGAAATCGTCCGGTATGTGAACACCGTCCTGCAAAACCCGGCAGCTGCTTCCCGGTTGTCGGAAACGTTTATTCAAGCCGTGGAAAGCATACCGGCTTTCCCCTATGCGAACCCAGTCCATGTGCCTCTGCGGCCTCTGAAGCATGAATACCGGAAGCTTCTTGTCCACGGGAACTATCTCGTGTTTTACTGGATCGACGAGCCGCGCAAGACGGTCATAGTTGCCAGAGTTATCTACGCAAGAAGTGACTACCCCACACGGCTGGAATAACAGACCACTTTCCGGCAATTTGCCGGGAAGCTATGGAGGTATATAATGGAACGAGAATATGAACCGGCAGATTTTCCATATCCTTTGAACGAGGATATGGCAGCGGCCTATGCGGCCAAAGAAGCATACGATCTTAGTCCTTCCGATTCAAATAAGTATTGGAGCCTGAAGGAAGCCCTCTATCAAATCAGATTGACGTTGAAATCTCTCTCTATTACTGGCTATGTTACTCCGATGCTGTGCGATGAAATTGAAGACTATTTCTGGGGGTTTCTGCTATGATCGACTTTACCTCGTGCCAGGAGCTGCCCAGCAGCTACGGCGGATCCGAGAAAAAACGGAAGCTTGTATACAGCGGTGAGAATTACCTTGTGAAATTCCCGGATCCCGTCCGCGAACAGAAAAATCAGCTTTCCTATTGAACGATAACCTTTCACATCAGAGATGCTACCCCCCAGCTATAGGGCGGATGCTGCGGTAAGCCGCCAAATCATAACTTGCGGCCAGCTTGGCCACAAGCCCGTGGAATAACACATTCTATCACCATGAGATACAATTAGTACCTCCCCATTGGACTGAACCTATGCTAGGATAGAGGTAAAGGAAGTTTTTTCTCAGGAAGGAAGAGAGAACTATGCGTTTCTTTCAAGGTATCAAAAAGCTTCATCTTGGTTTATCCGCAGTATTGCTCATGATTGGTGCAGAGTTTATCAATGTCTGGCAGATGATACGAAACACATTGGCTTTTGCTCTGGATTTACCACTTGCTGCCTTTAAGGGAACCATGATCTTTTTGGAAAGTGCTTTTGTATTGGGCTGCTTTTCTCCCGGAAATCCTGGCATTGGTAATGTGATTGCGCTTATTTTAGGCACGGCCTTGGTATATAAGCTTGTTTGCTTCTTATATTCATTTGTTGAAGCAGCTCTTTTAATTGCACTGGACGCTTTGAGCTGTGAGAAAATCGTGGCTTCCATTCCTGTGAAAATTGAAAACGCAGTTCGCAAGTATCTGGGTACATTCGACTCTGACGCGCCGGAACAGGCAGGACACTGGATTTTTAAGCTTCCCCTTGTAATCCATCGTATAAACCAATTTGCCGGGAAAGTTTGTGATGTTCTGCAAATCTTAGTTTACCCGCTTTCTGCCGGGGCAGGAGTCTATGCGTTTCATCGTTTGTTTATTGATGAAAAAACTTTTTCTACTTTCAAAGCAATAGACTACGTCCTTTTCGGATTGATTTTTGCAGTTTTTATTGGCGTGTTTATTTGGCTTGGACATGAAGTGGTTCAGATACTCCGAAGATCCAGGTACTCCGTGGGATATCTGGACGAATTCTTCGCCGCATACGGTGAGGTATATGAAAAAACAAGGCGAAATACGGGTAGATACCATCGAAGCAGTCAAGATCGATTTGACGATGCCTCTTGTAAAAGCAAGAAAAACTCCGAGAATTGTCCTGAAGACAACACCCGGAGCGATAATCCATATATACATATTTTAGGCAAGGTAGCCTCAGAGCAGGAGCTTCAAAAGCTTTACCGCAACTATGCAAAGAGGCTGCACCCAGATGTGTGCAAAGAATACTCCGTTGAGGAAAGTACCCACCGCACGGTGCAGCTCAACGCGGCCTATGACTACTGGAAGAAGCAGTTAAGTAAATCCATGTGAATCAAAGTCTCCGTCCTTGCCAAAACTTTTATTTCTGATAAGCATGTTTCCTATTGACATTTTTATTGGTGTACGCTATAATGTACATATGAAAGGAAGTGAAGTTTATGACCAACACGAACATTACGAGTTTCCGTAAAAATATCTTTTCTATGCTTGAGCAGACAATCAAGTACAACGAACCGCTCAACATAAGCACGAAGGAAGGAAATGCAGTTGTCCTCAGCGAAGAAGACTATCGGGGCATTATGGAAACACTTGATTTGCTTTCTAATCCGGCCATGAAGAAAATCCTTACGGAAGGAAAAGAAGCCCCATTGTCGGAGTGCATTCCCGAAAATGAGGTTGAATGGTAAATGTATAAGATTTTCTACTCAAAAGTAGCGGCAAAGGATATTGCAAAGCTAAAAGCCGCACATTTAGACGTGCGTGCGAGAAGACTTATTGATTTAATCAAAGAAAACCCCTACCAGAATCCGCCGAGTTATGAAAGACTGGTCGGAGATCTTCAAGGGCTGTACTCTCGCCGGATCAATCACCAGCACCGCCTGGTTTACGAAGTACGAGAAGATCAGAAGAGCATTGTCATTGTCAGTTTGTGGACACACTACGAACGGTAGCAGCAAAGAGAAATCGGACGGATGTTACAGGTTTGAAACACCGGCTTTGCAAAAATACCTTGCCTTTTTCTTCCGTTTGTGATAGATTAGAACACGACGGTTGGATGACCGCCCCCCGCCCTGCGAACAGAGGACGGCTGAAGCCTTAATCCGATGCCGTTTCCGTATTTCACTTTTTTTGAGCGGAAACAGGGAAACTACAAGCTATAAAAAAGTTTCCCGCCGCCTGTTGCCACAGGCGGCGGGAAGATAAGCTTGCATCACAACGACCGTTCAAGTCTTGCACGGGCATTATAACACAAACAACGCTTGTTTGTCAAATGCTTTTTTGCAGGTTCTGGACGATCTGCATAGCGCAGAGGGAACGCTTAGGTGTCAGATTGCCAGCTAACTTCGTGGTAAGGGCAATCCGGACAGCGTTGCGAAGATTCGTCTTGATACTGCCAGCAGGCAGCCATGGAGTGCATTGGAAAGACGAGGAGCATAGCACCAGCTTCCGAAAAAATGAAGCGCTCCGGGGCAGGCCAACCCTGCCAAACAGTTTGGAGATGTAAAGATAACCCAGCTGCGCGCTGTTCATCGTTACTTGGTCTTTCAAGCAAATTTTCTCAATTTGTTTGTAAATCGGGAATTTCCGGGTAATGCTGCCATTACCCGGAAAAACCTTCATGGCAGAGGATGAGGGATTCGAACCCCCGCAAACGGAGTCAGAGTCCGGTGTGCTACCGTTACACAAATCCTCTATATTGTACCTGGTGGAGACAACAGGACTCGAACCTGTGACCTCATGCGTGTGAAGCATGCGCTCTAACCAGCTGAGCTATGCCTCCATACCGAAGCAGGGATTATTATACCACGTTTTTCCGGAAAGTCAACCACTTTTTCGGAATTTCCTTATTTCTTTTTGCGCCCCACCAAAAGGTGGGGCGCGGAAAAGCTACCTGTATGGCTGCACGTATCGTTCATGGCTCAGGCTTTGCGGCCGCGCGTGGGCGCCGGAAACAAGGCCGAGCATGGCGTAGATCGAAACCACCGAGGAGCCGCCGTAGCTGATCAGCGGGAGGGTCAGGCCGATAACGGGCATAACGCCGATGCACATGCCGGTGTTGATCATCACCTGGAACATCAGCGCGGACGCGGCGCCGTAGCATACCAGCCGGCGCATATAGTCCTGGCAGTGCATACCCACATAGATGCACCGGGCGATGATGGCCATTTCCATAATCATGATCGCAAGGCACCCCACGAAGCCCAGCTCCTCGCCCATGGACGAGAAAATATAGTCCGTGTGCTGGGCGAACAGGCTGCCGCTCTGGGTACGGTTGCCGTTGAACAGCCCCTGCCCCGTCAGGCCGCCGCCGGTGAGGGAACGCAGGTTCATCATGGAGTGATAGCGCTCGTTGATGCCCATGGGGTCGATGGTGTCGTCAACCAGAATCAGAAACCGGTTCTGCTGGTATTCGCCCAGGAACTGCCACAGGATCGGGAACGCCGCCACGATCAGGCCGATGGCCAGGACGAACCACCACAGGCTGACGCCGCCGCCGAAGGCCATGCCGATGAAGATAAACACGAAGATCAGGGAAACGCCCGCGTCGCCGGACAGCACCATGTTCAGTCCCACCAGCAGTCCCAGGTGAAGGCACATGTGCATGACGGACGGCAGACCGGATATCCGGTTCTGGTGCGCCGACATAACCGACGCCATAATAACGACATAGGTAATCTTGCAGATCTCGGCGGGCTGAACGCTGATGAAGCCCAGGTCGATCCAGCTTCGGTTACCGGAGTCGTGGTCGGTTCCCAGAGGGCTTATCAGCATGAGAAGCAGCGCGCAGTTGAAAGCCACCATCACCATCCGGTGTTCCGAAAGAAAGTCCAGATCGACGGAGGACACCAGCGCGTACATCATGACGCCCAGACCGGTAGCCGCCAGCTGAATGATAATATATTTGAGATTGCCGCCAAACTTGTCGGCGGAAGTGGCGCTGGCAATGAAAACGCAGCCAAAGCCGGATACAATCAGGCACAAAACCAGCAGAAATATGTCGCCTTTTTTCCAAAAATCCTTTAATTCATCAAAAAACCGGCTCAAATAACCGCCTCCTTCCCATTACGGCTTCTCATTATACCATTCTTCCGGGGAAAAGTAAATAGACGAAATGTGAACGCGCCTTTAACATTGTTCGGGGCATTTCCGTCTGCCGGGGGCGGGCAGGGGATGGCGGCGCAGTAAAACATAGAACCCGGGGAACCCAGGAAAAATATTCATCCGGTTTTCATCCGGTTTTACTTGACAAAATGGGAAAATGGTATTATTTTAAGTGGGAATCTGCAAGAATTGGAAACGTTTCAATTTTCCGAAACTGCCGTTTTTCCGCCGCCGCAGGGGTGTCTTCTACCGGAGTTCCTCCGGAGAACCCACGCTCAGACGGATACCGGCAAAAAGTTTCCTGTTTGCCGTTTTCGGGGCGGTTTCAACTGGACATGCTGATCGGAATATGATATACTATCAAAAGTCTGTCTGGAAGGAACCGTATCAATAAGCCATGGCGGCGCGCCCGCTTTAAGAATGGAGAGCTAACATGAACAACAACTGTCTGAACATCCTGAAATGGACGGAGGCACAGCTCAAGTACACCTACGACGTTTCTTTGCAGGAGGCCACCCCTCAGGAGCTGCATGAAGCGCTGGGTCAGGCTGTTATGATGGCCATTTCCGACGATTGGAGCCATTCCAAGAAGACCCGTATGCCCAATCGCAAGGCCTACTACATCTCCGCCGAGTATCTGATCGGCCGTCTGGTGTATTCCAACCTGTTCAACCTGGGCATTCTGGACGAGATGAAGGAGCTGTTTGCCGAGCACGGGGTTGACCTGGCGGTTCTCGAGGACATCGAGGACGACGCTCTGGGCAACGGCGGCCTTGGCCGTCTGGCGGCCTGCTTCCTGGACAGCGCCGCTTCCACGGACATTCCCCTGTCCGGTTACGGCCTGCGCTACAAGTTCGGCCTGTTCAAGCAGAGCTTTGACGCCGACGGCAGCCAGGTGGAGAACGCCGACGACTGGACGAAGTTCGGCGACCCCTGGTCCTTCCGCCGCTATAACCACACCGTGAAGGTCAAATTCCCCGATCATACCGTTCTGGCCGTTCCCTACGACGTTCCCGTCATCGGCTATGGCACCGAGAACGTGGGCACGCTGCGCCTGTGGCAGTGCGAGGCCGAGGAGGAACTGGACTTCAACGCCTTCAACAATCAGGACTACCTGCGGGCGCTGGACGCCAAGAACAAGGCCGAGGACATCACCCGCGTCCTGTACCCCAACGACTCCACCTGGGAGGGCAAGCGCCTGCGCATCAAGCAGCAGTATGTGCTGTCCTCTGCGTCCCTGCAGGATATGCTGCGCACCTTCAAAATTGCCCACGGCGATGATCTGAGCCGCTTTGCCGAGTTCTACGCGGTGCAGCTCAACGACACCCATCCCGCCATGTCCATCCCCGAGCTGATCCGTCTGCTGATGGCGGAGGGCATGAGCTTTGACGATGCCTTCAACGTCGCCCAGAAGACCTTCTCCTACACCAACCACACCGTCATGGGCGAAGCGCTGGAAAAGTGGCCGCTGGATCTGATGCGCAGCGTGGTTCCCGAGATCGTGGACATCATCTGCCGCATTGACCAGAAGCTCAAGTGGGAGCATCCGGGTCTGTTCATCGTGAAGGACAACACCGCCCACATGGCGAACCTGTCCATTTACGTCGGCTCCTATATCAACGGCGTGGCGGAGATCCACACCCAGATTCTGAAGGACGACTGCTTCAAGGACTGGTACTACGCCTTCCCCGAGCGGTTCCAGAATAAGACCAACGGCATCACCCCCCGCCGCTGGCTGGGTCTGTGCAACCCCGAGCTGACCGCCATGCTGCGGGAAAAGGTGGGCGGCGACTTCCTGAAAAACCTCGACCTCATCGGCGAGCTGAAAAATCAGATCTACGACGAGACCATCGTGGAATTCAACGACATCAAGCACCTGAAGAAGGAGCAGCTGTGCGCCGTCATCGCCAAGCACGAGGGCGTGACGCTGAACCCCGACTTCATCTTCGACGTGCAGGTCAAGCGTCTGCACGAGTACAAGCGCCAGCTGATGAACATTTTGTCCATCGTGGACATCTACTTCCGGCTGAAGGAAGGCCGCCTGCCGGACTTCCATCCCACGGTTTACCTCTTCGGCGCCAAGTCCGCCCCCGGCTACGCCCGGGCAAAGGCCATCATCCGCTATATCAACCGGGTCGCGAAGCTGATCAACAGCGATCCTGCCGTGGCGGATAAGCTGAAGGTGGTATTCGTTCAGAACTACAACTGCTCCTACGCCGAGCATATCATCCCCGCCGCCGATATTTCCGAGCAGATTTCCCCCGCCGGCACGGAGGCTTCCGGCACCGGCAACATGAAGCTGATGCTCAACGGCGCCGTAACCCTGGGTACGCTGGACGGCGCCAATGTGGAGATTGCTCAGGAGGCCGGCCGGGAGAACGAGTATATCTTCGGCCACACCGTGGATGAGATCAATGCCGTGAAGCCCACCTATCACGCCAGAGATATTTTCGACGCCAACGCCGACCTGCGCCGCGCCATCAACACGTTGGTGGACGGCACCGTGCCCACGGACGACGCCCAGAAGGAGCTGTTCCATTCTCTGCTGGACGGCACCGACTGGCATCAGGCCGACCATTACTTCCTGCTGCTGGACTACGCTTCCTACTTTGACACCAAGCTCCAGGCCAACCGGGACTATGCCGACCGCATTGCCTTCGGCCGCAAGTGCCTGATGAACGTGGCCTCCGCCGCGAAATTCTCCTCCGACCGCACCATCCGTCAGTACGCCGAGGAAATCTGGCACATTAAGCCCACCGAGTATTAAACCCCAAAACACGCCCGATTCTGCAAAGAGTCGGGCGTGTTTGTGTATCCGAAAATGTCAGAACCTTGCACTGGGCGGCGAATTGTGGTATAGTATGGTCAAAGAACCCGCCGGTTTTTCCGGGGCGTCACGTCAATCTTGGAGGTGCAGACATGAAAGTTCAATTCATCGGTGCGACCCATGAAGTCACCGGCAGCTGTACGCTGCTGGAGGTAAGCGGCCGGTACTATCTGGTGGACTGCGGCATGGAGCAGGGGGAGGACATTTTCCAGAACGTCCCGCTGCCCGTTCCGGCGAATGCCATCGAAGCGGTGTTCCTGACCCACGCCCATATCGACCATTCCGGAATGCTCCCCAAGCTGTGCAAGGACGGTTTCCGGGGGCAGATCTACGCCACGGAGGCCACCTGCAATCTTTGCCGCATCATGCTCATGGACTCGGCGCACATTCAGGAGTCGGAAGCCCAGTGGCGCACCCGCAAGGCCGAACGCGCCGGGGAACGGGCCGTGGAGCCGGTGTACGACACCAACGACGCGGCGGCGGCCCTCCGCCTTCTGCGCCCCTGCCAGTATAACGCCGCCGTTCAGGCCGCGGAGGGCATCATCATCCGCATGACGGACATCGGCCACCTGCTGGGTTCCGCCGCCATCGAAATGTGGCTGACGGAGGGAAAGCAGACCCGGAAAATCGTGTTCAGCGGCGACGTGGGCAATGTCAATCAGCCTTTGCTCCGGAACCCCCAGCCGGTGGCGGAGACGGAATACCTGGTCATCGAGTCCACCTACGGCGACCGTCTGCACCCCAAGGAGCGGGGCGACGTGGTGGGGGAGCTGGTCGCCTGCATCCAGCGGGCGCTGGATCGGGGCGGCAATCTGGTCATCCCCGCCTTCGCCGTGGGGCGGACGCAGGAAATGCTCTATGCCATCCGGGAGATCAAGCAGCGTGGGCTGGTGACGGGACACGACCATTTTCCGGTGTACGTGGACTCTCCCCTGGCCGTGGAGGCGACGGGAATTTTCCTGCAATGCGACCCCGCGGATTTTGACGACGAGACCCAGGCCATTCTGAAACAGGGCGTCAACCCCATCTGGTTTGACGGATTGAAGCTGGCCGTTTCCTCCGACGAATCCAAGATTATCAATACCGACCCCCAGCCCAAGGTCATTCTCTCCGCCAGCGGCATGTGCGAGGCGGGCAGAATCCGCCACCACCTGAAGCACAACCTTTGGCGCAGGGAAAACATCATCCTGTTCGTAGGCTATCAGGCGGAAGGCTCTCTCGGCTGGAAGCTGGAAAACGGGGCGAAATCCGTAAAGCTTTTCGGCGAGGATATTGCGGTGAATGCGGAGATCGCCATGCTTCACGGCACCTCCGGCCACGCGGACAAAGAGGGCTTGCTTGCCTGGCTGGCAGGCTTCCGGGAAAAGCCCAAGATGGTGTTCGTGAACCACGGCGACGACAGCAGCTGCAAAGCCTTCTGCGCGACCCTGAAATCCATGGGCTACCGCGCCGACGCCCCCTACAGCGGCACGGAGTATGACCTGATCACCGGCAAGCTCACCACCTACACCGAGGGCGTGAAGATCGACCGGGCGGCCGCCTTCAAGGGTACCCAGCGGGCGAAGCAGATTTACGAGGACATGGTCGCGGCGGCGGAGGCGCTCCTCGCGCTGGTCAAGACCCGCCGCGGGAATACCAACAAGGACAACGCCAAGCTCACGGGACAGATTGTCAGCCTGATCGAAAAGTGGAAGAAATAATGCAGCGCCCGGCAGGAATCAACTTCCTGTCGGGCGCTTTTTCGTACTTATTTCAGGCTGTATTTCACGGCATACGTCTTATACTCGTCGTCAAAATTCTCGTTCTCCATCCGGGCGGAGCGGATGGCCTCGTGGGTGTTCATGTTGTGATGGTGCAGGTCGATGATGCAGCCGGCAATGTTGGAGCAGTGGTCACCCACCCGTTCCAGCGCGGTCAGCAGATCCGACCAGACAAACCCGGACTCGATGCTGCAGCTGCCCTGCTGCATCCGCAGAATGTGGTGGATGCGCATTTTTTCCTTCAGATCGTCAATGACCTGCTCCAAAGGCTCCACCCGGTAGGCCTTTTCCAGATCGTCGTCCCGGAACGCCCGGAAGGTCATGTCCACGATCTCCTCCACAGCCCGCAGCAGAACGTTCAGCTCATGACGGGCGGCGTCGGACAGCGCCAGATTCTTGCCTTTCAGCTCCTCGGCGGACTCCAAAATGTTCAGAGCGTGGTCGCCGATCCGCTCAAAATCGCTGAGGGCTTTCAGAAGCATGGCGGCTTCGCTGCTGTCGCTTTCGCTGATTTTCAGGGCGCTGAGCTTGACGAGATACGTGCCCAGAATGTCCTCATAATGATCGGTCTTGCTCTCCCCCTCCCGCACGGCCTGGGCAAGCTCCGGCGTGTAGCCCTGGATGGCAGCGGCGGCGCCCCGCAGGGTTTCGGCGGCCACATCCGCCATTTCATTGGTGACCACACGGCACCGCTCCAGGGCGATGGAGGGGGTGGCCAGCAGACGCTCGTCCAGCTCGCAGACCGCCTCCGGCTGCTTCCCGTCGGGAACAATCCTGCACACCAGCTTTTCCAGCAGCCCGGCGGCGGGCAGCATCAGGGTGGTGCAGATGACGTTGAACACCGTGTGGCAGATGGCGATGCCCAGATAGGAAGCGCTTTCTCCCAGAATGGCCGGGGAGAACAGGGCGTCCGCCAGCACAAAGAGGGTCAGGCACACAGCGGTGCCGATGATGTTGAACATCAGATGCACCACCGCAGCCCGCCGGGCGTTCTTGGTGGTACCCACGCTGGACAGCAGCGCGGTGACGCAGGTGCCGATGTTCTGACCCATGATAATGGGAATGGCGGCGGCATAGGTCACGGAGCCGGTGGAGGACAGCGCCTGCAAAATGCCCACGGAGGCCGACGAGGACTGGATGATTCCGGTGAGCACCGCGCCCACGAGAACGCCCAGAATGGGGTTCGTGAACATCAGGAACATCTTCTGAAATTCCGGCACGTTTTTGAGACCGCTGACCGCGCCGGACATGGTCTCCATGCCGAACATCAATGTGGCAAAGCCCAGGAAGATCATGCCGGTGTCCTTTTTCTTGCCGTCCTTCATGAACATGTAGTACACAATGCCCACCAGCGCAAGAATGGGGGTAAAGGAGCTGGGCTTCAGCAGCCGGACGAAGACATTCCCGCTTTCAATGCCGCTGAGGCTCAGAATCCAGGCGGTGACGGTGGTGCCAACGTTCGCGCCCATAATGACGTTGATGGCCTGCCCCAGGGTCAGCAGCCCGGAATTGACGAAGCCCACCACCATGACCGTGGTGGCGGAGGAGGACTGAATGACGCCCGTGACGGCAAGACCCGTCAAAAAGCCCAGCATCCGGTTGGTGGTGAGCTTCCCCAGAAGCACCCGCAATGAGGAACCCGCCCTCCGTTCCAGCGCGTCTCCCATCAGGTTCATGCCGAACAGAAACAGGCACAGCCCGCCGATCATGGTCAGAACGTTGAAAATATCCATGGATTTCGACCTCTCGTATCTTTGATACTTCAATTTTATCAGCGCAAGGTCAAATCCATTATCAGAAAAATGTAAAATCTGCGTAAATCCGGCAGGAAATTGGGAGGGGCAGCGCCCCTCCCTTCGTTCTACTTTTTTTCCATGGGAAACCGCACCGTGACGATCGTCCCCTTGCCGACGGTGCTGTCCAGTTCGATGGCCGCGCCCAGAATCAGCGCCGCGTGCTTGACGATGGACAACCCCAGACCGGTGCCGCCGATCTCCTTGGAGTGGCTCTTGTCCACCCGGTAAAACCGCTCGAACACCCGCTCCTGATGCTCCGGGCGGATGCCGATGCCGGTGTCCGTCACCGTGAGAACAGCCTGATTTTTTTCCTGTGCAAGCCGCACGATGACCAGCCCGCCATCTTTGTTGTACTTGACGGCGTTGTCCATAAGGTTGAACACGATCCCGGAAACCAGCTGAGGAATCCCATGAATCACGGTTTTCGTCCCTTCCAGCCGGATGCTGACGTTTTTCAGCTCCGCCGGGGCGGTCAGCTCCTGCATGGCGGACTTCGCCGTTTCGTACAGATCGATGGGCGCCCACTGCATGTCCGCCGCGCCCTCGTCCAGCCGGGACAGGCGCAGGGTGTCCTCCACCAGATCGATCATGCGCTGCGCCTCGCTGTAGATTTTCTCCGAAAAGTACCGGGTGTCCTCCGGGGGAACCAGCCCGTCCTTCATCAGCTCGGCGTAGCCGGAAATGGCGTGGAGCGGGGTTTTCAGCTCATGGGAGACGTTGGCGGTGAATTCCCGGCGGAGGGCTTCCGCCTTCCGCTTCTGGGTCACGTCAAACAGCAGCAGCACCACGCCGGAAACCGCCCCGTCGGATTTGACCGGGCTGGCGGCGGCGAGATATTCTCCGCCGGTCAGAGCCACGTTTTCCTCCGCCTTTTCCCCGGTGAGAGCCTTCTCCACCAGGGCGGAAATGGCCGCGTTCCGGTTGGCAACGCCAAAGTCTGCCCCTAAGCAGTTGGGGGTGATTTCCAGCAGCCGCGTGGCGGCGGGGTTGATGCTCAGCACCGTGCCGCTGCTGTTCATCAGCACCAGACCCTCGCTTAAGGAGCGGGTGACGGCGTTGAATTCCTTCTGCTTCTGCCGCAGCTCCTGAGACTGCGCCCGGAGCTGAACCTGCTGGGAGTCCAGCCGCCGCAGAAGAGGCTGAATTTCGACGTATTCCCGGTTGGACAGGGGGTCGTCCAGATTCAGCTCGTTCAGCGGCGCGACAATATTTTTCGTCAGCTGCCCGGCAAGTATCGCCGACAGGGCAACGGCAATGCCGATTACCAGAAGGATTGGCTTTATCACCCCCAGCACCAGATGGGGTACCGTGTTCTGTGCCGCGGAAAGCCTGAGCACCGTGCCGTCGCTTAACCGCTGCGCCGTATAGATATACCGCGCCATCAGCGTGTCGGAATAGCGGAAGCTGGTGCCGGAGCCGGTGGCCAGTGCGGCCTTGACCTCCTCCCGCTCCAGATGATTCTCCATCCCGCCGGAGTCGGAACGGCTGTCATACAGCACCGTGCCGTCGGCGGCGATCCATGTGATGCGGCGGTCGGCGGTGTCCAGGCCGTCAAAATAGGAGACCCCTTCCCTTTCCAGGGCGTGGGCGACCAGCGCCGTTTGCAGCCGCAGCTGCTCTGCCTGAACGTCGGAAAAGTAGGTGTACAGCGCCCCCAGAATCAGTGCCGGCGTGGCCAGCAGCACCGCCAGGGACGCCAGAAAAATCGAGCGAAAAACCCGCTTCGTCATGGCCTACGCCTCCATCCGGTAGCCAACGCCCCGGACGGTGCGGATGTATTCGCCGCACTGCCCCAGCTTCGTGCGCAGGGTGCCGATGTGTACGTCCACCGTCCGGGTCTCGCCCACATAGTCCGTGCTCCAGATCCGCTCCAGCAGCTGATCCCGGGTAAAGACCCGGCCGGGATGCTCCAGAAAGAGCCTGAGCAGCTCAAATTCCTTCAGCGTCAGCTCCACCCGGGTGTCCCCGGCGTAGACCGTATGAGACGCGGAATCCATCCGCAGATTGCCCATTTGCAGCAGCCCGGGGGCGGCCGCGGGAGCCGTCCGGCGCAGAACCGCCCGGATACGGGACACCATCTCCATCATGCCGAAGGGCTTGGCCAGATAATCGTCCGCGCCCAAGTCCAGCCCCACTACCTTGTCGTACTCCGTTCCCCGGGCGGACGCGACGATGACCGGGATGCGGGCGGTGGTGGGATTGCCCCGGAGGGCTTTGAGAATTTCGATGCCGTCCATCCCGGGCAGCATAATATCCAGCATAATGAGCTGGGGCTGGGCATGACTCAGGGCGTCGAACAGCCCCACGCTGTCCCGGAAGCCCTCCGCCTCGAAGCCGGACGCCCGCAGGGCATACAGCATCAGCTCCCGGATGCTGTCGTCATCCTCTACGCAGTAAATCACTCGGATTCCCCCAATACTTATTCCATCTCACTGTTGATGGTACGATAAAACCGTAAGAATTACAATAGGCACTTTGTAAAATCTATGTAAAGCGGCAAATTCTGTTCCCGGAAGCGAAAATTCCGGGGCGGAAATCCGCCCCGGAGTATCGTATCAGGCATTGAAAACATAGGTATCCAGCCGCCGGAAGGCCTCCTGCACCCGGCTTAAGGGCAGCGCGAGGTTCATGCGGATGTGAGTCTGACCGTGGAACGCCCGTCCGTCCTGCCAGATAACGCCCACGTCCCATCCGGCGGCAAGCAGATCGTCCATGGTCTTGCCGTGGGCTGTCAGCCATTTTTCGCAGTCCAGGAACAGCATATACGTCCCCTGAGGGCGGCTGACCTCCACGCCGTTAAAGTGCTGAGCGATATAGTCGCAGGCAAAATCCACGTTGCCGGTGATGACCTTCCGCAGCTCCTCCACCCACTCGCAGCCCTCGGGCTTGTAGGCGCCCAGCAGCGCGTGCATGCTCATGACGTTCATGGCGTTGTAGTGGCTGAGGGAACCCTCCTTGTCGCAGCGATCCCGGAGCCAGGAATTGTAGATAATATGGTAGCTGCCCACCAATCCTGCCAGATTGAAGGTCTTGGAGGGGGCGTACAGCGCCACTGTGCGCATCTTCGCGTCCTCGCTGACGGACTGGGTGGGGGTGTGGCGGTACCCGGTCAGCAGAATGTCGCTCCAGATCTCGTCGGAAACCACCATCACGTCGTACTTCTTGTACAGCGCCATGGCCTGCTCGACTTCCCGGCGCTCCCAGACCCGGCCGCAGGGGTTGTGGGGGGAGCAGAAAATGGCGGCGTGGATGTGATTCTCCACGATTTTCTTTTCCATGTCGGCAAAGTCCATCCGCCAGACACCCTGATCGTCCTTTGTCAGCGGAGAGTGGACAATGTGATAGCCGTTGTCCGTCAGGCAGTGGGTAAAGCCGATGTAGGTGGGGCTGTGGAGCAGCACGTTGTCCCCCTTGGAGCAAAGCACGTTCAGTGCGGAGATCACGCCGCCCAGTACGCCGTTTTCGTAGCCGATGTGTTCCGGCTTCAGGCCGGTGACGCCGTTGTGGTCTTCCTGCCAGCGGATGATGGAATCGTAGTATTCCGCCGGGGGGTCAAAGTAGCCGAAGGCCGGATGCTCCGCCCGGGCGATCATGGCCTGCTGAACGGTGGGAACCACGGGGAAATTCATGTCCGCGACCCACATGGGGATCACGTCAAAGCCCTCCCGGGGGGCGGGATAGGAGGAACCGGGGGCGCCCACGGCGTCGACGGCGACGGCGTCCTTTCCCCGGCGATCCAGAATGGAAGTAAAGTCGTATTTCATTTGTGTTTCTCCTTTTTCTTGCCCTTGCCCAGACGGGAATACCGACCGGGGAAATACCACGAAAAAATGACGGCTGCATAGCCGCCGAACAAAATCATTATAACAGGGCGTTCACCCGTTGTCAATCCGTGGCTGCCAATGCCGAGGAGAAATCTGTGTTTTCAACAATAAGATATTGGCAATGTTGTATAACATTGCGCCTTGTATAACCGCAATATTTATGATATCTTATAAATACAAAGAGGTGATACCGATGTACAGGTAAACCCTCGAAGGCTTCAAATCAGGATGGAGCCGATACAGGCGGGCAGGGAGATCCCCCGGCGATTCCGACTTATAAGCGCGTCTCGCGGAAGAGACAGATGGAGAATGGATAAGGCATCGGAGCAGGCAAACGGATCGCAAACGCCCGTCAATCCGCAGAAAGAGAGGTTAACCAACAGATGTTAGATATCAAGATCGCAGAGAAATGACCCTCGGCGGCTGTAATGACAGTTGACCGAGGGTTATTTCTTTTTTCGCGCTTCCTCTGCTGGTTACGGCATGTTTCCCCGAAAAAACCATGGACAGTTTGCCGCTTCTATGGTAGAATCGTCCACAGGACACCCGCAGGAGGATTTTTTATGGAGGGCGAATTGCCGTCGCAGCGCATCACGGAGGGCGTGATCTGGAAGCAGCTGCTGTTCTTTTTCTTTCCCATTCTGCTGGGAAGCTTTTTCCAGCAGATGTACAATACCGTGGATACCATCATCGTCGGCCGGTTTGTCGGTACCCAGGCGCTGGCGGCGGTGGGAGCCACCTCGGCGCTGCTGAACCTGATGAACGGCTTCTTCATCGGCCTGAGCACCGGCGCGACGGTTCTGCTGTCCCAGTTTTACGGCGCGAAAAATAAGCAGGGCGTGCAGGACGCCCTCCATACCGGCGTGGCGCTGTCGCTGTTGCTGGGCGCGGTGGTGATGCTGCTGGGCTACTGCTTCGGCCCCAGGCTTCTGGGGCTGATGAACACCCCGAAAAGCTGCCTGGACGACGCCGTCCTGTACGTCAAAATCTACTTTGGCGGCGCGATTGCTTCCATGCTCTACAACATGGGCGCGGGCATTCTCCGGGCCATGGGGGATTCCCGGCGGCCGACCGTTTTCCTGATGGCCGCCTGCGGCGTCAACATCGTTCTGGATATCGTGTGCGTGGTGGTGCTGAAAATGGGGGTGGCTGGGGCTGCCATTGCAACAGTCTTCTCCCAGGTGGTCAGCGCGGGGATGGTCACGGTGGCGCTGCTCCGTCAGCCGGAGGAAACCCGGCTTTCTTTGAAAAAAATCCGGTTCCAGGGCGAGCTTCTGAAACGCATTCTCTACGTCGGCGTCCCGGCGGGGCTGCAATTCGTGACCTTTGACCTGGCCAATACGCTCATCCAGTCCGGCATCAACTCCTTCGGGGATGTGGCAGTGGCGGCCTGGACGGCGTACATCAAAACCGACAGCCTGACCTGGATGATCTCCGGCGCCTTCGGCGTTTCCGTGACCACCTTCGTGGGGCAGAACTTCGGCGCCCAGAAATATGACCGGATTCGCCAAAGCGTGTGGGTCTGCATGGGCATGAGCGTGGCGCTGACGGGGGCGATGAGTGCCCTGGTCATCGCGTTCCGTCCCGTCATTCTGGGGATTTACACCACCGACCCGGCGGTGATCAGGCTGGGGGTGTATGTCATGGCGTGGACGGTGCCGTTCAACGTGCTGTTCATGCCGGTGGAGGTGTTCGCCGGAGCCATGCGGGGAACGGGCTATTCGGTGGTTCCCACGGTGATCACCTGCATGTGCGTGTGCGTGTTCCGGGTGGTGTGGATTTTCACGGTGGTGAGAACCTGGCACAGAATCGAGCTGCTGGCCGTTTGCTATCCCTTAAGCTGGCTGCTGGCGGCGACGGTGTTTGCAATCGTCTATTTTCGCGGTGGCTGGCTGCGCAGGCGCATTGCCCAGTGCGGCATGGAACCGGAAGCACGGGTATAGGAGGAAAGAGGATGAAAATAAGATTTTTACGGCTGATCGCGCTGGTTCTGACGGCGGCGGTGCTGCTGTCCGGCTGCGGCATGGTGGACTTTGGCGAGTATTTCGGCGCCGTGCGTTCACTGGTGGACGGGAACGCCATTGTCCCCTACGAGAGCATGACCTACGAGCGCCCGGACATGACCCGGTTCCGGCAGACCCTGGACACCGCCTGCGAGGCGGCGAAGGGGGACGACGTTTCCGCCATTCTGGACGGGGTGTACGACTTTTACGATGCCTATGACTGGTTCAGCACCTACTACGCGCTGGCGGATATCCACTACTGCGGGGATTTGACGGACACCTACTGGGAGGACGAATACAACTACTGCGCCCGGAACGCGGCCACGGTGGACGCCGGCTTGCAGGAGCTTTACCGGGCTCTTGCCCAGTCTCCCGCCCGGGAGGAGCTGGAGGAATACTTCGGCGAGGGCTTTTTCGACAGCTATGAGAATGAGGAAACCCTCTGGGATGAGAGCTTCACCGCCTTGCTGGAGGAAGAAGCCAGGCTGCAGACAAAGTATTATGAGCTGTCCGCCCAGGCGGCGGACTATCCGGAGGATACGGAAGGCTACTATGACGCCTGCGCGGACGGCATGGCGTCCCTTCTGGCGGAGCTGATCGCCGTCCGTCAGGAGATCGCGGAATATTGCGGCTATCCGGATTACCCCCAGTTTGCCGAGGACTTTTACTTCTACCGGGACTACACCGCCGCGGAGGAGGAGCAGCTCCTGGAGGACATCCGCCGGGAGCTGGTGCCGCTGTACCGGGAGCTGAGCAGCGATGCCTGGGAGGCGGCCGGCGCGTATTCTTCGGAGAAGGAGACGCTCAACTACATAGCCGCGGCGGCAGAGGACATGGGCGGCACGGTAAAAGAAGCCCATGATCTCATGAAGACGGCCAAGCTCTACGACACCGGCTACGGGGAGAATAAGTACAATTCCTCCTTTGAGCAATACCTGACCAGCTATCAGGAGCCGTTCATCTTCATGAACGCCACCCTGACGGCCTACGACAAGCTGGTGCTTGCCCACGAGTTCGGTCACTTCTGCAATGACTATGCCAGCTACGGCAGCACCGCCGGGGTGGATGTGCTGGAATTTTTCTCCACGGGTATGGAATATCTGAGCCTGTGCTACGGCGGGGAAGACCTGACCCGGGCAAAAATGGCGGACAGTCTGGGCAATTACGTGGAGCAGGGGGCATATGCCAGCTTTGAGCGGCAGATGTACGGCCTGACCGGGGACGCTCTTTCCGCGGAGGGACTGTACGCGCTGTATGAGCAGGTGGTGCAGGACTTCGGCTTTGAAAGCGTGGGCTACGACCGGCGGGAGTTTGTGGATGTGACCCATTTCTATACGAACCCCATGTACGTGTTCAGCTATGTGGTCAGCAACGACGCGGCGATGCAGCTGTACCAGCTGGAACAGGAACAGCGGGGTGCGGGTCTTGAGCTGTACGAGCAGAACCTGACGACGGAGGAATCGTATTTTCTGGCGTTTCTGGACAGCGCCGGACTGGAAAGTCCCTTTGAGGCGGGAAGAATCAGCTCGGTCAAGGCAGTTTTTGAATCGGTGCTGGAGTAATTTTAACGGAACCCGCCCTTGGCTCTCCCTCTGGGAGAGCTGTCACCGAAGGTGACTGAGAGGGTATTGC